>ERZ1645187.12-NODE-12-length-179413-cov-31.550664_pt1 | contig 179413 bp, 170 predicted proteins | sample MGYA00575352_ERZ1645187 | MGnify/ENA primary metagenome ERZ1645187 (study PRJEB40837, sample SAMN11349314) | freshwater sediment metagenome | isolation source: river sediment | host: Sediment | place: India: Wazaribad , New Delhi | collected 2017-02-21 ...
GAGCCGCCGCCAATTCAGGCGGAACCCGGTTCATCCCCGCGTGTGCGGGGAACAGGGGGCTGATGGTCAAAAGTATCACGGCTTTGCCGGTTCATCCCCGCGTGTGCGGGGAACAGACGGCCTATAGCCCAAGGCACAGCCGTGATAACGGTTCATCCCCGCGTGTGCGGGGAACAGAGCGTTTTGGACGCCGGCCTCATGACCGGGGGCGGTTCATCCCCGCGTGTGCGGGGAACAGGCGGCCCCCTCTGTCTCATCGCTCCCGTCATCCGGTTCATCCCCGCGTGTGCGGGGAACAGACCAGTTACAACTATATACTATGATTGGATTTTTTCATATGCAGAAAGCCACCGATCCGGGCGTCTTTCCGGAAGGCCGCACTTAAAACTTTATTTTGGCAGGAACTTCACCAGCTTCAGGCCATCAAATTCCACCGTCTGCCGGCGGTTTTGGCCCAGGGTTTCGAAATCAAAACCAGCATCGGTTTGGGCACTCCAGGCGATCACAGCATCTCCCTGATCGATCAACTCGGAGACCTGCTCTAAAATCATCTCGCGAACCTTGCGGGAGTAAACCCCGACGTAAACTCCAGCTCGAACCTCCAGCAACCACACGGCCAGACGCCCCCTGAGACGCGGTGGCGCGTTATTCACCACAACTACCATCATGAACGCATTCCCGCATCGCCGGTTTGGGGTTCATCAGAAAAGGCGGGGCCGACAGCGTATTCCGGATCCTCCGGCGGCGGCAGTTCGCCTGCGGTCAGCACTTCCTCAATGATAGGGATCAACCGGCTTAACAGATTGGTTTGCCTGAAACTGTCGCGACATGCCCGCCGAACCTCCATGTCCGGAGCTGCCGAGAGCTTGCCGTTGGCAAAAGCCGCAGCGACCCTGAATGCAACCGGCACAACGGTCTCAAATTTGAACAGGTCGGCGATATCATAGACAAACGACAGGGGTTTGCCGCTGTGGAGAAAGCCAACGGCAGGAGCATAACCAGCGGCCAAAACCGCCGCCTCGGTCAAGCCATAGAGACAAGAGGTGGCGGCAGACATGCAACGGTTGGGCACATCGGAAAGGTCGAAGTTTCCTGGATCGTAGTTTCTACGTGTCCAGGACACGCCAAACTGACGGGCCAATGCTCCATAGAGTGTTCGAACCCGGGCGCCCTCGATGCCTCGCAACTGCTGAATGGAGCGGCGATCCGGGGCTGCCTCGCCAAAGCGCAGTTCATACATCTTGCGAACCACCTTCAGGCGGGCCGTATCGTCCATGGCCATGCGGCATTGCCACAACAGCTTGTCCGAGCGGGCGCCACCGGGTTGGCCTGCCGCATAAAGCCGAACCCCTGCCTCACCCACCCACACCAGCAGAGTGCCTGCCCGTGCTGCGAGCGCCACGGCAGCGTGGCTAGTTCTGGTGCCCGGCTCCAGCATGATGGCTGCCAGTCCGCCGACAGGAATTACCGTGCGGACACCGGTTGCATCAACCAGAACGAATGCCCCATCCAGCACATCGAGCTGCCCCTTTTCCACAAAGATAATACTGGCCCTTTCCTTCATGGGAATGGGCGATGGGGGGCGTGCACCGGGCAGGCTCTGCTTCACCTCACGCAACCGGGCGCAGCAACATCAATCCGCATCCATAGGCCTTTGATCGGCCAAAGCCTTTATGAACCTTGTCCATGAAGGCAGACGGATCACTGACTTCCAGAACGCCCAGAAGATCAGCCACGCCCATCTGTGGACCTGGTGCGCGCTTCCGGAGTTTTGTAGCGGGCCGGAGATCGGCCACGTCTGCTTGTGGACCGGGTGCCCTATGCTGTCCTGGCAAAGCAATGGCGCGGTAGGTTTTTACCGAGAGACTGCGCAGATGGAATCCAGATTTATCGCCCTGCTGCGAAAGCCAGCCGGTGAGTGCCATCCGCGCAATCTCGTCCCGTTGTTCACGGTCGTTGACCACCTGTTCCTTGCGCACCTTGTTCATCGCATCCTGCACCACATCGCAGCGCTTGCGCCCAGCTCTGCCTTTGGAAGGGTCGATCATCCGATCCACGGTGGCATTGACGCGCAACTCGAAGGCAAGGCGCTGGCCCCGGTGGAAGGAAATTGAAAAGGGTTTCGTTTCAATGTCGAAGAAGGGCGATCCTGACTGCGGTTCGGGACCGAGAACAAAGAACTTGTCGTCTCCATCCATGTAGCGCCACAGAAACGCCGCTTCATCTCCTGGCTGTTTGTGGGTGCCAGAAAAAACAGTCCACAGCAGTCGATGGTGAATATCCATGGCAGCGCCCTTTTCGGGCGGCATGAGATCTTTAAGCAGTGGCGCGACACTGCCCGCTTGGCGCCGCAGAGTGAGCCTGGACAAATGTGTTCTTGTAGTGGGGGTCATCGTGTCACCGTTGGCGATTTGTGATCATGGCCAGAGTCCGTCTCATCGGTCGTCATGAATTCCCATTCGTCCCGACCGATGAATGTCCAGGTGGAGCGATTGAGTGGTTCATCATTCCGGCGGTTATGACGCAGTGGCACTTTGCTGTTTGGCAAAAGCCCGTTGTTGTCGGTGAAAATCACACCCTCGCCGAAACCTGCGGCTCGGCCCACTTGTTCCGCATGACAATGAAAGGCCTGCGCCAGGCTTTCAGCCGCGATGATGCGGGGCATGACGGGCGCTGAAAGAGGGCAAGACTTTCGTCCCAGCCACAGCGTGAATTTTGGGGTGAGAAAGGCGTCAGCAAGCAGTTCAAGACTGAGACTGTCCTGGCCGGTAGCGGGGCCCGCGACATAGGCTGCCTGCCAAACACCGCCTGAGCGGTATTCGCGTTGCGTAATGGATGTGATGGCCTCGCCTGAACCCAGGGCCTGGCGCCGCGTCATGAAGGAGCCCTTGGCCTGCGGAATGGACTCGTAGGTGTGAAAATCACGCACGAGGACACCGGAAGAGAGGGTACGGGTCGAAGTCGAAAGGCTCCTTGACAGTTTTTTCTGCCCTTCCACGTCGGAACGAAGAATGCCAAGAGCTGCGCCCACAAGCCCAAGCAAAGACGAGCGCGTAGGCCGATTGGCCGTTCCTCTTTGGCTGTTGCCAGCTTCCTCGCCAAAACTGGCGAGGGGTGCTTCCAGCAAAACGACCAGAAAGTCGCGCATGACCGTCACTCCTCGATGGCGTCCATGGCGAAGAGAGCCAGTTCATCAAGAGTGGCCGATGTGTCGGCGGTGACATTGAGTTCTTTTCCCGCTGACTCCGGTCCACCATAGACGCGCGAGAAGTCGGCCCGCTTCTGTTTGAGCGCCGTGATGGAATCCACCATGATATTTGATCCCTTGATGGGCTTGGCAAAGGCGCTGAACAGATTTACCGGCTGACCATTTCCCCGTTCGACCAGAATGAATTCCGGCCTGACGTGATGGGCAAAACTGTTGACCTTGCCCGATGGTGTCGCCGATGAAAGCGCTTTTACCAGTGCCTTGGCCGCCCGCCGGGCGAGAGGTTTGTCGCCTGCCAGATTGCCGATCAGGAGGTCAACGTTCACACAGGCATAGATGTAATAAACGCCGGAGCCGTAACCAGCCTCACCGACGAAGCCTGCACCGGCGTCGGTCGCGTCGCTCTTCAGATCATCAACCGCGGTGTAATAATCATCCTCAACATCGACCTTGTTGGTGGTGATGGCATGGGCGATCTGCACGGCGGCCTCGCGATTGAAGGCAGGGCTGGCCGCCAGCATGCGGCCAAACATGGCGATATCGACCGCGCCATCGGCGGTCAGCAACACAGGAACGTTTTGTTTTTTGAGTTCATCTTCGGTTGGCAGCTTTTCAGATTTCAGGAGTTCATCCGCCAGCGCGAAGGCTGCTGACTTTTCATCAGGGGAAACAAAGGCAAGCTGCTCGGTCTGTAGTGGGGCCTTGTCCTTTTCACCTTTGATCTTGCCGAACAGACCCGCCACCAGGCGGGAAATATTTTTCGCTTTATCTTCGTCGATTTTGTTCTTGAGATGATCGTAAATGGCGTCACCCAGGCGTTGGGTGCGCTCGCCCAATTGCCCGGCGAGGGCGGTCTGAAATTCCTCGGAGGTGCGCAGGGCGCGCTTCAAGGACTGGCTGGAAATTCGCTGACGCTGCACGCCGCCGACCACGGCAGTCTTGGGCCGGCCGAGATCATCGCGATTGGGATTAGACGGGGGGTAATGGGTGAGGCAGTGAATCTGGATAAAGCGGTCCATGGCATCGCTCCTTGTCACGTGTTCTGCGGTTCAAGAGATTTTATTTCGGCATCGTCATCGGTTGACGTCTGCCAATAATCGTAGTTCCACCTGCGTTGTGTGGTGTCATTGAAGAAGAGAATGTCACTGACGAATTTCCGCGTGTCGATGGTTTCCTTCCGCAACATCATCAATGCGCGGCGCAGGGTGCGGATGGCGGCCTCGTAATCCTTGCTCTCCAGTGCCATGAGAATGGCGCTGAAACGCTGCGGCGAAACGTATTGCGGTCCATCGGCGGACCCGCCCTTTGCCTCGCCCGCCAGACGGGCAAAACGACGGGGAATTCCGTCGGCACCTTCCACATGAGACAGCAGGACGGCGAGCAGAATGACATCATCATCCTTGTTCTTCAGACCTGTGTTGTGAACGGCCTGAAGCAACCGGTGGGTTTGCTGAATTCTCAGCGCGTCCAGCAACTGTGCGCACCGGCGCAGTTGCGCTGCCGCCGCGCGATCACCCTTCCTGTCGTCCCTGTCTGGGATGAGGGTGCGCCACCAGGTGAGGATCGCACCCACAGCTTCAGCAGCAATGGCTGTGCTCATGACTTCTTCTCCTTGGTCTTGGTCTTGGTTTTTGCCTTGGCCGCCTTCTTCTCCGGCAAGGGCAGTTGCAGCGTGGTGAAGAGACGTTCACCAGCCTTGCCCCAACCGCTGAAGCCCGCCATCATATGTCCGTGGGCCAGCGCCATGCGCCGGGCCAGCGTCGGATCGCGGCCGGGGGCAGGCAGAACGCGCTGGAAAATTTCGCCTGCCACCTTTTGCATTTCCTTCAACCAGCTTCGGGCCAGACCCGCCCTCTCCTGATCGGGCTTTTCGAGAAGACTGGCCAATGCGCGATGAAAAGCCCTTTCGGTGTTTTCGTAGAACGCCATGCGGCTTTCATCAAAGAGGCCAGCGTCCAGTGACGGCTTGGCACTGTCAGAGAACAGCGCTTCACGGAGGGCACTGCGCAGAATGATGTGCGCAGCATCACCAGCGTTGGCAAAGCCGATGGCCGTGTTCCGCAGCCTGTCTTCAAGGATCTTGTCATCCGTCAGGTACAGGGGCTGTTCGGCCCACAGATAGCTCATTGCCTCCATGTTGCTCATGGCCCAGCCCGCAACACGAAGTATCGATGACCCATAGACGTGCAGGATCATATTGGCCCGGTCACCACTGGCATCTTCCACATTCAGCGCAGGCAGAGCCAAAGCACCTTTGCCTTCATTCTGGCCAAAGGTGACGGACACCCAGTCTCGGTAACCGAAGCGGCCCGATTTGGGCTTCACTGAATAGGGCGGATCGCTTTCCTTCTGCCGCCGATAGGGTGTCAGCGGGTGGCGCCAAACGCCGTAATTCATGCCCCAGGGCTGCTGGCTGAAGCCGGTCACCAGCCGATCCTCGGCGCCTGTCAGCGGGCAAAACCCCTGCTCATTGGAAAATACCAGCCGGATGCGCCGGGGCATGCCGAAATAGGCATGGGCGGAATGAACCGCGGAATCATGCTCCGACACTTCCCGCTCGCCATGCTCTTTGTCAGAAACAAGAGTGGGCGCTACCCAAGGGAAAACCCGCTCCGGTCTAGCAAGGGGATCATCCCAGGAAAAGAAATTCTGGCTGACATTGATGATGATCCGGTGCCACAGGGTGGAAGGATTGCCGGGATTGGCGCCAGGAATGATCAGGGTGGTGAGTGGCCCCCCGCCACGCATGGAGGTGCGGTTGCCAGCACCGCCCGATGGCGCAAACTGCTGCAAGGCATATAGAGCCATGGCGGCGGCGGCCCGCCCCATGGCCGGATAGCGGTGGCGATGGGTGAGAAGGTCGGCGTTCTTGTTCTGGCCGTTGACGCCGGGTGTATCGATGAGCAGGGCATCGATGTCATTGGCTTCTGTTCGGGAGAACGCCTCGTAGTCCTGCATGAAAAGCGGGCCATCACCATCCAGATTGAAAAAGGGCACAATGTCTTGCACCAGACTGGCAAGGTCTTCCGCCGTTGGCAGGTTGCCCCAGAGATCTTCCAACGACACAGTGTTGGAAGCAGAGATGTGTGAGAGGGCCACCGACAGAACGCCGATGCAGAATTCATAGGAAGCAATGTTGAAATCAGGCCGTGGCCAGCAGAAGTCCACCGGCGGATCATCCGCCACCGTCAATTCGGTGAAACGGATGAGACTGGTGCGGCCAGACCGCCTCACCACCGGAAAAAGCGGATCTACAAGAAGGTTGTAGGGCATGGAACACTCGCGCATTGTCCAGCCATCACGAAAAAGAGGCTGGACCGATTCAGGATGATCGGCTAAGCGCGGTCACAGACCGCAAGTCAGGGTAAGGCGCTCATGCGAGTTCACCTCTCTTTCTTGGCCGGGCTGATTGTTATCCAGACACACAACCTGGCGTGGTTCCTGTAGGGGGCTCCTTCTGGTAAGAAGGAGCCCCTTCGCATTTTATGCGACTGAGTCGAGGGCGATTGTAAAGATTTTGGCACCGCAGTAAAGCTTTTTTATTTGGGGGAGTTTTTCCCCAGGCACGCCCCCAATAAGCTCCTTCGGTGCAGGATTTTGCGGCCAATTCGCAATTCAGCCGCAGCGGTACGTTCCCAATTGGACCCCGTGTTTACGGGGAAGGCTTATTTTGCCCCGCACTAAAGCGGTTCATCCCCGCGTTGGCGAAGATGAGACGCATAGACCCAAATTTGCAGCGTATGTCAATGTCGCAGACCCGGCGGCGATGCTCACAGATCCGTTGTGCACTTCGGCAATGGGGATTGTTTGCTCGAATTCTGGCCAGTTGCATCGGACGTCCGCGATCAGGGCAGCGTTTTCATTCGACAATGACACCTTCTCCCACATTTTTTTGCGCACGCTGACTTCCGACAATTCCCAGAGCAGACGGTCATCGGCGCCGTCCTTCTGGAAATAGGGAATGAGCCTGTTGCCCTGCCGCCGCGCCAGCCGGATGGTGACGGTGGCTTCGCCGTCTCTGGTCGGAACGGTTTCATCATTGTTCACGATGGCTTGGTCCAGATTGGAATAGCCCCTTTCAGGGCCAATGACATTCCATGTCGCCAGAGACACCTGCGCGCCACGTTCGCCCGCAACTTTTCCAGACCTTGCCTCAAGGCAATCCGGCACCCTTTCGGCCGCCTCGCCATACACTCCCTCCACCAGGGGGCGCAAATCGTCTGGCACTGAAATGCGCCCGGCGGCAAACAGAAGCCTGGCGCTACGCCACATGACGGTCGGATCACGATAAATAGCCGCCGCTTTGCCAAGAACTGGCTCCAGCCACTTGTCATCATGCACATGCGCGGGATCGGGAGAGACAATGGCAATGACCGGCTCCGGTAGAGGGCGGCCGGATGCTGGTCTCTGGTCCATGTGCCGCCACAGGCGGCCGGCGCGCTGGATAATGAGATCAACCGGAGCGAGATCGGAGATGATGAAATCGAAATCAAGATCCAAGCTCTGCTCAATAACCTGAGTTGCCACCACAATATGCCCGGCCCGATCCTGCGCGTGTGAATCCTTGCCGAAGCGCGCCAGCACATCAGCTTCAATGGCCATGCGGTCACCCATGGCAAATCGTGCATGAAAAAGCGTCATCTTGTCAGCCTTCTGGCCTAGCTCAGCAAGCTGCTCATAAACCGCGATGGCCTCATCCACCGCATTGCAAATAATCGCAACGGCCGCGCCCTTCTCTGCCGCGCCACGGGCCATGGCCATGGCGGCCTGACGGTCTGAAGCGCGCTTGACTTGAACGGTGCGTGCCAGGCGCCTGTCAAAGGCCACCGGCATATGATGAATCATGGGGTCGGGCGTCAGACAAACCGAGGTCAGCAGGGGATAGGCTGCAGATCCTTCTGCCGCCGTCTGCTTCGCCACAACCTTGTTGGCAAAACGATTGCCGCCTAGCCGCCTCCGGAGAAGGGGCTTGGCAAAGGCGTCGGTCATCCGGTCACGCAAGGTCTGGGGCAAGGTGGCAGAAAGAACGATGGCCGAACCCCCGTTCATGGCATGAACCTGCAACAGCGTCTCCAGCTCCTTGCCCATGTAGGCGTCGAAGGCGTGAGCCTCATCCACAATAAGCACCCGGCTGCTGAGCGCAAACTGGCGCAACGTCAGGAACCTCTTGCGAATTATGCCAAGGAAAGCCTGGTCGATGGTGCCCACGCCGATGTCGGCGAAAAGCGCAAGACGGCGGGAGTCAGCAATCCAGCCGTTGCAGAAGGCGCTGGTCGAATCCTGATCAGCGCCTTCTGCCTGAAGCGCCGCAACGCGCCGCGCCAGGCTGGACCGGCCATGGGCCAAAACCAGAGAGGGCTTATCACCCTTTCCCGCAAAGAAATTCTGATATTGGCGGAGCAGTCGGCCATGCATGGCATTGGCCGTGGCTGTGGTTGGAAGGGCAAAGTAGAGACCCTCCGCCTTGCCCCTCGCCATGAGGCGTGCGGCCAAGAGAAGAGCGGCTTCGGTTTTTCCCGATCCTGTGGTGTCTTCGATGATGAAGAGCTGGGGGCCGTCATCGCTGATGTCGGCTTGCGCGGCCATGCTTTGCATGGGGCGCGGTGCCGCTGCACAGGGAAGATCAAGAGTTGTGTAATCAGGCGCGGAACAAGGGGTGCTCGCCACCAAACCTTTGGCTTTAAGGGCTTCTGCGGCACGTTCTTTTGCCTTCGCCCAATAGGCGGCGGCTGACCCGTTGGTCTGTGTCGTGGCAAGGATCGGGAAGAAGGCTTCGTCCGAGCCAACCCAGTCGGCCACCGTAAGAAGGCCGTTCAACGCAAAGCTGGCTCGGCACAGACCATCTGGCGTCACTTCCGGCAGCGTCGTCACGCCGGAATGGTCGCGCATGATTTCTACAGCAGTGATGGCCGCCGCGATGCAGGGCGGGGTGAATGCTTCGGGGTGACTGTGCAGAAGAACGGGGTTGCTGGCGTTTAGCCTGTCAGGTGCCAGGCCATGGTGGCCCGCCACCAGAGCCTCCAGTTCCTGATGAAGACCGTTCAGGCCGGAAAGGAGGGACTCAATGATGGCGCGGATTGGACCATGACGCAGGTAGAGCGCCGAGCTTTGCCAATGACCAGGGCCCGGCGGCACATCGGCCGGCTGTAACTTCCCGAGAATGGCCTCCGGCCAGCAAACGCCGCTCTTTGCCTGAAATGGAACCGTGAATTTGCCGATATCGTGCAGGCCTGCCAGGAAGGCCACCATTCCAGGGACTTTTTCAATTCCTATCTGCAACTGCTGAGACAAGCGGCTGCACATATGCCGGTTGATGATGGTCAATTGCCAGGCGACAGCGGCAACATCCATGAGATGATGCAGGATGGGTTTGCTCACCACATTTCCGTCGGCGGCGATCCGCGTCTTTCCCCAAAAAAGATAGGAATCAACGGCACCGCTTGTAGAAAGGTCTGTATTGCCCAGCTCCATCGGACCGAATGATGCCCGAAGGACAAAAGGAATGCTTGCTCTTCTTTCCATTTTCCACTGTAACGGAGAGAAGATATTGGCAGCGCTGCATGAGACGCGGTCGTCAGAGGTCAGATAGGCGAAAAGAAAAGTCGAACGAAGTCATGAGGTTGGGAAGTGGGCCTCCGAGAATAGCTCATCCCTTGAGCACCAGCGCAGGCATTTTGTTTAAAACGGAACGAACTCTATGCCGATGATTGGCGGTGGACCCCGTACAGAAGCTGATGAGCGGAAAGTGTGGGAACCATGACCGTGAGCGACGGCTGAGATGGCGATATAGTGGAATTCGGCTTGGTGATGGTGAAATTGGCGTAGGCAATGCCGTCGAAGGGGCAAATCGCCTTCCACCCCGGTGCCGTGTGCGATTTGGGTGCAGAGGGACGCGGAAATGGCTAGAAGTATGTGCACGTGCGGCGGATCAAGCGCGCCCGCTGCGCCCCGGCCCTCCATGGACGATGCAGGAAAAATTGGAAATCAAAGCAAAGACCTTCGCCGTGGCCCCCATGATGGACTGGACCGACCGGCATTGCCGGATGTTCCATCGGGTGCTGACGCGGAACAGCCTGCTCTATACCGAAATGGTGACAGCAGCCGCCATCCGCCATGGCGACCGCCAGAGGCTTCTGGGGTTTTCGCCGCCGGAACAGCCGTTGGCGCTGCAGCTGGGCGGCAGTGATCCCGCCCTGCTGGCCGAGGCGGCGCGGGTGGGTGAGGACTGGGGCTATGGCGAAATCAACCTCAATGTCGGCTGCCCTTCCGACCGGGTGCAGGAGGGCCGCTTCGGCGCCTGCCTCATGGCCGAGCCGGAACTGGTAGCCGAATGCGTGGCCGCCATGCGCGCCGCCGTGCGCGTGCCGGTCACGGTGAAGTGCCGCATCGGCATTGATGATCAGGACGAGGACGAAGACCTGACCCGCTTTGTCGACAGGGTGGCCGCGGCCGGTTGCCGGACCTTCATTGTCCATGCCCGCAAGGCCTGGCTTCAGGGCCTCAGCCCCAAGGAAAACCGCGAGGTGCCCCCGCTCAACTATGGCCGTGTGCACCGCCTCAAACAGGCCATGCCGCATCTTGCCATCATTCTGAATGGCGGCCTTGCCTCGCTCGATCAGGCCGAGGCGGAAGGGGCGGGCCTGGACGGCGTCATGCTGGGCCGTGCCGCATATCACGATCCCTGGCTTCTGGCCGATGTCGACCGGCGCGTCTTTGCGGCCAAAAACCCGGTCACGAGCCGGGTGGAGGCGGTTCACGCCTTTCTGCCTTATATTGAGGCCGAACTGTCCCGCGGGGTCTGGCTGTCGCGCATTACCCGCCACATGCTGGGCCTGTTTCATGGCCAGCGCGGCGGGAGGTTGTGGCGCCAGGTTCTGTCCACTGAAGCCTGCCGCGAGGGAGCCGGCGTGGGGGTGGTTCTGCGGGCGCTTTCCGCCGTGGAGGGGGCAGCCGTAAGCCCAGGCCTGCCCGCCTGACCACCCGGAAAAAGCAGGGTGGAAATGGTCTCGCACGGCTGATACAAGGGCGGCGGGGGCAGTGCTGGCGCGGGAGTCAACCTGCGATCTAAGGGGGAGGGGGCCATGACGCCGCGTTACCTGATTGCCGCTGTGCCGTTGCTGCTCTGGACCGCACCCGCCCTGGCGCAGCAGGCGCCGGAATATGACTGTTCCTATCTGGCCGCTGTCTCCTTTGATGCCGACAACAACCACATCACCGCCTGTGCCGCCTCGCAGCGCACGGCGCAATCGCTGCATGTGGTCAATGATGCCGTGGCCCAGGCCCTGCGCCGCCGCTTTGCCCCTGTCAACGTTTCGCCCGCGGGCCTCACCGTTGATGAGGCAGAGGCGCTGGACCGGCTGTCGTCCTCCGCCATCACCATTGTACCCACCGCCGATCTGGCTGCCGCCACTCCCGTCGCGCCGCGCTGGAATGTCTGGCTCGATGGCCGCACCAGCCGGATTGACGGCGGGGCCGAACTTTCCGATCTTGACGGCCCGCTGACCAATCTGGTGCTTGGCGCCGATTACAAGATTTCCGACGCGGTGATCCTGGGTGTCATGGGCCTGCGCGAAACCTCGCATCAGGAATCCATGGGCACGCGCGTTGAGACCGATGGCTGGGGCGCCGGCGTCTATGGCGCCTGGTCCATCAACCAGACCTGGATGCTCTCGGCCAATGGCGCCTGGTACGACTTCGACAATGAGGCAAACGGCATCTTCTATGACAACAGCCGCGTGCAGACCGCCGCCGCCCTCACCGGCAATTTCTATTCCGGCACGTGGCGCTTCACGCCGTCACTGAGTGTGGCCTGGTCGCGCGAAAAGCAGAAGGAGACGTCGGGCGGCTGGCCGGACCAGACCTTCTACACCGGCGCGCTCTCGCCGTCGCTTCAGATCGGCAACACGGTGGCCCTCTCCGACAGGGTGACGGTGGAGCCCTGGGCCGGCGCACAGCTGGACTGGAACTTCCTCGACAAGACCAGGGAGGAGGGGCTGGGCACGGTGCGCAGCGACCCGGACACCGATCTGCGCCTGCAGGCCGGGCTGAACTTCAGCTTTGCCGGCCGGGCGCAACTGGCGCTCATCGGGGAAATGTCGGGCCTGATCATGGACGACAGCGATGCCTGGATGGGCGGCGCCCAGTTCGCCGTGCAGTTCTAACGCATCAGCCCGAAAAGTGCGCAGCGGTTTTCGGACAAGCTGATGCGCGCCCCACCATCAGCCCGAAAAGTGCGCAGCGGTTTTCGGACAAGCTGATGCGCGCCCCACCATCAGCCCGAAAAGTGCGCAGCGGTTTTCGGACAAGCTGATGGGCAAAGACTCCTTCAGTTTTTCAGGATCAGGGTTCCGTCCTGCACCTTGAAGCTTTGCAGGCGGCCAAGGTAGCTCATGCCGAGCAGCGAACCGCGCAACGCCCCCTCGGGCATCACCAGCGCATCCACGTCATAGACCTTCACCTGGTCGATGTTGACCTTTTTCAGCGTCACGCGCGCCGCCTTGGCCATGCCATTGGCGGTGCTGACCGGCACATCATAGGTCAGCGTGTCGGGATCAAGGCCGATGCTGTCGGCATCCTCGTGGCTCAACGCCACGGCGGTTGCCCCCGTATCCACCATCACCGTCACATCGCGGCCATTGATTTCGGCCTTCACCACATAGTGACCGTTGCTGCCGGATTTGAGCTCGGTCATGATCATCAGCTGATAGGCGGGTTCAGGCAAGAGCGGCGTGAAGCCCGGCAGACCCGCGCTCAGAGTGAGCAGAAAGGCAAGACCAAGAGAGGGCAGGGGGCCGGACCGGCGCATGGCAACTCCGTGAACGCAACACACACGGCGGACTCTAGCGGGGGCAGGGTGCCAATTGGTTGATGAAGCGTTGCGATCTGCCGTCAGGGTTAACCAATGCTTGCGGCCAGCGCCGCCAGCATGGCGATTTCGCTCAGCACCTGTGCCGCCCCCACCACATCATCGGTCTGCCCGCCGATGAGCCGCATCGACAGCGCCCTGAGGCCCGCCGTGGTGGCCAGCGCCGCCACCAGCGCCATCATGCCCGCCTCCGGCGCAATGAAGACAGCGCCTGCTGCCAACACCATGGCGCCGCCGGTGAACAGGGCAAACAGCGTCACCGCCCGGCTTGGCCGGTCGGGATAGACCATGACCATTTCGGTGCGGGCCGGGCGCGTGGCCCACAGCAGGTCAACGGCCAGTGCCCGCGAAAAGGCGGCCACCCCCGCCAGCAGCAGCACGGTGTCAAGCGGGCGCAGCATCAGCAACTGCTGGTAAAGTGCCGCCCGTCCCATCAGGCTCAGCACCAGGGCGGCCGTGCCATAGGTGCCAAGGCGGCTGTCGGTCATGATGTCGAGGCGCTGTTCGCGCGTCTCGCCGCCGCCAAAGCCATCGGCCGTATCGGCCAGGCCGTCCTCGTTGCGGCTGCCGGTCAACAGCATGCCGCCCGCCACCGCCACGATGGCGGCCAGCAGCGGCGGCAGGCGCAACAGGGCGGCACCCACCAGCATCAGGCCGGTAAGCGCCCCCACCACGGCCCCTGCCAGCGGGAAAAACCGCATGGCCCGCGCCAGCGGCGGCGGGTCCAGGGTGCGCAGAAAGGGAATGGGCAGACGGGTCTGGAAGCGCAGCGCCAGCAGCAGTTCGGCCAGCGGCCGGAAGCCGCCCGCATCACTGTCGCCTTCGTCTCTGTCGTCAGCCAGCATGATCGCACCCGCCCCCGGCTTTAATACCATTGCTCGGCTGTTGAAAGGCCCCGTGTGACGTCATATGACGCGGAACCGACCCCCAAGCCAGCAGGTTCCATCATGCCCTCCCTTGCTCCCTCCGGCCTGCCCTTTGACGACATCCGGTCGCTGCTGGGCGCAATGCCCGATCTGCCGCCCTCTCGCACCACCGGCAAAGCCTGGCTGGCCGCGGTGCAGCAACAGCAACAGGCCGCCGTGGCCCGGCCGGTGCTGGCGGTGTTCATTGCCCGCCATGCCAGTTCGCTGCTGACCCTCTCGGCTGCGGCGGCCGACGCAGACGAGGTCCGGCTAGCGGCCCTGCAACAGGGCACGGCCCCCGCCGCCCGGGCCTGTGCGGCCTCCGGTCTTGGCCTCAAGGTGTTTGAACTGGCGCTGGCCCACCCGGCCCCGGACATCTTCACCGCAACTGGCCTCGATGAGGCGGCCTGTGCCGCCACCATGGCCTATGGCATGGAGGCGGTGGCGGGCGGCTGTGATGTCCTCGGTCTGGCCGGCTTTGCCGTGGGCGGCGAGGTGGCGGCGGCCGCCCTGGGGCAGATGCTTCTGGGCGGCGATGGCGGGATGTGGCTTTCCACACCGGAGGGCGAACTGCGCCAGCGCCAGCTGGCGGCCCTGGCCCGCCTTGGCGGCGAAAGGCTGGATCCGCTGGAGGCGCTGCGCCGCTTCGGCGGGCGTGAAACGGCAGCCCTGGCCGGAGCACTTCTGGCCGCGCGGCTCAACCATGTGCCGGTGGTGGTCGAGGGCATGGCAGCCCTTGCCGCCGCCGCCGTTATCCACGCCCTCAGGCCCGATGCCCTGGCCCATGTGCGGCTGGCCGCCGGCCCGGACAAGGGCGCAGCCCGGCTGGCCGAAAGGCTGGGCCTTGAGCCGCTCCTGGCTGTGGATACCACAGATGCCACGGGGCTTTCTGCCGCCCTGGCGCTGGCCATGCTCAAAACCCTGGCCGAGGTGGCCTGAGATCAGCTCCTGCCGGCCAGCATGATCAGCTTGCGCTGGCTTTCGGAAACCACGCTGGCTTCGCCCGCCACCTGGCCGCGCGGCCCGTCCAGCACCCGGCTGCGCGGGAAGCTGCACAGCACTTCCGTGCCCACGCCCTGCTGGCTGTTCACGGTCACATCGCCGTCATGCAGCTTCATCAGCCCGCGCACAATGGACAGGCCAAGGCCCGCCCCGTCGATGGCCTTGCGGGTGGCCATGCTGCCGCGCCCGAAGGCCCCCAGCGCCTTCTCCACCTCATGGGCGGGAATGCCGGGGCCATTGTCCTTGACGCTCAGAAACACCGTGCCATCGCTTTTCTGCCCGGCCCTGATGTGAATGACGCCATGTGGCTGGGTGAATTTGATGGCGTTGTTGATGAGATTGATGGCCACCTGATAAAGCGCCCGGTGATCGCCCGACAGGCGCGGCAGATTGGGGTCAACCTCCATGCGCACCGTGTGGTGGCGTTCGCGCGCCTTGAGAGAGAGCAGCGCATTGGCCTCGCCCACCACCTCGCCCAGGTTCACCGGCTCATTGTCCAGTTCGCGCCGGCCGGCCTCGATGCGCGACAGGTCGAGAATGTCATTGATCAGGGCGAGCAGATGACTGCCGGAATGATGAATGTCGCCGGCATAGGCATGATAGGTACGGTTTTGCAGCGGACCGAACATCTCGCGCTCGAGAATTTCCGAAAACCCCATGATGGCGTTGAGCGGCGTGCGCAGTTCATGGCTCATGTTGGCAAGGAAGCTGGACTTGGCGCGGTTGGCATCTTCGGCCTTGTCGCGTTCGGCTGTCGCGGTGTCGCGCTGGCGCCTCAGTTCGGCAATGAGAATGTCTTTCTGCGCCTTGAACACCACCACATCACGCATGGTCTGCTGCAACTGGCGCGCCACGAAAATGAAGAACAGTTCCAGCGCCAGCACCACGCTGGCCAGGGACAGATACAGGGGCTCAGCCACAATCAGACAGCGGATGACGATGCCCAGCGTCATGGTGGAGGTGCCGGCCAGCATCACCGGCAGGAACGACCCCATCACCAGCAGCCGCACCACCGCCACCGCCAGAACGCAGGCCACCAGGAACAGGTGCTGGACAATGGCGGCATGGTCCCAGAACAGATAGAGCGGCGCCACCCAGCTCATGGCAAGCAGCAGTTCGGTGGCTGAAATCATGCCGATCCAGTCGGCTTGTTCAGACCGCCGCCGCGGCCGCTTGAAGAACTGGCTGGCGAGATAAAGCTGAATGGCCTGAAAGCCGAGGGCGGCAAAGGCCCAGGCGGCCACCTGCTGGCCGGTCAGCCAGGTGAGCATGCCCAGCGCCACGATGATGGTCAGCACCGGCAGGGCCAGCGCCACCTTGAGCTGGTTTTTCAGCACCAGGGCCAGCATGTCGCGTTCCCAGGGCACGCGGTCGTAAAGGTGCGGATCGGCGTCGGCCAGCAGGTCGTCCACCAGTTGCGGTTCGGCTTCATCCGCCGGAAGCGTGTCCGAACGCGTCACCCGGTCGAGAAAGGCCGATGCTGAAACCGATTGCGTCATGTGCCTGTCCCGGTTGCTGCCTCACAGGTTTTCCTCCGGGCGTCCTATCAGCAATTCGCTAATCCGGGCTTCCCCAGCTGGCTAAAATTTGATCGGTCCGAGGCCCCGTCATGTGCCTTGCGGCGTCCCGGCAAAGGTGGTTAATCCCATGCCGATTTGTCCATAAAGGCGCCGCCATGACCGCTCTCACCGAAGATCTCATTCTCTCTGCACTCAAGCGCATCGCCGCACCCGACGGCCGCGGCAATATCGTCTCTGCCGGTCTGGTTTCGCCGGTTGCCATCAAGGACGGCACCGTCATGTTCTCGCTTGCTGCCGATCCCGCCCACCTCAAGTCCATGGAGCAATTGCGCGCCGTGGTGGAGCAGGCGGTGAAGGCCATTCCCGGTGTCAGCAAGGCCATGGTCACCCTGACCGCCGAACGGGCCCCGTCTGCCGGGCGCAACGGTTCCGAGGCCCCCGCCAGCCAGACCCTGGGCAATGCCGTGCCCGGCATCAAACATCTCGTCGCCGTGGCCTCCGGCAAGGGCGGGGTGGGCAAGTCCACCACCAGCATCAACATCGCCCTCGCTCTCAAGAGCCTGGGTCTCAGGGTCGCCGTGCTCGACGCCGATGTCTATGGACCCTCCATGCCCCGCCTGTTCGGCATCAAGGACCGCCCGGAAGCCTCCAGCGCACCGGGCAAGCGCCTCAAGCCCATGAAGCGCTTTGGCGTCGAGGTCAGTTCCGTGGGCTTTCTGGTGGATGAGGACACACCCATGATCTGGCGCGGCCCCATGGTCATGGCCGCACTCACCCAGTTGCTGCGCGAGGTGGAGTGGTCGGAAACCGATGTCATGATCATCGACATGCCGCCCGGCACGGGGGATGCGCAATTGACGCTGGCCCAGCAGACGCCGCTGTCCGGCGCGGTCATTGTCTCCACCCCGCAGGACCTCGCCCTCATCGATGCGCGCAAGGGCATTGCCATGTTCCGCCGGGTCAATGTGCCCATTCTCGGCATCGTCGAGAATATGAGCTATTTCATCTGCAACCACTGCGGCACCCGCCATGAAATCTTCGGCCACGGTGGTGCCCGCGCCGAAGCCCAGCGCATCGGCGTTCCCTTCCTCGGCGAAGTGCCGCTTGATCCCGATGTTCGCAGCCGCTCGGACCGGGGCGAACCGGTGGTGGAATTTCTCCCCGATTCGGCCCATACTGCCCTCTATCGCGGCATTGCCCGCACAGTCTGGGAGGCGCTGGAGGGCAAGGCCGGCGCCAGGCCTCAGACCCGTGTGGTCTTTGAAGACGAGGCGTGACCGCGATCGGCGCCGGTTAAGCAAATCGTAACAGGCAGCTGATTCACCAGACCAGAGCGGGGCCGTGATTCGCCCCGGAGGGGGAAGGATGATGACTTTCATGCGCGTGGGCGGCGGCATTCTGGCGGCCGTCGGTGTCGTTCTGGCGCTGCTCAATTTTCTGATGCCCGGCCAGATGCAGGTCATGGGCCTGACGCCGGAAGCAGCCTTTACGCTGCTGGCGGGCGGCATGGTGGCCATGGGCCTGGGCGGGGTCATGGCGGCCATTGAGGCTGCCCAGGCGGGGGCTGCGGTCCATCTGCCCAGCCTCGCCGCTGATGAGCCGGTGATGGCCGCGCCTGCGCCGGTTGTTGTGGCGGCGCCGGAAGCCGCCGCGCCGGCGGAACAGATTTCCGAACCCGCGCCCGCGCCCGTTGCAGCCTCGGCCGAAGGATCGCGCACCGCCGAAGAGCGCATGGCCGCCTTCCGGCGCGAACGCTTCCCCGGCTTTTCCCGCCATCTTGGTGATGCGGCCGGTTCCACCCTCACCGGCCTTGGCACTGCGGCTGCCGCCACGGCGGCGACCGCCACTGCGGCCTCCGCTTCAGCTCATGACAGTGTGGCCGACACCATTGCCGCTCTGGAAAAGGCCAAATCCGACATCAACGCCGCCCTCGGCCAGTCCAGCGACAGCCTGACCGACACCGTGGAGGAAGTGGAGGAGGTGGAAACCGCCGCCGCCGAAGCCGTGGCGGTTGAGGACGAGCCCGCCGCCGAGACCGAGGAGCAGGTGGCCGACGGCGAACTTTACGTGGTTGAGGAAAAAATCATTCGCGGCCGGCCGGCGCGCGTGCTGTCAGACGGCACCGTGGAAGCCGAAACCGACGAAGGCTGGATGCGTTTCGAGAATCTCGACCATCTCGACGAATATCTGGACGCCACCGCGCCCGAACTGGGTGTCTGAACAGCTGCGTCTGACGAGATAACCCCGGAGGCCTGCCTCCGGGGTTATGCTTTGGCCACCACCTCAGGCCCTGTCCAGCCCGGCTGGGCACGGATCTGGTCCAGCCAGTTTTCGACATGCACCAGCGCGGCAAGGCTCAGGCCCTTCGCCGCCGCGGCCAGCAGTGTGCCGCCCAGCGCAATGTCGGCAATGGTCAGCCGCCGCCCGATCAGAAAGGGATGATCCGCCAGATGCTGGTCTGCCATGGCAAGCGCCTGTGCCGTTACCGGTGAAACCGATAATTCCCCCCTGTCAGACGTCAGGCAGCCGAAGCAGCGCGCGTCAAACAGCATCCAGCGCATGATCTGGCGGCGCTCGTCATCGCTTTTGGGGCCGAAACGCCGGGTTTCCTCGGCCAGAAAATCGAGAATGGCCCCGGCCTCGCGGACCGACTGGTCCCCGGCCAGCAAAACCGGGCCGCAGATGTCGGCTGTCTCGGGCGCCAACCGCCAACTCTGCCCCGCGAGCCCCAGCATCAGCGCCACTTTATAGGTGTCACCGGCGTGCGGACTGCCCAGCACCACATAATGTGCCATCATCACCCCCGGCCGGCCCCTTGGTCAGCATAGGGTGAGTCGCCCCTAGGTTGAATTTGATTTGCACCTGGGCAAGAGCCACAGCCTGGCGCAGCGCAGCCCCTTCCCGTCGGCCCCCCTGCTGGTCTAGATCATGGCCATGATGCCCCGTCTCACTGCTGTCCTTGACCGTCTTGACCGCCACCTGCCGCAGACCCTGGAAACGCTGAAGGATTTTCTGCGCTTTCCCTCCATCGGCACCGACCCCGCCCACCATGCCGACTGCCGCGCCACGGCAGAGTGGATGAAGCGCCATCTCGAAGCCCTGGGCTTCACAGCGGCACTGCATGACACCACCGGCCAGCCCGTGGTGCTGGGTGAATTGGTCCAGCCCGGCCTTCCGGCCGCGGCCCCGCATGTGCTGTTCTACGGCCATTATGATGTGCAGCCGGTGGATCCGCTGGCGCTGTGGACCCATCCGCCCTTTGCGCCGACCCTTGTAAAGGGTGAGGATGGGCGCGAGCGGCTCTATGCCCGCGGCGCCGCCGATGACAAGGGCCAGCTCATGACCTTCCTTGCCGCCGTGGCGGCCTGGCGGGCCGAGGGCGGCATTTTGCCCTTCCGCCTCACCGTGCTCATCGAAGGCGACGAGGAGGGCGACTCGCACCATCTGGAACGCTTTGTTGCCGCCCATGCCAAAACCCTCAAGCCCGACATCTGCTTCATCTGCGACACCGGCCTGTGGGATGATGACACGCCGCTCATCTGCACCTCGCTGCGCGGCTGCATCGCCGATGAGGTGACCATCACCGGCCCCCGCATTGATCTGCACTCCGGCTATTACGGCGGCCCCGCCGCCAACCCCCTGCACGCGCTGTCCGCAGCACTTGCCGCCCTGCACGATAAAAACGGCCGCGTCACCATACCGGGCTTCTATGACGGCATCGCAAAACTCACCCCCCGCCGCCGCAAGGAATTGCAGGCACTGCGCTTCAACACCCGCAAATATCTGGGTGATGTCGGGCTGAAAATCCCGGCGGGTGAAAGGGGCTACACTGCACTGGAGCAGATCTGGCTGCGCCCCACCGCAGAGGTGAACGGCATGACCGGCGGCTATACCGGCGAAGGCTCAAAGACCGTGCTGCCGTCAAAGGCCTCGGCCAAGCTCACCTTCCGTCTGGTGGCGGGCCAGAACCCGGCCTTGATCCGCAAGAATTTCCGCGCCTTCATCAAGGCGCAGTTGCCGCGTGACTGCACCGTCACCTTCGACAACCAGACCCATGACAATCATGCGGTGCTGCTGTCGTCAGACAGTCCGTGGATTGCCGCCGCCGCCCGGGCGCTGAAGGATGAGTGGGGGCGAAAGCCGGTCATCGGCGGCGAGGGCGGCTCCATTCCCGTGGCTGGGGCCTTTGCCCGCCACCTCAAGGCTGACAGCCTGCTCATGGGCTTCAGCCGGGCCAGCGACGCGGTGCACAGCCCGGACGAAAAATATGATGTCGATTGTTTCCACCGTGGCGCGCGCTCCTGGGCGCGCCTCATTGCCGCGCTGGCCGAAGGAGTTTCATCATGACCACCCTGGACCAAACCCTCGCTGCCGTGGATCAGGGGCTGGACGAAAGCCTTGCCCGCCTGTTTGACCTGATCCGCATTCCCTCCATCTCCACCGACAAGGCCTATAAGCCGGAGTGTGAGAAGGCCGCCGGCTGGCTGGTGCGCGAACTGAAGGATCTGGGTTTTGCCGTGACCGCCCACACCACGCCGGGCATGCCCATGGTGGTGGCCCATTACACCCCTGCGGAGGCCACGGCGAAAACGCCCCACTACCTGTTCTACGGCCACTATGACGTGCAGCCGGTGGACCCGCTGTCGCTGTGGGAGACGCCACCCTTTGAACCCGGAATTAAGACCGGCAAGGGCGGCGTGAAGCAGATCCATGGCCGGGGTGCCGCCGATGACAAGGGCCAGCTCATGACCTTTGTGGAGGCGGCCCGCGCCCTCATCGCCACCACCGGCACCCTGCCCATCAAGGTCACCTTTCTCATCGAGGGTGAGGAGGAGAGCGGCTCACCCTCGCTGGTTCCTTTCCTCAAGGCCCATGTGGAAGAGTTGTCCTGTGCGGCGGCCTTTGTCTGCGACACCAACATGTGGGACGCCAAAACCCCGGCCATCACCACCCGCCTGCGCGGTCTGGTGCATGATGAATTCACCATCACCGGGCCGAAGATCGACCTTCATTCCGGCGCCTATGGCGGTGCGGCCATCAACCCGCTGCGGGTGCTGACCAAACTGGTGGCAACCCTGCACGACAGGAACGGCAAGGTCACCATTCCCGGCTTCTATGACGGTGTGGCCCCGCTTCCCGCCGCCACCCGCAAGCAGTGGCAGAAACTGAAATTCAGCGAGAAGAAGTTTCTTGGCGATGTCGGACTGAAATATCCGGCCGGCGAGAAGGGCAAGAGCGTGCTGGAACAGGTCTGGTCGCGGCCCACCGCCGAGGTGAACGGCCTGTGGGGCGGCTACACCGGGGCCGGCACCAAGACGGTGATTCCCTCCCAGGCCCACGGCAAGATCACCTTCCGGCTGGTGTCCGGCCAGAAGCCGGAAAAGGTGCTGAAGGCCTTCCGCGCCTTTGCCAAAAGGCAGATGCCGAAGGATTGCACCATCACCTTCTCGCCCCATGGCGGCGGCAGCCCGGCTTCGGAAATTCCCGCTGCCAGCGCAGTGGTGGCGAAGACCGCTGCCGCCCTGAAGGACGAGTTCCGCCGTGACACGGTGATGATGGGTTGCGGCGGCTCCATTCCCATTGTCCGCTATTTCAAGGATGTGCTGGGCATGGATTCGGTGCTGGCGGGCTTCGGCCTGGCCGACGACGCCATTCACAGCCCCAACGAGAAATATGATGTGGCGAGCTTTCATCACGGCATCCGCTCCTGGGTGCGCATCATGACCGCGCTGGGACACTGAGCCATGGCCCTTGACCCCCTGGCGCGGGCCCGCGCCTATCACGATGCCTTCAATGCCGGCGATTTCGACACGCTCACCGCCATCATCGCCGAGACCGCCGAATATCACTCGCCCGGCATCAAGGGGGTGTTGCCGGGCCGTGACAATATTCTCAAGGCCATTCGCGCTTACCGTAAGGAATTTCCCGATCAGGTGAATGTCGAGGACTCGGTCGAGGTGATTTCACCCCATGCGGTGAAGAGTCATTGGCGCTTCACCGCCACCAGCAAATCCTCGGGCCGCGTGGTGAAGCGGCAGGGCTGGGAAATCCTCACCTTCAACGCCAGGGGCGAGGTGGTGGCGGTGGATGTGCAGGACGTGAACCAGGCCGACTAGCACAGCCTTCCGTCTTTGCCCCAACCATCAACGCTTCGTCGTCTTCAGGCAGCGAAGCCGCCCAGTTGCGGCGGCCGCATCTCCGGCGTTGTGCGCTGATCGGCAACCGGGCTGCCCACGGCCAGCCGGGTGGGGATGACCCCCGCCCACACCGGCCAGTCCATGTCTTCGGCATCATCGCCCGGCGGGCCGCTGCGGATCTTGGCCGAGGCTTCAGAAAGGTCGAGACCGAGAATGGTGGTGGCCTTCAGGTCGGCCTCGGTCATGGGCTTCAGACTGTCCCAGCGCCCCGGATAAAGCTGCTCGGTGAAGGCCTTGAGCCGGGCAATCTTGTCTTCCCGCTCCGTCACCTTGAAGGCGGTGCCGAAGGCCATGACCGAACGGTAATTGCACGAGTGGTTGAAGGCCCGCCGCGCCATCACCAGCCCGTCGAGCAGAAAGACACTGACGCAGACCGGCATGGCCGTGGCCTTCTCCATGGCCCGGCTGGCCGATGAACCGTGCCAGTAGATGTGGTGGCCCTCGCGCCATTGCAGGGTGGGCGTGGCGAAGGGCTGGCCATCCACCACATAGGCAACCGTGCATAGCGGCTGGGCATCGAGAATGGCGTGCACGGTGGCCGCGTCATAGTGGGCGCGCTTGTTCAGACGGCGAAGCCTGGTGCGCGGGCTGGGGGCAGTGGTGGTCATGGGTTGATCCTGATCTTGCGCAAGCAAAACTGCCTGTCCTATGGTCTGGCGGAAAGGACCAATTCAACCACCCATGGCCAGACCGCTTTCCACCCCCTCCACCCTTGACCTTGGCATTGACCGCCACGACCGTGAGCCGATCCAGCAGCAGATTGCCCGCCAGATCCGCGAACTGGTGCTGAGCGGCAGGCTGGCGCCCCATGCCAAGCTGCCCTCCACCCGCAGCCTGGCCGAGGAACTGGACGTGGCCCGCGCCACGGCGGTGGAGGCCTATGAGCAACTGGCTGGCGAGGGCTATATCGAAACCCGCTCCGGCTCCGGCACGCGGGTGGCGGCGGTGCTGCCCGAGGTGCTGCTCAACGCCGCCCCGCAACTGACGCCGCGCCGCCCCGCCGCCCCCGGCAAGATGAAGCGCGAACCGGCCAGGCCCTTCCGCACCGGGCTGGTGGACTGGGATCACTTTCCCCATGACGCCTGGGGCCGCAGCCTGGGCCGCTTCTGGCGCAATCCGCCCATCGCCCTGCTGGAACACCATGACCCCTTCGGCTGGCTGCCCCTGCGCGCCGCCATTGCCCGCCACCTGTTTGAGTGGCGCGGCATTGCGGTGGCCCCCGAGCAGGTGGTCATCACCGCCGGCGGCATGGATGCCTTCGATCTCATCCGCCGCGCAATCCTGAAGCCGGGTGACGCCATCTGGCTGGAGGAACCCGGCTATGCCACCGCCCGCCGGGTCTTTGCCCAGGGCGGGGCCGAGGTGGTGGGGGTGCCCACCGATGGCGAGGGGCTGGTGGTGGCGCGCGGGCGTGAACGGGCCCCCCAGGCACGCGCCGCCTTTGTCACCCCGGCCCGGCAATACCCCACCGGCGTCACCATGCCCCTGCCGCGCCGGCTGGAGCTGCTGGACTGGGCCAAGGCGGCGCAGGCGCTGGTCATCGAAGACGATTATGACAGCGAGTTCCGCTATGTCGGCCGGCCGCTGCCGGCGCTGATGAGCCTCGATACCCAGGACCGCGTCATCTATTCGGGCACCTTCTCCAAGGTGTTCTCGCCCATCATCCGGCTCGGCTTTCTGGCTGTTCCCAGGGCTCTGGTGGCGACCTTCCGCGAGGCCCGCGCCAGCCATGGCGCTCCGCCCTCGCTGCTGGTTCAGCCGGCGCTGGCGGAATTCATGGAAAGCGGCGCCTTCGCCATACATATCCGGCGCATGCGCCGCATCTATGCCGCCCGCCGCAAGGCGCTGCTTGCTGCCCTGGCCCCCGGTGATCGCCGCCTCTATCACATTGACGCCGCCCCGGCGGGCCTCACCCTGCTGCTGCGCCTGCCGCAGGAAAAAAGCGACGAGGCGGCAGCCCGCCGGCTGAAGGCGGGGGGCGTGGAGGTGCTGACCCTGTCATCGCACTTTGCCGGGCCGCTGCGCGAGTCCGGCCTGCTTCTGAGCTTTGCCGGCTTTGACGAGCGCCAACTGGTGCGGGCGGCCGAGGCGCTCATTGCCATTCTGTCGCAATTCTGACGGGGGCGCGGCGATTTGCGCCATGCCTTGCCCGTCACATTGCGCTGCTTTGCCGCAAGCGCGGGCGAGCATTCGCCACAATGCGCGATAATCTAGGCCGCATGCGCAGGCATGTATTCGCCATCACCGTTGCGGTCCTCATCACACTGGCCGCCATTGCCGCCCTGTTCACGGGCGGCGACATCATGCCTGGCAATGCCGACATTCCCACGGCCGCATTGACCACGCCATCCACCAATCCATAAGGGGACGCAATCAGCCGCCGGTGACGTTCATGTGGCGGGCCAGGGCAGGGCGGTTCTGCGCCCGGTCAATGACAAAGTCATGCCCCCTGGGCTTGCGGGCAATGGCACCATCAATGGCCGCATGCAGCGCCTCATCACCCTCTGAGGCGCGCAAGGGCGCCCGCAGGTCGGCGGCATCCTCCTGGCCCAGGCACAGATAGAGTGTGCCGGTGCAGGTCAGCCGGACACGGTTGCAGCTTTCACAGAAATTGTGGCTGAGCGGGGTGATGAAGCCCAGTCGCCCGCCGGTTTCGGCTACCGTGACATAGCGCGCCGGGCCGCCGGTGCGGTAGTCAGAATCCTGCAGTGTGAAACGCTGCGCCAGCCTCTCGCGCACCAGCGACAGGGGCAGGTAATGGTCGGTGCGGTCGCCCTCCACATCGCCCATCGGCATGGTTTCGATCAGGGTGAAGTCCATGCCTTCGCCATGGGCAAAGCGGATCATCTCGGGAATTTCGTCCTCGTTGACGCCCTTCAGCGCCACGGCATTGAGCTTGATGCGAATGCCCGCCCGCTGGGCTGCCCTGATGCCGTTCAGGACCTTGCTGATGTCGCCCCAGCGCGTCACCGCCCGGAAGCGGTCGGGGTCAAGCGTGTCCAGCGACACATTGATCCGCCGCACCCCGCAATCGGCCAGGGCATCGGCAAAAGTCTTCAGCAGGTTGCCATTGGTGGTGAGCGTCAGTTCCTTCAGCGCCCCCGATGTCAGGTGGCGGCCCAGGCTTTTCACCAGCGTCATCACCCCCTTGCGCACCAGCGGCTCGCCGCCCGTGAGCCGAAGCCGCGTCACCCCCCGGGCCACAAACGCCGAACACACCCGGTCCAGTTCTTCGAGGGTCAGCAGATCGCGCTTGGGCAGAAAGGTCATGTCCTCCGCCATGCAGTAGACACAGCGCAGATCGCAACGGTCGGTCACCGACACGCGCAGATAGGTCACCTTCCGGCCAAAGCGATCAATGAGAGGAGACTGGGACACCATGGCCCATTATCGGAGGCGCTCCAGCAGGGGTCAACTGCCTTTTCGACAGCACCGTTCACCTTATTGTTGGAAAGTTCCCGGGCGGTGATCCGCCGTTAACCCCGGCGAAAGCCTCATCCCGTCAGATGGCGCCGAACGTGGTGACCCATGGTTGTTATTCACACCGATGATATCGATTCCGACCTGCGCTGGCTTCTCGGCGCGGTGGCGCGCGGCCTGTCGCACAGCGGTGGTGATGCGGTTGTTCCCGCCCTGCGGAGCATGGCCAGCTATGACCTTGCCGGAGCGGCCCTGGTGCCGCCGCCGCCCCACCCCATTGCCGTCACCAGCCAGCTTGCCCCCGCCATTGCCGAAGCAGTGCTGCATCAGCCCGATGTGGCCGCCGCCCTGGCCGCCCTCAGCGACCATCTGCACTGGCAGGAAATGGCCGACGGTGTCGGTCTGGCCCAACTCGTCGGCCCTCAGGGGTTCATCGCCGGCCAGGCGCACCAGCTTGATATTCTGCTTCTGACGCCGGCCGCGCGCCACAGCCTGCCCGCTGTGGCCAACGCTCTGTGGTGGCCGCTCACCGGCCCCTCGCGCTGGCTCAACGGCAGTGATGTGACCGTGAAACCGGGTGGCGTGATGGCCGCCACCGGAGATGCCGTCCCCACCATCATCGCCGGGCGCATGCCGCTCCTCGGTCTGTGGCTCGGCACCGGTCAATAGCCGGGCGGCGGCACAAAGCCGCCAAACTCCTTTTCCAGCAATTCGGCAAAGCGAATGGCGGTCATGTCGCCATAGCTGCGGGCAATGATCTGCACCCCCGCCGGCAGGCCCTGCGCCGTCTGCCCCATGGGCGCCACCGTCGAGGGCAGATAGAAATTGCCGGAATAACCCGCCCAGAACAATTGATCCGTGGTCGGAACATCATGGCCATTGACCGTGATCGTCCGGCTGTGGCGTTCGCCCTCATGGTCATGCGGAAAGGCGGCCGACGCGGCAGCGGGACACAGCATCACATCCCAGTCATCAAAAAACGCCTCCCACAGAAGGCGCATCTGATGGCGGCGTTCATGGGCGTTAAGCCAGTCGCGGTGGCGCATGACATAGGCCCGCGTCATGGTGGCGTGATAGCTGCGGTCATCGCCTGAAAAGCCCTCTGCCCTGGTCAGATTGGCGGCAAAATCGGCATCCGACTGGCGGCGGCTGGTGGCGGCCCGCAACAGCGTGATGTAGTTCTCAAAGGCTTCCGCCGTGGAAAAGGCGGGCCTGGCCTCGAAGGACATGGTCTTCACCCGGCGCTTGAGGAAACCGGCAAGCCTCACCAGCAGATCCTGCACCGGCTGATCAACCTCGCTTTCCGGCGCCGTCAGCATCACCGCCACGCGAAAATCCTTAAGCCGCCGCTGGCGCGCCGGCGGCAGGGTAAAGGTCATGGCCCGCGCTTCCGGCCCGGCCGGTCCCACCAGCACCTTCATCATGGCGGCCAGGTCACCCGCCGACCGCGCCATGGGGCCGCCCACGCTGATGTCCGAGGGTGACACCGAGCCGGTGAGCGTCTGCCCCTTCAGCGAAATGATGCCGAAACTCGGCTTGTGGCCATAGACGCCGCAGTAATGGGCGGGATTGCGGATGGAGGCACCAATGTCGGACCCCACCTCTAGGCTGGCCATGCCGGTGGCGAGCGCCACCGCGCCCCCGCCCGACGAGCCGCCGGGGCTGCGCGTCACATCCCACGGATTGCTGGTGGTGCCGTAAATGGCATTGAATGTCTGCCAGTCGGCCAGCAGCAGCGGCACATTGGTCTTGCCATAGAGAACGGCACCCGCCGCCGTCATGCGGCGCACGGCCTCCGAGTCGGTCGCGGCAATGTTGTCGCGAAAGCGCGGATCGCCCCAGGTGGTGGGCGTTCCGGCCCAGTCGAAACTTTCCTTGATGGTCATGGGCACGCCATCCAGCGGCCCCAGTGCCTTGCCCCGGGCATGGCGCCGGTCGGCGGCATCGGCGGCGCGCCGCGCCCGGTCAATGTCGGCCACCACCACGGCATTGAGCGTGTCGTTGTGCAAGGCATATTGGTCAAGCGCCGCCTGCAGCAGCTCACGAGCCGAAACCTTGCGGGCACGCAGCAGGCGGGCCTGCGCCAGAGCGGAAAGAAAACACAGTTTGGTCATGACAATCCCTGTCGTGGGCGCGAAGCCTAACCCGCCTTGGCTCCGCCGCAAAGCGCCGCGTGGTCCAAGACAGGGGGTTTCGCTTCCGCTATGGGCAGGTCATGAGCCAATCGCAACACGGCGGAATCATGACCGGCTATGCCCTCGCTGCGGCCGGGGCGGCACTGTTTTCCACCAAGGCCATCTTCATCAAGCTGGCCTTTCAGGATGTGGCCAACGGCTCGCTGCTTCTGGCCTGGCGGATGATCTTTGCCCTGCCGGTGTTTGTGGTGGTGGGGGCGCTGACTCTGGCCCGGCGCCGCCGTGAAGGGCTGGCGCCACCGGGGCTGCCCAATGTGGTGCGCGCCATGTTCACCGGCATCATCGGCTATTACGTGGCCGCCATTCTCGACTTCAAGGGCCTGGAATATATCAGCGCCCAGATGGAACGGCTGGTGCTGTTCACCTATCCCATCTTTGTCATGGTGCTGGGCTATGCCTTCTTCAGTCAGCGCCTCACCCGCACTGGTGTTCTGGGCGGGCTCATCACCTATTCCGGTCTGGCGCTGGTCTTTGGCTCCGGCCTGTTCGCGGGCGGCAGGGGCGTCATCACCGGCACGCTGCTGGTGCTGGGAGCGGCCCTGTCCTTCGCCCTCTATCAATTGCTGGCCAAGCGCAACATTCAGGTGCTGGGGGCGGCCCTGTTCACCGCCATTTCCCTTGCCACCTCGGCGGTTGCCTCCATCATCCACTATATGGTGGAAAGCGGTGGTGCGAATTTTTCCGCGCCGCCGCGCTTTCTCATGCTGGCGGCGGGCACGGCGGCCATCGCCACCATCATTCCGTCCTTCCTGATGAATGCCGGCATGGCCAGGATCGGGCCGCAGTCGGTGGCCATGATCTCCACCCTGTCGCCGGTGGTGACCATTCTTCTGGCCGTGTGGATTCTGGGCGAACCCTTCAGCTGGGTTGATGCCGCAGGCTCAAGCCTGGTGCTGCTCGGCGTGGCGCTCTACACCTTTGGCGACAGCAAGGCTCAGAAGGGGCCGGCCTAGCCCACAGTATCTGGCAACGTCTCTTTCTTCCTCGCCATGAAGTCCTGCAGGGCCTCGTCAATGCCTTCGTCCAGCGCCGGGGCCTGATAGGCGGCAAGCGCCTTCTTCCACGCCGCATTGGCCCGCACCGTGATGTCCTTCGAGCCGTCGTCGCGCCACTGTTCATAGCTGTTGTTGTCGGCCAGCGTTGAACGCCAGAAGGCGGTTTCAAAATTGGCCTGGGTGTGGGCGCAGCCAAGGTAATGCGACCCCGGCCCCACCTCATTGATGGCGTCCAGCGCCTGGCCATTGTCCGAGAAATCAATGCCCGTGGCAAATTTCTGCAGCATGGTGAGCTGGTCGGCGTCGATCATGAACTTTTCATAGGACGACACCAGCCCGCCCTCCAGCCAGCCCGCCGCATGCAGGCAGAAATTGACCCCGCCCAGAAGCGTCGGCCACAGCGTGTTGGCGCTTTCATAGGCCGCCTGTGCATCGGGCGCCTTGGAGCCGCACAGCCCGCCGCCGGACCGGAACGGCACCCGAAGCCGCCGCGCCAGTTGCGCCGCGCCAAACAGCACATGGGCCGGTTCCGGCGTGCCGAAGGTGGGCGCACCCGACTGCATGGAAATGGACGAGGCGAAGGTGCCGAACACCACCGGCGCACCGGGGCGGCACAATTGCGCGAAGGCCATGCCCACCGAGGCTTCGGCGAGGATTTGCGTGAGCGTGCCCACCACCGTGACGGGCGACATGGCGCCCGAGAGAATGAAGGGCGAGATGACCGTGGCCTGACCGGCCCGCGCATATGCCTTGAGGGCACCCAGCATGGTGCCGTCAAACACCATGGGCGAATTGGCGTTGATGAGATTGATGAGCACGCAGTTCTGGTCGACGAACTCCGCCCCGAAGACGAGCTTCGCCATGGCGATGGAATCGAGCGCCCGGTCGGGATGGGTCACCGACCCCATGAACGGCTTGTCGGAATAGCGGATGTGGGAATAGACCATGTCGAGATGGCGCTTGGCCACCGGCACGTCCACCGGCTCGCACACCGTGCCGCCCGAATGGTGCAGGCTCGGCGACAGATAGGCGAGCTTCACGAAATTGCGGAAATCCTCGATGGTGGCATAGCGGCGGCCGCCTTCCAGGTCAGACACGAAGGGCGGGCCATAGACGGGGGCGAACACCGTGGCATCACCGCCCACCTGCACGCTGTTGGCAGGGTTGCGGGCATGCTGGATGAAGGTTTCCGGCGCCGTCTTGAGCAGCGAGAACACCAGTCCCTTGGGAAAGCGCACCCGCTCACCCTTGACGTCTGCCCCGGCCTCCTTCCACATTTGCAGGGCCTCCGCATCGTCGCGGAAGTCAATGCCGATCTCCTCCAGAATGCGCTCGGCATTGGCCATGATGAGGCCGATCTGGTCCTCGGAGAGGGGCTCGTAGAGCTTCACCTTGCGGCGGATGAAACCAGCCTGGTTCACCGTGGTGGTGGTGCGGGCGGCACGGCGTGCATCAGCCCCGCCACGGGCGCGGCGGGAAGGGGCGGAGGGGGCGGCATCGGTCATGTCTAAACCCTGAAAAGTGATGTGCTCTATGTCTAGAGCCTAGCCCTGGGCGGGCTGATGCGGCAAGCGGCGCGCCTTGGCGCGGAAACGACCTTCCTCACCAGATCACGGCAAGCTGTTGTGGCCCGTGCAGGTGGTAAAGATCGGCCATGGCGGCGGGGGCAGCGAGGCGCAGGCCCGGCAGGCGCTGGAACAGCAGGGGGATGGCGGTCTGCAAGTGCAGGCGGGCCAGCGGCGCGCCAAGGCAGAAATGCACCCCCGCCGAAAAGGCAAGATGCGGGTTGGGCGTGCGCGCCGGGTTGAAGGCGTGGGGGTGGGCAAAGCGCTGCGGATCGAGATTGGCGGCCGCCAGAAGCAGGCCAACACTGTCGCCCGCCTTCAGCGTCACGCCGCCCACCGTCACGTCGCGCAGGGCATGGCGGGTGAAAAGCTGCATGGGCGGCGCAAGGCGCAAGGCCTCCTCCACATGGCCCGGCGTAATGCCCTGCCGGATGCCGCGGCCGAGCAGCAACCGCACCACATTGACGAAGGCCAGGGCCAGCGCCTCGTGTCCCGCCGTCAGCAGCAGCATGGCGCTGGCGGCCATGTCGCTGGCAGAGATGGTTCCCGTTTCCTGTGCGGCGCGGAGCCGGGCCAGACCGCTCTCCGCCGGGGCCGCCAGCGCCAGCTTGGGAATGAGCCGGGCAAATTCTGCCGCCGCCTGTTCTGCATCCTGGGCCATGGCCTCATCGCAGCAGGCGAGATAGCGCCGCACCATGCGGTGGCCCAGCGCCGCCACCGTCTGGCCGTGGCGGGCCTCCACCCCCATGATGTCGAAAATGCTCAGCACCGAAAGCGGTGTGGCAAAGTCGGCCAGAAGGTCGGCCTGGCCCTGGGCTGCCATGCGGTCAATCAGCTCATGGGCCAGCCGCGCCACCTCGGCCGCACGCCCCCGCAACAGACGTTTGTGAAACAGCGGCGCCACCAGCCCGCGCAGCCGGGCGTGGTCTGGTCCTTCCCGCTCGAAAAACGAATGGGCCGAAAATTGATCGAAGGCCGGCGTGGGCCGGGCCGGGCAGAAGCCGAAGCCGCCATCCGCCTTGCGGCCAAAGCGGCGGCTGCGCAGAATGGCATTGACCGTGGCAAAATCGGCAAAGCACCACTGCCGCCGCTGCCGCCAGTAGAACGCCGGACAATCCGCCAGCAGCCGCGCATAGGCCGCCGCGGGATTCTGCACGAAGGCCGGATCGCGCGGGTCAAGATCAAGTGTGCGTGACTTGGAATCGATCTGCATGGCCTGTATTTAGCGGCCATGACCGAAACACGCAGCGTGACAGACGCCCACAGGCCGGGGGCGGAACGGCCAGCCTTTGAGTTCATCGTGCTGGTGGCGCTGCTCACCTCCATGGTGGCACTGTCCATCGATTCCATGCTGCCCGCCCTCGGCCAGATGGCGGCGGAACTGGGCGCCCCTCACCCGAACGACCGGCAGTTCATTCTGCTCGGCTTTTTCGCCGGCATGACGCTGGGCACGCTGCTGTTCGGCCCGCTGTCGGACGCGCTGGGCCGCAAGCCCGCCATTCTTGCCGGTCTTGCATTTTTTGCAGCCGGGGCGGCACTGTGCATCGTCGCGCCCTCCTTTCCGGTGCTCATTGCGGGACGTGCGCTGCAGGGCTTCGGCGCGGCGGGACCGCGCATTGTTTCCATCGCCATGGTGCGCGACGGCGCCAAAGGCGCGGCCATGGCCCGGGTCATGTCCTTCGTCATGTCGGTGTTCATGCTGGTGCCCATGCTCGCCCCCAGCCTCGGCCAGTTGATGCTGATGCTGTCGGGCTGGCGCAGCATGTTCGTGCTGTTCATCATCATGGCCGCGCTGGCGGCGCTGTGGCTCACCTTGCGCCAGCGTGAAACCCTGCAGCCCGAAAACCGCAGGCCGCTGGCCGCCGCCACTCTTGCGCATGGGGCCTGGCACTTTCTGTCGTCACCGGTGTCGCTGGGCTACACGCTGGCTTCGGGCGCGCTGTTTGGCGCCTTCACCTGCTATCTCTCCACCTCGCAGCAGATCTTCGTCGAACAGTATCAGCAGGGCCGGCTCTATCCCCTGTGGTTCGGCGCTCTGGCGCTGGCCATGGCCATCTCCATGCAGGTCAATGCCCGGCTGGTGCGCCATCACCCCATGGAAAGGGTGAGCCGCCTGGCGCTGGCGGCCTCCATCCTGCTGTCGCTGGTCATGGTCGCCGTCACCCTTGCTGCCCATGGCCATCCGCCGCTCTGGGTGCTGGCGATTTATTTCTTCGGCCTGTTTTTCTGCAACGGACTGATGTTCGGCAATTTCAACGCCATGGCGCTGGAGGCCATGGGCCACATGGCCGGTCTGGCGGCGGCCCTGTCCGGCACCCTGTCATCATTTGTGGCGGTGGTTCTGGGCACTCTGGCGGGCCAGTCCTATGACGGCACCATGACCCCCCTCAGCCTGGCCTTTGCGGGTTTCAGTGTGCTGTCGTGGATCGCGGCGCGCTGGGCGGCGGCGCATCGGCCCGTGAAATAAAAGCCCCGCCACGAGGGCGGGGCTTTGTCGGGAAAACAGAGAGAAGCTTAGATCGCTTCCTTGACTTCCTTGGCGGCGCGGAAGGCCAGCTTCTTGGAAGCCTTGATCTTGATCTGCTCGCCGGTGAGCGGGTTGCGGCCCAGACGCGCCGGGCGCTTCTTCACCTGGAAGATGCCAAGGCCGGTGATGCGCACCTTGTTGCCCTTCTTCAGGTTCTTCACGGTCATTTCCACGAAATCGCCGAGAAGGGTGCTCACGGCCTTCTTGGACATGTCGTGCTTGGCGGCCAGATCGGCGGCCATCTTGGTGAGAGCAACCGTCAAAACCTTTTCGTCAGCCATGTTTATCTCCGTTGGTTACGAATCAATGCGCCATGGTTAGCGCAAGGCGCGATTCGATAAAACCCTTATTTCTAGCGGCTCTTTTGAATCGCGCCGGAAAAGAGATGGACGAATCAAGGCGATTTTGAGTCGGGCCGAAGCGAAAGTCGCTTCGTTTGCAGATTCATTTCAATGATTTAGCGCCCGGGCTGCAGACGCTGCGCCGCCGCAACCCGCCCGATCAGGGGCAGCAGCGCGGCCAGTTCCGGGCCATGATCGAGCCCCGTCAGCGCCAGACGCAAGGGCATGAACAGTGTTTTGCCCTTGCGCCCGGTGGTTGATTTGACTGCCTCGGTCCACGCCTTCCACGTGTCGCCGGTCCAGGGTTCTGATGGCAGCAGGGCCAGGGCTTCGGTCAGGAAAGACCGGTCCTCCGGCGCTGTCACGTCTGCCACCGGGCCATCAATCACCTGCCGCCAGAGGCCCGCATCGGTCAGCCTTTCAACATTGCCGCGCACCGCCAGCCAGAAGGCCTCGCTCTCGCCCGGCAGCCGGTCCTTCACCGCCGTCCAGGGCAACAGATGGAGCAGGCGGGCATTGAGGTGGAGGAGTTCTCTTTCGTCAAAGCGGGCCGGTGCGCGCGACAGCTTGCCGAGATCAAAGCCGGCCACCAGTTCCGAAATGTCCGGACACGGATGAATATTTTCGGAGGTGCCCAGAAGCGCCGCCATGGAAACGACCGCCATGGGCTCCAGCCCGTCGGCGCGCATGGCGGCGATGGACAATGCCCCCAAGCGCTTGGACAGGCCCTTGCCGTCAGCTCCGGTGAGCAGGCTGTGGTGGGCATAGGCCGGAACCGCGCCGCCCAGCGCTTCGGTGATCTCGATCTGCACCGCCGTATTCACCACATGGTCTTCGCCGCGGATGACGTGGCTCACCCCGAAGTCCATGTCATCAATGACCGAGGGCAGGGTGTAGAGATAGGAACCGTCCTCGCGCACCAGCACCGGATCGGAAAGATTGGCGGTGTTGACATGCTGGGGGCCGCGGATGAGATCGTGCCACTGCACATCGCGGCCATCCAGCCGGAAGCGCCAGTGCGGCCTGCGGCCCTCGGCCTCCAGCCTCGCGCGCTCGGCGTCGGTGAGCTTCAGCGCCGCCCGGTCATAGATCGGCGGCAGGCCGCGCGCCTGCATGCGCTTGCGCCGCCGTTCCAGTTCGTCTGCCGTTTCATAGCAGGGATAAAGCCGCCCGGCGGCGCGCAGGGCGCTTGCCACCGCGGCATAGCGGTCAAATCGCTTCGACTGCCATTCCACCCGTGTTGGCGTGATGCCAAGCCAGGCCACATCGGCGGCAATACCGTCGGCAAATTCCTGGGTGGAGCGCGCCACATCGGTGTCGTCATAGCGCAGAATGAAGCTGCCGCCCGTCTTCAGCGCAAACAGCCAGTTCAGAATGGCGGTGCGCGCATTGCCGATGTGAATGCGGCCGGTGGGCGAGGGCGCGAAGCGGACAACCGTCATGATGGATCGCGATAGGCGTTGGTGATGGGATAGCGCCGGTCGCGGCCGAAATTGCGCCGGGTGATCTTGACGCCGGGGGCCGCCTGACGGCGCTTGTATTCGGCAATGTAGAGCATGTGCTGAATGCGCCGCACCAGTTTCTCGTCGTGCCCGCGCGCGGCGATTCCGGCCACCGTCTCCTCATTCTCCACCAGCCCCTGCAGGATGTCGTCCAGCACCGCATAGGGCGGCAGCGTGTCCTGATCGGTCTGGTTGGGGCGCAGCTCAGCGGTGGGCGCCTTGGTGATGATGCGTTCGGGGATCACCCGGCCCTGACGGTTGCGCCAGGCCGCCAGACGATAGACCTCGGTCTTGTAGACATCCTTGATGGGATTGTAGCCGCCGTTCATGTCGCCATAGAGCGTGGCATAGCCCACCGACATTTCCGACTTGTTGCCGGTGGTCAGCACCATGGCGCCGAACTTGTTGGATATGGCCATGAGAATGACGCCGCGCGCCCGCGACTGGATGTTTTCCTCGGTCACCCCTTCATTGGTGCCTGCAAACAGCGGCTGAAGGGCCGACAGAAACCCTTCGACCGGCGCTTTGATCGGCACCACATCATAACGCACCCCCAGCAGACGGGCACATTCCTCGGCATCGGTCAGACTGTCCTTGCTGGTGTATTCATAGGGCAGCATGACGCAATGAACGCGCGCAGCCCCCAGCGCATCCACCGCCATGGCCGCCACCACGGCGGAATCAATGCCGCCCGAAAGCCCCAGCACCACACCGGGAAAACGGTTCTTGTCGACATAGTCGCGCAGACCCAGAACGCAGGCCTGCCAGGTTTCCTCCTCCTGTTCGGGAATGCGCGCCTGCTCGCCCTTTTCCATGCGCCAGCCGTGCTTTTCCTTCACCCAGTGGGTGAGCGCCACGGCCTCCTCGAACATCGGGCACTGCAGGGCGAGCGTCCGGTCGGCATTGAGCACGAAGGAGGCGCCGTCAAACACCAGCTCATCCTGCCCGCCCACCTGATTGACATAGGCAAGCGGCAGTCTGGTTTCGGTAACCCGCCCCACCACCAGATTGAGGCGCACGTCATCCTTGTTGCGTTCAAAGGGCGAGCCGTTGGGCGACAGCAGGATTTCTGCCCCGGCATCCGCCAGCGTCCTGCACACCGTCTCGGTCCAGATGTCCTCGCAAATGGGCACGCCAAGGCGCACGCCACGGAAATTGATCGGCGCCGGCGGCGGCCCGGCATTGAACACGCGCTTTTCGTCAAACACGCCATAGTTCGGCAGATCGGCCTTGTAGCGCAGGGCGGCAATGCGCCCCCGGTCGAGCAGGGCCACGGCATTGTAAAGATGTTTGCCCTCGCGCCAGGGCAGGCCCATGAGAATGCCGGGACCATCGGCCGTGTCGCGTGCCAGCTCCGTCACCGCGTCGCGGCAGGCGGTCACAAAGGCCGCCCGCAACACCAGATCCTCCGGCGGATAGCCGCAGATGAAGAGTTCTGGAAACACCACCAGATCAGCACCTCTGGCCTGCGCCAGCGCATCCCGCGCCTTGGCCAGGTTCTGGGCAATGGCGCCCACGGTGGGGTTCAACTGGGCAAGGGCGATGGTGAGTCTCTCGGTCATGGCGAGGGTCATAGAGCAACTGCCTGTAAAACTGAATGCCCCGCGATTGACGCCAGCAGCCTTTCCGCCCAGAACAGGGCATGGCCGAAACCCTTGCCCCGTTGCTGCGCCGACAGCCACCGGAAGCTCCGGCGCTGCTGGCGCCGGAGCGCACACCCCTGAGCCATGGCGCCCTGGCGGAGCTGTGCGCGCGGGTTGAGCAGACGCTGCGCCGCGCCGGGCTGGGCCGGGGCAACCGGCTGGCCATGGTGCTGCCCAACGGGCCGGACATGGCGGCAGCCTTTGTGGCGGTGGCCAATGCTGTCACCGCCGCCCCCCTGAACCCCGCCTATACCGAGGATGAATTCCGCTTCTACATGGCCGATGCGCGGGCCGATGCACTGCTGACCGATGCGGCACCATCCCCGGCGCGGCAGGCTGCGGCAGCCCTCGGCCTTCCCGTTATCACCCTGACACCGCGTGACGGCGCTGGTGACTTTGACCTGACCGTGGACCAGCCCATTGCCCGCCGTCATGACGAGCCGGGACCGGCGCTGGTCATGCACACCTCCGGCACCACGGCGCGGCCCAAGCTGGTGCTGCTCACCGCCGCCAACCTGCTGGCCTCGGCAGACAATATCCGCCGCAGCCTGCGGCTGGCGCCCGAAGATCGCGGTCTCACCATCATGCCGCTGTTTCACATCCACGGCCTCATGGCGGGTGTTCTGGCGCCGCTGGCGGCGGGGGGCTCCATCTTCTGCACACCGGGCTTCAACGCGCTGAAATTCTTTGCCTGGCTCGCCGAGTCGGGAGCCAACTGGTACACGGCGGTGCCCACCATGCATCAGGCCATTCTGGCCCGCGCCGGGCGCAATCCTGATGTCATCGCGGCCCATCCGCTGCGCTTCATCCGCTCCAGTTCAGCCGCGCTGCCCGCGCCGGTCTTTGCCGCGCTGGAACAGACCTTCGCCTGCCCGGTCATCGAGGCCTATGCCATGACCGAGAATGCCCATCAGATGACCTCGAACCAGTTGCCCCCCGGCAGCCGCAAGCCCGGCAGCGTGGGCTGTGCCGCCGGTCCGGAAGTGGCGGTGATGGCCGAAGACGGCAGGCTGCTGCCGCCGGGTGAACTGGGCGAGGTGGTGACGCGCGGGGCCAATGTCACGCCCGGTTATGAGAACAACCCCGCCGCCAACGCCGCCGCCTTCGCCCATGGCTGGTTCCATACCGGCGATCAGGGGGTGATGGATGAGGAGGGTTTCCTGTGCCTCACCGGCCGCCTCAAGGAACTGATCAACCGGGGCGGCGAGAAGATTTCACCCCTTGAGGTGGATGCCGTGCTGCTCAGCCACCCGGCAGTGGGCCAGGCACTGACCTTTGCCATGCCCCACGCCAGCCTGGGCGAGGAGGTGGCGGCCGCCATTGTGCTGCGCGAGGGCCAGACGGTGAGTGAGGGCGCGCTGCAGGAATTTGCCCGCGCCCGCCTTTCCGCCTTCAAGGTGCCGCGCCGCGTTGTCATCGTGGATGACATTCCCAAGGGCCCCACCGGCAAATTGCAGCGCATCGGGCTGGCGCAGAAACTGGGGCTGGCATGACCAGGCTGTGCATTTTCGGGGCAGGGGCCATTGGCGGCGAGATTGCCGCCCGTCTGGCCCGGTCGGGCGACTGCGCGGTTTCGGTGGTGGCGCGCGGTGCCCATCTGGAGGCCATCCGGACGGGCGGCCTGCGCCTCATCGACGGGGATGATGAATTCACCGTGGCCGTGGCGGCATCAGACGACCCCGCCCGCCTTGGCCCGCAGGATTATGTGATTGTCGCCACCAAGGCCCATGACATGGCCGCGCTGGTGGAGCCGCTGCAGCCGCTGCTGAAGGCCGACACCGCGCTGGTCTTTGCCCAGAACGGCATTCCCTGGTGGTATTTCCATGGCCATGGCGGGGCGCTGGAAAACCGCCGCCTGGAAAGCGTTGATCCGGGCGGGGTGCTGTGGGAGCGCCTGGGGCCGGAACGCGCCCTTGGCACGGTGGTGTGGTTTGCGGCTGTGCTGGTGGCACCGGGGGTGATCCGCCATGCCTATGGTGAGCGCCTGCCGGTGGCGGAACCGCGGGGCGAAAAGACGGAGCGCGTGCAGCGCCTGAGCCATCTTCTCAGCCGTGCCGGCTTCAAAAGCCCGGTGAAGCCCGACCTCCGCCCCGAAATCTGGCTGAAGCTCTGGGGCAATCTGAGCTTCAATCCGGTCAGTGTGTTAACCCAGGGCACGCTGGAACAGCTCGCCGCCGACCCCCATGCCCGCGCAGTCATTGCCGCCATGATGGCCGAGGCGCAAACCGTGGCCGAGGCGCTGGGCATCCGCTTTCCCGTCTCCATTGCTGAGCGCATTGCCATGGCCGCGCGGGTGGGGGCCCACCGCACCTCCATGCTGGAGGACGTGCTGGCCGGACGGCCCACCGAACTGGAGGCCCTGCTGGGCGCGGTTATCGAGTTGGGAAAAGTCACCGAACATGCTACTTCTGCCTTGAAATTGGTTTACGATCTGGCCAGATTCCGCAGCCGTATGGCGGTCGGCCAGACGGCATGATTTGACAATGGAGCAGCACGATGCGTCTCGACAATGAACAGCCCAGCGACAACATTCAGGACGAGCGCGGTCGGGGCGGTGGCATCGGCTTTCCGGGCGGCGGCGGCTTCCGCCGGGTCAATATTCCCATCGGTGGCGGGTCCGGTGGCTTCTCCATGTCGACCATCATCTTCATGGTCATCGCCTATCTGGCTCTGAAATTCCTGTTCGGCATTGATCTGCTGTCCATGTTCAACGGCGGCGGCATTCCCCTGCCGCGTGAGGTGACCGAACAGATGCAGCTGCCCCAGGGCAATGCCGAGGTCGACAACCCCCAGGCCGACATGCAGGGCGGCGGCAATCCGTCCGCCGCCGCAACCGATCAGGGCCGGGAGTTCGTGGCCCGGGTGCTGGGCTCCACCGACCGGGTGTGGACCGGCGTATTCAGCAACATGGGCCGCGAATATGAAAAGCCCTCCGTGGTGCTGTTCAACGGCTTTGTGCAGTCAGCCTGCGGCCTGGCGCAGTCGGCCATGGGCCCCTTCTATTGCCCGCCGGATCACAAGGTTTACATCGACCTGTCCTTCTATCAGGACATGAAGAACAAGCTGGGTGCCCCCGGCGACTTCGCCCAGGCCTATGTCATCGCCCATGAAATCGGCCATCATGTGCAGAACCTGTTCGGCATCGCCGGCAAGGTGTCGGCGGCGCGCATGCGCGTGTCCGAGGAGGAGGGCAACGACCTTTCCGTGCGCATGGAGCTTCAGGCCGACTGCTTCGCCGGCCTGTGGGCGGCCCAGGCCGATGCCACCAAGAACATTCTGGAGCAGGGCGACATCGAGGAAGGCATCAACGCGGCCTCGCAGATCGGTGACGACCGGCTGCAGAAGCGTTCGCAGGGTTATGCCGTGCCGGATACCTTCACCCACGGGTCATCGGCCCAGCGCGTGCGCTGGTTCAAAACCGGCCTGCAGGCCAAGGACGTGCGCGATTGCGACACCTTCGGCACCGACAATCTGTAAGTCTGTGCAACCCATGAAATAGGGCGCCCGTGCGGGCGCCCTGTTGCTTTCTGCGCAAGTGCTGCGCTCAGGCCTTGTTCATGGCGTTCTTGATCAGGCCCACCACGATCATCAACACGGCGCCGCCAATGCCACCACCGGCGAACTGCTGGATGATGGCACCAATGTCGAGGCCGGAAGTGGCTGCTGCTGTGCTGCCACCCAGAAGTGATCCGAGAATCTGGCCGCCGATACCGCCGCCAAGAATGCCCGAAATGGTGTTGCCAAGCGTGCCCAGGCTTTTTTCCTTGAGCGCGGCACCGGCCGCGTTGCCGCCCAGCGCACCCGCCGCCAGCTGAATAAGCAATGATGTAATATCCATGGAACCCCCGACCTTTGAACTGCAACAATTTGCAGCTGGGTCATTATAGCGTGCCCTGATCTTGGGCAAAGCAAAATATGGGGTGTTGCCGGATCCGCCTTACAACTGGTTGTAGTGATTCGTCGCGCATGCGCCATCAATAGGCGTTTTCGCTTTTCAGCAGGGCAAAGGGTGTTTTCACCAGAATGGCCAGATCAAGCGCCAGCGACCAGCGGTCGATGTAATCGAGGTCGAATTTCACCCGCTGTTCGATCTTTTCATGGGTGTCGGTTTCGCCGCGCCAGCCGTTGATCTGGGCCCAGCCGGTAATGCCGGGCTTCACCTTGTGCCGGGCGAAGTAACCCTCCACCACCTGTTCGTAAAGAGCATCCGCAGCCTTGGCCTGGGTGGCGTGCGGCCGTGGTCCCACCAGCGACAACTCGCCGGTGAGGACATTGAACAGTTGCGGCAGCTCATCAAGCGATGTCTTGCGGATGATGCGTCCAACCCGGGTGACGCGCGGATCATCCCTGGTCACCAGCCTCGATGCATGGGCATCGCTCATGTCGGTATACATGGAGCGGAACTTGTACACTTCGATCAGTTCGTTGTTGAAACCATAGCGCCTCTGCTTGAACAGCACCGGGCCCTTGCTTTCAAGCTTCACCGCCAGCGCCACCGCTGCCATGACCGGCGCCAGGGCAATGATGGCCAGTGTGGCGATGAGCCGGTCCATGCTTTCCTTGAGAAACAGGTTCCAGCCCGACAGCGGCCGGTCAAACACCGACAAAAGCGGCAGGTCACCCAGATGACTGTAGGCGCGCGGCGACAGTTTCAGCGCCGAGGACTGGCCGGAAATGCGGATATCGACCGGCAGCTCCCACAGCCGTTTCAGGATTTGCAGCAGCCGCTGTTCGGCGGCCATCGGAATGGCGACAATAATGAGATCAACCCGGTTCTGGCGGGCATAGGGGGCCAGGTCGGCAATCTTGCCAAGCTTGGCATGGCTGTGGATAGAATGCGGGCTGCGGTTGTCGAAGCGGTCGTCAAACAGGCCGACAATGTCGATGTCAAGATCGCGTGAGCCTTCCAGTGTGGTGATGGCATCCTCGGCCGCCTTGCCGCCCCCGACAATGGCAATGCGCGGCACAAAGCGGCCGGCCCGTTCGGCCGGCACGGCCCAGGCCTGGGCTGCAAACCGCGTCACGGGAAAATGGACGGCGACAAGCGCCACCCAGCCCAGAACCCAGCTCTGCGCAGCGCTGCCAAAGGCCGGGCGGCTGAGCAGGAACAGGCCGAACCCCGCCGCCAGGGCAGCGAGCATCGATTTGGCCGTTACCGCCGCGCCCCGTGTCCAGCGCCGCGGCTCATAAAGGCCAAGGCTGCGGATGATAAACACCGTGCCCAGGCTGAGCAGAACCGCCATGAAGCCGATCATCGCGCTAGCGTCGCTGCGCGCCAGCGGCACACTGGCCAGACCCGTGAGCAGACTGCCGCTGAGCAGCACGGTCATGTCAGCCGCCTTCATCAGCCGTCCTGTGACTTCGCTCTCAATATGCCGTGCCGAGGCTGTCCCTGCTGCCATGTTCGTTCCCATCCCAATCCAGGGCGGACTCCGCCCCCTTGCCCTGCTCTGGCAGACGGGTCTTTATGGACGGTGAAAATCGCTTTCCGCGGTCAAGGCATCGAGCCGCATGGTAAATGCCGCACTGCCAGAAATTGCGCCTGCGCCGCTGAGGCCCGGAACCCACAGGGGCAAGGTCAGAGCGCTTCCCCCTTGACCACCCGTCACTTTCCGGCAAGTCTGGACCATAGAGGGGCACGAAACTGCCCCCAACGAGAACAAACAGTCACTGGCGCCACCGGTGGACTGGAAGCAGGGGCTGTAGCACCGCTTTCCGTCTGGCCCTAACGCCCCCAACAGGAAGGACGCAAGACATGAAGAAATATGCCTGGATCATCGGTGCCGCGGTGAGCCTTGCCGCCGCCGGGGCGGCCTCGGCCGGTACCCTCGATGACGTGAAGGCCAAGGGCTTTATCCAGTGCGGGGTGAGCCAGGGCCTCATCGGCTTCTCCAACCCGGATGCCCAGAACAACTGGACCGGTCTTGACGTTGACTATTGCCGGGCCGTGGCCGCGGCCGTTTTCGGTGACGCCAGCAAGGTGAAGTACACCTCGCTTTCCGCCAAGGACCGCTTCCCCGCGCTGCAATCCGGCGAAATCGACATCCTGTCGCGCAACACCACCTGGACCATGGGCCGCGACACCGCCCAGGGTCTGAAATTTGCCGGCGTCATGTATTACGATGGCCAGGGCTTCATGGTGAAGAAGGCGCTCGGGGTTGATTCCGCCCTCAAGCTCAACGGCGCTGCGGTCTGCACCCAGACCGGCACCACCACCGAGCTGAACCTCGCCGACTACTTCAAGGCCAACAAGATGGAATACAAGCTGGTGGCCTTCGAGAAGAACGAGGAAGTGCTGGCCGCCTATCAGGACGGCCGTTGCGATGCCTACACCACCGACCAGTCCGGCATCTATGCCGAGCGCCTGAAGCTCGCCACGCCGGATGACCATCTGGTTCTGCCGGAACTCATTTCCAAGGAACCGCTGGGCCCGCTGGTGCGCCAGGGTGATGACGCCTGGTTCAACGTTGCCAAGTGGACCTATTATGCGCTGCTGAACGCCGAGGAACTGGGCGTTACCGCCGCCAATGTTGATGAGATGATGAAGTCGGAGAATCCGGAGATCAAGCGTCTGCTCGGTGTGAAGAACGCCGACGGCACGGCCCAGGGCTTCGGCACCGGCATCGGCCTGTCCGAGGAATGGGCCTATAACATCGTCAAGCAGGTCGGCAACTACGGCGAAATCTTCGAGCGCAATCTGGGTCAGAGCACCAACATGAAGATTGCGCGCGGCAAGAACGCGCTGTGGAAGGATGGCGGTCTGCAATACGGCATGCCCATCCGCTGAACGACACTGCGGGAAGCCCGGCCCATCCGGGCTTCCTGCTGTGGCGCCTGTGGCGCGGGGCGCGGATGGGGATCTGCTGGCATCAGCACCTCCGCCCCCGCTTTTCACAGGTGGCCGCTTTTTCTGATTGCTGACGGTTTCGTCACCAGTCAGGCAGCTACAAAGACCGGTAAACGGCACAGGGGGGGATACATGACAACGGGGCGGAGCCATACGGCATGAGCCAGGCTTCAGGCCATACCGGCGACCGGCGCATCTCCCTGTGGAATGATCCGCGCGTCCGCTCGGTTGCCGCGCAGGTGTTTCTGGCGCTGGTGCTGATTGCCTTTTATTTCGCCATCTTCCAGAACCTGACCGAGAACCTGAAGCTCCGCAACATCACCTCGGGCTGGGATTTCCTCAACAAGACGGCGGGGTTTGATATCAACACCTCGCTCACCGGCTATAATTCCAACTCATCTTATTACGAGGCGCTGAAGGCCGGGTTCCTGAACACCCTGCTGGTGGCTGTGCTGGGCATCATCTTTGCCACCGTCATCGGCTTCATCGTCGGCGTCATGCGCCTGTCCAAGAACTGGGTTGTTGCCAAGGTTGCCACCGCCTACATCGAGATTCTGCGCAACATTCCCCTGCTGCTGCAGATCTTCGTCTGGTATGGCGCGGTTCTGAAACCGCTGCCCGGCCCGCGTGATGCCCTGTCCATTGGCGGTGTGGCCTTCCTGTCCAATCGTGGCCTGGTGCTGGCCCGGCCCATCTGGGGTGATGGCGCCTGGATGGGGCTGGTCGGCCTGGCGCTGGCCCTTGTGCTTGCCGTGGTCATTGGCCGCTGGGCCAAGCGCCACCAGATGGCCACCGGCATTCACTTTCCGGCCCGCTGGGTGGGGGCAGGCCTGATCATCGCTTTGCCGCTGGCATTCTTCGCCCTGGCCGGCTGGCCGGTCACCTTTGACTATCCCGAACTCGGCGGCTTCAACTTCAAGGGCGGCGCCACCATCGTGCCGGAATTCATGGCCCTGCTGCTGGCCTTGTCGATATACACCGCCACCTACATCGCCGAGGCGGTGCGCGCCGGCATTCAGGCCATCAGTCACGGCCAGACCGAGGCCGCTCTGGCGCTGGGGCTGAGGCAAGGGCTGGTGACCCGGCTGGTGGTCATGCCGCAGGCCATGCGGGTCATCATTCCGCCCCTGGCCAGCCAATATCTCAATCTCACCAAGAATTCGTCACTGGCGGTGGCCATCGGCTATCCTGATCTTGTCTATACCGGCGGCACGGTGCTGAACCAGACCGGTCAGGCGGTGGAAATCGTCTTCATCTGGATGGCAGTTTATCTCTCGCTCAGCCTGATTACCTCGGCCTTCATGAACTGGTTCAACGCCAAGATGCGGCTGGTGGAGCGCTAGATGGCCAAGCCTCCCAAAAAACCGGCCCGGCGCAGCGCGGTGCGAAAGACCGCGGCCAGGCCGGCGCGCCAGCCCGCCAAACGCGCCACCCCCGCGGCAGGAAAGCCTTCGCCGGAAGCAGCCATGGTTGCAGCGCTGCCGCCTGCTGCGCTGACAGCGCCTGTGCCGCCCGCACATCAAGGCCTGCGTGACCGTTATGATTATGTGCGCAGCGAAGAAGCCCCGCTTCTGCCCGCGCCGCGCAAAACCACCGGTGTCTATGGCTGGGTGCTGCGCAACCTGTTCTCCTCGCCGCTCAATACCATCCTCACCTTTGTGGTAGGGGGCCTTGCCCTCTGGGTGATCTGGAGTCTGCTCGATTGGGCCATCATCCGCGCCGCCTGGAGCGGTGACAACCGTGAGGTCTGCGCCGCACCTGGCGTTGGCGCCTGCTGGCCCTTTGTCTGGGCAAAGATCGGCCAGTGGATCTACGGTTTCTATCCCATTGACCAGCGCTGGCGGCCCAATCTCGTTTTTCTGATCGGGGCGGCCGCCATCATTCCCATGCTCATTCCCTCTCTTCCCTATAAAAAGTGGAATGGCATTTTCCTCCTCACGCTCTTCCCGCTCATCGCCATCATCCTGCTCACCGGCGGCCACTTCCCCATTACCACGACGGCCTTTGTCGGCGCCGCGCTGACGGTGGCTGCGCTGGCTGCCCTCACCCCGGTTGCCGCCTTCGGCCTGGAAAGCGGCATGAAGCGCAACCGCTGGGGGATCATTCTGGTGGCGCTGGGGGTGCTGCCCGCCATACTGGGCTTTGTTGCCATCATCGCCGAAGCCCTGCTGGGCCTGTTCTCCACCGTGTCCGGCTGGGCTGGCCTGGTGCCGCTCGTCTCTCTGTTTGATGGATTGAGTCAGCGCCTTGCCGATGGTCTTAACGCGGTCTTTTCCGTTACTGGCCTGCCGCTGCTGGTTGCCCTTCTGGTCATTTCAGGGGCGGCCCTGTCGCTGTTTGCGGTCTATCGCAGCGGCCCGGTCAACCGGGGCATTGTCTGGGGCTGGCTTGGTCTGCTGGTGGCGGTGCTGGCCACCATGGCGCTGCTGACCCTCGACTTCGGCCTGAGCCGGGTTGAAACCAACAATTGGGGCGGCCTTCTTGTCACATTGGTGGTGTCCATTACCGGCATTGCCGCCTCGCTGCCGCTGGGCATCCTGTTTGCGCTGGGGCGGCGTTCGAAAATGCCGGTCATCCGGGCCTTTTCGGTGCTGTTCATCGAAGTCTGGCGTGGTGTGCCGCTGATCACCGTGCTGTTCATGGCCTCCATCATGCTGCCGCTGTTTTTCCCGGCGGGCACAAACTTCGACAAGCTGATCCGTGTGCTGATCGGCATTGCCCTGTTTTCGGCCGCCTATATGGCCGAGGTGGTGCGCTCCGGCCTGCAGGCCATCGGCAAGGGCCAATATGAAGGCGCCATGGCGCTGGGCCTGTCCTATTGGCAGATGATGCGCATGATTGTTCTGCCGCAGGCGCTGAAGGTTGCCATTCCCAATATTGTCGGCAACTTCATCGGTCTGTTCAAGGACACCACGCTGGTGACCATCATCGGTCTGTTTGATTTTCTCGGCATCATCGTCACCGGCGCCAACGACGCCAATTGGGCCAGCCCGCAGACTGGCCCCACCGGCTATTTCGTCGCCGCCTTGGGCTTCTGGCTGTTCTGCTTCGGCATGTCCCGCTATGCCGCCTTCATCGAACGCCGGCTGCACACCGGTCACAAGAGGTAATCATGGCTGAAACAGCGCGCAAGAAATTCCAGATCGGTGACGAAGTGGCCATCGACATTCGCGCCATGAACAAATGGTATGGCGACTTTCATGTGCTGCGTGACATCAACCTCACCGTTCACAAGGGGGAGCGCATCGTCATTGCCGGTCCGTCAGGCTCCGGCAAATCCACCCTGATCCGCTGTATCAACCGGCTGGAAGAACACCAGCAGGGTGACATTGTGGTCGACGGCATTCCCCTCACCGAGGATCTGAAGAAGATTGATGAAGTGCGCCGCGAGGTCGGCATGGTGTTTCAGCACTTCAACCTGTTCCCCCATCTGACGGTTCTGGAAAACTGCACGCTGGCACCCATCTGGGTGCGCAAGATGCCCAGAAAGGACGCCGAGGAAACCGCCATGAAATACCTGACCCGGGTGAAAATCCCGGAACAGGCGAAAAAATATCCGGGTCAGTTGTCGGGTGGCCAGCAGCAGCGCGTCGCCATTGCCCGCGCCCTGTGCATGAGCCCCAAGATCATGCTGTTTGACGAGCCGACATCCGCCCTTGATCCCGAGATGATCAAGGAGGTTCTGGACGTGATGGTGGACCTGGCTGAAAGCGGTATGACCATGCTGTGCGTGACCCATGAAATGGGTTTTGCCAAGCAGGTTGCCAACCGCGTCATCTTCATGGACCGCGGCCAGATCGTCGAGCAGAACGAACCGGAAGAGTTCTTCACCAACCCGAAGAATGAACGCACCAAGCTGTTCCTCAGCCAGATTCTGCATTGAACTGGCGCAGCGCGTGACGCTGCGTTCATGGTTCCTTAACCAATCAATTCGACGGGCAGCAGCTCAGCCAGTTGTGGCTGGTTCTGCCTAATTCTTCATTTACCTTGAATCCCGATACTGCCACCCGGAAAACCATCGGGAACGCACCACAGTGCTCGCCAACAAACGGCCTCTCAGCCTGCCGGAACCGGATACAGCGGAACACGAAGCGCTGATCAAGATTGAGCAGATCGATACGATCGCCCGCCTGTCCACCCTGTCCGTCATCACGCTGTTTCTCGTTGTTCTGGTCACCGCCTGGCTGTTCTGGTCTCCGGCCAATGCCTTCTACTTTGTCGGACTGGCGGCCCTGGGAGGGGTGGTTGCTGGCACATCCCTGTGGTCCAACTGGCGCTGGATTCACGCCGTCGACAAGGAGCAGCTGACCAGCAACACCTTGCATCTGGCCACTTTGCTGGCCTTGCTGGGCGGTGTGCTGCTGGCATCGGTTCCGGTGCGCTTGTTCATTCCGGCGTCGCCGCAGGATAGGTTGCTGGTTGTTTCCATCTGCGCCGGCATTCTGTCCACCGGAATTACCCTGGCGGCTGTTCCCAGAGTGGCTTTCGTGTTTGTCACACCGGTGACGCTGGGGTCGCTGTGGGCGCTCGTCAAAAGCGACGAATGGTCAAACATCCTGCTCGCTGCACTTCTGGTCATTTACGCGACCTTCCTTGCTCTGCTGTCACTTTATCTGAGCCGCCTGGTGCGCAGCCGTGCCATAGACCGCATCAACCTGCACCGCGAACGCGCCCTGACCGCTGTTCTGTTGCGTGACTTTGAAGACAGCGCCAGTGACTGGCTATGGGAAACCGATGCGGATCTGCGTTTTGACCATGTGCCAGACCGCATTGCCGACATGACCAATATGCCGAAAGGCAGTCTCGAGGGACGCAAGCTTATCGACCTGCTTGACGGCATTGTCATGCCCGATAGCCGCGCCGAGCTGGAACGCATCCGCACCCTCACCGCCGAGCGCAAGTCCTTCCGTGACGTGCTGGTCCATGTTTGCATCGGCAGTCTGGAACGCTGGTGGCTGGTTAGCGGCAAGCCCTCCTTTGACCGCAATGAGAAATTCACCGGCTATCGTGGCGTCGGCACCGACACCACCGACAAGAAAAAGGCCGAGGACCGGCTGCACTATCTTGCCCTCCATGACGGCATGACCAATCTGGCCAACCGGGCCCAGTTCATGCGTCGGCTGGCGTCCGCCCAGGCCAGCCTGGAAGACATCGGCAAGTTTGCCGTGCTGTGTCTCGATCTCGATGAATTCAAGGCGGTCAACGACGCCTTTGGACACAGCAGCGGTGATGCTCTGCTGGTGCAGGCTGCCGAGCGTATGCGCTCCATTCTGTCGCCGGATGTCTGCCTCGCCCGGCTGGCCGGCGATGAGTTTGCCATTCTGGTGACCGGTGAGGAGAATTGCCGCCGTGACCAGCTGGCCGAGATGGGTCAGTCCATCATTGAGGCGCTCGGCCATCCTTTCCGGCTCGACAGCGTCAACGCCCACATCGGCGTCAGCATTGGTGTTGCCATGGCGCCTGATGATGGTGTGGACGAGGTTCTGCGCCGGGCTGATCTGGCGCTCTATCAAAGCAAGCGCAAGGGCAAGAACACGCTCCACTTCTACCAGGCTGACATGGACGCCATGCGCGATGCCCGCCGCATGATGGCAGCCGACCTGCGCACGGCCCTGAGCCGGGGAGAATTCGTGCTGCACTTCCAGCCCATGGTGCATGCCGTGACCCGCACCATCCAGGGCTTTGAGGCGCTGGTGCGCTGGCAGCATCCAAGCCGCGGTCTGGTGCCGCCCGCCGAGTTCATTCCGCTTGCCGAGGAGACCGGCATCATTGTCGTGATGGGTGAATGGATCATCCGTGAAACCTGCCGCGTGGCGCAGAGCTGGCCCTTGCCGCTGCGCGTCGCGGTCAACCTGTCGCCGGTTCAGTTCCGGCACTCCGACCTGCCCAGCGTGGTGGAGAGGGCGTTGCGCGAATCCGGCATTGATCCTGGCCGGCTTGAGCTCGAACTGACGGAAAACGCCTTCCTGGAGGAGACCGAGGAGACCGAGGAGACGCTGCACCGCCTGCGCGCTCTTGGTGTCAAACTGTCCCTTGATGATTTCGGAACCGGCTACTCCAGTCTGAGCTATCTCCGCCGCATCGCCTTCGACAAGGTCAAGATCGATCGCAGCTTCGTCAAATATCTGCCGGAGGACTCGCGCGATCTGTCCATCGTCCGGGCCGTGGTCGACATTGCCTCCAACATGGGCATGGCCATCACCGCTGAAGGCGTCGAAACTGATGAGCAGAGCCGCTGCCTGCTGCAGCAAGGCTGCCACCAGCTTCAGGGCTACCTGTTCTCAAAACCGGTAACCCAGGACGAGGCACTGGCCATGATGAATGCCATGTTGCCTCAGGCTCCAGTCGAAAAAGCCCTCGCTGTCTGATCCGCAACCGCAGTCCTTAACGCCCAGAAACAAAACGCCGCGCGGGCAGCGCGGCGTTTCGCATGCAGGGTCAGTCTCGGTTACTCGAGGTGCTCGGCAATGACTTCGACGAGGCTGTCGAGGCCCCCCTGCCATTTCCAGTATTCCTTGCTTTCATCCATGGTGAGCCGACAGTTGGCGCAGGACGACACCATGGTCGCAGCACCGGTCTTGGCCACCTGGTCGATCTTGAGCTTGAACACCTTGTGACGCAGATCGGCAGCCCGGCCCATGGCCTGCACACCGCCACCGCCGCCACAGCACCAGTTGTAGTCGGCAGCCGGTGTCATCTCGCGGAAGTCCTTGGCAAAGCCTTCCAGCAGATAGCGGGCATCCTGGGTGGCGCCGCCACGGCGCGAAATCTGGCACGGGTCGTGATAGGTGATGGACCCGTCCAGCGGCTTGAGCTTCAGTTTGCCTTCGCGTTTCAGCCGCGCCAGATATTCGGTGATGTGCAGCACTTCAAAGGGCAGGGGCCGGCCGATGGTGTTGCCGCCGCTCCAGCGCATCGCGCCATAGGCATGGCCGCATTCCGGGATGACGACAGTTTTGGCGCCCACCTTCTCAGCCGCCTCGACGATGCGCAGCGTCATGATCTTGGCAATGTCGGATTTGCCCGCCAGATAGCCGAAGTTGGTGGCCTCATAACCCTTGGTCGAGAAGGTGTAGTTGATTCCCGCCTTGTTCAGGATCTTGGCCATGGCCACGATGGAATCGGGATATTTCATCATCTCGATGGACGAGACGGTGAGCAGCACGTCGGCCTTGGCCTTGTCCACCGCAATCTCGATTTCGTTCTCGTCGGCCAGCCATTCCAGCCGGTCGGCAAGCTTGTCCGGCGACAGGCCGAGCGGGCTGCCATGGTCACGCGACATTTCGGCCGCCTGTTGCAGATCCTCCGGCCCCAGGCCCGCTGCCGCAAAGGCCTGACGCGCCCGCCCGACAATGCCGGCAATGTCGATGGCCATGGGGCAGATGGTGGTGCAGCGCCCGCACATGGTGCAGGTGTCGAACAGCAGTTCTTCCCATTCCTTCAGGTCAGCCTCGGTGATGGCCGGCGCCAGCCCCAGCCAGTTCAGCGGCCACTTGTTGTTCTTCATGGCCTTGGCAATGGGGAACAGCTTGTAGGCCGGGGTGTGCCGGGGATCACCCGAGGTCTGGTAGAAATGGCAGGCCTCGGCGCACTGGCCGCAATGCACGCAGGCCTCGGTATAGGCCGAGAGATATTCCTCGGTCTGGGCCAGAAAGGTCTTGGCGGCGGCCTTGACGTTAACGGGAGCATTCATGATCGATCCTCCGCTCAAGCCACGTTGATCTGCAGGTTGGCCTCGCCATCCGGGTTCACCACATGCACCGCGCAGGCAATGCAGGGGTCGAAGCTGTGGATGGTGCGCTGGATTTCCAGCGGCTGGTCGGGCTTGGCCAGGGTGTGACGGTCCATCAGGGCCGCCTCATAGGCGCCGGGCTTGCCAGCGGGGTCACGCGGACCGGCATTCCAGGTGGAGGGCACCACCGCCTGGTAATTGTCGATCTTGCCGTTCTTGATGACGATCCAGTGGGCCAGCGCCCCGCGCGGTGCTTCCATGAAGCCGACGCCGCGGGCTTCCTTCGGCCAGCTGGCAGGATTCCACTTCGCCGGATTGTGCACCGTCAGGTCGCCCGCCTTGATGTTGGCGATCAGGTTGTTGTACCAGCCCATCATCTGGTCGGCGATGATCTTGGTCTCCAGCGTCCGCGCCGCGGTGCGGCCCAGGGTGGAGAACATGGCGGTGAGCGGCAGGTCGAGCTTCTTCAAGGCCATGTCGGCCAGCGCCTTGGTGGGTTCATGGCCCTTGGCATAGAGCATCAGCACCCGGGCCAGCGGCCCCACTTCCATGACATTGCCCTTCCAGCGCGGCGACTTGAGCCAGGAATAGCTCTTGTCCACCTCAAGCTGGTCATAGGGCGGCTTCGGCCCGGAATAGTTGAGGGTGGTTTCACCCGCATAGGGATGCAGGCCCTTGTCGTTGCCGCCGGCATAATCATACCAGCTGTGCGACACGAATTCCTGCACCTCGTCGTCCTTGTTCAGGTCAATGGGGTGAATGGTGTTGAGATCGCGGTTCAGGATGGCGCCCTGCGGCACCAGCCACGATGACGGATCGCCATAGCCCTTCTCGGGGAAGTCGCCATAGCACATGAAGTTGCCGACGCCTTCGCCGCGGGCGAACCAGTCCTTGTAGAAGGAGGCCACGGCCAGCGTGTCGGGCACATAGACCTGATCGACAAAGGCCTGCATCGAGGTGATGATGCCCTTGATCTGTTCCAGGCCGGAGATGTTGACGGCAGTGCCGGCCACACCGGATGCCGCCGAGTCGGACAGGCTGATGGGGGCCGGAGCGCCGCCCACCAGGAAGTTCGGATGCGGATTCTTGCCGCCGAAGATGGCGTGGAACTTGGCCACCTCGCGCTGCCACACCAGCGCTTCCAGATAATGCGCCACCGCCATGAGATTGGCCTCGGGCGGCAGCTTGAATTCCGGATGGCCCCAGAAGCCCTGGGCGAAGATGCCAAGCTGGCCCGCCTCCACAAAGCCCTTCACCTTCTTCTGCACGTCGGCGAAATAGCCGGGGCTGGACTTGGGATAGTTCGACAGCGACTGGGCCAGCGTCGAGGTGGCGGCCGGATCAGCCGACAGGGCCGACACCACATCCACCCAGTCGAGGGCATGCAGGTGATAGAAGTGCATCACATGGTCATGCACATACTGCGCGCCGATCATCAGGTTGCGGATGAGCTGGGCATTGGCCGGAATTTCATATTTCAGGGCGTCCTCCACGGCGCGCACCGAGGCAATGCCGTGGACAAGCGTGCACACGCCGCAGATGCGCTGGGCAAAGGCCCATGCGTCGCGCGGGTCGCGGCCCTTCAGGATCAATTCAATGCCGCGCACCATGGTGCCGGATGAATAGGCCTGGGAGATGGCGCCCTCGGGCGTGGTTTCCGCCTCGATGCGCAAGTGGCCTTCGATGCGGGTGATGGGATCAACAACGATACGTTGGGACATGATGAGTGAACCTTTCTTCCCGCCTTAGATTTTCACGCCGCGGCGGCCATAGACCACGCCGGTGCGGCTCCGGGTGAGGAACACCAGGAAGGCGTGCATGAGTTTGCCGAAGGGGAACCAGACCAGCATCAGCGCAAAGCTGAGGATGTGCAGCGCCAGCAGGGTTTCATAGCGCAGCCACAGATGGTTGATGGTCATGATGCCGGTAATGACCGGCAGCACCGTCACCAGCCAGGTGATGTAGTCGTTGCCGGTGGATATGAGCTTGAGCACCGGGTTGGTCAGCCGCCGCACCAGCGCGCCGACCAGCGAGGCCAGCGTGACAATGGCGGCCAGCGTGATGACGCCGGTGGGCAGGCCCGGCCAGGAGATGCCGAACACGTCCTTGATGAACTGGATGTGCTGGGCCAGCCCGAACACCACAATGGCCAGACCGAGATGGAAGGCATAGCCGTTCACCAGCGCGAACACCGATGACTTGAGATAGGGGTCGGCCGGCCACATGTGGCGCCAGAAGCCGCGCAAACCCTGGCCGAAGGCCGAGCCGCTGTCGGCCCTGGCGGGCGAGTTGTCGCTGGCCTTGGGCAGCAGCACCAGCGAAAACAGGCGCCACAGCACACCGATGAGGAAGACGGCAAAGGCGATGGAGAGCGCCGGGCCGCGGGCAAAATCCAGAAGGGTCATGATTGCTTCTCCTTGATCGCCTGATTCTTGCGCTTGCGGGCCAGCAGGGCCGAGGCCGCACCGGCGGCCACACCCGCCGCCACCGCCCCGCCGATGAGGGCGGCGCGCTTGTCGGTCCAGGCGGCCAGCGGCGCATAGAAGCTGCCCTTGTCCCAGAAACCGGGTTCGGAGCAGCCGAGGCAGCCATGGCCCGACTGGATCGGGAAGGAGGTGCCGCCGTTCCACTTCAGCGTGGCACAGGCATTGTAGGTGACAGGGCCCTTGCAGCCCACTTCAAACAGGCACCAGCCGTTGCGGGCGCCCTCGTCGTCAAAGCTCTTGGCGAACTGGCCGCGTTCATAGAAGGGCCGCCGGTAGCAGCGGTCATGAATGTTGTCGCCGAAGAAGGGCTTCGGCCGGCCGCGCTCGTCCAGTTCCGGCAGTTTGCCGAAGGTGATGATGTAGGCCACCGTGCCGGTGATCGCCTCGGCGATGGGGGGGCAGCCCGGAATGTTGATGATCGGCTTGTCCTTGATGATGTCGGACACCGGCACCGCACCCGTCGGATTGGGCTTTGCCATGGGAATGCCGCCATAGGCCGAGCAGGTGCCCACGGTGATGATGGCAAAGGCATCCTTGGCGCATTCGATCAGCGTTTCGCGGTTCGACTTGCCGCCGATCACCGAATAGACGCCGTCATCGCGGGTGGAGATGGAGCCGTCCACCACCAGCACATATTTGCCCTTGTTTTCTTCCATCGCCTTCTGGCGGGCAACTTCCGCCGCCTGGCCGGACACCGCCATCAGCGTCTCGTGATAGTCGAGCGAGATGAGGTCGAAAATCAGCTCTTCCAGCGACGGGCTGAAGGACCGGGTGATGGATTCGGTGCAGCCCGTGCATTCCTGGAATGACAGCCAGATGACCGACTGCCGCTTGGCCGCCGCCAGCGCCTGGGCCATGGCCCTGGGCGCGGTGGGGGGCAGCGCCATCAGGCTGGCCAGCCACGTTGTATATTTAAGGAGTGACCGGCGGGAAATGCCGCGTTGCGACAGATGTTCGCCAATGGTGAGGTGGTCAGACATGCGAGGGTTGCCTCCCGTTTGCAAGGTGTTCGTCTGAGGAAGAGGAAGGGGGTGACACGGTCCAGGACTCGGCCAGCGCCAGGGCCTGCCGGACAGCGGCAGGGATGGCGGCAGCCACGGCCTCTGTCGGCTCCAGACCCCAGGTGAGACAGTCCGGCTGGATGCCGATGAGGGCGCGGCGCTCCGGCAGGGCGTCCGACAGGGCGGCAGCCATCAGCAGATCGGCCAGCGCCACCTCATGGGCGCTGCGTTTGACGCCTGAGAGCGCCCGGTCCATCTCGGCGCCGATGAAGACGCGCATTGTGCCCGGCGCTTCGCCCAGTTCCATGGCATCAACGGCAATGAGATGGTCGGCGTCCTCAATCTCCGGCAGCAGCGCCAGACCGATGGTGCCGCCATCCCGGACAATGAAATGGGGCGCGGCGTGCGGCTCCAGGGCCTGAATGACGTGTATGCCCACCCCGTCATCGGTGAGCAGCGAATTGCCGATGCCCAGGACGAGGGTTGTGGTGGGGTGAGTGCCGGTGCGCATGCGCATTTCCTTTGCGCTTATTCAGATATTCGTAGAGAATAATATTGAGCGATCCGAGGGTGCTGATCCAGATCAAAGTGGGGTGTTTCAGGCCCCCCTGCGGCACCGTGACATAGCCAAAAAACACCCGAACGGGGACAAAGATGCAACGCCTTGATATACATAATAAATCATTGACATATATGCAGATTAAAGGCTTCTTTTGGCCGCCGAAACAGCCGGATTTTGCCCTGCGGTCCGCCAATTTGGCACGGTCCATTCGCTGGAGTCTGGGGCCAATGCAAGGATTGCATATCCGAGCAATACCATCGCCGACCAAGTAAAACAGGTATAAGAAATACTTCTTTATCGAATCGCCCACATGGGGGCGTCCTGCATCCGCAGAGAGGGGCAGGAAAGGCCAAGGGGAAGGGGACGGAAGATGCGCAATGCCACAGGACTGGAACGGGCCCTGCCCATGCTCCACTGGCTCAGGCGCTATGATCGTCTTACCTTTGCCCGCGATGCCCTGGGGGCGGCGATTGTCTCCTTTCTCTTCATCCCCCAGTCCCTCGCCTATGCCCTGCTGGCCGGCCTGCCGGTGTCGGCTGGTCTCTATGCCTCCATCGTGCCGCTCATGGGCTATGCCCTGTTCGGCACCAGCCGGTTTCTCGCCGTCGGGCCGGTTGCCGTCATTTCCCTGCTCACCGGCTCGGCCCTGGAACCGCTGGCCGCCGCCGGCAGCCCTGAACACGCCGGGCTGGCCCTGACGCTGGCCCTGCTGTCCGGCCTCATGCTGGCGGCCATGGGGCTTTTCCGTCTGGGCTTCCTCGCCAACTTCCTCAGCCACCCGGTGGTCTCGGGCTTTGTTACTGCCTCGGTCATTCTCATTGCCGCCAGCCAGATGAAGAACATCTTTGGCATCCACGCCTCGGGCAACACCCTGTTTGAACTGCTGCCGCAGCTTGCCGCCAATCTGCCCGCCCTGCATTTGCCCACCACACTGGTCGGCATCTTCTCACTGGCGCTGCTGGTGTTCATGCGCAGGCGCGCTGCCCCGCTGCTGGGCAGCATGGGCTTCACCCCGTCCACCGCGGCCATGCTGTCGCGCATGGGGCCGCTGGTTGCCGCCTTTCTCACCATTGTGGCTGTCATGGTGCTGGGGCTGGAGGCCAAGGGCGTCAAGGTTTTGGGGCCGCTGCCCAGCGCCATTCCCACCCTCACCCTGCCGCCCCTGGAGCTCCGCACCATCACCCAGCTGCTGCTGCCCGCCTTTCTCATCAGCATCATCGGTTTTGTCGAATCCATCTCGGTCGCCCACACCTTTGCTGCCAAGCACCGCGATATCATTCTGCCCAATAATGAACTCATGGGCCTGGGGGCGGCCAATATTCTCAGCGCCTTCTGCGGGGCCTTTCCGGTGTCGGGCGGTTTTTCGCGCTCGGTGGTGAATTATGACGCCGGCGTGCAAACGCCCCTTGCCGCCATTCTCACCGGCATCGGCATTGCCATTGTGGTGGCCTTCCTTGCCCCCTTCATTGCCCATGTGCCGCAGGCTGTGCTTTCGGCCATCATCATTGTGGCGGTCATGTCGCTGGCCGACTTCTCCATCCTGCGCAACACCTGGGCCTATTCGCGCGCCGATTTTGCCGCTGCCGCCGTCACCATTGCCATCACCCTCATTGAAGGCGTGGAGATTGGCATTCTGGCTGGTGTGCTGGTGTCCATTGCACTGCTGCTCTACCGCGCCAGCCGCCCGCACATTGCCACCGTCGGTCTGGTGCCCAACACCGAGCACTTCCGCAACGTCAAGCGCCATGAGGTCATCACCTCCGACAAGGTGCTGAGCGTGCGCGTTGACGAGAGCCTGTTCTTTGCCAATGCCCGCTATCTGGAAGAGCAGCTTACCAGCCTTGCCGCCGAAAACCGCACCATGGAACATCTGGTTCTCATCTGCTCGGCCATCAACAGCATTGATGCCTCGGCGCTGGAGAGCCTCGAATCGATCAACCAGCAGCTTTGGGACATGGGCGTCACCTTCCATCTGTCGGAGGTGAAGGGGCCGGTGATGGACCGGCTGAAACGGTCACATTTTCTTGAGCATCTGAAGGGCCGCATCTATCTCTCGCACTACCAGGCCCTGCAGGAACTCGATCCCTCCGTGATAAAACGGGGTGAAGAGCAGCATGCCGCACTGCGCGCCGTGGTCGAGGACATGCAGCCAGCACAGTCCTGACCGGGGCCGCGGCGGTGGACACGCCATCCCCGGGGCGATAAGCCACGCGCCATCAACCGGTTCGTCCGCAGCCGTGGTTTCTGATGCGCAACCCCACCCGTGCCGAACGCCTGCTGCCCCTTCTCTATTGGCTGCGGCGCTATGACCGTTCAACCTTTCTCGGCGACGCCTTCGGGGCCGCCATTGTTTCCTTCCTGTTCATTCCGCAATCCCTTGCCTATGCCGTGCAGGCGGGGCTGCCGCCCTCGGCTGGTCTCTATGCCTCCATTGTGCCGGTCATGGGCTATGCCCTGTTCGGCACCAGCCGTTCGCTGGCCATCGGGCCCTTCGCCATCACCTCGCTGATGACCGGCACCATCCTGTCGCGCTTTGCCGTTCACGGCTCGCCCGAATATGCCGCGCTGGCGCTGGTGCTCGCAGTGCTGTGCGGCCTGTTTCTCATCGCCATGGGTCTGGCGCGGCTGGGCTTCCTGGCCAATTTCCTGAGCTACCCCGTCACCTCGGGCTACATCACCGCCTCGGCGCTGCTCATTGCCCTGAGCCAGTTCAAACTCATTCTCGGTGTGCATGGCGCGGGCACCACGCTGCCGGAAATCCTGCCCCATCTGTGGCAGAGCCTGCCCTCCACCCATCTCCCCACGGCCATCATCGGCGTTTCCGCCATTGCCGCCCTGTCACTGGCCCGCAGCCACCTGGCGGGCCTCCTGACGCGCTGGGGGGCAGGGGCAGGGGCTGCCAGTCTGGTGGCCCGTGCCGCACCGCTGCTGGTGGCCGCCCTGGCGGGGCTTGCCGTTCATCAGTGGCATTTGAAGGATCGCGGCGTGGCCATTGTCGGGGCGCTGAAGGGGGGCCTGCCGCCGCTCACCATTCCGCCCTTCGACCCCGCCAGCTGGGCGGCTCTGGCACCCTCGGCAGCACTTCTCGCCTTCGTCGGTTTCATCGGCTCTGTTTCCACCGCCCAGACCTTTGCCGCCAAGGAACGGGCCAGGGTTCTGCCCGATCACGAACTGCTGGCCCAGGGTGCCGCCAATGTGCTGGCCGGATTCTTCGGCGGCTTTCCCGTCACCGGCGGCTTTTCCCGCACCGTGGTCAATCACAGTGCCGGTGTCCGCACCCCTGTCGCGTCCATCTTCACCGGCATTGGCATAGCCCTGGTCTCCGGCCTGCTGGCGCCCTTCCTTTATTATCTGCCGCAGGCGGTTCTGGCCGCCATTGTCATTGTCGCCGTCATGTCGCTCGCCGATGTGCAGACGCTGAAATCCACCTGGGCCTATTCACGCGCCGACTTCACCGCCGCCGCCGTTACCATTGTCACCACCCTGATGGCAGGGGTGGAGATGGGCGTGCTCGCCGGTGTGCTTGTTTCCATCGCCCTTTACCTCTACCGCGCCAGCCGCCCCCATATGGCGGTGGTCGGTCTGGTGCCCAACACCGAGCATTTCCGCAATGAGCAGCGCTATGATGTCATCACCTCCGGCACGGTGCTGGGCGTGCGCGTTGATGAAAGCCTGTTCTTCGTCAATGCCCGCTTTCTGGAAGAGCAGCTGGCCGCCCTTGCCGCCCAGCACAAGGAGATCCGTGATCTGGTGCTGATCTGCTCGGCCGTGAACAGCATTGACGCCTCGGCCCTGCAAAGCCTCGAGGCCATCAACCAGCAGCTTCACGACATGGGCGTTGCCTTCCATCTGTCCGAGGTGAAGGGGCGGGTCATGGACCGTCTGCAGCGCTCGGACTTCCTCAAGCGCCTCACCGGCCGGGTCTATCTGTCCCATTATCAGGCCATGGCCGAACTGGACCCGGAGGTGATCCGGCGCGGCGACGAGCAGCATGCAGCACTCCGCGCCGTGGTCGCGGAGATGACGCCGAAACCAGATTAGCCGTTGGCCTTGTTCAGCGCCGTCAGCAATTTGCGCAGCAGCAGGGCGCCCGCCGCCCCCTTCTCGTCACCAATGATGGGCAGGCCTGCCGCCTTCCACGCCTCGATGCCGCCTTGCAGCAGCAGGGCCTTGCCGCTCACCATCTGGCCCAGCCGTTCAGCCTCGTCATCGGTGCGGTTGCCGTGCTGGCAATAGAAGATAACGGTCTTGCCGCCGGAGTCGATGTGGGCCGGCAGCGCTGACAGCGGATAAAGCCGGTCGCCGTCAATGCGCTCGGCATTGTGTTCATAGTCCTCGCGGATATCCACCAGCACCGCGCCACGCTTTATATAATGTGCGGCCTGCCTTGGCGTGACGTTGCGGGCGGGAGGGCGCGGGGCCATCTCAGCTCTCCGCCGCACCGGTCTTGCAGGCGCAGGCGCCGCCGCAGGCCGCGGCCCGCTCGCGGTATTTGGCTTCACCGGGCCGCTGCTCCACGCCGCTGATGGCGGGCCTTGCCGGATTGACCGGCACCTGGGCCATGACCTTGGTCACCGCCTCGAGATCAAGCCGCGCTTCGGCCTTGAAGGCCCCGGCATAGGCCAGATGTTCCTCGTTCAACTCGTAACAGGTGGCCCCCTCGATATCGAGCAGCACCGCATCCATGCCGCTGTCGCGGAAGGCGTGGTGGCGCTTGAGGAAGAAGTCGCCGCAGCACATGCCGACATAGCTCTGCACGCCGGCGTCCTTCATCTTGCCCAGGGTTTCGGCCAGATGCTCGAAATTGGTGATGGTGATCACCTCCATGTTGCGTTCGCGCGCCAGCGTATAGGCATCGCCCACCTCGCACAGGCCGCACTCCACGCAGTCAATGGTGTGGCGCCACTTGCACCAGTTGGGCTTGGCGCAATAGGGCACCAGCATGACACTGGCCCGCGCCAGTGCGGCCTGCGGGTCGGCACCGCTGCCCGCCAGCATGACGCCGCTGGCCTGTTCCGGCGTCAGCCCGATCAGGCGCTGCAGGCCGCGCTTGGCGGCGGCGCGGTCAATGAGCCGCGCCACATCCGTTGCGCCAAAGCCCGCCGCATCAAGCGGGTGAGCATAGAGCCAGTCGCGCGCCCGCCCGGCCACATCGGTGATGGCTGTGCCGTGCAGGGCAGCGGCCAGCTGGTTCAGTGCATCCTGGGGTGAGAAGTGGCCGTCGGTGGCAAAGCGCAGCGCCGTCACCGTTTCATCGGCGGCAAGCGTCAGCGCCACCCGCAGCGTTGCCCCCTCCACCTTGTCCTTGGTTTCGAAAGTGTCGCCCGCCACCGGCCATGGCAGCATGGCCATGGGCAAGGCATCCGCCACGGCGGGCAGGGGGCTGGTCACGGCCACAGCGTTCAGCACCGCCGCAGCGGCGGCAGCCAGCGCGGTCTGAATCTCACCGGGCTCCGGCACCCGGCCCATCACCGTGGCCAGATCCGTCATCCGCTCGCGCGCATGTTCCAGCCCCGTCACGGTCAGCTTTTCCGTGGGCACCAGCAGGGCTTTCATGGCCCCGGCAATATCAAGCTCCACCAGCAGCGTGCCAAACAGCAGGACGCTGTCGTCCGCCTCGGCCAGAAACACCGAGGCAATTTTCTGCCGACCCGCCACCTGCAGGTCATTGGGGGCTTTGAAAAGCGTCTCAACCCCCAGCCGCGCCAGTCCCGCCTGAACCATCTCGGCCCCGCGCCGCAGCCGATCGGCCACCGTGTCACCCAGCGCCAGCTTCGGCACCACGAGGCTGAAACACTGCTGGCCGGGGTCGAGATAGAGCGCGCCCCCCGCCGTGATCCGCCGCACCACCCCGATGCCCCTGTCCGTGCAATGCGAAAGCCGCACCTCGCGCTCCAGCGCCTGATGGCGCCCGATGCTGGCGGTCGGCGTGAAACGGTGAAAGCGCAGTTCGTCGCCCGTCAGTCCGCGGCCATGGGCCAGAAGCCGCGCGGCATCATCCTGGGCATGGCCAGCGCCAACGCCGGCGTCACTGACCGTCAGGACCTGTCGCGGCACGCGCAACGGATGGGGGTTGGTGTTCATCGTCCTCCCGCGGCGCTCTGGCGGCGACCGTCACCCCACCATAATATCAGATTGTCCTTATGGACAAGTCACCCTTGCGTCAGCGCCATTGATCCCCGTGTCGGAAGCAGGCATGATATTCCAAAATGTGAATAAACCCGGGAGATGTCATGAGCTGGCAAACGGCCCTTGGCCGGATTGAAGACCTGGAGGACGCGGCGTTCGATCCCGCCCTCGTTGCCGCCATGGAGGCGCGCGGCGATCTCATCCGGCATCGCACCATCACCTTTTCCACCCCCACCTTCAAGGAATATGACACCGGCGACCTGAAGGGCTGCGGCAAGAACAGTTTTCCCGCCTTCTCCATCACCGGCTCGGCCTGCGCGCTGAATTGCGATCACTGCCAGACAAAGATTCTCGAACCCATGATCCCGACTCTGCACCCGGAAGACCTCGACCGGCGGGTGCGCGACCTCATCATGCTCCAGAACCTGCAGGGCTTCCTGCTGTCGGGCGGCTCCAACCGGCACAATGAAATCAAGTATGAGCGCTTCTATCCGGTTTTGGAAAAGCTGAAGCGCGATTTTCCCAGCCTGCGCATCGCCATTCACACGGCACTCACCGATGAACCGGCGGCAAGGCGCATGGAGGCGGCGGGCATCGACACCGCCATGATGGATGTGATCGGCGCCGATGAAACCATCCGCGATGTCTATCACCTCAACCGGCCGGTGGCGGATTTCGAGCAGACCCTGGCCGCCCTCTGCGCCACCACCATGCAGGTCTCGCCCCACATCGTCATCGGCCTGCACTATGGCCGCATTCTGGGCGAGCAGACGGCCCTCGACATGGTGGCGCGCTACAAGACCCATGCGCTGGTGCTGGTGGTCATCATGCCCTTCTATGCCAAGCCCGGCACTTTCGTGGAGCCGGATGTGCATGAGGTCGGGCGGATCTTCCTGTCGGCCCGTGAAACTCTGGCCGACCGCGATGTGCTGCTGGGCTGCGCCCGCCCCGGCGGCATGCACAAGCGCATGACCGACGCCTATGCCGTCATGGCCGGGCTGGACGGCATTGCCTTCCCGGCGGAGGGAGCGGCCCCCGTGGCCCGTGCCATTGGCCGCAGCTTTACACAGCAGCATTCCTGCTGCTCGGTGAAACTCGACCCCGCCACCGGCCGCGCGGCGGTTGCCACCTGTGCCGCATGAAAAGCCCCGCACCCGTTGATGTTCTGGTGATCGGCCTCGGCCCGGCCGGGGCAGCGGCGGCGGCCGCTGCGGCAGGCGACGGCCGCAGGGTCATGGGCGTTGACCGCCGCGAACAGGCGGGAGAGCCGGTGCAATGCGCCGAATTCGTTCCCTCCCTCATCGGCCTTGAGGTGGCCGATCTGTCAGCGTCCATCCGCCAGGCCATCGAGGGCATGGTCACCTATGTCGAAACGGAAGCGGGCGACCACAGCCCGGATTTTCGCGGCGTCATGATCTCGCGCGCCGATTTTGACCGCGATCTGGTGAAGAAGGCGGAAGGGGCCGGTGTTGAATGCCGCTTCAGCAGCCCAGTCCGGGCCATTGCCGCCGACGGCGCGGTGGAACTGGCCTCGGGTGAAATCATCCGGCCACGGATCATCATCGGAGCCGACGGGCCGCGTTCCTTCGTCGGCCGCACCATTGGCCGGGTCAATGACGACTGTGTGGAATCGCGCCAGATCACCGTGCCGCTGAAAAAGCCCCACAACGCCACCGATATTTTCCTCTCCGCTGCCTTTCCCGGCGGCTATGGCTGGCTCTTCCCCAAGGGCGAGGTGGCCAATCTCGGCATCGGGCTGGCGCCGCAATGGAAGGACCAGTTGAAGCCGCTTCTGGACACGCTGCACCGCCGCCTGGTTGACGAAGGCCGCGTCGGCGCGGAGGTGCTGGGCCTCACCGGTGGTCTCATTCCCGTGGGCGGCATGCTGAAGGCGGTGGGTCATCTCGGCCCCACTGCAGTCTTTCTTGCCGGCGATGCCGCGGGTCTCGCCAATCCGGTCACCGGGGCGGGCATTTCCGCCGCCGTCATTTCCGGCACCATGGCAGGCCGCGCCGCCAGGGCGCTGCTGTCGGGGCGCGAAAACGCCGCCGCCGACTATATTGAAGAGCTGGATGATCTGTTCGGCCCGTCGCTGGCGCGGGCGCTGAAGCGCCGCCAGGCGCTGCTGGATTGCTATGCCCGCAATGAATTGCCCCAGACCGACGATCTGCGCGTCGGCTGGATTGCCTATCCCGAATACTGGGCGGCCTGAGAACGAGGAACACCATGAGCTGCATCAAGAACGAAACCGCCACCCCCGCCGAACCCGTTCCCGGCGGGCTTGATTTCAATCCCTTCGAGGTGATGGTGCCGCGCCCCGCCGGTGAAACACCGGCGGAAATGAAGAACGGCGCCCGCGTCAAGGCGAACAATGTGGAACCGGCCGGCGTCTATCGCCCGGACTACCGCATGCTCACACCGCACATGCGCTCGCCCGATTATGTGCAGATGTCCACCGCCGCCGCCATTTCGCTGGGCGTGGTCAATGGCAAGATGCACCGCTGCGCCTGCACCCGCTGCCTCAACCTGCTTCTCACCTATCCGGAAGGCTGCCGCGCCAATTGCGCCTATTGCGGCCTTGCCCGCCACCGCGAAGCCGAACGCGACTTTGCTGACCGCAACTTCATCCGCGTCGACTGGCCCGCCGTGCCCATGGATGAGGTGGTGAACATTGTGGCGCGCGATGTGAAGGCCAGCCCCTTCCATCGCATGTGCATTTCCATGATCACCCATCCCAAGTCGGATGAGGATACCGTCAGTGTGCTGAAGAAATGGACGGCGCGCATCGACCCCAGCGACATTCCCGTGTCGATCCTCTCCAACCCCACCACCATGACGCGCGCCGATGTGCAGCGCCTGAAGGATCTGGGTTCCGACATGTTCACCGTGGCGCTGGATGCCGCCACGCCGGAAATCTTCGACCGCACCCGCGGCAAGGGTGTGGACAGCCCGCATTCGTGGAAAAAATACTGGGACGTGCTGCTCGACGCCAGGGACATCTTCGGGCCGGAGAAATTCGGCGTCCACATCATCGCCGGCATGGGCGAGACCGAGCATGACATTCTCACTCTGGTCCAGCAGGTGAAGGATCTGGGCGGTCACAGCCACATGTTCTGCTTCTTCCCTGAAAAGGGTTCGCTCATGGACCATCTGCCCGCCACCCCGCGCGACCAGTGGCGGCGCGTGCAGCTGGGCCGCTATCTCATTGACTATTTCGGCGTGAAGGTGGCGCAGATGCGCTTCGACAACCATGGCCGGGTCATCGACTTCGGTCTGCCGTCGGGCGAACTGGACACGGTGATTGACGCGGGCCTTGCCTTCCGCACCTCCGGCTGCCCGGGCAAGTTCGGCGAGGATATTTCCGCCTGCGACCGGCCCTATGGCGACAGCCCGCCCAGCAATATCGCAAGCTATCCCTTCCAGCCGGAAGCGGCCGACCTGCGCCGCATCCGCCACCAGCTGGGCCGCGAAAAGCCGGGCCAGGAATACCGCGAGGGCGAGGAATTCGAGGGCCTCGATTCGTGAAGCCATTCCGTGTGATCGACACTGGCGTCCGTGCGGGCAGGGCGCAGATTGCCTTTGACCAGGCCCTGATTGACCTGCATCGCGACGGCGTCATTGGTGACACCATCCGCTTTCTCACCTTTCCGCCCACCGTTCTGGTGGGCCGCCATCAGGCGATCTCGCAGGAGCTTCACCTTGACGCCTGCCGCGCCGCGGGTGTGGGCATTGGCCGACGCATCACCGGCGGTGGTGCCCTCTATCTCGACGAACACCAGTTCGGCTGGGAGCTGATCTTCCACCGCAACACACTGGGCATTGCCTCGCTCGCCGATCTCACGCGTTTGATCTGCGAGGCGGCGGCCCATGGCCTGTCGAAACTCGGCATCGATGCCCGCTACCGGCCGCGCAACGACATTGAGGTGGGGGGCCGCAAGATCTCCGGCACCGGCGGGTTCTTCGACGGCGACACACTGTTCTATCAGGGCACGGTGCTGGGGGCTCTTGACCCTGCCGTGATGGTCAGCCTGCTCAACATTCCCGAGGCCAAGCGCGCCAAACATGCGGCTTCTGGCCCGCGCGTTGTCACGCTTGCCGAACTGTTCAATGGCGCGCCGCCACCCCTTTCGGAGGTGAAGCGCGTGATGCTGGAGGGCTTTGCCGAAAAACTGGGAATAGCGCCGCAGTGGCAGGACATCACCGCACGCGAGGAGGAACTGGCCCAACAGCTCCACGACGATGAAATCGGCACCGATGGCTTTGTCTATGAAATTGACGATCCCGCCGCCCATGCCGATGTGCTGGTGGGCGAGGTGCAGTCGCCGGGTGGGATGATCACTGCCCATGTGCGGCTGGAGGGCCGGCACGAGCCACGCTATCGCGAAGTGGTCATCACCGGTGATTTCTTTGTCACCCCGCCGCGCACCATCTTTGATCTTGAAGCCGCCCTGCGCGGCAGTCTGGTCAGCGACACGGCGGTAACCGTGGCCGACTTCTTCCGCACCGCCAGTGTCGGCCTTCTCAGCGTGCGGCCCGACGATTTTCTGGCGGCCCTGTGCGCGGCCACGGCGAAGGCCGCATGAAACTGCTTCATGTCATCCAGCACACCTCGGCCGAATATCTCGGTCTGATGGAGGATCATTTTGACGGCCGCGGCATTCGCTACCGCTATTTTCGTCCGTTTACGGAGGGAACGCCCTTGCCCGCCCGCTCGGCCACGGTCGATGGCCTCATTCTGCTGGGCGGCGGCCCCTGGGGCAGCCTGGGTGAACGCGCCCTGCCCACCCTGGCTGAGGAGGTGGCCCTCACCCGCGTCTATCTGATGAGCGGCAAGCCGGTCATCGGCATCGGCCTCGGCGCCCAGATCCTGGCCCTTGCCGCCGATGGCCAGACGGAGGCTGCCCCTCTCACCTTTGCCGTGGCCACGGCCCGGCGCGAGTCTCCTGATTCGCTGGCCGGTTTCATGCCTGAAACGATGCCGCACATCACCTACATGCGCGACCGGCCCGTGCCGCCCGCCTATGCTGTCACACTTTCGCGTGATGAGGCCGGTGCGCCAGCGGCCTTTCAACTGGGTGATAATGTCTTCGGCTTCCTTGGCCACCCCGGATTTAAGCGCGCCATGGCCGAAGATCTGATCATGGAATTCTCCGAATCTCCGGAAAATCCGGGCCCCGGTCTGGATCAGCTGACAGCAGTCAAAGGCCAAATAGAGGATTCTTTAATACCGCTTATGACGGGTATTATCGGGAAAACCGGCCTTATGCGTTAGACGCAAGTGCGAGACGACACCCTTGCGTTTCTCCAAAAAATTATAATACGCTAATATTCGTGGGCTTAAGGCTGGTGCCGGTCCGTCCACTAATAGAGAGTGGCAGGCCCGGCGCTGAAGCCACCAACCCAATGGGAGTGAATTTATGAGCAAGAAGCTCTTGATCGTCATGGCCAACACGGACCCGCGCAACGGTGAGGAACTGGGCGCGCCCTTTTTCCAGGCCACCGTGGCCGCCGCCATGGAATACGAAGTTGAAGTCATCTGCACCGCCACCTCCGGCCGCCTGATGAAAAAGGGCGAAGCGGAAAAGCTGGTGGTCAAGGAAGGCTCGCCCAAGACCGTCTATGATTTCATCAAGGACGCACACGACGCGGGCGCCGTGTTCAAATGCTGCTCCCCCAATCTTGAACTCTTCAGCATGACCGAAGCCGATCTTATTCCCGAATGCTCGGGTATCGTCGGCGGCGCGTATCTGATTGAGGAGATCATGGAAGGCGACTGCAAGGTTCTCACCTACTAAGGAGCATCACAGGATGAGCCATGCCCACGGTTCGCGGGTTCAGGAGTATATTGGCGACCCCGTGTCAGAGGCGCCGCAGGTGCCGCGCGCAAAGCTGGAAGAAATCTTCCAGGACATTCAGTCGGACATTCGCTTCGATCACGAGCTGAATGGCTGCCTGAATTGCGGCATCTGCACCGCCACTTGCCCGGCTGCCTATTATTACGACTACAGCCCGCGCGAAATCGTGCAGCTCCTGTGGACGGAAAATCTCGAAGGCATCTACGACGCCATGCAGGAAAAGATCTGGGCCTGCGCCCAGTGCTACACCTGCGCGGCGCGCTGCCCGTTCGGCAACTCTCCCGGCGGTCTCGTCATGCTGATGCGCGAGACCGCCATCAAGCACGGCATGGAATCAGCCAAGAACGTGCTGCGGCCCTTCAGCCGCGTCATGCTGAAGCTGATCTCCACCGGCAACCAACTTGCCCCCGACATGATCAACCCCGATCATTTCGCCGACTGGGGCCCCAACATTGCCAAGGTGAAGGCGCCGCTGAAAACGCTGCGCCGCGCCATTCCCATGCCCACCCTGAACACCACCACCACCGCCTGGGAGGTCAACCTCAAGACCTCGGTGGAACTCTACACCATCTGGGAAATGACGGGCGTTCTCGACCAACTCGAAACCATCGACCAGAACCTCTTCGACGTCATCACCGACATCATGGATGAGAAGCGCGACGAGTGGAAAGATTTCCTGGACGAGCAGGACGACGATTGATCCAGCAACGATCGGCGCTTGATCAGCGCCTGGGAGGAAGCACGAATGGCGAAAAAGCCGACCACCACTGAAGGCGAGCGTTTCACCGGGCACGGTTCCGAGTGGCGCCCCGCCAACCTGAGCCCGGAGGATGCGCGCACCGCCACCGCCTGGGTTGAGCAGAAGATCGACAAGCGCTCCATGCTGGTCAACAAGGACCGCGTGCAGGACGTGCGCGACGCCATGTGGGAATTGGAAAAGGACGGCCAGATCGTTGTGCACCGCATCCGCGATGAGCATGAGCCGGTCATTGCCAAGACCATTTATGGCTGGGACAAGAAAATCCCCACCAACCAGCTCTGGCATCACAAGTCCTGCGGCCAGTGCGGCAACATTCCGGGCTACCCCGCCTCGCTGCTCTGGATCATGAACCAGTTCGGCACGCGCTATCTCGATGAAACCGACCAGACCTCCTGCACAGCCTGGAATTACCATGGCTCGGGCATCGGCAATCTGGAAAGCCTGGCCGCCGTGTTCCTGCGCAATTTCCATCAGGCCTATGTGGCGGCCAAGGCCCAGGGCCTGCCGGAGGGCTATTACTACCCGCTGGTGCATTGCGGCACCTCCTTCGGCAACTACAAGGAAGTGCGCGGTTATCTGCTGTCCTCGGCCAAGCTGCGCGAGAACGTGAAGAAAATTCTCGAGAAGCTCGGCCGCCTGGTGGATGGCAAGCTGCTGATCCCGGAGGAGATCGTTCACTACTCCGAATGGGTGCACATGATGCGCCACCAGATCGCCGAACGCCGGGTGATTGACGTGAGCCACATCCGCGCCACCGTTCATCCCGCCTGCCACGTCTATAAAATGGTTCCGCAGGACGCGATCTATGACGACGACATTCTGGAAGGCAACCGCGTGGCCGTTTCCACCGGCGTCATGCAGGCCCTCGGCGCCCAGGTCATTGACTATTCAACCTGGTATGACTGCTGCGGCTTCGGCTTCCGCCACATCATCTCCGAGCGTGAATTCACCCGTTCCTTCGCTCTTGACCGCAAGATCAAGGTGGCGGTGGAGGAGGCCAGGTCCGACGTGATGATCGGCCATGATACGGGCTGCGTTACCACCCTCGACAAGAACCAGTGGATCGGCAAGGCCGTGGGCAAGGACTATGAACTGCCCATCCTCGCCGACGTGCAGTTTGCCGCCCTCGCCATGGGTGCTCACCCCTACAAGATCGTGCAGTCCCACTGGCATGCCTCTGCCACCGAAAAGCTCATGGAAAAAATGGGCATCGACTGGCAGGCCAAGAAGGCCGAATTCGAGGCCTATCTCACCGATGTCGAGGCGGGCAAACAGGAAAACCTTTATGACCCGCGCCGCATGATCACTTCCGGTCCCGGCTTCAAGAAAATCGAGCAACGCACATGAGCAAACCCATTCTGATTGTTGGCGGTGGCCCCGCCGGTCTCTCCGCCGCCCACATGCTGGCCCAGCTTGGCCAGAAAACGGTGCTGGTGGAAAAGCTGCCCCATCTCGGCGGCGCGCCCATCGTTTCGGGCTATGCCAAATTGGTGCCCTCGGGCGAGTGGGCCAAGGACGCCATCGGCGGCATGATCGCGCGTGTTGAAAAGAACAAGCTTGTGGACGTGCGCCTTTCCACCACGGTGAAGGACTTCAAGGGCGAGCCGGGCAAGTTCACCGCCACGCTCTCGGACGGCAAGAAGGTGGAGGCGGCCTCGGCCGTGCTGTGCACCGGCTTCACCCACTTTGACGCCATCAACAAGCCCGAATGGGGCTTTGGCATGTTCCCGGATGTGGTCACCACCGCACAGGTGGAGCAGATGATCTCCTCCGGCCAGGGCGTGCGCCGCCCCTCTGACGGCAAGAAGCCGCAGCGCGTGGCCATCCTGCTGTGCGTCGGCTCGCGTGACCGCCAGATCGGGCGCGAGTGGTGTTCCAAGATCTGCTGTTCGGTGTCGGCCAATCTCGCCATGGAAATCCGCGAGGAACTGCCGGATTGCCACGTCTATGTCTATTACATGGACATCCGCACCTTCGGTCTGCTGGAAACCAAGTATTATTGGAAGAGCCAGGAGGAGTTCAAGGTCAAGTACATCAAGGCGCGCATTGCCGAAGTGACCGCCCAGGGCGACAAGCTTCTGGTCAAGGGCGAGGACACGCTGGTCAAGCGCCCCATCACCATTCCCTTCGACATGGTGGTGCAGGCCATCGGCATGGACCCCAATGTCGACAACATGCTGCTGTCGGCCGTCTTCGGCATCGATCTGGAGCCCCATGGCTACATCGGCAAGGCCAACAGCTATGGCACGCAGGGCGCAACCTCGCGGCCCGGCGTGTTTGTGGCCGGCTCGGCCACCGGGCCGGAAACCATTGACGACTCCATTGCCCAGGCCAATGCCGCCGCCCTTGCCGCCTATGCCACGGCCCAGGGTGCTGGCCTGAAGGCCGCCGAATAGGCCCATGCGCTGGAAGGCCTTCCATAGCGCGCCCAAGGGTGCGACGGCGCTGCCGCCCCTGCCGGAGCTTCACCTTTCAGGTGAGGTGCTGCGGCAGGCGCTGCAGGCCGTCATTACGGGTGCTGAGGAACTGGGCGGCATTGAGCGCTACGTGGAAGCGGTAAAGCTCAAGTCCGACCTGTTCAAGGATGCGCTCGGCTCCGGCAAGCACCGGACGGTGCCACTCGAAACCTTCATGAGTCTCGCCACCTTCATGTCGTCGGTGCGCCGCCGCATCACGCCCTATCTTGATGAAAAGGGCATGAAGCTGATCCGCGAAGGGCTGGCCATTCTGCTGGATGACGCCGGCGACACCGCCTCGACCGACCAGCGCATGGCCGCCTTTGCCCGTCTTTTCCCGGAGGACCGCGCCCACAGCTATGTGCGCGACCTGGCGGCGGAGGTGCTGCACTATACCGACCCGGAGCGTTACCCGCTCATGTGCCGCTGGGTGTGGGATGCCGCCACCAACACCGGCGCGCTGCGTGAAATGTGGTTCGGCGACAATGTCGATCACACCATCATTCCCGCCGGCGACAAATATGACACCTTCCTGGCGCTGCGCCGCGACCTTGCCACGCTCTTGACCGAGAACGGCGTGTTCCGCGACCATCTGTTCTACATGGATCTGCTCACCGCCCAGGTCTATTCGCACTACATCTGCGCCCAGGGCGGCACCTATCTCAGGGCCGACTTCGCCTCACCCCAGGACCCCATGCAATATACCCGCCGCCTGCTGGGCCTTGACGGGGTGGAACCGCGCTCCGGCCGCGCCCGCCTGAAGTCCATCGACGGCAGCGCCTTCATCATCGACGATCACAAGCTCCTCGGCTGAAAGGGATTGAACCATGGCCATTCATGAAAAATCGCTGATCCGCCCGGAAAACATCAGAAGCCAGGAAAACATCGTCATCGACGGCATTGACGTGTCGGGCCACTGGTCCACCTTCATCAATGCCCGTGTCATCACCGACTATAATGAAAAGATGCAGGATGAAATTCAGGCCTTGCCGGGGGGTGAGAACATTCACCGCTGCTGGCAGTGTGGCTCCTGCACCAACAGCTGCACGGTGAACGCCATCGAGCCGCGCTTCAACCCGCGCTACTGGATCTATCTCATCCGCATGGGCCTGGAGAGCGAGCTTCTGCGCGACAAGGACATCATCTGGCAGTGCGTGTCGTGCAACAAGTGCACCAACATCTGCCCGCGTGACGTGGTGCCGGAAGGCATCATGAAAGCCACCGCCAAATGGCTGGAGCTGAAAGGCCACACCGAGGTCAATCCTTCCACCCACTTCGACGAAGCCTTCATGGAGCAGATTTCGGCCACCGGCCGCATCGAGGAAGGCAAGACCATGCGCATGCTGTTCAAGCGCACCGGCCGCTCGCTGTTCCAGGACTGGCTCATCGAAATGGTGAAGCGCATCGCCGTGAAGCTGCCCATGCACTACGTCTTCGGCATGGGCATCGAGCAGATCTTCCCGCCGCGCGTGTCGGGCTGGAAAAAACGGCTTGGTCCGGCGCTTGATGACTATGTCCACGAAAGTGAAAAGAAACAACGCCAGGCGCTGGGTCTGGATGACTTGATCAGCATGGCGCAGGCCGAGGTTCGGCCCGCCCACCAGAAAGCCGCGGAATAGGGAGAAAGCGCAATGGCTGAGATCATCAACACCATGAAGCGGGTGGCCTACTACCACGGCTGTGCGCTGGACGGCACCGGCCACGGCTATAACCGCTCCACCCGCGCGCTGGCCGGCGCCCTCGACCTTGAGCTTGAGGATGTGAAGAACTGGAACTGCTGCGGCGCCATGGAAACCAAGAACATCGACAATGAGGTGCAAACCTACCTGTCGTCGCGCGTTCTCTCCATTGCTGCCAATGAAATGGGCCACAAGAAGGTGATGGCCCCGTGCAACGGCTGCTACCACAATCTCAAGAAGGCCGAATATGACCTTGGCCACAAGGAAAAATCGCGCGAGGTGGTGGAGCGTATTTCCGCAAAGGCCGGCCACGAACCGTACAAGGCCGGTCAGATTGAAATCATTCACGCGGTGGACTGGATCAAGGAATCCATCGGCGAGGAGGGCATCCGCGAGCGCACCAAGGGCAAGCTCAAGGGCCTGAAGGTGGCCAACTATTACGGCTGCATGTACACCCGCCCGCGCCACATCTTCCCCGGGCGTGACGCGGGCCCGGGCACGGAATCAAACTTCCGCCCGCATTTCATGGATGACATTCTGGGTGCGGCAGGCGCCACCAATGTGGACTTTCCGCTGAAGAGTGCCTGCTGTGGCGGTGCCCACACGCTCTGTGATTCCGATACTTCCACCAAGCTCTGCATCAACATTCTGCAAACCGCCGAGGCGGCTGGTGCCGACGTGATCGCCACCGAATGCCCCACCTGCCATGCCGGTTTGGAAATGCACCAGATCCGTGCCGAAAAGGTCTTCGGCATCAAGACCAATGTGAAGATGATCTATTTCACCCAGCTTCTGGGCATCGCCATGGGTCTGTCGCACCGCAAGGTCGGCCTGCAGGAAAATGTCTCGGATGCGTCCTCGGTGCTGAAGGCCAAGGGCATCTGATGGCCACCCCCTGGGAGGATATTGAGCGCGCCATTGAGGCGCCGGGCCAGAGCCCGGAAAGGCTGCTTGCTCTGGGCGAACAGATCCTTGAGAACTGGCTGGAGGCAAAGGGCTTCACCCCCACCGAGGCGAAGCGTGAAAGCTTCCGCCTGCTGGCGCTCCATCATCAGGGAGCGAAGGATGAACCCTCCTTCAACGCCTGCCGTGAAACCTGCCGCGAGCTGGCCTGGCACTATAATCTGCTCAAGGACGGCGGCCCCGAGGCTGGCAATGCCGCAACCCGCGCCATGATGGTCATGGTGGCCAAGCATCTCATGCTGTTTGTGCGCGGCAAAATGGAAGTTGCGGAACTCGGTGAATTTTGCTGTTCTTCCAGACCAATTCGAGCGTTGGACAAAGACGAACTCCAAACCCAAGCAAGAGGCTGAATATGCCAAAAGTCAGAGGCTGCAATCTCCCCGACGATCTTCTGTATGACGTCGACAATCACATCTGGTTCCGCGACATGGGTGACGGCAATGTCCGCCTCGGCATGACCACGGTGGCTACCGCGCTGGCGGGCCAGCTTGTTGCCTTCACGCCCAAGAAGGCGGGCAAGGCCATTGAAGCGGGCAAGTCCTGCGCCACGGTTGAATCCGGCAAGTGGGTCGGCCCCGCCAAGTCCGCTGTGGCGGGCGAGGTTGTGAAGATCAATGATGAACTGGTGGGCAAGCCCAGCCTTGCCAACGACGATCCCTATGACAAGGGCTGGATGGTGCTGCTGAAGCCCACCGACTGGGCGGGCGTTAAGGCCACGCTGACACCGGGTTCGGCGGTGGCCGCCAAGTATGAGGCCAAGATGGCCGCCGACGGTTTCGCCGGCTGCGCCTGATCCATCCGCACGGATGCATGAAAGCCGGTGGCGCTGCCGCCGGCTTTTGTTTTTTCAATAGTCGGAAGGCAGACTCTATCATATGGCGCGGGCTGTGCTGGCCATCGCGCCCGTCGCTGTTCAGTCGAGTCGGGGGCGGCTCAGGCAGCCCACCAGCAGGTCCATGCGGCGCTTGTTCAGGGCCGCCCAGGCGGCCGCAATCTGCGCATCATCAGCCGTGGGGCTGGCGGCATGGCGTGCAAACACGGCGGCGATGAAGGCGGCCAGTTCCGGGTTCAGTTCAAAGGTGCGCAAATCACCCTGGGTCCAGCCCAGCAGCAGGGCAGCCTTGCCGAAGCGGGCGGCATCGCGTTCCACCCGCGCCAGCTGCTCAAGCTTCTCCAGGCGCAGAATGTCTTCCTTCAGCAGCTGGGCGGCAAACATGCTCTGGGTTTGCGCCGCCTCGGCGCGCAGCTCATCAATCAGCTTCATCATTCCTCCGCAACAGCATCCGACAGGGTGACCAGCCAGGCCGGATTGATTTCGTCATCATCCACCAGATCGCAGGTGAGGGCAGATAAAATCTTTGTGGCGGCCTCAGGCAGGCGCTTCGGCAATGCATAGCCGTTGAGTCTTCCCCACAGTCCCACCCAGCAGCGCACCGTGGTCCATGGATTATAACCGCCGCCGCCCAGCACCACGGCGCGCGGGGCCGCCCCCGCCACGCCCACCACCGCATCCCACAGCGCATCATTGCTCAGCATCATGCCGGACAGGGGGTCTCCGGCCAGGCCATCAGCCCCGCAGGTGATGACCACGGCCTCCGGCGCGAAAGCGGCCAGCACCGGCATGACGCCAGCCTCCATCACCGCTCTGTACTGCGAATCAGTGACGCCGCGCGGCACCGGAAAGTTGCGCGCCTGCGGCCCGTGGCCCTGTCCGGTGCCCGGCCAGCGCTTTTCCTCATGCACGGAAATGCACATCACCCTTGCATCCTGTGCAAAGGCATCCTCCACCCCGTCGCCATGGTGGGCATCAACATCGACATAGGCCACGCGCTTCAGACCGCCGTCGAGAAGTGTCAGAATGGCAAACACCGGATCGTTGAAATAGCAGAAGCCGGAGGCGCGGTCAGGGCGGCCATGATGCGTGCCGCCTGCGGGGTGATAGGCAAGGTGTCCGGCCAGCGCCAGCTGTGCGGCCATCACGGAACCTCCGACCGAACTTGCCGCGCGTTCGAAAAGTCCTGTGAATACGGGGTTTTCCATGGTGCCCAGCGCAAAGGTTTCGCGCTCTGCCCGGCTGGCCTGGCCGCTGCGGCTCACCGCCTTCACCGCCGCCACATAGTCGGCGCGGTGAAACCGCGTCAGCACGGCATCATCGGCCATGCCGCTGGCGCGGTAATTATCGGCATCAAGAAAACCTAAAATCCGGCAAATATCCGTCACCGGTCCGATGCGTCCGATGGCCAGAGGATGCCCCGGCGGATAGCCCTTGGCGTAATAGATTGGGCTGCTGATGAACAAGGGCTGTTTCCCGGACAACACAGTCATGTTCCTTATGCGGAGGTGGCAGGGTATGTTGCTTGACCTTGCCTGAATCATGGTATTTCATCCATTCTAATATATGAGTTTGCGCAAATAAGCATAACAAATACCGGTATTTACGGAGAGCCCCATGGCTGACAATCCCAAGAGCATGTCCATCATCGTCACCAAGGGCTCGCTCGACTGGGCCTACCCGCCCTTCATTCTCGCCACCACGGCAGCCGCCATGGATGTGAAGGTGACCATGTTCTTCACCTTCTACGGTCTTGAGCTTCTGAAGAAGAAACTCGACCTTCAGGTTTCGCCGCTGGGCAATCCCGCCATGAAGATGCCCATGGCCGGCATGCACATGGCCATGCCCAACCTTGTCGGCATGCTGCCGGGCGTGGATGCCGCAGCCACGGTCATGATGAAGAACATGATCAAGAAGAAGGGCGTGGCCTCCATTGAGGACCTGCGCATGGCGGCGGTTGAATCCGACGTGAAGATGATTGCCTGCCAGATGACCATGGACCTCTTTGAATACAAGATGGAGGACATGATCGAAGGGCCGGTTCTCGGCGGTGCGGCCTCCTGGGTCGACCTCGCCACCAAATCCGACATCAACCTGTTTATCTGATTGCCAAGGAGACATCATGGCTGACAAGACTCTCGACGCCAAGGGCCTGAACTGCCCGCTGCCCATTCTGCGCGCCAAGAAGGCAATCAATGAAATCAGCCCCGGCCAGACGCTGGAAGTGCTGGCCACCGACCCGGGCGCGGTTGCCGACTTCGCCGCCTTCTGCCGCACCACCGGCAATGAACTGGTTGAATCCGGCCAGACGGGCAATGTTTACCGTTTTGTGATTAAGAAGACTTGACCATCATTGTGAACCGGCGCGACCTCCGAGGCAAAACGAGGCGCGCCCTGAGGGGACTGGGATCATGAAGAAAACTCTGTTTGCAGCGGTTGGGCTGGCGGCGCTGACTTTGGGCAGTTCGCTGGCTTCCGCCACCGAAGGCTATTTCCAGCTGGGCTTCGGCCCGCGTCAGAGCGCCATGGGCGGCACCGGTGTTGCCGATTCGGTTGACGCCATGGCGCTGGCGCTGAACCCCGCCGGCATCGTCGGGCTCGAGAAGCAGTGGTCGCTGGGTGCGGCAGCCTTCATGCCCTTCCGCGGCTATGACGGCACCGGCACCGGCATGGTTCCGACCGGCAGCGTGAAGAGCGACTCCAACTTCTTCGCCATTCCCAACGCTGCCTATATCCGTCCCATCGATGAAAACTCGAGCTGGGGCATTACCCTCTATGGCAACGGCGGCATGAACACCGACTATTCCGCCGATTATGCCTGCGGCATGGGCGGCCCTGGCGTGTTCTGCGGCGGCAAGGCCGGCGTGGACATGATGCAGGCCTTCCTGTCGGTGGGCTATGCGCACCGCTTCGGCCCGGTGAAGGTCGGCATTGCGCCCACTTTGGTGGGCCACCGTTTCAAGGGCGTCGGCCTTGGTGCCTTTGCGCCCATGTCGTCGGACGCCGCCCACCTCACCAACAATGGCTATGACTATGCTTTCGGCGCCGGCCTGCGCGGCGGCATCGAGCTTGATCTGGCCGAAAACCTGCGCCTGGCGGTTGCCGGCCAGACCAAGATGTGGATGTCCAAGTTTGACAAATATGCCGGCCTCTTTGCCGAGCAGGGTGACTTTGACATTCCGGCCTCCATCACCGCCGGCCTGTCCTTTGATGCCACGCCGGACCTGACACTGAACTTCGACTACCAGCACATCTTCTATGAGGATGTGAAAGCGGTGGCCAACGGCTTCCCGACCGGTGCCCCCCTGGGTGATGACAATGGCCCGGGCTTCGGCTGGAAGGATGTCGACGTCTTCAAGATCGGTGCCGAATACAAGGCCAGCGACGTGTGGACGCTGCGCGCCGGTTATGCCTATGTGACCAGCCCCATCAAGGGCACCGATGTGACCTTGAACATTCTGGCGCCGGGCGTGGTGCAGCATCACATCACGGCGGGTGCGGCCTACAAGACCTCCGACACCGGCACGCTGGAATTCTTCGGCATGTTTGTGCCCGCCAGCCATGTCCGCGGCCCGGAACTGACCCCCATGGGGCCGTCCGGCGGCACAGTTGACCTGAACATGCATCAGATCCAGTTCGGCTTCGGCTACAACAAGAAGTTCTGATCCGAACCAAGGTATGCGAAAAGGGCGCGGGAGTGATGTCCCGCGCCCTTTGATTTTTGCCCTCTGGGGCGCGCCCTCTCAGGCCGTTTTGGCGCCATAGAACAGGGTGGAGACGTGCTGGGCCTCGGCAAAGAACAGCCAGCGTTCCACCATGGTGGCGGTGAAGGCCAGCGCCGCCGCCACCAGCGCCAGCAGCGGCGCCTTCAGGCTGACAAGAAGCAGCAGCATGGCCGCCAGCAGCAGGGCCAGAACCATGAGGCGCAGCCGCGCCGCGTGGCGCCGCGCCACCACATAGCCCATTTCCTTCTGCACGAAATTGATGGCCGTGTGCGGCACTTCCCATTGCGACACCTGGCCGATGCGCCCCAGACCGGTGGCGGCCTCCATAGTGTGGCTGCGGGGGGCGGCGTCAATGGCCCGCCAGTACAGCGCCTTCAGCACCAGAACGGCGGCCAGCGCCGCCAGCCCCAGCCACACCTGAAACGGCTGAAAGCGCCCGAACACAGCGGCCAGCGCCGCCAGCAGCGCCGCCCCCGTGGCCAGCGCAAACACCAGATAGACGGGTGCGGTCAGGCTCTGGTGCCAGGCGCGAATGGTTTTCAGGCTGGCATAGATCTGGGCTGTGCAGAACACGGTGATGGCGCACATGACCGCCGTGATGATGCCAAGCGGGGCAATGAATTGCGGCGCCTCATAAAGCCCGGACCACACCACGCCGAAGGCCAGCGCCGGCAGGAAGGTCAGCACCGCCGCCACGCCCTCGCGCGACAGCCATGACGACCGCCACTGCGAAAAGGCGCGCCAGGCCCGCTCCGGCCGGCCGAGATGGAATGTGGACGACAACAGCCCCACGCTGATGAGGCCCAGTGCCAGCACCATGGCGGTGATGCCGAAGGCGGTGGATGACGCCTGGCCATGCTGCGCACCGGCAAGGCCGAGCAGCGCCAGCAGCCCATAGCCCGCGCCGGAGGCGGTGGTGAACAGAATGACGGAATAGGCGGGATGCATTATTTTTTGCCCCTGCTTTTTGATTTTACCGCGGCCACGGCGGACTTCACCCGGCGCTTGATGGCCGCCACCCGGCTGACCTTTCGGGCAGCAGGGGCAGTGCCCGCATGCCCCGCCAGCAGGCCATCCGCCCACTGGAACAGCCGGTCCATGGCCGAGCCATCGCCACGCGGCAGCGCCTCCGGCGCCAGCGTGGTGGCGTCGCGCCGCGGCCGGGGCGGCAGGTAGCGATTGACCGGCTTGTAGTCCATCTCCGGCAGCAGCGCGAAGCCGCCGCGCGCCGCCACCAGTTGCGACACCGCCGAGGCCGGATCGCCCAGATCGCCGAAGTGCCTGGCCCCGGTGGGGCAGGCCCGCACACAGGCGGGAATGCGGTCTTCCGGCAGGAAGTTCTCGTTGTAAATGCGGTCCACACAGAGCGTGCACTTCTTCATCACGCCCTGCACCTCGTCATATTCGCGCGCGCCATAGGGGCAGGCCCAGGAACACAGCTTGCAGCCGATGCACATGTCCGGGTTGACCAGCACAATGCCGTCTTCGGCCCGCTTGTAGGAAGCGCCCGTGGGGCACACGGTGACACAGGCCGGCGTCTCGCAATGCAGGCACGAGCGCGGGAAATTGACAATGCGCGACTGCGCCTGACCCTTCTCCTTCACCTCATAGCCGTGAATGCGGTTGAGCCATGAGCCGGAATGATCGGCCCCGCGCGCATCCCAGTCGTTGAGCGGCGCGGAATAGCCCTGTGTGTTCCATTCCTTGCATGATGTGGCACAGGCCTGACAGCCCACGCAGGTGTCAAGGTCAATGACCAGACCGAGCTTCTTCTGGCCGGGGCGGGTGGTGTCGGGCAATGTGGTCATGCCGTCCTCCCGATGCCGGTCAGGGTGGGAAATTGCGGGTCGGCCTCGCCGGACTGGTCGGCGGCGCGTTCAATGCGCACCTTCAGGTCATACCAGGCCGCCTGTCCGGTCACGGGATCGCTGTTGGAATAGCGATAGCCGCCGCCGCGCTCCGGCAGCAGTTCCGAGATCAGGTGATTGAGCAGAAAGCCCTGCTTCGCCTCCGGCGCATCGGCGTCCAGCGCCCAGGCGCCGGAGCGCTTGCCAATGGCGTTCCAGGTCCACACCGTGCCGGGTTCAACCCCGTCCATCAGCCGCGCCTGCGCGCGGATCTGGCCGTGATGCGAGGTGACAGTCACCCAGTCACCATCGGCAATGCCCTTGGCCGCCGCCGTCTCGCGCGCCATGTACAGCCAGTTGCGCCCCAGAATCTGCCGCAGCCAGTCATTCTGTGACCCCCACGAATGATACATGGCCATGGGCCGTTGCGTCACCGCATGCAGCGGGAAGTCCTCCGCCTTCACCATCTCGCCCTCAAAGGGCGCATACCAGAAGGGCAGGGGGTCGAAATGATCGCGGATGCGGGCACGATGCTCCGTGGGCGGAACAATGCTGCCGTGGCCCTCCGCCGCCAGCCGGAATTTCTGGAACGGCTCGCTGTAAAGCTGGAAGATGATGGGGTCTGCCTTGCCGAGGAAGCCAAAGCCCACCGCCCAGTCGAGATAGTCGCGGTTCACATGCTTGTAGTATTTCATGTGCTCCGGCAGTTCATGGAACCAGTGGCAGCCATGCTCGATGTAGCGCTTGAGCTGGTCCGGGTTGGGCGCGCCCTTGCCCTCCGCCTTGCCATCGGCACCGCGGAAACCCGCCAGCGGCCCCACCCCCGGCGTGCGCTCATGATTCACAATGTAGTCGGCATAGCCGCCGGGATAGCGCGGTGAACCGTCTTCCTTCACCATGCCGTTGAGGCCCAGCCGCGCACCAAGGTCCAGCAGCACCGTCTGGAACGGGCGCACGTCGCGGTCCGGCTCCACCACCGGCTGGCGGATGGAATCGGCCGGGCCATCGGGTTCGGAAATCGGTCGGTCCAGCAGCGAGATGCAGTCCCAGCGTTCCAGATAGGTCGTGTCCGGCAGAACCAGATCGGCGTAATAGACCATTTCCGACTGATAGCTGTCGGCATAGATGATCCTGGGGATCACATAGTCGCCGGTCTTCTCGTCCTTGGCTGTCAGATATTTCAGCGTGTCCGGAACATTCATGGCCGAGTTCCAGCTCATGTTGGCCATGTACATGAACAGCACATCAATGCCATAGGGATCGCGCAGCCCCGCATTGGTGATGACCATATGCATGAGGCCATGGGCCGACATGGGCGCATCCCATGAGAAGGCCTTGTCCAGCCGCTGCGGCGCGCCGTGTTCGTCGATGAGCAGATCTTCCGGAGCGGTGACGAAGCCCAGCGGCGGCCCCGGCAGGGCCGTGTTGGGCTTCACCTGGCCCGGCTTGCCGGTGGGCTTGATGCCCGGCGGAATGGGCTTGGGGTAGGGTGCCTTGTAGCGATAGCCGCCCGGCACATCGATGGTGCCCAGCAGGATTTGCAGAATGTGGATCATCCGGCAGGTGTGGAAGCCGTTTGAATGGGCCGAGATGCCGCGCATGCCATGCATGGACACGGGCCGTCCCACCATCTTGTCATGGCGGCGACCAAGGTGATCCGTCCACGGAACATCCAGCGTGATGGCCTCGTCAAAGGCCACCCGCGCCAGTTCCGCCGCAATGCGCTTGATGCTGGCGGCAGGCACGCCGCAACGGTCCGCCACCGCTTCGGGTTTCCAGTCATCGCCAAGGAAACGTTCCGCCAGCAGCGTGAAGGAGGTTGCAACCCTGCGCCCGTCTTTCAGGGTGAAGCGGCCCATCAGCGCCGGGGTGGCGGTGGGCGACAGGGCCGAAGCCGGGGCCCTGGTTGCTGCGTCCCACACCAGCGTGTTGCCATCCCGGTCGCGGGCCAGAAGTCCATGCTCCGCCGTGCCGGGCTTCTCCACCACCAGCCAGGGCGCATTGGTGAAGCGGGTCAGATATTCGCCGTCGATCTTCTGCGCGGCCAGCAGCTCGTGAATGAGCGCGCCGACGAACAGGCCGTCGGTTCCGGGGCGAATGCCCACCCACTCATCGGCAATGGCCGAATAGCCGGTGCGGATCGGGTTGACCGACACGAACTTTGCCCCGCGCTCCTTCAGCTTCCCCAGCCCCATCTTGATGGGGTTGGAGCCATGGTCCTCGGCCACGCCGAACAGCATGAAATATTTGGTGTGCTTCCAGTCCGGTTCGCCGAATTCCCAGAAGGCGCCGCCGAAGGTGTAAAGCCCGGCTGCCGCCATGTTCACCGAACAGAAGCCGCCATGAGCGGCATAATTGGGCGTGCCGAACTGGGTGGCCCACCAGCCGGTCAGGCCCTGGCTCTGGTCGCGGCCGGTGAAGAAGGCAAGCCTCTTCGGGTCGGTGCGCCGCACCTCGGACAGCCAGGAGGTGGCAAGCGTCAGCGCCTCGTCCCACTCGATCTCCTTGAACGCGCCCTTGCCGCGCTCGCCCACGCGCAACAGCGGCTTGGCCAGCCGCGCCGGGGAATAATGCTGCTTGATGCCGGAGGATCCCTTGCCGCAGATCACCCCCTTGTTCACCGGGTGGTCGCGGTTGCCCTCGATGTAGCTGACGCGCCCGTCCTTCAGATAGACCTTGATGCCGCAGCGGCAGGCACACATGTAGCAGGTGGTGGTTTTGATCTCGTCCCAGCTCTTGGGCGAGCGCGTCACATGCGGTTCAGCACTCATGCGGCCAGCCTCCAAACGCCGCCGCAGCGGATGACAGTGTGCACGTCTTCCTCCCAGCCCTTGGCTGATTATTCATTGCGGCGAATATGAGGGATTATGCATGCGCGTGCAAGCTTTCGGCTCTGTGACCTTGGGTGAAGGAGCCATGACTGTCGCCTGACGGGAACTCGAAAATACGCCTCTCAGAGGCTCATTTTAGTCACCGCAAAAACCTCCCCGCCATCAGGCAGCCGACACCTGTCGCCCCGCTTTTGACGGGCGGATCAAAATCAGACAAGCTGCCGCCCGCATGGGGTGGGCCGTGTCGCGTCACGGTGCGCCGCTGCAGAAAGCTTGGGCATGGACGATCAACATATTGATGCATTGCTGGCGGTTCGGCGCAATGGCCGCCTGCTGCTCGGGCGTGAGCGCATCCGGCTTCTTGAACTGGTAGCGCAGCACGGCAGCATCAGCCGCGCCGCGCAGATGGCGGGGCTGAGCTACAAGACGGTGTGGGAGGCGGTGAACGCCATCAATAATCTGCTGCCGTCGCCCGCGCTGCTGACGCGCGCCGGCGGGGCCGAGGGCGGCGGGGCCGAGATCACCGCGGAGGGGCTGAAACTCATTGCCACCTTCAACCGGCTGGAAACCCACCTGTCGCGCATATCCACGCTCATGGCGGCCGAGGGCCTGGGCGACATCGAGGCTGATTTTCTCTGGACGCTGGGGGTGAAACTGTCGACCCGCAATGTCTTCCGCGCCGAAGTGGTGACGGTTGAGCGCGGCCCCGTCGATGTGTCGGTCAGCCTGCGCATTGCTGGTGATACCGCCATTCAGGCCATCGTCACCAACGCCGCCGCCGATGAACTGCAACTGGCCCCCGGCCGCAAGGTTCTGGCGCTGGTCAAGGCGCCCTTTGTGCATCTGTCGCCTGCTGCCTCGGCTGCTGGCCAGCCCGCAAACCGCTTCCCGGCCACGGTGCTGAAGCGTCAGGACGGGGCAGGCAGGTCACAGGTGACACTCGACATCGGTGACGGCAAGACCATGACGGCGGTGGTGGATCAGGCTGATGCCGAGGCGCTTGCTGTGGCGCCGGGGCAGCGGCTCACCGCCGCCTTCGACGCCAGCCACGTCATTCTCGCCGCCAGTTGAGGATCAGTTTCGGCCCGTCCTGCCGAAGCGCTCATCAAACGCATAGCCCATGCCGCGCACGGTGCGGATCGGATCCGGTTCGCGGCCCCGCTGCAACGATTTGCGCAGCCGGCCCACATGCACATCCACCGTGCGCTCATCAACATAGATGTCGCGCCCCCACACCGCATCCAGAAGCTGGCTGCGGGCATAGACCCGGCCCGGCGTCTGCATCAGATGTTCAAGCAGGCGGAATTCCGTGGGCGACAGATTGACATCGCGCCGGTTGCGGCTCACCCGCCGCGCCACCCGGTCGAGCATGATGTCACCAATGGTCAGCACATCGGCCACCGCCTCCGGATTGACCCGGCGCAGCACGGTCCGCGCCCGCGCCAGCAATTCCGGCACCGAGAAAGGTTTCACCACATAATCGTCAGCGCCGGTGGCGAGACCACGGATTTTCTCCGCCTCCTCGCCGCGCGCCGTTAGCATGATCACGGGAATGCTGCGCGTCTCCGGCTTGGCGCGCAGCATGCGGCACACCTCGATGCCGGAAATGCCCGGCAGCATCCAGTCGAGAATGATCAGGTCTGGCCGTTCCTCCTGAACAAGGCGGGCCACATCTTCCCCCTGCGCCGTCTGGCGCACCCGATATCCCTCCGCCGAAAAATTATAGGACAGCAGGATCTGCAGGGGTTCTTCGTCTTCGACAATGAGCAGCGAGGCGCTCATGGGCTTTCCTCATAGCGGGTGGTGCTGGTCATGTCCTTCTTGGGCCGCTCTCCGGCCAGAACGCTGCCATGCACCAGATAGTGAATGTTCTCGGCAATATTGGTGGTGTGGTCGCCGATGCGCTCCATGTTCTTGGCCCCGAACAGCAGATGGGTGCACATGCCGATGAGGCGCGGATCTTCCATCATGTAGGTCAGCAATTCGCGGAAGATCGAAGTATAGAGTGCATCAAGGTCTTCATCGGCATGCCAGACCTCAAGGGCGCGTGCCGCATCCCCCGCCGCATAGGCATCCAGCACCGCCTTCAACTGGTCCTGGGCCAGGCGGCCCATGCGCGCCAGGCCGGTCATCAGCTTGCGCGGCAGCGCCTCCGATACGGCATGGGTGCGCTTGGCGGTGTTCTTGGCCAGATCGCCGATGCGTTCAAGGTCGGAGGCAATGCGAATGGCCACAATGATCTCGCGCAGGTCGCGCGCCATGGGCTGGCGCTTGGCAATGGTGAGAATGGCCTTCTGCTCCACCTCGCGTTCCAGCGCGTCGATCTTCTCGTCATCGGCAATCACCTGATCGGCCAGCTTGCCATCGCGGCGCGACAGCGCATCGGTGGCCCGCGCCAGTTGTTCCTCGGCAAGCCCGCCCATGCGCGCCAGCAAGGTCTTGAGCGCCCCCAGATCCTCGTCATAGGCCTTGTAGGTGTGTTCCGTCATGTATCAGTCCTCAACCATAGCGGCCGGTAATGTAGTCCTGGGTGCGCTGGTCCGTGGGCGCGGTGAAGATTTTATCGGTATCGCCGAATTCCACCAGCGTTCCCAGATGGAAAAATGCCGTGAGCTGTGAAACCCGTGCTGCCTGCTGCATGGAGTGGGTGACAATGACGATGCAGAAGTTCTGGCGTAACTCGTCGATCAGCTCTTCGATCCTGGCCGTGGCAATGGGGTCCAGCGCCGAACACGGCTCGTCCATCAGGATCACCTCCGGGTTGACGGCAATGGCGCGGGCGATGCACAGGCGCTGCTGCTGGCCGCCGGAAAGGCCGGTGCCCGGCTGGTGCAGCCGGTCCTTCACCTCCCCGAACAGGCCGGCCTTTTTCAGGCTCTCCTCCACACGCTGTTCCAGTTCCGCCTTGCTGGCGCAGAGACCGTGAATGCGCGGCCCATAGGCCACATTCTCGAAGATCGACTTGGGAAAGGGGTTGGGCTTCTGAAACACCATGCCGACATGGCTGCGCAGTTGCACCGGGTCCACATCGGGGTCGTTAATGTTGCGCCCGTCCAGCGTAATGGCGCCGGTCATGCGGCAGGAGGGGATGGTGTCGTTCATCCGGTTCAGCGCCCGCAGGAAGGTTGACTTGCCGCAGCCCGAAGGGCCGATGAAGGCGGAGACCGCGCGGTCGGGAATGGTGATGGACAGATCCTTGATGGCATGCTTGTCGCCATAATGGATGTTGACGCCGCGTGCGGCCATCTTCTCGGGCCGGTCGGCCAGAATGCGCGGCAGGGGCGGTTTCATCAGTGGGGGGGATGCATCGTTCATGACAACTCCTACCACCGCCTCTCAAAGCGGTTGCGCAGATAAATGGCCAGCGCATTGGCGGCAAACAGCACGGCAATCAGCACCATGATGGCCGCCGCCGTCTTGGACCGGAATGCCAGTTCCGGCAGGTCGGACCAGAGATAGATTTGCACCGGCAGCACCGTGGCCGCGTCGCTGATGCTCCCTGGCACATCGGCGATGAAGGCCACCATGCCGATCATCAGCAGCGGTGCCGTTTCGCCGAAGGCGCGGGCCATGCCCAGAATGGCCCCGGTCAATATGCCGGGCAGCGCCAGCGGCAGCACATGGTGAAACACCGCCTGATGCTCAGAAGCGCCCACACCCAGTGCCGCCTCCTTGATGGACGGGGGCACCGCCTTCAGCGCCGCCCGTGCGGCAATGATGATGGTGGGCAGCACCAGCAGTGACAGCACCAGCCCGCCCACCAGCGGCGATGAGCGCGGCAGGCCGAAGGCGTTGAGAAACACCGCCAGACCAAGCAGGCCGAAGATGATGGACGGCACGGCGGCAAGATTGTTGATGTTCACTTCGATAATGTCGGTCAGCCGGTTCTTGGGGGCAAACTCCTCAAGATAGATGGCCGCTGCCACGCCGAAGATGAGCCCCAGCCCCAGCGCCACCGCCACCGTGAGCAGGGAACCGATGAGCGCCCCCCTGATGCCAGCCTCTTCGGCCTCGCGCGAGTCGCCATGACTGAAGAAGCGCCAGGAAAAATGCGCTGTCACCGGCAGGCGCGCCGTGAGCGCGTCAATGGCGGCCGGATCGGCGAGGTGCGAAAGACCCTTGAGATGGAGATCGGCCGTATCGGAGAGCAGCACCTCGGCCTTGACGGTTTGCCCGGCGGCGGCCGGCGCTTCCGCCAGTTGTGCCGCGAGCGCCTGTTCGGCGGAATGCGAGAACAGCGCCAGCACCGCCTTGCGCTGGCCGCGGCTTTGCGCCTCCGGAAACCGGGCGAAGATCGCGTCCTTGATCAGGCCGTCGTAGTTTTTTTCCGCCAGCTTTCTGGAATCAAGCGTCACCGGCAGTTCAACCCGATGTTCAACAAAGGCAGGCCAGCCCTTGCCCACGATATCGATAATCAGAAAGGCCAGAAACAGCGAGGTGAGCGCCAGGGCCGCCGCACCATAGCGGCGGAACCGGGCTTCGGCCGCGCGCCGCCGCCGCAGGGTGGGGTTTTGTGCGTTGAGACTACTCATAGTGCTGCCGGTATTTGCGCACCAGCCGCAGGGCGGCGATATTCAGTGCCAGGGTGAAGAAAAACAGCACCAGACCGAGCGCGAAGGCCGACAGGGTCTTGTCTGAGTCAAATTCCTGATCGCCCACCAGCAGCGTGGCAATCTGCACCGTGATGGTAGAGACGGCGGCCAGCGGATTGAAGGACAGATTGGCGGCCAGCCCCGCCGCCATGACCACAATCATGGTTTCGCCAATGGCCCGCGAGATGGCCAGCATGATGGCCGAGGCAATGCCGGGCAGGGCGGCGGGCAGCACCACGCGCTTCACCGTTTCCGATGGCGTTGCCCCCATGGCCAGTGAACCATCGCGCAGGCTCTGCGGCACGGCGTTGATGATGTCGTCAGACAGCGACGAAATCAGCGGCACAATCATCATGCCCATGACCAGGCCAGCCGCCAGCGCCGACTCCGAGGCAACATCAAGACCGAGCCCAGTGCCCACCTGGCGGATGAAGGGAGCCACCGTCAGGGCAGCAAAGAAACCCAGCACCACGGTGGGAATGCCAGCCAGCAATTCCAGCACCGGCTTCAGCGATTTGCGCAGTGTGGGGGTGGCGTATTCGGAAAGATAAATCGCCGAGAACAGGCCAAGCGGCGTAGCGGTGATGAGGGCAATCACCGTAATCAGAATGGTTCCGGCGAGCAGCGGCAGAATGCCGAAGGCGGCGGGGCTGCCGGTGGGGGCCCATTGCGTGCCGAACAGGAAGGAGAGAAGCGGCACCTCCCGGAAAAAGACGAAGCTCTCAAACAGCACCGAGGCCAGAATGCCAAGCGTCGTCGCCACCGCAACAGCGGAGCAGACGAGCAGGACCATCCGCACCGCACCTTCAAAGCGACGCCGCGCCGAGGTGCTTTTCGTGGTGAGGGCAAATCCTGTTCGTGCTGCTGTGGTCAATGCCGTGCTCATGGGGGTCAACGCCGGAACAGATGGACGTTCGGAGGGCCGGTTCATCCGCGGTCCCCCCCGTCCGCTCGGGCTACTTCAGGCTGTCAGCCTGCAGCGGCTCCAGAGAAAGTGCGGCCTTGCGGCTGGCTCCGGCCTGATCGGCAGGCAGCGTCACCAGCCCCTTGTCGGCCAGATAGCCGTCCTCGCCCAGCGCCTTGTCAGACACATATTCGGCGATGAATTCCTTCATGCCGGGAATGCTGTCCGCATGGCCCTTCTTGACATAGATGAACAGCGGCCGGGCCACCTTGTAGGTGCCGTTGGCAATGCTGTCATAGGAGGCTTCCACCCCATCGACCGGAATGTCGGACAGCGTCGCCTCGTTCTGCTCCAGGAAGGAATAGCCGAAAATGCCCAGGGCATCCGGATTGGCCTGCAGCTTCTGCACGATGAGATTGTCGTTCTCGCCCGCTTCCACATAGGCGCCGTCTTCGCGCATCGCCTTCCACACCGCCTCAAAGGCCTTGGCGTCGGCCTTCTTCAGGGCGGCCAGGCTTTCAATGCCTTCGGCACCCTTTTCCATCACCAGTTCGGCAAAGCTGTCGCGCGTGCCGGAGGTGGGCGGCGGGCCAAGCACTTCAATCTTGGTGGCGGGCAGGGCGGGGTCAATGTCAGACCAGTTCTTGTTGGGATTGGCGATGAGCTTGCCGTCCTTGTCGGGAATGGTCTTGGCCAGTGCCAGGAACAGCTGCGTCTTGGTCAGGCCGAAGGGCTTGGCCGCCTTGGACTGGGCGATTGACAGGCCGTCGAACCCCACCTTGATTTCCACCACCTCAGCCACGCCATTCTTGACGCAGGTTTCAAACTCGCTCTTCTTCATGGCGCGCGAGGCATTGGTGAAGTCGGGCGTGTCCTCGCCCGCCCCGGCGCAGAACAGCTTCATGCCGCCGCCGGTGCCGGTTGATTCCACCACCGGGGTCTTCATGCCCGTGGCCTTGCCGAAGGCTTCCGCCACCGCTGTGGTGAAGGGATAGACCGTGGACGAGCCCACAATCCGGATCTGGTCGCGGCCCGCCAGGGCCGGCGAAGCGGCGAGAACCAGGGCACCAAGGCCGATCATCATGCGTTTCATGTTCAATGTCTCCGTTGTGACGGATGGCAAGCTAGAAAGCGATGATGAGAGTCATGCGACAGCGAGATCACATGTTTATGACGGCTTAAGCTGTTGAAATATGACGATAAGTTATTCTGCTGCCGGAAACGCCACGCGGCATGTGGTGCCTTGGCCCACGGTGGAGGTGATGGCGAGCCTGGCTTCGTGCCGGTTGAGAATATGCTTCACAATGGCCAGCCCCAGCCCGGTGCCGCCGCGCGACCGGCTGTCCTGCACGCTGACGCGGTAGAACCTTTCGGTAAGGCGGGGAATGTGAATGGCGGCAATGCCCGGACCATGGTCGGTGACCGACACCACCGCCTGATCGCCCTCGCGCCGCGCGACAATCTCAATCCCCCTCGGGCTTGCGCCATACTTCAGGGCATTTTCGATGAGGTTGTAGAACACCTGCACCAGTTCCTCGCGCGCCCCCATGATTGGCAGCGCTGTGGCAAGGTCAAGATGAAGCGGTGTTCCCGTCTTCTCCGCTTCCGGCCTCAGAAGATCCGCCGCCTGCCTGACGGTGGCGGCAAGCTCCACCTCGGCTGCGGGTTTTAGATGCTCGTTGATCTCGATGCGCGACAGCGACAGAAGATCGTCAATGAGCCGCTTCATGCGGGCGGCCTGCGCCTGCATGAGATCAAGAAATTGCGTCCGGGCCTGTTCGTCGTCGCGCGCGGCCCCCTGCAGCGTGTCAATGAAGCCGGTGAGTGAGGCCAGCGGCGTGCGCAATTCATGGCTGGCATTGGCCACGAAATCGGCGCGCATCCGCTCCACCTGCTGTTCGCGTGTCAGGTCGCGGATCTGCACCAGAAGGGTGGCCCGCTCCGGCCCGCCCCCGGCAATGGCCGCCACCACCGCCTCGAACTGGCGCGGGGTGGTGCCGCGCGTTTCATAGGCCGCGCGCCGGCTCTGGCCGTCGGAAAGCGTCTGGGTCAGCGCCTCCAGCAGGGCCGAAGAGCGCAGCGAATGCGTAAGAGGCTGGCCGGGCGTCAGCGTGTCCACCAGGCTGAAGGCCGCCCGGTTGGCATGGAGCACCAGCCCCTGGCTGTCGAGAATGACGGTGGGATCGGGCAGAGCCGCCACCAGCGCGGCCACGCCCCCTGTGCCCATCGGTTCACCGGTCTCATTCATGCCCGCGACATAATCCCAAGGCGGGCCACCGCACAAGCACCCGACAGCCTGACGCTGCCATGATGATATGTCGGCTCAATTAAGGGAAATGGTGGGCGATACTGGACTCGAACCAGTGACCCCTGCGATGTGAACACAGTGCTCTACCAACTGAGCTAATCGCCCACAGGGTTCGCGCGTCTTAAGGGGCAGGGCAGGGCAAGTCAAGCCCGCCCCCGGCGCTCACAGATAATGCCGTTCCAGCAGCGGCCAGACCTCGTCGAAGTGCTGCACCAGATGGTCCGGCCCATAGGTTTCAACCGGTTCCGGCGTAAAGCCGAAGGGCACGGCGATGATGGGCACACCCGCCGCCCTTGCGGTCAGCACATCGGTCTCGCTGTCGCCCAGCATGAGGGCCTCTGCCGCGGCGACGTTGAGCCGCCGGGCCGCCTCGCGGAAGGGGGCGGCGTCGGGCTTGGCCACGCCGATGGTGTCCGGCCCGATCACCGCGCCGAAATGGCGCGACAGGTCAAGTTCATCCAGCAGCCGCACCGACAGCGCCTCCAGCTTGTTGGTGCACACGGCAAGGCCCAGGCCATGGGCCTTGGCCCTTTCGATCAGTGCCACCACGCCGGGATAGGGCGCCGACCCGGCGGCGGCGATGTTGTTCATGTAGAAATCGAGGAATGTCCGGTAGCGGCTTTCCAGCGCGGCGCCGGACAGCGTGCAGCCGCGCGCCGTGAAGCCGCGGGTCAGCAGCGCCTTGGCCCCGTGACCCACGAAATTGTTCATCTGTGCGGCCTGCAGGGGCGCCAGCCCGTCCAGTGCCAGCACATGGTTGGTGGCAGCCAGCAGGTCGGGCGCGGTGTTCACCAGCGTTCCGTCAAGATCGAAAACAAGGCCACGAACTGGCATCACCACTCCCTGAATCTGGCCCGTTTGAGCCGTTCCCGCGCCCGTGCTAACACCCATGCCACATCAATTGGGAGAAACGGATGACCCAGCGCAAGGCCCCCGCTTTGAAGGACTTACTCAAGGACAAGTCGCTGCTCAAGGACAAGTGTTACATCAACGGCAAATGGCTGGGCGGCAGCGATGTCATCACTGTCACCAACCCGGTTGATGAAAGCCCCATCATCACCGTGCCGAAACTGGGCCAGAAGGAAACCCGCGCCGCCATCGAGGCCGCCCAGGCCGCCCAGAAGGGCTGGGCCGCCAAAACCGCCCGCGAGCGCTCGGCCATCCTGCGCAAGTGGTTCAACCTGATGATGGAAAATCAGGACGACCTCGGCCAGATCATGACCGCCGAACAGGGCAAGCCGCTGGCCGAAGCCAAGGGCGAAGTGGCCTATGGCGCGTCCTTCGTGGAATTCTTCGCCGAGGAGGCGCGCCGCATCTATGGCGAGACCATTCCCTCGCCCTGGCCCACCAGCCGCATTGTGGTGGTGAAGCAGCCGGTGGGTGTGGTTGCCGCCATCACGCCGTGGAACTTCCCCAACGCCATGATCACCCGCAAGGCCGGTCCGGCGCTGGCGGCGGGCTGCACCTTTGTCTGCAAGCCGGCCAGCGAAACGCCGCTCTCGGCGCTCGCCCTGGCCGAACTGGCCGAACGCGCCGGCATTCCGCCCGGCGTGTTCTCGGTCATCACCGGTTCGGCCCGCGACATTGGCGCCGAAATGACCTCCAGCCCCATCGTCAAGGCGCTGACCTTCACCGGCTCCACCGAAATCGGCCGCATGCTCATGGCCCAGTGCGCCCCCACCATCAAGAAGCTGGGGCTGGAACTGGGCGGCAATGCCCCCTTCATCGTGTTTGACGATGCCGACCTTGATGCGGCGGTGGCGGGCGCCATGGCCTCCAAATACCGCAATGCCGGCCAGACCTGTGTGTGCGCCAACCGCCTGCTGGTGCAGGACGGCGTCTATGACAAATTCGCCGAAAAGCTCGCCGTGGCGGTGAACAAGCTGAAGGTGGGCGGCGGCACCGAGGACGGCGTCACCACCGGCCCGCTCATCAATGCCGCGGCCGTGGCCAAGGTGGAAGAACACATTGCCGATGCCGTGAAGAAGGGCGGCAAGGTGGTGGCCGGCGGCAAGCGCCTGGGCGGCAATTTCTTCGAGCCCACCCTCATCACCGGCGTCACGCCCGACATGGCGGTGGCGCGTGAGGAAACCTTCGGCCCGGTGGCGCCGCTGTTCCGCTTCAAGACCGAGGACGAGGCCATCGCCATGGCCAATGACACCGAGTTCGGCCTTGCCTGCTATTTCTACACCCGCGACATCGGCCGCGTCTGGCGCGTGGCCGAGGGTCTGGAGTATGGCATTGTCGGCATCAACGAGGGCATCATCTCGGCGGCCGAAGCGCCCTTCGGTGGCGTCAAGGAATCGGGTCTGGGCCGCGAAGGCTCGCACCACGGTGTCGAGGAATATCTGGAAATGAAATACATGCTGATGGGGGGCCTGGGCAAATGAGCAAGGACATGACCGCCGACCAGATGAAGCGGCAGGCGGCGGAAGCCATCGTGCCCCATCTGAAAACCGGCATGAAACTCGGTCTGGGCACCGGCTCAACGGCGAGGCACTTCGTCGATTGCGTCGGCGAACTCATCAGGAAGGGCTATAATTTCACCTGCGTGCCCACCTCCGAGGCCACCAAGAAGCAGGCTGAGAGCCTCAACATTCCGCTGACCACGCTGGAGAAGGAACCCGTCCTCGACCTCACCGTGGATGGCGCCGACGAGATCACGCCGGAACTCCATCTCATCAAGGGCGGCGGCGGCGCCATGCTGCGCGAGAAGATCGTCGCCACCTCGTCGAAGCAGATGTTCGTCATCGCCGATGAATCAAAGAAGGTGAAGCAGCTCGGGGCCTTCCCGCTGCCGGTGGAGATTGCCCTGTTCGGCTCGCGCGCCACCGCCATGAAGATCGAGCGCCTGCTTATCAACCTGAAATATCAGGGCAGCATCGGCGCGCGCATGACCAAGGATAACAAGCTCTACATCACCGACAATGGCAACATGATCGTCGACCTCAAGCTGGGCAGGATCGATGACCCGGTGAAGCTCGACGCCTATCTCGCCTCCATTCCGGGCGTGATGGATACGGGCCTGTTCATCAATGTGGCCCGCAAGGCCTTCATTGCCTCGCCCAGGGGTGTGGAGATCATCAGCCGTTGACCCAGCACGACTATGACCTGTTTGTGATTGGCGCGGGCTCCGGCGGGGTCCGCGCCGCGCGCATTGCCGCCCGCCATGGCGCGCGCGTGGCCATTGCCGAGGAATACCGCGTCGGCGGCACCTGCGTCATCCGCGGCTGTGTGCCCAAGAAACTCATGGTCTATGCCTCCCGCTTCGCCGAGGCTTTTGAAGATGCCGTGGGCTTCGGCTGGACCACCGAGAAGGTGAGCTTCGACTGGGCCACCCTCATTGAAAACAAGGACCGCGAGATTGACCGGCTCAACAGGATCTACACCCGCAATCTCGAAACGGCGGGTGTGGAGATCGTCCTTGAACACGCCGCGCTGACCGACCGCCACACGGTGAGGCTTGCCTCTGGCCGCACCGTTTCGGCCAAATACATCCTGATCGCCACCGGGGCCGCGCCCTTCATTCCGCACCATCTGCCGGGCCGCGAACTGGCCATCACCTCCAACGAAATCTTCCATCTGGAAAAATTGCCGCGCCGCATCGCCATTGTCGGCGGCGGCTTCATCGCCGTGGAATTTGCCGGCATCATGCAGGGGCTGGGGGTTGAAACCATCCTGCTCTATCGCGGTGAGCAGATCCTGCGCGGCTTTGATGATGACCTGCGCCATCACCTCGCCGCCGAGATGAAGAAGAAGGGCATCGAGATCCGGCTGAAGTCGGATGTGACGGCCCTCACCCGCTCCGGCGATGGCGTGCGCATTGAACTCAATGACGGCGCCCATTTCGGCGCATCGCACATTCTCTTCGCCACCGGGCGGCTTCCCCATGTCGAAGGCCTGGGCCTGGAAAAGGCGGGCGTGGAACTGACGCCGCACCGCGCCATCGCCGTCAATGACGGGTCACAGACCAGCGTGGACAATATCTATGCGGTGGGCGACGTCACCAACCGGGTCAACCTCACCCCCGTGGCCATCCGCGAGGGCCATGCCTTTGCCGACACGGTGTTCGGCGGAAAGCCGACGCGGGTAGACCACAGCCTCATTCCCGAGGCGGTGTTCTCGCAGCCGGAAATCGGCACGGTGGGCCTGACCGAAGCCCAGGCCCGCCAGGCGCACAAGCACATCGACATCTACAAGACCACCTTCCGCCCCATGATGCACACGCTCTCAGGCCGTGATGAGCGCATGCTGATGAAGCTGGTGGTGGATGGCGAGAGCGACCGTGTGCTCGGCTGCCACATCTGCGGGCCGGACGCCGCCGAGATGATTCAGACCGTGGCCATTGCCGTGCGCATGAAGGCCACCAAGGCCGACTTCGACGCCACCATGGCGCTGCACCCCACGGCGGCAGAGGAACTCGTCACCCTGCGTGAGAAATGGACCGGCTGAAGCCGCGCCCCGCTATTTTCCGCACTTCTGATCGAGCACGGCAGATTGATGGGTATTGAGGAACCAGTAGCCCCAGAAATCCAGGTGCCCGTCGGTCACGGTCCTGACCTGCACCCATTTGCCGTCGGATTGCTTCTGCCAGACATCGCACGGCACCCGGTCAAAGTCACCCGGCCAGCTCTGCACCTTGAGTTTGTCCTGCGCCATTGCTGTGGCGCCCAGCGCCACCACAAGCACGGCCGCCGCCGCTGCCAACACCCGCTTTGCCGTCATCCTGTCCTCCATGACACCGGCCTCAGCGCTCAGCCCGCACTGTGCGCCGCGATTGCGGAAAAAGAAAGACCGCCCCATTGGCGGACGGGACGGCCTTTCCACTTTCCCCCTGCGGATCCTCAGGAGGCTCGGAGACGGGGCGGCCTTCACCGCCCCGCCAATCTTACTTCTTGACCACCTCAGCCGTGGGCCGCGGCGTTGTGGCGGTTTCCGCTGGCAGCTGCGGCACCGTGATTTCCGGCAGCTTGCCGGTCAGCGACTCAAGGAAGGCCACAATGGCTGTGGTCTCGTCGTCGTTCAGCGTGGCGCCCAATTGCGCCGTGCCCATGACCGCCACCGCTTCCTTCAGGTCCCACACCTTGCCGGAGTGGAAATAGGGGGCAGTGATGGCAATGTTGCGCAGCGGCCCGGCGCGGAACACATAGGAGTCGTCCGCCGTCTTGGTGACGGCAAAGCGGCCCTTGTCGCCTTCCGGCAGAATGGCCGCACCCGGCTTCTCAACCACGCCGAACGGATAGTAGCCGTGGCCACCCACATTGACGCCGTTGTGGCAGGATGCGCAGCCCTTGTCGATGAACAGGGCCATGCCCTTCTTCTGGGCATCGCTGAGAGCGGCGTCATCGCCATTGAGATAGGCGTCAAACGGCGCCGGCGTCAGCAGCGTCACTTCAAACGCTTCAATGGCCTTGGCCATATTGTCGAAGGACACCGGGTCCTTTTCCTCCGGGAAGGCGGCCTTGAACCATTCCACATACTGCGGCATGGAGGTCAGCGTCTTCACGACATTGTCTGCCGTATTGGCCATTTCCACGCCCGCCTGCACCGGGCCCTTCGCCTGGGCCTTCAGGTCTTCGGCGCGGCCATCCCAGAACTGGGCCTCGTTCAGCACCGCATTGAGCGATGTCGGGGCATTGCGCGGCCCCTTCTGCCAGCCATGGCCGATGGAGGTTTCCAGGTTGTCGTCACCACCGGTGGTCAGGTTGTGACAGGAATAGCAGGAAAACACACCCGAAGCAGACAGCCGGGGGTCGAAATAGAGCGCCTTGCCCAGAGCAATCTTCTCCGGGGTCACAACATTGCCCTTCACCGCAGGGAGGGTGGAGGGAAGGGGTTTGAACGCCGCCACGGCCTTGTCACGCAGTTCGTCGGCCACAGCGCTGCCCGCCAACAGGCTGGTTGCCAACAGGATGGATGTGAGAAATTTCATGGATAACCTCAATCAGTTGCGGTTCCTGCACATGCAGGGTGGGGTTACAGATTCGAATTAGTCTAATCTGAAACCTTAACGGCTTGTAATCTCGCCCAGGCGTGCCGTCTTTGAGCCGGGTCAAAAGGTCAGTAGATTTGACCTATTCTAATTTGAATATCGCTCCGGCACCTGCCCTTGCGTGCCCTTTCCCCCTGCGCGATAGGTGGGAAATGACCGTCCACACCCATGATGAGTCCATTCCGCGCAACACCGGAACGGCGTTCCATCAGAACTGGTTTGCCCGGGCGCAGGTGAATGCCGCCGCAGTTGGCAGCCGTGTGGCCGATCTGTCGCGCCGCCGCATTGCCCGCGAACAGGAACCCCTGTGGCTCACCCGCGCCATTGAATGCATGGACCTGACCACCCTCGCCGGCGACGACACCAGAGGCCGGGTGGAGCGGCTCTGCGCCAAGGCCATGTCTCCCCTGCGTCCCGATCTGGTGCTGGCGCTGGGCCGCAGGGACAATCCGCCCCATGTGGCCGCCGTCTGCGTCTATCCCGCCATGGTGCCCCATGCGGTGAAGGCGCTGGCGGGCTCGGGCATTCCGGTGGCCTCGGTCGCCACCGGCTTTCCCGCCGGGCTCACGCCGCTTTCTGCCCGCCTTGCCGAGATCCGCTACGCCGTGGCTGAAGGCGCGGCCGAGATCGACATCGTCATCTTCCGCGAACATGTGCTGACCCAGAACTGGCAGGCCCTTTACGATGAGGTGGCCGCCATGCGTGAGGCCTGTGGCGCTGCCCACATGAAGGCCATTCTCGCCACCGGCGACCTCAGGACCCTGCGCAATGTCCACCGCGCCGCCATGGTGGCCATGATGGCCGGGGCCGATGTCATCAAGACCTCCACCGGCAAGGAGGAGGTGAACGCCACCCTGCCGGTGTCGCTCACCATGCTGCGCGCCATCCGCGACTATCAGGCGCTCTCCGGCCAGACCGTGGGCTTCAAGCCCGCGGGCGGGCTGCGCACCGCCGCCGATGCGCTGGCCTGGCTCACCCTGATGAAGGAGGAACTGGGCAAGGCCTGGACCGAACCCGACCTGTTCCGCATCGGCGCCAGCTCGCTGCTCGCCAGCATCGAGCAGCGGCTTGACCATCTTCTCACCGGGGCGGCCCCCACGCCCCACCGCCACACCCTTGCCTGAGGCCCGCCATGTCCTCGCCCTTTGCCACCCTTGACTATGGTTCCGCCCCGGTAAACGCCGAGGCGGCCCGCAGCTTTCTCGCACAGGCGGCTCCCCAGCCCGCCGTCGCGGCAGCGCAGAAGGCGGCTTCGGCCGCTGCCACCGCATGGCGCAAAACCGCGCCCGCCCTGCGTGCCCAAAGGCTTCGTGCCCTTGCCAGGCACATGGAACAGAAGGCGGGCTTTCTGGCTGCTCTGGCCGCGCTTGATGGCAAGGTGCCGGTGGCCAGCACTCTGGCCCAGGTAGTGCCGCGTGCCGTGGCGGCCCTTGACCATTTCGCCGATCAGGCCCCGCTGCTTGCCGGGGCACCCGGCCTTGCCGCCGTGCTGGGCGAGGGTGCGGGCCTTGCCGCGCTGGTCGAGGCCGTGGCCCCCGCACTGGCGGCGGGGCAGGGGGTGGTCATCGCTTCAGCCGCGCCCATGGCCCGTGCCTTCGCCGCGCTGGCCGCTGCAGCGGGCCTGCCCGGGGGTCTGGTGCAGACAGTCAAAAATGATCCGTCCACGGAGCAGGCGCTGCTCGCCCTTGCCGCCATCACCCATGTCAGCTTCACCGGCCCCAGGGCCAAGTCTCTCGCCCTGCGCGGCCAGCTTGCCGCCACCGGCAAGACCGCATCCTTCACCCTCAGCGGCCCCACGGTCCTCATCGTCCATGACGATGCCGACCTTGACGCCGCGGTGGAGGCCGCCGCCCACTTGCTCTGGCCGGGCGAGGGGCATGGCGTCCGCCTCCATGTGCAGGAAGGCGTGGCCCCCCGCTTTTCCGGCAAGCTGGTGAACCGCCTGTCGCGCCTCCGCCTTGGCGATCCTCTTGACGCCAACACGGATCTTGCCGCCGATGTGAAACCCGTCCTGCCGGACATCACAAGCTTCCGCACCCCCGATGAGGCGGTGCAACTGGCCAACCATCCCGGTGATGCCGTGGCCGCTTCGGTGTGGAGCGAAAACCTGTCCTTCGCGCTCGACACGGCAGCGCGCCTGCGCTGCGCCACGGTCTGGCTCAATGGCGTAAACCACCACGCCCCGGCAGCACCGGCGGTTCAGCACTTCCCCCGGCCGGGCAAAAACCCGGCCACTGCCGAGATGCTGGCCGCCGCGGTCAAGGCCCAGACGGCCTGGGCGGCGCTGGCCCCCGCTGCCCGGGCGGAAAAGCTCGCACACCTTGCCGCCAGCCTCCCGGCCAGGGCCGCAGGCCTGGCCCACCGCCTCATGGCCGCGGGTGATGCCACCGGGGTTTCGCGCCGGGTCCAGCCCGGCCTCGTTTTCTTCACCCTGCCGGATCCCCAGGGTGTGCTGGCCGTGACGCCTGCCAGCCCCGGTCTGGAGGGGCTGGTGACGGCCGTCCTCCCGGCCCTGGCGGCGGGCAATGCCGTTCTCCTCCACAGCCCGGAGGGCGCTGCCCGCCGGGCGCTGGAGGTGGCCGCCGCGCATCTTCCGCCCGCCCTCATCAGCTTTGCCAGTGCGGAAAAAATCCTTGCCGATGAACGGCTTGCCGGGAGTTTCGCCGGAACCCCGCCGGCCCGTCACAAGACCGTCTGGGCCGCCTTCGGCACCTGAATGACACCCGCCCTTTGGCGGGGCTTGAATATATTAGAAATAACTTATATATGCCGCCTGAGATTAAGTGAAATTCCGGAGATTACAGATGAACATTGACCGTTCCGTCCTTGCCTTCGCGGGTGTCATGGTGCTGCTGTCGGTGCTGCTCACAGAGTTCGTGTCGCCGCTCTTCATGTGGTTCACCGTCTTCATCGGCGTGAACCTGCTGCAGTCGGCCTTCACCGGCTTCTGCCCCGCCGCCATGATCTTCAAGAAGCTGGGCGCCAAGGTGGGCGAAGCCTTCCGCTGAGATTGAGACAACGGGCCTCGCTGCGCCGGGTCCCGTCGTCCTGTATGTCATCACCTTCCGTAACGCCGTCCGGCGGAGGACCACACATGCTGAAATTCCCATTGCGCTCCGTGGCGCTCGCTGTCCTGATGGCCGCTGCCGGCCCGGCGCTGGCCGCCGAATACCAAGTGCAGGTGCAGCAGGTGCCGGACCTGAAGGCCGTCTATGGCAAGGTGGAAAGCCGTGACATCGTGGCAGCCCGCGCCCGCATCGGCGGCACGCTGGCCGAAGTCACCGTCACCGAAGGCAGCGCCGTCAAATCCGGCGATGTCATTGCCCTGGTGGTGGACGACAAGCTGGCCCTCCAGCTTGAGGCGCTGGACAGCCAGTTGAAGGCCCTGCAGGCCCAGCTCGACAATGCCGCCCTTGAATTGAAGCGCGGCAAGGCGCTGGCCGCCTCCGGCACCATTGCCAAGGCCCGCCTTGACCAGTTGCAGACCCAGGTGGACGTGCTGACCAACCAGCTGTCCTCCACCCAGTCCAACCGCGCCGTGGTGGTTCAGCAGGCCCAGGAGGGCCGGGTGCTGGCGCCCGCCGCCGGCCGCGTGCTCACCATTCCCTCGCCCAGGGGCACCGTCATCATGCCGGGCGAACCGGTGGCCCGCATTGCCTCAGGCGGCTATTTCATCCGCCTCTCCCTGCCGGAGCGCCACGCCGCCCTGCTGAAGGAGGGCGACACGGTGGAAATCGGCGCCCGCGGGCTGCAGCCTGCCGCCTCCATCGGCCAGCCCCTGCGCACAGGCAGGATCGTCAAGGTCTATCCGGAAATTGAAGGCGGCCGCGTGGCCGCCGATGTCGAGGTGGATGCCCTGGGCGATTACTTCGTCGGCGAGCGCATCCTGGTCCTGGTGCCCACCGCGCTGCGCCCGGTCATCACCCTGCCGCCCGAAGCCGTCAACAACCGCTATGGCGTGGACTATGTGAAGCTGATGAACGGCAACGGCCCGGTTGATGTGCCGGTCATCATCGGCGGCATGATGAACACGCCAGACGGCAAAAGGCTGGAGATCATCTCCGGCCTGCATGACGGCGACCGCGTGGTGCTGCCATGAAGCTGGGCATTGCCGGCAATCTCACGCGCGGCTTCATCACCTCGCCGCTGACGCCGCTGTTCCTGCTCGCCGCCTTCATGGTCGGGCTGGTGGCGCTGCTCACCCTGCCGCGCGAGGAGGAGCCGCAGATCTCCGTTCCCATGGTTGACATCTATCTGCGCGCCAACGGCCTCAAGGCCGAGGACGCGGTGAAGCTGGTCACCGAGCCCATGGAAACCATCATCAAATCCATCGACGGGGTGGAGCACGTCTATTCCCAGACCAAGGACGACAACGCGCTGGTCACCGCGCGCTTCCTGGTGGGCACCAATGCCGACGCCGCCATTCTGCGCGTCCACGAGAAAATCCGCGCCAACATGAACCGCATTCCGGTGGGCATTCCGGAACCGCTCATTGTCGGGCGCGGTATTGACGACGTGGCCATCGTCGTTCTCACCCTGTCGCCCAAACCCGAGGTGGCCAGCCACTGGGATGCCAATGGCGTCACCCGCGTCACCCGCGAATTGCAGGTCGAGCTGGCCAAGCTGCCGGACATCGGCCTCACCTATCTGGTGGGTGACCAGCCCGAGGAAATCCGCATCACCCCCGACCCGGAAAAGCTGTCGCTCTACGGCATCACCATGCAGCAGCTGGCCGCCAAGGTGGCGGGGGCCAACCGCTCCTTCGAGGCGGGCACCATCCGCGATGGCGGCAGGCAGATTTCCCTCATGGTGGGCCAGACCCTGCAAAGCCCCTCTGAAATCGCCAACATCCTGCTCACTGCCCGGGACGGCCGCCCCGTCTATGTGCGCGACGTGGGCGTGGTCGCCGTCACCTTCGGCAGCAATGAGTGGCGCGTTGCCAACATCGCCGATCTGAAGAACACGCCCACCCGCGTGCCCGCCGTGTCGCTGGCCATCGCCAAGCGTTCCGGCACCAATGCCGTGGTCATTGCCGAGCGCATCGTCGAACGCCTGCACCAGCTTGAAGGCAGCGTCATTCCCGACGGTCTGCAGGTCCAGGTGACGCGCGACTATGGCGAAACCGCCAATGAAAAGGCCAATGAGCTTCTCTTTCATCTGGCGCTTGCCACCATCTCTATCGTCATTCTGGTGGGCTTCACCATCGGCTGGCGCGAGGCGGGCGTGGTCGCTGTGGTCATTCCCACCACCATTCTGCTCACCCTCTTTGCCGCCCGCATCATGGGCTACACGCTGAACCGCGTGTCGCTGTTCGCCCTCATCTTCTCCATCGGCATTCTGGTGGATGACGCCATTGTGGTGATCGAGAACATTGCCCGCCACTGGGCCATGAAGGACGACCGCAGCCGCGTTCAGGCCGCCATCGAGGCGGTGGCCGAAGTGGGCAATCCCACCATCGTCGCCACCCTGACCGTGGTGGCCGCCCTGCTGCCCATGCTGTTCGTGTCCGGCATGATGGGCCCCTATATGAGCCCCATTCCGGCCAATGCCTCGGCGGCCATGATCTTCTCCTTCTTCGTGGCGGTGATGGTCACCCCCTGGCTGATGATCAAGCTGGGCGGTGGCACCCACGGCCATGGCGACCACGGTGCCGCCCATGGCGGGCTGATGGGCAGGCTTTACCTGCGCATGGCCCGGCCCATCGTCGTGTCAAAGGCGCGTTCCTGGCTGTTTCTGGCGCTGGTGGGGGCGGCCACCCTTCTGTCGCTGGTGCTGTTCTACAGCAAGAGCGTGACGGTGAAGCTTCTGCCTTTCGACAACAAGTCCGAGCTTCAGGTGGTGGTCGACCTGCCGGAGGGGTCTTCGGTGGAGGATACCGACCGGGTGCTGCAACTGGCCGCCCAGCGCATCGCCACCATTCCGGAAGTGACCTCGCTGCAAACCTATGCCGGCACCGCCGCCCCCTTCAACTTCAACGGTCTGGTGCGCCACTATTACATCCGCACCTCACCCGAATTGGGCGACATTCAGGTGACCCTGTCGCCCAAGGGTGAGCGCGAGCGCACCAGCCACGACATCGCCCTTGAACTGCGTGAGAGGCTGAAGGACGTGACCCGCCCGGCGGGCACCGTGGTGAAAACGGTGGAGCCGCCGCCCGGTCCGCCGGTTCTGTCCACGCTGCTGGCGGAAATCTATGGCCCGACGCCGGAAGCGCGCCGCGTTGCCGCCGCCAAGGTGCGCGCCGCCTTTGAAAGCGTGCCCTTTGTGGTCGACGTGGATGATTCCATCGGCGTTCAGGTGGAGCGCGCCCGCGTGGCCGTCAATCAGGACAATCTCGAATATCAGCATGTCGAGGAATCCGACGTCTACGACACGCTGCAATATCTCTATGCCCCCAACACCGTGGGCTATTCCCACCGTGGCGGCGGCCGCCAGCCCATTCCCATCAAGGTGGGCCTGGCCAAATCCGGCAAGGTGCTGGATGAAAAGACCCTCTCCACCCCCATTCCCGCCAATGTGCTGCCGGGTGATCGTGGCGTCGTGGAACTGGGCGATGTGGTGACGGTGAGCCGCGAGCTGACCTCCTTCCCCATCTTCCGCCACAACGGCCACCCCACGGAAATGGTCACCGCCGAACTGGCGGGCGCCTATGAGGCACCAGTCTATGGCATGATGGCGGTGGACGAGGCGCTGGACAAACAGGACTGGACCGGCCTGGAAAAGCCGGAAGTGATCCTGCATGGTCAGCCCACGGATGATTCAAAACCGGCCCTGCTGTGGGATGGCGAGTGGGAAGTCACCTGGGTCACCTTCCGCGACATGGGGGCGGCCTTCATGGTGGCGCTGCTCGGCATCTATATTCTGGTGGTGGCGCAGTTCAAATCCTTCAAGCTGCCGCTGGTCATCCTGACGCCGGTGCCGCTCACCCTCATCGGCATCATGCTCGGCCACTGGCTGTTCGGCGCGGCTTTCACCGCCACCTCCATGATCGGCTTCATCGCGCTGGCCGGCATCATCGTGCGCAACTCCATCCTGCTGGTGGACTTCATCACGGGCGCGCGTGAACCGGGCCGGCCCCTGAAGGACGTGGTGCTGGAGGCGGGCGCCATCCGCTTCAAGCCCATCCTGCTCACCGCCATTGCCGCCATGATCGGCGCCGCGGTCATTCTGGCCGATCCCATTTTCCAGGGTCTGGCCATTTCGCTGCTGTTCGGTCTGGCCTCCTCCACCGCCCTCACCGTGCTGGTCATTCCGGCCATCTATGTGGTGCTGCGCGATGACGGCAAGCCGATGAGCAGCGAGGATGACGCGCCGGGCGATGAAGGCGCTGCTGCCGCCGCCCATTGACGGATCAATCCTCCCGGCCCCGGCCGGGAGGTTTACAGATAGCGTTCTTCCAGATGGGCCATGAAGGCGGCCGGTGACAATGGCGCGCCCGTGGCCTGGCGCATGATCTCCTGGGTGGACAGGAAACTCGCCTTTTCCCACACATTGCGCCGCCGCCAGTCATTGAGGGCTGAAAAATCGCCGCGGGCAATGAAGGCCTCCACCTCCGGCAGATCGCGCTTCAGGGCGGCGAACTGCTGGGCCGCCGCCAGCGCCCCCAGCGTATAGGACGGGAAATAGCCGAAGGCCCCTGACGGCCAGTGCACATCCTGCATCGGCCCGTCGCGGAAATTGCCGCGCGTGTCGAGGCCGAGGGCCGCCTTCATCTGCGCATCCCACGCCTCCGGCACATCCTCGGGCTTGAGCGTACCGGCAATCAGCGCCTGCTCCAGCTCATAGCGCAGCATGATGTGCAAGGGGTAGGTGGCCTCGTCGGCATCCACCCGGATAAGCCCCGGTTGCACCCGCTGCACCGCGCCCAGAATGACCGCCGTGGTCACACCCTTGAGCTTTGCTGCGCCCAGATGCTTGCGCGCCAGCGGCAGGGCAAATTTCCAGAAGGCACCCCGCCTGGCCAGCTGCATCTCTGAAAACAGGCTCTGGCTTTCATGCAGCGCCATGCCGCGCGCCTTGCCCGCCGGCCAGTGCCGCCAGTCGCGCGGCAGGCCCTGTTCGTAAAGCCCATGCCCGGTTTCATGGACAATGCCCATCAGCGATGAAATGAACTCGCTGCTGCGATAGCGCGTGGTCATGCGCACATCATCCGGCACGCCGCCGCAGAACGGATGATGCGACTGGTCAAGCCGCCCGTGGCTGAAGTCAAAGCCCAGCGCCGCCATTACCGCCTCGCCCAGCGCCTTCTGCCGCGCCACGGGGTAGGGGCCGCGCGGCAGGGCCTTGGTCCGCCGGCGCGCCTGCGCCGCCATGGCCCTGGGAATGAAATCGGTCAGGAAGGTCTTCAGTGTACGGAACACCGGCGTGACCTCGGCCATGCGGTTGCCGGGATCAAACTGCTCCATCAGCGCATCATAGGGCGCGAGCTTCAACACCTCGGCGCGCCGGGCCGCCTCCTCGCGGGCCAGTTCCACCACGGTGCGGAAGGCGGGCAGAAAACCGGCCCAGTCATTGCGCGGCCGCAGCGTCCGCCACAATTGCTCCGCCGCCATGCGCGCCTTCACCTGGCGGGCCACAAACGCCGACGACAGGCAGGTGAGATTGGTGTGGACCCGGCGAAACTCGCGCAGGGCCGCCCGGCGCAGCGGGTCGCTCTCCGTGGCCTCGGCCGTGGCCAGCCACTCCGCCACTTCCGGGGCGGTGCTCATGTCGTGGTGCAGGGCGGCAATCTCGGCCATGGCGGCGGCCCGCGCCGAGCCGGAGCCTTCCGGCATCATCACCGCCTCGTCCACCCCCAGCATGGCCTGGGCATGGTCCAGCGCATCAAGTCGGTGGCACAGGGCATCAAGCCGGTCAAAGGACATGGCATTCTCCGTGAAAAATCCGGCACCTCATACACCACCACGGCAGCCCTTGCCATTGTGACGGTTGCCAGACTGGCAGGGTGCGCCTAGCTTGCTGGCAGAGGCATTGTTTGGAGACGCTTTATGAATCACCGCCACCGCAAGGTTCTGCACAGCCTGTTCAGCCATCCCATTCCCACCAACATTCACCTGCACGAAGTCGAGACGGTGTTGAAGGATCTGGGCGCTGAACTGGGCCATAGCGGCCATGGCCGGGTGAGTGTGGCGCTGAGCGGCAAAACCCTGTCCGTCCACGGCGGCGACCATGGCCTGTCCAAGGACGAGGTCACCAGCCTGCGCCACTTCCTCACCGAATGTGGCGTCGATCCGGTCCGCGACTATCCGCTCTGACCCCGAAGCCATGCCCGGCCGGGATTGGATGGGTCTGTTCCCGGTTCTGGCGGGCCTGTCGCCGGAGGAACGGGCGCTGCTGGTCAGCCAGGCCAGGGTGATGAGCCTGGCCGGGGGCAGCCGTCTGTTCGGGCCGGGCGATTCGCCTGCCGCCATGCTGCTGGTGCTGGGCGGGCAGGCCCGTGTCACCCACCTCTCCGATCAGGGCCGTGAACTGGTGCTCTACCGCCTCACAGCGGGCGAAAGCTGCGTGCTCACCACCGCCTGCCTGCTGGCGGGCGAGGACTATATGGCCACCGGCCTGGCTGAAACCAGTTTGCAGGCGGTGGCCATTCCGCGCGCCCTGTTTGCCGAACTGCTGGCGCGCTCGGCGGCCTTCCGCGATTTTGTTTTCACCTCGCTGTCGCGGCGCATGACCGGCATTTTCCGGTCCATCGCCGATGTCGCCTTTTCCCGGCTGGATGTGCGCCTGGCCGAGCGCCTGCTGGCGCTGGCGGGGCAGGGGACGGAAATCGTCACCACCCACCAGAAACTGGCGGCGGAACTGGGCTCCGCGCGTGAGGTCATCTCCCGCCAGCTCAGCCGCCTGGCCGAACAGGGCTGCATCAGCCTCAGCCGCGGCCGCATCACCATCCGCCAGCGCGCCGCCCTTCTCCGCCTCGCTGCGGGCCGTTGACAGTTTGGTGACTTGGTCACAGACTCCTGCGGGGGCCAGTCCCTATGTTAAAGCGGCCAAACCAAGGAGGCACTTCATGACACCCAATGTTGGCGGCGCCGACCGCATCATCCGCATCGTTCTGGGCGTGGTTCTGCTCGCGCTCGTTTTCCTGTCTCCCGCCACGCTGGGCGGCGGGGCGCTCTACTGGATCGCGCTCATTGCCGGTCTGGCCATGCTGCTCACCGGCCTGTTCCGCTTCTGCGGCCTCTATACGCTGCTGGGCATCAGCACCTGCCCGACCAAGTAACGGCCTTTTGACATCCCGCCCCGGACAGGCGCCGGGGCGGGCATATTCGAAACAGTTGAAATACCCGCCCGGCAATGGCAAAAGGCGCCGCCATTTCCGAGGAACCTGCATGCGCCCCTATCAGTTGACCGCCGATTATTCCGTTTCCGGCCAGATCAAGCCCGCCGATGTCGCCGGGCTGGCTGCCATGGGCTACAAGTCCATCATCTGCAACCGGCCCGACAATGAGGGCTTCTTCCAGCCCGCCTATGCCGACATTGAAAAGGCCGCCCGGGAAGCAGGCCTTGCCTGCCGCTTCATTCCCCTGGGCCGGCCCATGACCGGCGACCCGGTGGCCGACACGGTGAAGGCCATGGCGGAAATGCCCAAACCCATCCTGGCCTACTGCGCGTCCGGCAACCGCTCGCAGCAGCTCTTCATGGCTGCCAGCCGCGGCCGCTGACCCTTTGGCGCGGCCGCCCCCACCGCGCTAAGAAGGGGGCGCAATGATTCGCCGGATGTAGTCCATGCTTGAAGGTTTTCTGACGGGTGAGGCCCTGGTCGCCCTCGGCCAGGTCATCATGATTGACCTCGTGCTGGCGGGCGACAATGCCATCGTCATCGGCCTGGCGGCCGCCGGCCTGCCGAAGGAACAGCGCACCCGGGCCATTCTCATCGGCATTCTCGCCGCCACCGTGCTGCGCATCGGTTTTGCCGCCGTCACCACCCAGCTTCTGCAGATTCTCGGCCTGCTGCTCATGGGCGGCATTCTGCTGCTCTGGGTGGCGTGGAAAATGTGGCGCGAGCTGCGCGACGGCGATGCCGACGAAACCGAAGCCCTGGAAGCCATCACCGAACAGGACATCAACGCCGACCAGAAGATTGCCGGCAAGGCCCCCCGCAAGACCCTGCGCCAGGCCGTCACCCAGATTGTTCTGGCGGACGTGTCCATGTCGCTCGACAATGTGCTGGCGGTGGCCGGGGCGGCGCGTGAACACCCCGCCGTGCTGGTGCTGGGTCTCACCCTGTCCATCGCCCTCATGGGCCTGGCGGCCTCCTTCATTGCCAGGCTGCTGCAGAAGCATCGCTGGCTGGCCTATGTGGGTCTGGTCATCATCCTCTATGTGGCGCTCAAGATGGTCTATGAAGGCGCCCACGAAGTCTGGCCGGCGCTGCCTCTCTGACCCGCCACCACCACATTGACAGGCCCCATGCCTTTTGCGACCTTGCCGCCGTCCTGGTCCGGCAGACGGCTGGTCAGGTCTGATCGGGCGAAGGCATGGCACATATTGTGAAAGGCATGGATGTGATGCCGGCAGTTCACCGCTGCCGTGGCTGTGCCGTGCGCCACCGGGCCGTCTGTGGCTCCATGAACGAAGACCAGATCCAGGCGCTGAACAGCATTGCCCGCACCCGGCTGATTGAAGCCGGTCAGGTCATCATGTCCGATCAGGAACCGGCCACCTTCTTTGCCAACATCATCTCCGGCACGGTCAAGCTCATCAAGAACACGCCCGACGGCCGCCAGCAGATTGTCGGCCTGCTGTTTGCCCCGGATTTTCTGGGCCGCGCCTTCTCGCGCAACAATCCCTATTTCGCCGAAGCCGCCACCGACGTGGAAATCTGCATGTTTCCCAACGCCGCCTTCGAGCGTCTGGTGGAAAGCAACCCCGATTTGCAGCACCGCCTGTTTGAGCGCACCCTCGATGAACTGGATGCCGCCCGCGACTGGATGCTGTTGCTCGGCCGCAAGACGGCGGAAGAGAAGGTTGCGAGCTTTCTGCTGCTCATTGCCCGCCGCCAGCTTCTGTCGGGCTGCACCCATGACGGGCTGGGCCAGGCCGACGGCAGCTTCGCCCTGCCGCTCACCCGCGCCGACATGGCCGACTATCTCGGTCTCACCATCGAAACCGTGTCACGCCAGATCACCCGGCTCAAACTCTCCGGTATCGTTGCCATGAATTCCAACCGGGTCATGGCGGTGCCCGACATGGCCAGACTGGCCGCGGCAGCAGGCCAGACGGCGGCAGCCCAGGGCTGAAACCCGTCCCTCAGTCGTGATAGCCCACCACCTGGGCGCGGTTCCTGGCCATCTCCTGATCCAGCTGCTTGAGATCGGCCGCCGACAGATGCGCCCGCGCCAGCGGCATGATCACCGCATCCTCCCAGTGGATGTGGCGGCGGTAGCCTTCAAAGAAGGCGCGCAGCATGTAGCCGAGCATGTCGGCATTGCCGTGGTGCCGGCCCTGAGCCAGGATTTCCAGCTGTTCGATAATTTCGCTGGCCAGCGCCTCATCTGAGTCGTGCTCGTGTTCCAGCCGCTGGATGGCCTCGGTTAATACCGGTATCTTGGCTGCATATTTATTAAGCAGTGGAAAAAGCCCGGCTTCCTCGTCGCGGTGGTGCAGCGGAATGTCATGGCGCAATGCCTGAACCGCCTGCCGGCACAGTCCGGGGTCTGTGTCCTGGGGCAGGCCATCGGCAATTTTCTCAAGAATATCACAGAGATGCTCCTGCATCCGGTGCTCATGATCCAACAGGTCAAGGGCGCTGCGGCGCAAGGCGGGGCCGGGGACTTGAGCGGCCCTATCGTGGCGGACAGTCATCAATTGGACCCCGGAAACAGGCTGTGACGATTTGCCTGACGGCAAGGCGTGACACTAAGTCCCTTGCCAAGTGACGCTTTGATCCAGATCAATGTCCCCTGACTGGCGATCCTTCATCGCTGGTATATGGCCGGAACTCATCCGGTCGTCTCGATTTCGAGTGGGCAAAGGCAATGACAGAAACAGCTCAATTCATCAAAATTGGCCTTATGGCATTGGTGGCTGTTGCTCTGGTCGCTCTCGCGGCCAAGGCACACGATCCAATCCTGGCCTTCCATGCCGTGGTCGGCGCTCTCGCCGCTGCGGTCACCATCATTTACTGGGCGCGGGGCTATCCGGGCCGAGCACAGACCGTTGGCGGTCAGGAAGTGTATCTTGATGGCGTCGTCCGCTGGGGCGCGCTCATCACCGTATTCTGGGGCGTCGTCGGCTTCCTGGTGGGCGTTGTTGTCGCTCTCCAGCTCGCCTATCCGACGCTGCTGACCGGCATCGAATTCCTGAACTTCGGGCGCCTGCGTCCGTTGCACACTTCGGCGGTGATCTTCGCCTTCGGTGGCAACGGCTTGATCGCCTCCAGCTTCTACATCGTTCAGCGCACCAACCGCACCCGCCTTGCCCTTGGCAATCTGGCCTGGTTCGTGTTCTGGGGCTACCAGCTCTTCATCGTGCTGGCGGCCACGGGCTATCTCCTGGGCTTCTCCCAGGGCCGTGAATATGCCGAACCGGAATGGTACGTCGACCTGTGGCTCACCGTGGTCTGGGTTGCCTACTTCCTGGTGTTCTTCGGCACGCTGCTGAAGCGCCGTGAATCCCACATTTATGTGGCCAACTGGTTCTACCTGTCCTTCATCGTCACCATCGCCATGCTGCATCTGGTCAACAATGCGGCCGTGCCGGTTTCGTTCATTGGCACCAAGAGCTACTCGGCCATGTCCGGTGTGCAGGATGCCATGACGCAGTGGTGGTATGGCCACAACGCCGTGGGCTTCTTCCTCACTGCCGGCTTCCTGGGCATGATGTACTACTTCGTTCCCAAGCGCGCCGAACGTCCGGTCTATTCCTACCGGCTGTCCATCGTGCACTTCTGGGCGCTGATCTTCCTTTACATCTGGGCTGGTCCGCACCATCTGCACTTCACGGCTCTGCCTGACTGGGCGCAGACCCTTGGCATGATCTTCTCGATCATGCTGTGGATGCCGTCCTGGGGCGGCATGATCAACGGTCTCATGACGCTCTCGGGCGCCTGGGACAAGATCCGCACCGATCCCGTCATCCGCTTCATGGTGATGTCCGTGGCCTTCTACGGCATGTCCACCTTCGAAGGCCCGATGATGTCCATCAAGGCGGTCAACTCTCTGTCACACTACACGGACTGGACCATCGGCCACGTGCACTCCGGTGCCCTGGGCTGGGTCGGCATGATCACCATGGGTTCGTTCTATCATCTCATTCCGCGCCTCTACGGCAAGACTGAGATGTATTCCACCCGCATGATCAGCTGGCATTTCTGGCTGTCCACCCTTGGCATCGTGGTTTACGCCTCGGCCATGTGGGTGTCGGGCATCATGCAGGGTCTGATGTGGCGTGAATATGACTCGCAGGGCTTCCTGGTCTATTCCTTCGCGGAAACCGTGCAGGCCATGCATCCCTACTACGTGCTCCGCGCTCTCGGCGGCGCCCTGTTCCTGGTCGGCGGCTTGCTGATGGCCTGGAACGTGTGGAAGACCGTCAGGGGCACCAAGGCAGTGACCGTGGCCGTTCCGGCTGCGGCAGCGGCATAAGGAGGACACGAAGATGTTCAGTCACGAAACAGTTGAACGCAACGCGACACTCCTTCTGCTTTTGGCCTTTGGTGTCGTAACCATCGGCGGTCTGGTGGAAATCGCACCGCTCTTCTACCTTCAGAATACCATTGAGAAGGTGGAGGGCATGCGCCCCTACTCGCCGCTGGAACTCACCGGCCGCAACATCTACGTCCGTGAAGGCTGCTATACCTGCCACAGCCAGATGATCCGTCCCTTCCGGGACGAGGTCGAACGCTATGGCCATTACAGCCTCGCGGCGGAAAGCATGTATGATCATCCCTTCCAGTGGGGTTCCAAGCGTACTGGCCCGGATCTCGCCCGCGTGGGTGGCCGCTACTCTGACGAGTGGCAGCGCAACCACCTTGCCGACCCGCGCTCGGTCGTGCCGGAATCGGTCATGCCCAGCTATCCCTTCCTGTACAATCGCTCGGCGGAAAACCCGGCCATTGGCGATCACCTGAAGACGCTCGCCCTCCTTGGTGTGCCCTATACTCAGGAACAGATCGACAATGCCGCCACCGACCTGAAGGCACAGGCGACACCTGATGACGCGAATGCTGCTGCAGTTGCCACCCGCTATCCCAAGGCGCAGGTGCGTGACTTCGACGGCAACCCGGCGTCAGTGTCGGAAATGGATGCGCTCATTTCCTACATGCAGATGCTTGGCACTCTCGTGGACCTCAAAGCCTACGATGCCAATCCCACTGTGAGGTAGGGATGACCTATGACTCAATGCGAGCCTTTGCCGATAGCTGGGGCTTGCTCTTGATGGTGCTTTTCTTCGCCGGGGTCGTGATCTTCGTGTTCCGCCCCCGGTCGAAGGAAACCTACGATCACCTGAGCAGGCTTCCGCTGGAGGACGATAAGGCTCCGCTGGAAAAAGATGATAAGAGAGGATGAGATGTCAAAGCGCGAGCGCGACGAGATCTCCGGGACCGAGACCACAGGTCATACCTGGGACGGTCTGAAGGAGCTGAACACGCCCCTGCCGCGGTGGTGGGTGTGGACGTTCTACGTAACCATTATCTGGGCGTTGGGCTATTCCATCGTCTATCCGAGCTGGCCCTTGCTGACCACCAACGTCAAGGGTCTGTGGAACTGGTCAAGCCGTGGCGATGTGGCCGCTTCGCTGTCGGCAGCCCAGGGTGCCCAGAAGGAATGGCTGGACAAGATCAATGCCGCCGACGTTAACGCCATTAACGCCGACGAGCAGCTGCGCAACTTCGCCGTTGCGGGCGGTGCTGCCGCCTTCAAGGTGAACTGCGTGCAGTGCCACGGCTCCGGCGCGGCCGGTGCGGTGGGCTACCCCAACCTGAACGACAACGACTGGCTGTGGGGCGGAAGCCTTGATGCCATCTACACCACCATTCAGCATGGTATCCGCTCCACGGATGACGGCAGCACCCGTGATTCGGCGATGCCGGCCTTTGCTGATGGTGTGCTGGATGCCACCCAGATCGATCAGGTCGCCAACTACGTGTTGAAGCTGTCCGGCAACGAGGCTGATGAAGCCGCCGCCACCGCCGGGGCTCAGCTCTTCACGGATAATTGTGCGTCCTGCCACGGCGCTGATGGTAAGGGTATGCGCGATTTCGGTGCGCCGAACCTGACCGACAGCATCTGGTTGCGCTTTGATGCTCCCACCAAGGAGAACATCGTGGCCCAGATCAGCAAGCCGCATCATGGCCTGATGCCGGCCTGGGCAGCCAAGCTGGATGATGCCACCATCAAGCAGCTGGCAGTCTATGTGCACTCTCTGGGCGGTGGCGAATAAGCCATCCCCCGACCAAAACATCGGGATGCGGCAAGTGGTCCATTGCACTTGTCTGAAATAAGAAGCATTCTAGATGTCACTTTAGAGCCCCGGTTCCCCTGGAGCCGGGGCATTTTCAAGAAAGGCAGGCGTGGCCGTGAACGAACAACTTGATTCCACCATTGAACAGCATGATGCCGTTGCCGTTCACAGTGAGGGCAAACGCTCGACGCCTCTCTATATTGCTTCGCGGAAAGTCTACCCCAAGGCGGTCAGCGGTTATTTCCGCAATCTGAAGTGGATCCTCACCGCCATCTTCCTGGGCGTCTATTACATCACCCCCTGGATTCGCTGGGACCGCGGCGAACACGCGCCCAATCAGGCGGTTCTGGTCGATATTCTTCACCGCCGCTTTTATTTCTTCGGCATCGAAATCTGGCCGCAGGAATTCTATTACGTGGCGGGCCTTCTCATCATGGGTGGTGTGGGCCTGTTCCTCATCACGTCGGTGGCTGGCCGCGCCTGGTGCGGCTATGCCTGCTGGCAAACCGTCTGGACCGACCTTTTCCTGGTGGTGGAGCGCTGGATTGAGGGTGACCGCAACGCCCGCATCCGCCTGGAGAACGGGCCGTGGACGGCTTCCCGCGTCGCCAAGTTCCTGGCCAAGAATGCCGTCTGGCTGCTCATCGCCCTGGCCACCGGTGGCGCCTGGATTTTCTATTTCGCCGATGCGCCGACCCTGCTGAAAAGCTTCTTCACCGGCCAGGCCCCCTTCGTGGCCTATGCCACGGTGGGGGTGCTGACCTTCACCACCTTTGTTTTCGCCGGCTACATGCGTGAGCAGGTGTGCATCTACATGTGTCCGTGGCCGCGCATCCAGTCGGCCATGTTCGACGAGAATTCGCTGCTGGTGACCTATAATGCCTGGCGGGGCGAGCCGCGCTCGCTGCACCGCAAGAAGGCACTGGCCGCCGGCCAGAAGGTTGGCGATTGCGTGGATTGCAACGCCTGTGTGGCCGTCTGCCCCACCGGCATTGACATCCGCGAAGGCTCGCAGCTGGGCTGCATCACCTGTGCGCTCTGCATCGACGCCTGCAACGAAGTGATGGACAAGATGGGTCTGCCCCGCGGCCTCATTTCCTATTCCAACACCGTCACCTACAACGACAATGCGGCGGGTAAACCCACCCACCTCAAGGCCTCGACGGTGTTTCGTCCGCGCACCCTCATCTACTTCACCGTGTGGTCGCTGGCGGGTTTGCTGATGATGATGAGCCTGTTCACCCGTGAGCGGCTGGACGTCAACATCGTGCCGGATCGCAACCCGCTCTATACGAAACTGTCGGATGGTGGCCTGCGCAACGGCTATCAGCTCAAGATTCTCAACATGAAGCAGCAGCCGCTGACCTTCCGGGTTGAGATGCAGGGCCTGGCGGAAGGTTCCTTTGCCGGCGATGGCCTGACCATGGTCAGCCCGCGGGAGGCCACCGTCAATGTCGAGGCGGACAAGCTGAAAAATGTCAAAATCTATGTTACAATGCCGCCCAATACGGTAAAGTCCGAGAGTTCGGAACTCGCCTTCAAGGTCACGGAAACCGGGCCTGAGGGTGATGGTGAGAGCCTGGTGACGGGAACGGTGTTCCACGGACCGAAGGTGAAGTAGGAGCATGACGCCATGACCACCGCAGCGCGCGAGTTTACCGGCAGACATCTGCTGTACATCCTGGTGGGCTTCTTCAGCGTGGTCATCGGCGTCAATCTGCTCATGGCTCATTTCGCCAAGTCCAGCTGGACCGGGCTGGTGGTGGAAAACGGCTATGTCGCCAGCCAGGAATTCAACAAGGAACTGGAGAAGGCGCGGGAGCAGAAGGCCCTGGGCTGGCTGCCGGAATTCATCTACGACTCCGGCCGCGGTCTCATCGAGGTCAAGGTGCTGGATAAGACCGGCACCCCACTGCCGGTGAAGGGGGCCTGGGTCAGCCTTGTTCGCCCCTCGGATTCCCGGCTCGACGCCAATCTCACCATGACACCGGACGGCCTGGGCCATTTCCTGTCGGAAAAGAAGCTGGAAACCGGAAAGTGGCAGGCGCGCCTGCAACTGGAAGACGCCACCGGCCACACCATGCGGCAGGAATATTCCTTCGTAGTGCGCTGAAGGCGCCCGCCCGCCATGACCGTCTGCTGCCCGGCCCCTGGCACCGACATCCCCGTTGTCCCGTTGACGGGTGATGAGGCCCGCCACTGGATTACCAGTGCCGGACCGGGCCGCAGCCGTATCGAATTCATTGTGCCGGAGGCCAATTGTGTCGCCTGCATCGGCGGCATTGAGCCCAGCCTCAATGCATTGCCCGGGGTGGTCTCGGCGCGGGTCAACCTCACCGCCCAGCGCGTCGCCGTGGTCTGGCAGGATGGCGCGGCCGAACCGCAGCAGTTCATGCAGACGCTGGCTGATCTCGGCTATACCGCACGTCCCTTTGATCCGCGTGAAAACGGCGTTCTGTCCGAGCAGGAGGAGGGCAAGGCCCTGCTTCGCGCACTGGCCGTGGCGGGCTTTGCCGCCGGCAACATCATGCTGCTGTCGGTGTCGGTCTGGGCCGGGGCCGATGGTGCCACGCGTGACCTGTTCCACTGGATTTCCGCGCTCATTGCGCTGCCTGCGGTCATGTATGCCGGCCGGCCGTTCTTTTCTTCGGCGCTGGCGGCGCTGCGCCATGGCCGGGTCAACATGGATGTGCCCATTTCGCTGGGCGTTCTCTTGGCCACCGTCATGTCTCTCTATGAGACACTGCATCATGCCGAACATGCCTTCTTCGATGCGGCGGTAACGCTGCTGTTCTTCCTGCTGGCGGGCCGCACCCTCGACCACATGATGCGGGCCAAGGCGCGCTCGGCCATTTCCAACCTCACCCTGCTCATGCCGCAGGCCGCCACCATTGTGGAAAACGGTATGGCCCGCATCGTTCCCGCCGCCGCGCTGAAGCAGGACATGACCCTGCTGGTGGCAGTGGGCGAACGCCTGGCTGCCGATGGCGTGGTGGTGCAGGGCGTGTCGGAACTGGACCGGTCGGTGGTAACGGGTGAATCGGTGCCCGAACTGGTGCAGCCCGGCACCGAGGTTCAGTCCGGCACCATGAACCTGTCAGCACCGCTGACAGTGCGCATCACCGCCGCCGGCCAGGACACCTTCATTGCCGAACTCATGAGCCTCATGGCGGTGGCCGAACAGTCGCAGTCGCACTATGTGCAACTGGCCGACCGTCTGGCCAGACACTACGCCCCGACCGTGCATACCGTGGCGGGCGCCACCCTGCTGGGCTGGCTTGCCTATAGCCACAACTGGCACACGGCGCTGATGAACGCCATCGCCGTTCTCATCATCACCTGTCCCTGTGCGCTTGGCCTGGCCGTACCGGCGGTGCAGGTGGTGGCCACGGGGCTTTTGTTCCGGCGCGGCATCATGGTGAAGGACGGTGCGGTTCTGGAAAAACTGTCCCTGGTGGATACGGTGGTGTTCGACAAGACAGGCACCCTCACGCTTGGCCAGCCGGTGCTGCTGGACGGGCGTGACGTTGCCCCCCGCGCCATGGCCCTGGCCGCGGGCCTCGCCCAGCACAGCCGCCACCCGCTGTCGCGGGCCGTGCTGCGCGCCGCCACCGAGGCGGGCATTGCGCCAGCAGCCGTCAGCGCCATGCAGGAGATGCCCGGCTGCGGCCTGGAGGCACAGGTCGAAGGCAAAACCGTCCGCCTCGGCAACCGCCTGTGGTGCGGCCTTGGCGAAGCGCCCGATGCGCCCGGCATGGAATTTGCGCTGACGGAAAACGGCGCCCTCATCCACATCTTCAGCTTTGAGGACGAATTGCGCCCCGGTGCCGCCGCCGCCGTGTCCCGGCTCAAGGCGGCAGACCTCAGGGTTGTGCTGCTCTCGGGTGACCGGCCCGCCGCCGTGGCGCGGCTTGCCGGCCTGCTCGGCATTGACGACTATCATGCCCGCCAGACCCCGCAGGACAAGCTCGCGCGCGTGGCCGCGCTTCAGGCTGAGGGCCGCAAGGTGCTGATGGTGGGCGACGGCATCAATGATGCACCGGCACTGGCGGCCGGCTTCACCTCCATGGCCCCGGCCAGCGCCTCCGATGTTGGCCGCGTTGCCGCCGACACGGTGTTTCTGGGCCACTCGCTGCTGGCCGTGTCGGATGCCCGCGCCCTGGCGGTGAAGGCACAGAAAACCGTGAAGACCAATTTCCTCCTGGCCCTGGTCTATAATGCCCTTGCCGTTCCCATTGCTGTGTTGGGCTTTGTGACACCCTTGATTGCCGCCGTCGCCATGTCCACATCATCCATATTGGTGGTGGCCAATGCCCTGCTTCTGGGCTGGCGGGCGCCACTGTCCATTCCCCTGCCTGCGGCCCCCAGGCCGCCGGTGGGCCACAAACCGGAGGATGATTCTATGATGCCGCTCAACGCACCGCCGCAGGCTGCCGAATGAACACGCTGGTTTTTCTCATCCCCATTGCCCTGCTGCTGGGCGCGGTCTGGCTGGGGGCCTTCATGTGGTCGCTGAAATCCGGCCAGTATGATGATCTTGAAGGTGCGGCCTGGCGCATCCTGAACGATGATGACAAGCCGCTGCCGCCGCCGGACAAGGACGACAGGTCACGCAAGTCCTGAGGGCAGGTCCACCGCCGGGCTGCTGCTGGCCCTTGCATGACCTGACAAATTCCGCGAATCCTGACGTCATGACACCACCGGCCGGCACATGACGGATCACGCGTCCCATTCCCTCACCACCATTCTCAGGGCGCTGGTGCCCTTTGCCGGCGCCTATGTGCTGTCCTACACCTTGCGCACGGTGAATGCCGTGGTGGCGCCCGATCTGGTCGCCGACTTCGCCCTCAGCGCCGGTGAACTGGGCCTGCTCACCTCGGCCTATCTCCTGTCCTTCGCGCTGTTCCAGCTGCCGCTGGGTGTGCTGCTCGACCGCTATGGCGCGCGCCGGGTGCAAAGCCTGCTCATTCTCGTGGCGGCCTCCGGCATTTTCCTGTTTGCCGCCGCGCCGGACTTTCTCACCCTGGTCATCGCCCGCGCCCTCATCGGCCTCGGCTTCTCGGCGGGTCTGATGGCCAGCCTCAAATCCTCCTCCGACTGGGTGGCGCCGCAACGGCGCGCCTTCGTCAACAGCCTGTTTCTGGCCGCCGGCGGCCTGGGCGTGGTGGTGGCCACCAAGCCCACCGCCCTCATGGCCCAGGCCTGGGGCTGGCGCGGGGCCTTCATGGTGCTGGGGGCGCTGTGCATCGCCGTTGCCGCCGTCATCTTCACCGTGGTGCCCGCACGCCCCGGTGAAGGCAGGGCCGCCGCCCCTCTGGGGGAACAGGTTGCCCAGCTGGTGGCCATATTGAAACTGCCGCTGTTCTGGCGCATCGCCCCGCTGACCGGGCTTTCCACCGGCGTGTCCATGGCCATCATCACCCTGTGGAGCGGGCCGTGGCTGCGCGATGTCCTTGGTCTTACGCGCCAGGCTGTGGCCAATCACCTGTTTCTCATGGCCCTGGCCTTTGTGGCGGGCAATGTGCTGGTGGGTGTGGTCGCCGACCGGCTGCAGCGCCGGGGCTTTGGCATCATGGCCATCATGCTCGGCGTCCTGTCGCTCTACATGGCGGGCCTGCTGGTGCTGACCCTGCAGGTGAAGGCGCTGGCCCTGCCGGCACTCATGCTCATGGCGGGCACCGGCCAGTCGGGCTTTCTCGCCTTTCCGTGGTTTGCCGCGCGGGTGGGGCCGGGGCTGGCCGGCCGTTCCAACGCCACCATCAACTTCATCATGTTCATGGTGGCATTTGCCGCCCAGGCCCTCATCGGCGTCATCATCGGCCGCTTTCCGCCCACCGCCACCGGCTATGCGGCAGAGGGTTACGGCCTCGCCTATGGTCTGTTTCTGGGGGCCCAGATCATTGCTCTGCTGTGGTATCTCGCCGCTCCCAAAAGACTGACAGAGGATTCCCAATCATGATCAATCCCGTCATCGCCGAAGTCACCCGCGGCGGCATTGTCGAAAGCCGCCACCGCGGCGCCGTGGCCGTGGTGGATGGCACGGGCCGCATCGTTCTGGCGCTGGGTGATGTGAAGGCGGCGGTTTTTCCCCGTTCGGCCATCAAGGCCTTCCAGTGTCTGCCGGTGATTGACAGCGGTGCCGCCGACCGCTTCGGCTTCACCGATGAGGATATTGCGCTCTGCTGTTCTTCGCACAATGGCGAGGCCGAACATGTGCGCGTGGCCCGCGCCATGCTGAACAAGTGCGGCGCCAGTGAGGCTCATTACGAATGTGGCGCCCACTGGCCGCTGAACGAGGCCGCCCACCACGCGCTGGTGCGCCAGGCGCCGGAACCCGCACAGGTGCACAACAACTGCTCCGGCAAGCATGCGGGCATGCTGGCGCTGGCCCGGCAGCTGGGCGCCGATCCGCTGGGCTATGTCCAGCGCGACCATCCCGTGCAGCGCGCCATTGCTGCCGCCATGGGCAAAATCTGCGACATCGACCTTGATGCCGCGCCCTGGGGCGTGGACGGCTGCTCGGTGCCCACCTGGGCCATGCCGCTGTCCAGCATGGCGCTGGGTTTTGCCCGGCTGGCCGCGCCCGCTAACGCCGCCGGAAGCCGGATCATTGCCGCCGTGCGCGCCCACCCCTTCATGGTGGCAGGCAGCGGCCGCTTTGACACCGAGGTGATGCAGGCTGTGCCCCGCCTGTTCTGCAAGGTGGGGGCCGAGGGGGTTTATGGCGCCGCCATTCCCCATGCCGGTCTGGGTCTGGCGCTGAAGGTGGATGACGGTCAGGGCAGGGGGGCCGAAGTGGCGCTGGCCGAAACCCTGCTCAAGCTCGATTGCTGGACAGCGGACGAACGCCGCCTGCTGACGGGCTTCAGCCACCATCCCCTGGCCAACTGGCGCAAGATCGCGGTGGGCGAGGTGCGCGGCGTTGCCGCCTCACCATGAATTATGAGACGTGATTGTTGCTGACGGTGATGTGGGCCGGAGGGCTTGCCCCCTTCGTGCCCAGATCGCCGGTCTTCGGCGTGTCATGGTCAAAGCCGGAAATGGCCGTCCTGGCCCCGGTGATGGTGTTGTCGCTGATAATCACCCGGCCCGCCCCTTCCGTCACCGAGGCAGTAATTCCCCAGGGGCAGTCCTTCACCGTGTTGGCGCTGATGGTGACATTGCGGCAATAGGGGCCCCAGCCGGCATTGATGCCGAAGTCACGTGTCCCTTCCACCACATTGCCGGTGATCAGCGTATCGGCTTCGGCCGAAATGGCGCCGCCGGTTTTGGCGCCCGTGGCCTGCTCTCCCCGCACCTTGCGAATGAGATTGCCCGACACCACCGCCAGCCGGCCGCCTTCGCGGAAATTGGTGATCGAGATGCCAAATGCCACATCCTCGATGAGATTGTTGCTCACCACCGCGCCCTGATATTCAAATTCGCAGTAGATCGTCACCTCGCCCATGCGGCTGATGGAATTGGCAATGATCTGGCAGTCGTCGCCGGAATTGTTGCGCACGGCGGAAAAGGCGCAGTCGGTGATGCGGTTGTTGGCCACCATGACACTGCCGGCCTTGTAGACATTGATGCCGTTGCCGTTCTGGCCGTCGCCGCCGGCATTGGCGGCAATGCGCTGCACGATGTTGCCCAGAACCTGGCTGCCGTCCTGACCCTTGGCCTCGCGCCAGATCTGAATACCGTTGTTGCCGATGTCCTCCAGCCGGTTGGCCGTCACCTGCAGGCCGCCCGTGGCATTCAGGCTGAAAATGCCGGTCTGCTCCTGATGGCGAAAATGGCAGTTGCTCACCGCCCCCGAACTGTCGCGGAAGGAAATGCCGTTGCCGCCGCCCAGAAAGCCGCAGTGGTCCACCGTCACGCCGGTTGAGTCCCCCACCGTCACCAGATCTCCCTGCAGCCCCGCCTTGCTGAAGGTGATGCCCGACAGCATCACCGATTTGGCGCCGGTGATGCGCAGAACGGCAGAATTGCCGCTGGTGCGCAGAACCGTCTTGCCCGCAGCGCCGGTCAGGCTCACGGGCTTGGTGATGTCCAGCATGTCGACCAGAAACGTGCCCGCCCCCAGCCGCACCTCGCCACCCTTGGCCTGGGCAGCGTCGAGGGCGCGTTGCAGGCGCTCCTGCACATTGCCGCCAATGGCCTCAATGGTATCGGCTGCCGCCGCCACGGGGGCAAGCGGCAGGCTGGCGGCAGCGGTCAGCATCATCCGCCGGGACAGGGTCATGCTGGTCTCCCTTCGGTTGCGGGCCTGTCGTTGGAAACCCGGAAGTTGACAGGCCGGCCCGCCATCGCAAAGCAAAATCTGGTAACGGTGTAAACGCCGCGCCGCCCTCTGCCTCACGCCTGCTGCGCCAAAACACCACGGCGATCCCCCTGCGGCGATGACGCGCATTTGATTTGGATCAACGAAGACTCGCAATGTGTGATCCAGCATGCCGCAATTCGAGGAGGCTTTAATGGGCAACATCGGCAAACTGACGGCTATTCTCTATCCCCTGATCGGCACCACTCTGGCGGGCATTCTGTTCACCGTCGGTCTGGCCACACCGTCCATGGCCAACAACAAGACCATGTTGATCGGTCTTGCGGCTCTGGGCTTTGCGGTCTCGCTGCCGTTCTCCTGGTGGGTCGCCAAGAAGGTTTCGGCGCTGACCAAGAACCGCTGAGATCCGGTCCGTCCCGGCCGATGAGGCAATGCATCGGCGCGGGCGCGGCGGACTGAGCAGGCCAAACCGGCCCCGCCCTGTGGCGGGGGGGTGCCTGTCAGTGCTGCTGAACGATTGCCGCTCCCATCCGGGGGCGGTTTTCTTTTCATGCGGCCTTGCCGCTCGTGGCGGGCAGGCAACAGGCTGGCGACTCAGCGCCCCGTGGCAGCGTCAGCCGACCGGCGGCTGGGCATAACCCAGATGGGCCTCAAGCCGGTCCAGCACACTGTCGGCAGCGTCGGGAATGGCCGTGCCGGGCGGAAACACCGCCGCCGCCCCCATGGCCAGCAGCGGCTCCACATCCTGCGGCGGAATGACCCCGCCCACCACCACCATGATGTGGCCCTTGCCCGCCCTGTCCAGGGCGGCCTTCAGCAGCGGCATATGGGCCAGGTGCCCGGCGGTGAGGGTTGAAACGCCCACCACATGCACGCCCTCGGCAATGGCCCGCTCGGCCACTTCCTCCGGCGTGGCAAAGAGCGGCCCGATGACCACCTCAAAGCCCAGGTCGGCAAAGGCCGAGGCAATCACCTTCTGGCCGCGGTCGTGGCCGTCCTGGCCGATCTTGGCCACGAGAATGCGGGGCGCCTTGCCCTCATGCTCGGCAAAGGCCTGCACCTTGTTCTTGGTCTCGGTGATGCGGGCAATGTCGAGGGAGGTTGCCTCATAGACACCCTTCACCGCCTTGATCTCGGCCACATGGCGGCTCCACACCTTTTCCAGCGCAGCGGAAATCTCGCCCACCGTGGCCTTGGCGCGGGCCGCATCCACGGCGGCGGCCAGCAGATTGCCCTCGCCCGATGAGGCCACCCTGGACAGTGCCTCAAGCTTCGCCGCCACGTCGGTGCCGTCGCGCTCGGCCTTCAGCCGGGTCAGCTTTTCAATCTGGCGGGCGCGCACGGCGGAATTGTCGACCTTGAGAATGTCGATCTCCGGCTCGTGGGCGGCGAGATATTTGTTGACCCCCACCACCGTCTGCTCGCCGGAGTCGATGCGCGCCTGGGTGCGGGCGGCCGCCTCCTCGATGCGCAGCTTGGGCACGCCGGATTCAATGGCCTGGGCCATGCCGCCCAGTTTTTCCACCTCGGCGATGTGGGCGCGCGCCCGCGCCGCCAGATCAGCCGTCAGCCGCTCCACGAAATAGCTGCCGCCCCACGGGTCGATGACGCGGGCCGTGCCTGCCTCCTGCTGCAGCAGCAATTGCGTGTTGCGGGCAATGCGGGCCGAGAAATCGGTGGGCAGGGCCAGCGCCTCATCCAGCGAATTGGTGTGCAGGGACTGTGTGCCGCCCTGGGTGGCGGCCATGGCCTCGATCATGGTGCGCGTCACATTGTTGAACACATCCTGCGCGGCCAGCGACCAGCCGGAGGTCTGGCAATGGGTGCGCAGCGCCAGCGAGCGTTCATCCTTCGGGTTGAAGCGGCTCATCAGTTCGGCCCAGATCATCCGGCCCGCCCGCATCTTGGCCACTTCCATGAAGAAGTTCATGCCGATCGCCCAGAAGAAGGAAAGGCGCGGCGCGAACTTGTCGATGGCCAGACCCGCCTCCACCCCTGCCTTGGCATATTCATAGCCATCGGCCAGCGTATAGGCGAGTTCGAGGTCGGCGGTCGCTCCCGCCTCCTGCATGTGATAGCCGGAAATGGAAATGGAGTTGAACTTCGGCATGTGGGCCGAGGTGTATTTGAAGATGTCGGAGATGATCCGCATGGAGGCCTTGGGCGGATAGATGTAGGTGTTCCGCACCATGAATTCCTTCAGAATGTCGTTCTGAATGGTGCCGGCGAGCTTCTCCGGCGCCACGCCCTGTTCCTCGCCCGCCACAATGTAGAGCGCCATCACCGGCAGAACGGCCCCGTTCATGGTCATGGACACGGTCATCTGGTCGAGCGGAATGCCATCAAACAGGGTGCGCATGTCATAGATGGAATCGATGGCCACCCCGGCCATGCCCACGTCACCGGCCACACGCGGATGATCCGAGTCATAACCGCGGTGAGTGGCAAGGTCGAAGGCGATGGACAGGCCCATCTGCCCGGCGGCCAGATTGCGCCGGTAGAAGGCGTTGGAATCCTCCGCCGTGGAAAACCCGGCATATTGCCGGATGGTCCAGGGCTGGGTGGTATACATGGTGGGGTAGGGGCCGCGCAGATAGGGCACAATGCCGGGATAGTGCTGGGCAAGGTCAAGCCCCTGCACATCCTCCGCCGTGTAGAAGCTCTTGACGTCGAGGCCTTCGGGCGTGCGCCACAGATCCCGCGATCCTCCGTTCACGGAGGAAGCGGCAAAGGCGATGCGCGAGAAATCCGGAATGCGGGTCATGGTTCAGGCCTCCACTTCCGGGCTGTATTCATCCTTGAGCCGGTAGGCCGTGGTGCCCACCGTGGGCAGGCTCGTTGCGGCATCGGGCCGGGGTTTGGGCCGCCTTCCCGTCTCCGCCGCCTGAAACACGCCCCAGGCCTTCTCGCACAATTGCGCGGTGAGGTCTTCAATGACGCCTGCGCCCGCCGCCGGGTCATCCACCCGCCACAGCTCGGATTCCTCCAGCAGCACGTTCTGGACATTGCGCGCCACCCGCCGGGCAAAGCTGTTGGGCAGCCCCTGCGCTTGGGAAAAGGGCAGCACGGTGAAGGACGACGCCCCGCCCAGCCCCGCGCCGAACACCGCCGCCGTGGCGCGCAGAATATTGGTGTGCGGGTCCAGCGTTGCCATCATCCGCCACGAGGTTTCGCCATGCAGCGCCAGCGCTGCGGCCGGCAGTTTGGCCGCCTCCAGCACCCTGGCCCAGAGCAGCCGTGCCGCCCGGAACTTGGCCAGCGTCAGGAACATGTCCTGATCCGCCGCCAGCACCATGGACACGGCCCTGGCCAGATCATCATCACCAAGATTTTCCAGAGACCGGAGATGACGGACACCCTCGGCCAGCGCCACGCCCAGTTCCTCCGCCGCCGTCAGGCCCTGTTCATGGGCGGCGCGGCCATCGGCCACCATAAAGGGTCCGGCAAAACCCTGCTTCATCAGCGCCGCCACCGGCCCCGCTTCAGTCAGACCGAAATGAACCGCAAGCCGGGCCGGATCGAGCGGCTGTTTATCGATGTGGCGGGCGAGAGCCACCGCCGCCGCGCTGGACCCCTCCAGCCGCAGGCTGGTGGCATGCAGCGGCAGGCCATGCAGCGCCGCCGTCAGATCGGTGAGCGCCAGACCGGCACCGCGCGCCGTGGCGGCATCCGCCATCACCAGCACCACGCCGTTCACACCATTGCCGATGTCGTCCCGCGCCTGGGCATTGGCCACCGCCGGGGCGGGCGCGTCCATGCGGGCGAAAATCTCCCACGGCCCGTGCAGCGGGCGCACCGCCCGCGGGGCCCCCGTGACCGGCGCGTAAAGCGGCTGGCGGATCACGCCGTCCGCCATGGTGCTCACCAGCTTCTCGGTGAAGTCCGCGCCCTTCAGCACGCCCTCCACCTTCTTCAGCCATTGCGCTTCGGTTGCCGGGGAAAATGTGGTCATGGTGTCAATCCTGTCTGCCGGTCTTCCTTGGCCCCCGGACCGGAACGGGGCAAGCCGACGATGGTTGAATCCATGCGCCGGACGAGGGTCCCATCCGCCCCATCCGCAGGGCGGAATGCCGCCCCGTTTCCGCCATCCGGCCCTTGCTTTTCGCCCCCTGCGCTATAAGTGTCAGGGCCAGCCGTCAAGCAGGGATTCCGCCATGACCGACAATGCCATTTTCCTCGGCAAAAGCACCAGGCCGGAGGTGCTCTACCTCGGCATGGCCAACCGCCACGGCCTGATCACCGGCGCCACCGGCACCGGCAAGACCGTAACCCTGCAAATCCTGGCCGAGAGCTTTGCGGCGGCGGGGGTTCCGGTCTTTGCCGCCGACGTGAAGGGTGATCTGTCGGGCATCGCCATGCAGGGCGAACCCAAGGACTGGGTGATGGAGCGCGCCAAACTGGTGGGCCTGAAGGACTTTGACCAGCACGCCACCCCCACCATTTTCTGGGACCTGTTCGGCAAGCAGGGCCACCCCATCCGCACCACCATCACCGAGATGGGCCCCCTCATGCTGTCGCGGCTGATGGGCCTCACCGAGGCGCAGGAGGGCGCTCTCAACATTGCCTTCAAGATTGCCGATGAGGAGGGCCTGGCCCTTCTCGACCTGAAGGACCTGCGGGCCCTGCTCAAGGACCTGGCTGACCGCGGCAAGAAAATCACCACCGACTATGGCAACATCAACGACCAGACCATTGGCGCCATCCAGCGCCGTCTGGTGGTCATTGACGAGCAGGGCGGCGACCAGTTCTTCGGCGAACCGGCCCTCGACATCAAAGACTTCATGCGCACCACCCGCGATGGCCGCGGCTACATGAATGTGCTGGCCGCCGACAAGCTCATCAACGCACCCCAGCTCTATGCCACCTTCCTGCTCTGGCTGATGTCGGAACTGTTTGAGCAGATGCCCGAAGTGGGCGACCCCGACCGGCCCCGGCTGGTGTTTTTCTTCGACGAAGCCCACCTGCTGTTCCAGGAGGCGCCGCCCGCCCTGATCCAGAAGATCGAGCAGACGGTGAAGCTCATCCGCTCCAAGGGCATCGGCATCTATTTCGTCACCCAGAACCCGCTCGACATTCCCGAAACCGTGCTGGCCCAGATGGGCAACCGCGTGCAGCACGCGCTGCGCGCCTATACGCCGAGGGAACAGAAGGCGGTGCAGGTGGCGGCCACCACCTTCCGGCCCAATCCCAGGTTCAAGACCGAAACAGCCATCACCGAACTGGGCAAGGGCGAGGCGCTGGTGTCGGTGCTCGACATGAAGGGTGTGCCCACCATGGTGGAGCGCACCTTCATCCGTCCGCCCTCCGGCCGCTCCGGCCCCATCACGCCGGAAGAGCGTGCCCGCATCATGGCGGCCTCACCGGTGTTCGGCGCCTATGACAACCCGGTGGACCGCGAGTCGGCCTATGAGAAACTGAAGACCCGCGCCGCCGCGCAGGCCGATGCGGCGGTGGCCGAGAACACCGCCCGGGTGCGCACGGCCCGCACCGGCGCCCACACCACCACGGCAGCCCCGCGCCAGCGCGACAGCGCCACCGACCGCTTTGTGAAAAACATGGCCGGAACGGTGGGCCGTCAATTGGGCACCACCGTGGCCCGTTCCATCGGCAATGCCCTGGTGCGCGGCATATTGGGCGGCCTGACCCGGCGCTGACCCTGCTGCTTGTGTTTGAGCGCCGCTGTAGCGGCGGCGCTATGCTGCACCGCATATTGACGCCCCCCGCCGCATCAGGGAATGGTGCCGCAAACGACGCCGGGAAAACCCGGTGCGGGGAGGACGCCATAGCCAAACTTGAAACGCGCCATGCCGACCGGATTTTCAGCGCCATCAGCAGTGATGCGGCGGCGCGCTCCATGCTGGTGGCCTCCTGGCAGCGTTCGGCCACCATCCACCGCCGCGACCCCGCCGAGGCTGCGCCGCCGCGCCGCCTGAGCGACGGTGAACTGCGCGCCGTGCGCCAGCGCATGGAGCCGGTGATTGCCGCTTCGGCCGACATTCTCGATCACCTCCACCGCGCCGTGGGCGGCAATGGCTGCTGTGTGTTGCTGTCGGATGCGCAGGGCGTTCCCGTGGAGCGCCGCGGCTTTCCCGGTGATGATGAAACCTTCCGTGACTGGGGCCTGTGGCTGGGCAATGACTGGTCGGAGGCCGCCGAGGGCACCAACGGCATCGGCACCGCCATTGCCGAAAAGCGCAGCGTCATCATCCATGCCGACCAGCATTTTCACAGCCGCAACACCGGCCTGTCCTGCATGTCCGCACCCATCTTCGGGCCGGATGGCGGGCTGATGGCGGTGCTTGATGTGTCCTCCTGCCGGGCCGACCTGACCAGTGAAATCATCCCCATTCTGTCGCTGACCGTGAACTGGGCGGCCAAGCGCATCGAAGTAGGCTGCTTCCGCAACGCCTTCCCCGCCGCCCGGCTCATGGCCGGGCCGGGACAGCCCGAGGATGTCATGCTGGCCATTGACCATGATGAGCGGGTGGTGGGCGCCACCCGGGCGGCCCGCCACGCCTATGGCATCACCGACCGGCGCATCGCCGATGGTCTTCCGGCAGCGCTGCTGTTTGAAAGCGAATGGGACGGCGGCTCGGCCCTGTCCCGCGCCGAACAGCAGACGGTGAAGCGGGCGCTGGCCGAAGCGCGCGGCAATGCCTCGGAAGCGGCCCGCCGCCTGGGTGTGTCGCGCGCCACCTTCTACCGCATGCTCAAGCGGGCCAGCTCCTCCGCGCCCTGATTATTGCGGCGCACACTGTTTCAAAACTGAAACAGATGCTGGCCATCGCCTGCTGCGGCCGGATTGCGCGTCACCGCCACTGCGCCACATTTTCGGGCCAAGCCGCCACTCAAGGCGGCGCTTGGAGGAGAACGACCCATGGCTAAATCAGACTCGGAATCCGTTTACAAGGCCCGCTATGACAACTGGATCGGCGGCAAGCGCGTGCCGCCCAAGGCCGGCAAGTATTTCGACAACATCTCGCCGGTGAACGGCAAGAAGCTGTGCGAGATTGCCCGCTCCGATGCCTCCGACATTGAAATGGCGCTGGATGCCGCCCACAAGGCCAAGGACGCCTGGGGCAGGACCAGTGCCGCCGAACGCGCCAATATTCTGAACGCCATGGCCCAGCGCATGGAGGATAATCTCGCCCTTCTTGCCAAGGCCGAAACCCTCGACAACGGCAAGCCCATCCGCGAGACCACCGCCGCCGACCTGCCGCTGGCCATTGATCATTTCCGCTATTTCGCGGGCTGCATCCGCGCCCAGGAGGGGGCGCTGTCCGAGATCGACCACGACACCGTGGCCTATCACTTCCATGAGCCCTTGGGCGTGGTGGGGCAGATCATTCCGTGGAATTTCCCGCTGCTCATGGCGGTGTGGAAGCTGGCGCCCGCTCTGGCCGCCGGCAACTGCGTGGTGCTGAAGCCCGCCGAGCAGACGCCCGCCTCCATCATGCTGTGGATCGATCTGGTGGGCGATCTTCTGCCGCCCGGCGTGCTCAACATCGTCAACGGCTTCGGCCTTGAGGCGGGCAAGCCGCTGGCCTCCAGCCCGCGCATTGCCAAGATTGCCTTCACCGGTGAAACCACCACCGGCCGTCTGATCATGCAATATGCCTCGCAGAACCTCATCCCGGTGACGCTGGAACTGGGCGGCAAGTCGCCCAACATCTTCTTTGCCGACGTGGCCGAAGCCGATGATGACTTCTTCGACAAGGCCATTGAAGGCTTCGTCATGTTTGCGTTGAACCAGGGCGAAGTCTGCACCTGTCCCTCGCGCGCCCTCATCCATGAGAAGATCTATGACAAGTTCATGGACCGCGCCCTGAAGCGCGTGGCGGCCATCAAGCAGGGCGACCCGCTTGATCCTGCCACCATGATCGGCGCCCAGGCCTCCTCCGAGCAGAAGGAGAAGATCCTCTCCTATCTCGACATCGGCAAGAAGGAAGGGGCGCAGGTTCTGGCCGGTGGCGGTGTGCCGAAAATGGCTGGCGATCTGGCGGGCGGCTTCTACATCCAGCCCACCGTGTTCAAGGGTCATAACAAGATGCGCATTTTCCAGGAGGAAATCTTCGGGCCGGTGGTCTCGGTCACAACCTTCAAGGATGATGACGAGGCCCTGTCCATCGCCAACGACACGCTTTACGGCCTCGGTGCCGGCGTGTGGAGCCGCGATGCCAACACCTGCTACCGCTTTGGCCGCGCCATCAAGGCGGGCCGCGTCTGGACCAACTGCTATCACGCCTATCCGGCCCACGCGGCCTTCGGCGGCTACAAGCAGTCGGGCATCGGCCGCGAAACCCACAAGATGATGCTTGACCACTACCAGCAGACCAAGAACATGCTGGTGAACTACAGCCCGAAGAAGCTGGGCTTCTTCTGACAATCGGCCGGCGCGGGCGGGAACCAATCCTGTTCGCGCCGGTTTCTCCTTCGGAGGTTCCCATGACCGAGGTTCCCGCCCGCGTATTGGCCACGCCCGATGCCGAAGCCCTGATTGCCGAACTGAGGCAAACCCACGGCGACCTGCTGTTTCACCAGTCGGGCGGCTGCTGCGACGGCTCGGCCCCCATGGCCTTTCCGCGCGGCGAGTTTTTCGTCGGGGATGCCGATGTGCAGCTGGGCGAGATCGGCGGCCAGCCCTTTTTCATGAGCCGGTCACAGTTTGAATACTGGAAGCATACCCAGCTCATCATCGATGTCATTCCGGGCCAGGGCGGCATGTTCTCGCTGGAGAACGGCACCGGCCGCCGCTTCATCACGCGCTCCAGGCTGTTCACCGATGCGGAAGCGGCCAGCCTGCCGGAAATATGATCATCCGTTTACGGACGGATCAGATGATCTCGTCTTCATCCGCCACCACGGCGGCTTCGGTCTGGGCGCGCCCGCTGGCTGGGGTGGCACGGGCAATGTGAAACAGCGCGTCCCCCCGGTTGACCAGCGGAATCTGTGTGCGGCCAATGATGATGCCATCATCCACCGCCACCACCGGCACCGAATGGCCGCCCACCGGATCAGCCACCACGCCGATCACTTCCTTTTTGCCCACCCTGTCGCCACAGCGCCGCAGCGTGTGCAGAATGCCGCCTTCCGGGGCGCGCACCCAGCTTGAAGCCCTGGCCACGGCCACTTCCTGGTGCGGCAAGGGCCCCGGCGCCTCGTCGATCATGCCCAGTGCCGCCATCACGCGCAGCACGCCCTTGACACCCGCCTCAATGGACGGCTCGTCAAAGCGCAGCGCCTCGCCCCCTTCATAGAGCAGCACCTTGACGCCTTCCTTGGCCGCATTGAGGCGAAGCGACTTGTCGCGCAGTTTGGAAATCAGCACCACCGGCGGCGCAAAGGCCTCGGCCAGCTGCAACAGTTCGGCATCGCGCGGCGCCACCCGCACCTGCGGCAGGTTCATGCGGTGCAGGGCGGCGGTGTGCAGGTCAATGCCGTATTGGCAGCGCATCACCACTTCGCGGAAGAACAGATCAGCCAGAAGCGACGCCAGCGACCCCCGGTCAGAACCGGGAAAGGAGCGGTTGAGATCGCGCCGGTCCGGCATGTAGCGCGAATGGGTGATGAAGCCGAAATGATTGACGATGGGCACCGCCAGCAGTGTGCCCTTCACCGCCCGCAGCGCCGGGTGCAGCAGCACGCGGCGGATGATCTCCACCCCCTGCACCTCATCGCCATGCACCGCCGCCGACAGAAACAGCGCCGGGGCCTTGTGCCCGCCATGCACCACATGCACCGGCAGGTCCATGGCGGTGGCATTGGCCAGGGTTGAAATGCGCAGGTCCACCCGCTGGCGCGTGCCGGGGGCAATGCTCTCGCCGCCGATGACAAAGGGTTTCATCCGCGCCCCCGTGTCTTGGTGCGGTGCGGCTTGGCGTGGCTTTCGAGAAATTCCAGCATGGCCTTGGCCATGTCCTTGCCGGTGGTCTGCTCAATGCCCTCAAGGCCGGGTGAGGAATTGACTTCCACCACCACCGGCCCCTGGCTGGAGCGCAGCATGTCCACACCCGCCACGTTGAGGCCCATGGCCTGGGTGGCCTTCAGCGCCATGGATTTTTCGGCGGCGGTAATGTCAACCCGGACACCGGTGCCGCCGCGGTGCAGATTGGAGCGGAACTCGCCCTCGGCACCGCGCCGTTCCATGGCCGCCACCACCTTGCGTCCCACCACAAAGGCGCGGATGTCGCGCGCCCCGGCCTCCTTGATGAACTCCTGCACCAGAATATTCACATTGGCGCCGTGGAAAGCCTCGATCACCGATTTGGCCGACAGCGTGGTTTCACCCAGCACCACGCCAATGCCCTGGGTGCCCTCCAGCAGCTTGATGACCACCGGCGCACCGCCGACGATTTTCAGAATATCATCGGTCACACCCGCATCATTGGCAAAGGCCGTGACCGGCAGGCCCACCCCGGCGCGCGCCAGTAATTGCAGCGAGCGCAGCTTGTCACGCGAGCGCCCGATGGCCACCGATTCATTGAGTGGATAGACACCCATCATCTCGAACTGGCGCAGCACGGCCGTGCCGTAGAAGGTGTGGCTGGCGGCAATGCGCGGGATCACCGCATCAAAGCCCTCCAGCTTCTCGCCGTGATAGCGCAGCTCCGGCTTTTTGGAGGTGATGTTCATGTAGCAGCGCAGATAGTCGATGGCGACAATCTCATGGCCGCGCGCCACCGCCGTTTCCATGATGCGCTGGTGCGAATAGAGCCTGGGATTGCGGGTCAGCAGCGCGATCTTCATGGCCGTTTCTTTTTCTTTCTGGGCTTCAAGCGGGTGATGACAAAGGAGCGCGAGGGGCTGACGGCAAAGCGGCCGCTGATGCTCTTTCGCCCCAGCAGCATGGGAACGCCCATGCCCGCCCGGTCGGTCAGCGTCACTTCGATGGGCCAGCTTTCCGCGCCCAGGGCAAGGGTGGTTTCAATGACGGCCCGGTGCTCGGCATGGCCGCTGGTGCTTTTCACCCGGCGCTGGCCGGACAGCGGCAGATCATAATGGTGGTTGCGGCCATGCAGCGGCACGGTGAAGCGCACCCGCTCGCCATGCACCCTGATGTCCTCGGCGTGCAGGGCGGCGCTGCGCGCGCCCGTGTCCACCTTGGCAATGATGAGGCCCAGCGCCAGATCGGGCAGGCGCACATGCTCGCGCCAGCCGATGAGGCGGGGTGGGGCAGGGCTGGCCTTGATGCGCGGCATGGCTTTCTATGCCACGGCGCGGCGGCGGGCGGAAGCCTCAGCCGATCTTGACGGTTTCGGCAATCTCGATGCCGAAGCCGGACAGGCCCACGTAATGGCGGCTGGTGGAGGTGAGCAGCCGGATGGAGCGCACGTCGAGGTCGCGCAGGATTTGCGCCCCCAGCCCGACATCGCGCCACGACTGCTCGCGCGAAAAGGCCGAGCCGTGCTTTTCCGGGGCCACATGGCTGGCCGGAACGCCCGCCGTGCCCTCCTGCAGATAGACCAGAACGCCCCGCCCCTCGCGCCGGAACAGGTCGAACACCTGGTTCAGCGTCTGCCGGTTGCCGAACACATCCTCCAGAATGTTCTCGCGGTGCAACCGCACCGGAATGTTGCGGCCCGAGGCAATGTCGCCATAGACCAGGGCCAGTTGCTCCACCGCGTCAAAGGGCGTGCGGTAGGTGATGCCGGTGGCCGGGCCGATGACGGTTTCGATGCTGAAGCGCCCGGTGCGCTCCACCAGCCGCTCGCGCGACTGGCGGTAGGCAATGAGGTCGGCCACCGAAATGATCTTGAAGCCGTGCTGGCGGGCAAACTCCAGCACCTGCTGGCCGCGCTTCACCGAGCCGTCGTCATTCACCAGCTCGCAGATGACGCCCACCGGCGGCAGGCCGGAAAGGCGGGTCAGATCCACCGCCGCCTCGGTGTGGCCCGAGCGCATGAGCACGCCGCCCGACTTGGCCACCAGCGGAAACACATGGCCGGGGCGCACAAAATCATCGGCCTGCACATTGGCATTGGCCAGCGCATGCACGGTGGCGGCCCGCTCCCGCGCCGAAATGCCGGTGGTCAGACCATCCTTGTAGTCAATGGACACGGTGAAGGCCGTGCCCATGGGAGCGTCGTTCAGCGCCACCATGGGATCAAGCTTCAGGCGGCGCGCATCCTCCGGCGTCATCGGCGCGCACACAATGCCGGAGGTGTGGCGCACCATGAAGGCCATCTGCTCCGGCGTGATGCGGGCGGCGGCGGCAATGAGGTCGCCCTCGTTCTCCCGGTCGTCGTCATCCACCACCACCACCATTTCGCCCCTGGCAATGGCGGCAATGGCCTCTTCCACCGTGTCCAGTGACCGTTCCATGGGCATATCCTCGTTTCTGAAATGATGGGGCAGCACCGCGCCACCGGTGATCTCGGCAATCTTCAGCGCCAGTTCCAGCGACGGCTGCGCCCCCGCCACCAGCTGCGATACCCGGCCCTGGGTGATGCCCAGGGCCTTGGCCAGCCCGGATTGGGATGTGTTGGTGCTAATAAGCCAGTCCGCCAGACGCATGGCCCATATTAGCCACGCTAATAATCAACTGGCAAGGGGCTCCGGCTTCCACGTCCGCTCCAGCACGGAAAGCCAGTTATCATGGGTGATCTTGCGGATCAGCGCCGCCCCGAAGCCCGCCTGTTCCATGGCCCGAATGAGCCGCGGCAGGCCCAGCACATCGCCAATGGCGTCGGGAATATCAGCGCCGTCGAAATCCGAGCCCAGCGCCACGCCATTCTCGCCCGCCACCTCGATCATGCGGGCGGCATGGGCCACCAGCACATCAAGACTGACATCACGCCCCCAGCCGCCGTCGGCGCGCAGGAAACCCACCGCATAATTCAGCCCCACCACGCCCCGCGACTGGCTGATGGCCTTGAGCTGCGCATCGGTCAGGTTGCGGGCCGAGGGGCAAAGCGCATGGGCATTGGAATGGGTGGCAACCAGTGGCGCGTCCGAAAGCTCTGCCACGTCCCAGAAGCCCTTTTCATTGAGGTGCGACAGGTCCACCAGAATGCCGAGATCATTGCACGCCGCCACCAGCCGCTTGCCCGCCGCCGTCAGCCCCGGCCCCGTGTCGGGTGAGGAGGGGAAGCGGAACGGCACGCCATGACCGAAGACATTGGACCGGCTCCACACCGGACCGAGCGAGCGCAGACCCGCCGCATGCAGCAGGTGCAGGCCGTCCAGATCCTCGCCCACCGCCTCAAGCCCTTCGATGTGCATGATGGCCGCCACCGCCTCATCGGCTTCAGCGGCCCTGATCTCTGCCACGGTGCGGCACAGGCGCAGGCGCCCGGCGCTTTCCGCTGCCAGCTTCACCAGCAGGTCGGCCATGCCCAGTGTGGCCGCCAGTGCGGCAGCGCGCGAAAGCGGCGGCGCATCGGGCGGATTGGGGTCGGAATAATTGGCCGATGAGGCTTCCGGCGGCGGGAAGATGGCAAAAAACCCCCCGGCAAAACCGGCCTTCTTCATGCGCGGCAGATCAAGATGGCCCTCATTGTCGCCATGGATGAAGCGCTTCACCCGCTCATGGGCGGGCTTCTCCCACAGGCGCAGCAGCACATCATTATGCCCGTCAAAAACCTTGAACATGCCTCACCCATGAAAAACCGGGGCGAGAAGACCCGCCCCGGCCCGGAAAGTCAATGCTGGGGCCTCAGGCCTTGGCCATCAGGCCTTCCACATAGTCCCAGTTGATCAGGTGATCCACGAAGGCTTCGAGGTATTTCTGCCGGGCATTGCGATAGTCGATGTAATAACTGTGCTCCCACACATCGACGCCAAGAAGCGGCGTGCCGCCATGCATCAGCGGGTTTTCGCCATTGGCTGTCTTGGTAATGGCGAGCTTGCCGTCCTTGCCCAGCGTCAGCCAGGCCCAGCCGGACCCGAACTGGGTCACACCCGCCTGCACGAAATCGGTGCGGAACTTGTCATAGCCGCCCAGATCAGACTCGATGGCCTTGGCCAGCTTTGCCGGCAGCTTGCTGCCGCCGCCCTTGGGCTTCATCCAGTTCCAGAAATGCAGGTGGTTGTAATGCTGGCCGACATTGTTGATCAGCCCGGCGATCTTCTGGTCATAGGCCGCCTTGCAGATCTCCTCCAGCGACTTGTCCTTGAGGGGGGAATCGGCCAGCAGCTTGTTGCCATTGTCCACATAGGCCTGATGGTGCTTGTCGTGGTGGTATTCCAGCGTCTCCTGCGACATGTGCGGCGCCAGGGCAGAATAGGCATAGGGCAGCTTGGGCAGTGTCAGGGTCATTGTTCTTCCTCCGTTGTGGCGGGAAAATAGGGCGCGCCGTGATCTGGAACAAGTCTAACGTGGGCCTCACGGAAAAGTTCCCGCCAGCCGCGCCTGCCCCCGGAACAGAGGGAGAAACAACGGCCACCCTTGCCAGCGCCACCGCTTCAATGCCAAGTGAACCGGAAGGGGATTGCCGGTGACTCTTGATCTTTCAGTGATGGCGCTGCTCTGGGTCGTGGCGCTGGTGGCGGGCTTTGTCGATTCCATTGCGGGCGGCGGCGGGCTGCTCTGCCTGCCCGCGCTGCTGCTGGCGGGCTTTGACCCCGTGGCGGCGCTGGCCACCAACAAGGTGCAGGGCTCCTTCGGCACCGCCTCGGCCACTCTTGCCTTCACCCGCAAGGGCCATCTTGACCTGCTGGCCAACTGGCAAAGCGTGGCCACCACCTTTGCCGGTGCCTGTCTCGGCGTGCTTGCCGTTCAGGTGGCGCCGGTGCGTCTCCTGTCCGGCCTGCTGCCGGTGCTGCTCATCGCCATGGCCCTCTATTTCGCCCTGTCGCCGCGTCTTTCCAATGCTGACGCTCATCCGCGCCTGCCCTTTGCCTTCTTCATCGCGGGCTTTGCGCCCGTCATCGGCTTCTATGACGGCATCTTCGGCCCCGGCACCGGCTCCTTCTTCATGCTGGCGCTGGTCACACTCTTTGGCTTCGGCATTGTCCGCGCCACCGCTACCACCAAACTTCTCAACCTCACCTCCAACCTCGCCGCGGTCATCATGTTCACCTTCACCGGCAAAATCGTCTGGTCGGTGGGCTTGATGATGGGGGTGGGCCAGTTCATCGGCGCCCAGGCGGGTTCGCACCTCGCCATGGCCCGGGGTGTTGCCGTCATCCGGCCGCTGCTGGTGGTGGTGTGCTGCGCCTTGACCGTGAAACTCCTCGCCGACCCCGCCAACCCCATTCACCAGTGGCTGGCGTCAATGCTGCGCTGAATTACTGAAACGCCTGCAACCCCGTCTGGGCCCGGCCCAGAATGAGCGCATGCACATCATGCGTGCCCTCATAGGTGTTGACGGTTTCCAGGTTCACCATGTGGCGGATGACGTGGAACTCCTCGGAAATGCCATTGCCGCCGTGCATGTCGCGGGCCATGCGGGCAATGTCCAGCGCCTTGCCGCAATTGTTGCGCTTCAACAGCGAAATGGCGGGCGGGGCCGCCGAACCGCGCTCCAGCGCCCGGCCGAGCGCCAGGCAGGCCGCAGTGCCCAGGGCAATTTCGGTCTGCATGTTGGCGAGCTTCAGCTGCACAATCTGGTTGGCGGCCAGGGGCTTGCCGAACTGCTTGCGGTCCAGCGTGTATTGGCGGGCCCGGTGCCAGCAATCCTCAGCCGCACCCAGAACCCCCCAGGCAATGCCGAAGCGCGCCTTGTTGAGGCAGCCGAAGGGACCGCCCAGCCCCTTGCCGCCCGGCATCAGGGCGTCTTCCGGCACCTCGCAATTGTCGAGCACAATCTCACCCGTCACCGAGGCGCGCAGCGAAATCTTGCCCTCGATCTTGGGCGTGGAGAAACCCTTGCTGCCGCGCTCGATGAGGAAGCCGCGAATGCCCTCATCCTCCAGCTTGGCCCACACCACCGCCACATCCGAAATGGGCGAATTGGTGATCCACATCTTGGAACCGTTCAGCACATAGCCGCCCTTGCTCCGCCTGGCGCGGGTCTTCATGCCGCCGGGATCGGAACCGGCGTCCGGCTCGGTCAGGCCGAAGCAGCCCACCCATTCGCCGGTGGCCAGCTTCGGCAGATATTTCTGCTTCTGCGCCTCCGAGCCATAGGCTTCGATGGGGTGCATCACCAGCGAGTTTTGCACGCTCATGGCCGAGCGGTAGCCGGAATCGACGCGCTCGATCTCGCGGGCGATCAGGCCATAGGCCACATAGCCCAGGCCGGAGCCGCCATATTTCTCATCGGTCATGACGCCGAGGAAGCCCATGGCCCCCAGCTCATTCATGATCTCGCGGTCAAAGCGCTCGTCGCGGAAGGCACTCATCACGCGCGGCAGCAGCTTGTCCTGGGCGAAGGCGCGGGCCGCGTCGCGGATCATGCGCTCGTCCTCGGTCAGCGTTGCCTCAAGGTCGAGGGGGTCTTCCCAGTTGAAATCGCTCATGGCGGCCATGGTGGGTCTCCTTTGCCTCCTAGAAAAGCCATGGGGGGGCAATTGTCAAATCGCCAGACCCGTCCAAAGGGGGGGGCCAGCGCAGGCTTATTTGATCAGGGCGGACAGGGCCTTGAAGGTGGGGGTTCCGGCCTGGCCGAGCAGCTCGAACACCGCCATTTCCGTGGTGACGACCTGCACCCCATTGGCCGTCATGCGTTCAAAGGCCAGCTCCGCCGAGGACGGGCGGCGCGACGACATGGCGTCCGCCACGGCAAAGACCGCAAAGCCCGCCATGGCCATGTCTATGGCCGTCTGCAACACGCAGACATGAGCCTCGATCCCCGCCAGAATGACCTGCGGGCGGCCCGCCTCATGCAGACCGATGAGATGATTGGCCAGCGGCCGGTCGCGCCAGCAGGAAAAGCTGAGCTTCTCAAAGCGCCAGACATTGGCGTCCGGGGCCACCAGTTCCGGCACCGTGTGGCCCAGACCACGGGGATATTGCTCAGACACGGTGACCGGCACCGCAAGCGTGGTTGCCGCCGTCAGCAGCAGGGCGGCATTGCGCACCACGCGGTCTGCCTCGTGCATGGCGGGCAACAGGCGCTCCTGCACGTCGATCAGCAGCAGCGATGATTTTCCGGCATCAAGCAGCATGAGTTTTCCCCGTCATCTTCAGGCCGAAGGCATAGACCAGCGCCACTTCTTTCAACCGGTCAAAGCGGCCGGAGGCGCCGCCGTGCCCTGCGCCCATATTGGTCTTGAGCAGGGTGAGACCACCGTCGCTGCGCTTCTCGCGCAGCCTGGCCACCCATTTCGCCGGTTCCCAATAGGTGACGCGCGGATCAGTGAGGCCCGCCACCGCGAGAATGGCGGGATAGCCATGGGCGCCCACATTGTCATAGGGCGAATAGGCGGCAATGGTGCGATAGGCCGCCGCATCGGCAATGGGGTTGCCCCATTCCGGCCATTCCGGCGGGGTCAGCGGCAGTGTGTCGTCCAGCATGGTGGTGAGCACATCGACAAACGGCACCTCGGCCACAATGGCGCGGAACAGATCGGGCGCCATATTGGCCACCGCCCCCATCAGCATGCCGCCGGCGCTGCCACCCTGGGCCACAATGGCGCCGCGCCGGGTGAAGTTTTCCCGCGCCAGAAATTCGCCTGCGGAGATGAAATCGCGGAACGTGTTGGCCTTATGCTCAAGCTTGCCCATCTTGTACCAGCGGCGGCCCTTCTCCTGGCCGCCGCGAATGTGGGCAATGGCATAGACAAAGCCGCGGTCCACCAGCGACAGCACATTGGTGTTGAAGCCCGCCGGCATGGACATGCCATAGGAACCATAGCCGTAGAGCCACAGCGGCGCTGACCCGTCCAGCTGTGTGGTGGTGCGGTAGAGCAGGGTGACAGGAATGCTCTCGCCATCATGAGCGGGCGCAAACACGCGCCGCGTCACATAGTCAGCGGGATTGTGCCCTGACGGCACCTCCTGTTCCTTGCGCAGCACGCGCTGCCGCGTCACCATGTCATAATCATAGACGCGCGCCGGCGTGGTCGGCGACGAATAGGTGAAGCGCAGCGTGTCGGTGTCAAACTCGCGCATGTCGCCGAAGCCAAGGGCATAGGCCTCCTCGGCAAAGGCAATCTGGTGCTCTTCCTCGCTTTCCATGTCGCGGATGACAATGCGCGGCAGGGCGTTCTCACGCTCCAGACGCACCATGTGGCGAGCAAACATCAGCACACTGACAATAAACACGCCGGGCCGGTGCGCGATGAGATCCTGCCAGTTCTCCGGGCCGGGCCGGTCCACCGGTGCCCACATGATCTTGTAGTCTTCGGCGTCATCGCGGTTGGTTTTGAAGATGAAGCGGTCGCCCCAGTGTTCCACGTCATATTCAACATTTTCCCGGCGCGGCGCGATGAGAAGGGGCGGCATGAAAGGGGCATCGGCAGGAATGATCCGCGCCTCCGATGAATCGTGGTCGTGCGATGACAGCACGATGAACTGTTCCGAGGCCGTGTGCTGCACCGAGGTGAACAGGCCGGGGTTCTTTTCCTCATAGATGAGCCGGTCATCGCCCTGCGCGGTGCCCAGCAGGTGGTGCCAGGTCTTGAGCGGGCGGTGATTGTCATCCTGCTCGATGTAGAAGAAGCTCTGCCCGTCCGCCGCCCACACTGCGCCCCCGGCGGTTTTTTCCAGAACATCGGCAAGGTCGGTGCCGCTCTCCAGATCGCGCACCCGGATGGTGTAGAATTCCGAGCCGTTGTCGTCGCAGGCCCAGTCGGCCAGCCGCTGGTCGGGCGAGGTGCCATAGCCATAGCGGAAATAGTCCTTGCCCGCCGCCATGGCATTGCCGTCGAACAGCACCTGCTTTTCGCCCCCGGCGCGCGGAACCCGCTCATGCACCGGATATTGCCCGCCCGTCACATAGGCGGTGTTGTAAACCCAGGGGCCATGCGGTGCGGGCACCGATGTGTCGTCCTCCCTGATCCGCCCCTTCATTTCGGCAAACAGTGTTTGCTGCAACGCCTCGGTGTCGGCCAGCTCGGCCCTGATATAGTCGTTCTCGGACTCCAGATGGCTGCGGATGTCGGCGGGCAACAGGCCGGGATCATGCATCACCGCCTGCCAGTTCTCCGCCTTCAGCCACTGATAATCATCCTGCCGGGTGATGCCGTGATGGGTCTGCACAAAGGGGATTTTCTTGGCCGCAGGCGGCAGGGGCTTGGTCATTTTGTCTCGGTGCCGGGTTTGAAGTCCAACGCCGCGCCATTGATGCAATAGCGCAGTCCGGTGGGCTTCGGCCCGTCCGGAAACACATGGCCTAAATGGGCGCCGCAGTTCTGGCAATGTATTTCCGTGCGCTCCATGCCGTGGCTGGTATCACGCGCCTCGCCCACGGCCTGGCGGTCGGCCGGCTGCCAGAAACTTGGCCAGCCGGAGCCGGACTCATATTTGGCCTGGGAGGCAAACAGCAACCCGCCGCACACCGCGCAATGGAAGGTGCCTGGCCGCTTTTCATCATTGAGCGGACTGGAAAAGGGCCGCTCGGTGCCCTTGTCAAACACCACATGGCAGGTGAGTGGCGAAAGTTCGGTTTTGTCGCGCATGACAGTTTCCTCCCTGATCCCTCATCTGGGGAGGCGGGGGACGGGATGAAAGGGAAAAATTCACCCGCTGTTAACCATAACTCCACGGCCGCCCGTTCTGAACCAGCCAATCTGGCCGGTATTAAGCAAGTGGATAGGGATAGCGGGGTTAGCTGGTGCGGATTGTGGGGAGTTTTCTGTGGGGATCATGTCTGAACAGGCCGAATGGCAGGGTGATGACACCCAGGCGCAGGGCCTGACGGCGCGCATAGAGGCCGGACTGGCCAGTGCGGCCGGTGGCAGGCCGCGCATTGACGCCAGCTCCTTCCGCCTGCTGACCGAGCGCCTGAAGCGCCCGGCGCCTCAGCCGACACTTCCGGTCATTCCCGATCTGATGGTGGCACCGGCCCCGGTGCCCGAAGCTGCTGCGCCGCTGGTGGCGGTGCCCGATGCTGCTGCGCCGCCGGTGGCGGTGCCCGAAGCTCTTGCGCCGCCGGAACCGGAATTCCTGCCGGATGCGGAGCCGGTTGACCTGTCCTCGCCCGCGCCTGAGCCCGTCTCGCCCTGGCGGCTTGAGACGGCGTCGGAATTTTCGCAGCCGGTGCTGCACGCGCCGCCCGCCATTCTGCCGCCGCCCGAGGAGCAGTCCCTTGCTGTGCCGGCCGCGCCCGCCATGCCGGCCGATGCCTCTGCCGGGCATGTGATCTACGGTCCGGTTCATCCCGACATGGCCATGGACCTGGGCTATGTGCCGCCGCCGGTGCTGTCCGAGCCGCGCGCCGCCGAACCGCGCCCGCCGCGCGGCGAATCCCGCCTGCGCCGCAAGCCGGAAAGCGAAACCCAGAACGAAGCGCCCGCCGCGCCCGAAAAGCCGGAGCCGCGCCGCCGTTCTGCCGACAGCAATGTCCAGCTTCTGAAGCAGATCAAGATGCTGGTGTTCTCGCCGCCCAGCCTGGCCGACCGCACCGCCTATCTCAAGGAGGCGGCCGAGATCATGGCCGCTGAAGAGGCCCAGCAGCGGGCCGAGGCCGCGCCCGAGGAACTGGCCCCCGAACTGTCGCTGGATCATATCCAGCCCGCATCGGAGGCAGGCGAGACTGCCGCCGCCATCGAAACGGCAGCAGTGGAACCCGCCCTTGGCGAACCGCTGCCGGACGACGAGCCGGGTCCGGCAGCCGCCGTGTCCGCCCCTGACCTGCCCGCCATTCCGCCCGAACTGGCCTTGCCCCAGGAGGTGTCCGAACCCCTGAGCGAAACCCCAGCCGCCCCCGTGGCCGCAACCGCCGTTCCGCCGGCCGCCCCCACCGTGATGAACGAGGCCGAGGCGATGGACCTGGCGCGCTCGCTTCTGGACATGATGAGTGCCAGTGCCGGTAACGCCCTGCCGCAGGAACGGCTGCTGGCGGCCGATACCTTGCTGCGGCTGGTGCCGCGTCTGCCGCTCAAGCCGCGGGTGATGCTGGCCGACCGCATCGGCATCATGGAGCAGCCGCCCCATCTTCTGGTCAGCAAGCTGATCCGCGACACCGCCATCGAGGTGGCCGGTCCGCTTCTGGAAAATGCCTCGCAACTGACCGATCAGGACCTGGCCCAGGTCATCGAGGAAAATCATCAGGGCAAGCTGCGCATGATTGCCCGCCGCCGTCATGTGTCGCGCGCTGTGGGCGATCAGCTCATCGCCACCCGCGATGCCTCGGTGCAATTGACCCTCATCCGCAATGCCGGGGCCGAAATTTCCCACAACGGCTTTCTGGTGCTGGCGGCCGAGTGCGAATTCAAGCCCGACCTGCTGGCACCCTTGTGCACCAGGCCCGATCTGCCCGCCCCCACGGCCTTCGACCTGTTCTGGCTGGCGCCGCCGCAGCTCCGCCGCTATCTGATTTCGCGCTTTCTGACCGACTCTGAAACCCTCGCCCGCATTCTCAAGATCACCCTGGCAAGCCAGGGCAGCGATGAACCCGCCGAGGACCGCACCTCGATCCTGCAAACCGTGCAGGCAGTGGTGGCTGACATCAGCGCCGGCCGCTATGAGGCCGGTGCCGAACGCCTGGCCGAGGTTGCCCGCATCAATCAGGCCACGGCGCTGCGCGTCATCGGTGATCCCCAGGGTGAACCGCTGGCGGTGCTGCTCAAGGCCATTGCCTTCCCGCGCAATGAAGTCACCGAACTGCTGCACCAGTTGCAGCGCGGCGACCATGCCACCCTGCAGCGCGGGCGCGATGTCAGCGAATTGCAGGCGCTGTTCGAATCATTGTCCTTCAATAAAGCCCGCATGCTGCTGACCTATTGGGACTGGGCGGTCTTGAAAACTGGCCCCTATGCGCCGGTAAATTAGAACGACAACAGTTCTCTATCGGAAAAGACACTAAAAATCGCTCCCATCACCGTCTTTTGTTGCCTTTGGTCTAGGCAATAAGGGGATTTTCCCCTATAGAGATGCTTCCTCTATTAACGTTGGGAATATTATGGAACACAAGAGCACTCTGGTCGATCTCACCTCGCAGATCGTGTCATCCTTTGTGGGCAAGAACGCGGTGGCAGCCGCTGAACTGCCCAAGCTGATTGCCGATGTTTACGGTGCCCTCAGCGCCGCCACCGAGGGCCGCAGCGTGACCAGCATTGCGCCGGGCACCAATCCGGCGGTGCCGCCGAAGAAGTCCATTCACCCGGACTATCTTGTCTGTCTTGAGGACGGCAAGAAGTTCAAGTCGCTGAAGCGCCACCTGCGCACCCATTACAACCTCTCGCCCGAAGCCTATCGCGAGAAGTGGGGGCTCGCACCCGACTATCCCATGGTCGCCCCAAACTACGCCAAGACCCGTTCCAACCTGGCCAAGAGCATGGGTCTGGGCCGCAAGCCGGGCAAGAAGCGCTGAAGCGCTCCTCACGCAAAATTATTTTCGTGGCCCGGACGAAAGTCCGGGCCTTGTTTTTTCACGACTTAATGGGGCGTCGGGCCAGCGCAGCGCCGTGCCGCGGGGTTCCTGATTCAATCCGCCGCAGCGGGACTCTTGCGGATCACCGGAGGCCGATTCATACAGTGAGAATCGCTTTGGGGCATCGATTCGCAAGAACGGGGTTGGGGCAGTGGACTTGGGAACGATTGGCAATGCTTTTCGTGCACAGCTTATTGTGCCGGAACAGCGGCAACTCTTCGATTACTGGCTGGAGCAGACGCGCGGCCGCGTGATGCCGGCGCGGGCCGACATTTCGCCGGCCCGCATTCCGCGCCTGTTGTCCGGCATCAGCCTGGTTGAGGTGAACGCCACCAGCCGCCGCTGCCGGTTCCGCCTGGCGGGCACCCGGCTGCGCGAAATCTATGACCGCGAAATCACCGGCCTTCACCTCGACGATCTGGACTGGGGTGACAAGGAAGACTACTGGCGCGCCGCCTATGGCCGCGCCATTGATGAGGCCAAGCCGGCGCAGGGCGTGGTGCGCGGGCCCACCGTGCACAAGGAACATCTCATCCAGTACTGGCTGAAGCTGCCGCTGTCGTCGGATGGCGCGGTGGTGGATATGCTGCTGTGCCACGACTATTTCATGCCCGCCAGCGAGGCGGCCCATGATTTGCGTGCGGCCCACGCCGGATAGGCGCAATAGGCATTGATTCCTAATTTAGGATTTGCTAGGCTGCGCGGGTTGCAGGGAGACTCGCATGGCCAGACCGCGTTCCGCCGCCCATTCATCCGCCTCCTCATCTTCCACGCCGGACCGGAGCAGCCTGGCCAGGGCCGGCCATGAGCTGATGCGGGCCTTGTCGCCGCCCGGCCACTATCTGCGACACACCGCGTCGGGCTGGCGCCTTCATGGTCCGCGTCACAGTCCCGATGCTCCTCAGGCGGCGGTGGATGACGCGCTGGTGGCCCGCCTGCTTGAAGTGGGAGTTCTGCTGCGCCGGGGCGGCGGCGAGGTGGTGCTGGCCCCGGCGGCGGGCCAGCCGCGCCTCAGCGAAACCGAAAGCCCGCTCGCCCGGCTTCACCTCCGCACCGGCAAGGATGGCATGCCCGCCATTGATGCCCAGCAGTTTGCCGCCGGCGAGCGCCTGCGCGCCGATTTCGAGCGCAGCCACATGCAGGCCCGTCTCACCTCATCGTGGGATGTGCCGACGCGCGGCAGCCGCGGTGGCAATGCCAGTGCTGATCTGAGCGATGGCGCCATTGCCGCGCGCCAGCGCCTCTATGCCGCCTTCGAGGCGGTGGGGCCGGAACTGTCCGGCATTCTCCATCAGGTGTGCTGCCTGGCGGCAGGCATGGAGCAGGCGGAGCGCGTGCTGGCCCTGCCGGGGCGCAGCGGCAAGGCGGTTCTGGCCATGGCCCTGACCCGGCTGGCGCGTCATTACGGCCTCATCAATCCGGCCCGACCCATTGCCCAGGCCGGCATTCGCCACTGGGCGCAGGAAGGTTCACGCCCGGTGGTCATGGACTATCACCGCACTGGTGCGGGCAACCGATAGGCCGCCCTCAGGCCGCACCCTCGGCCAGCCGCCGCGCATCGGCCTTGATCCGCGCCACCATGGCCATAAGCCCGTTGGCCCGCTGCGGCGTCAGATGCCCGGACAGGCCGAGGCGGTCGAAGATGGCGCGGGCGTCAATGGCCTCGATGTCGCTGAGCCTGCGGCCATCGAAGATCATCAGCGCTATGGCCACCAGGCCCTTGACGATGAGGGCATCACTGTCGCCCTGAAGGCGCAGCACAAGGCCCTGTGGTCCTGTTTCCACCCGTTCCGCCAGCCACACCTGGCTCATGCATCCTGCCACCTTGTTGGCGGCGGTGCGGCTCTCCTCCGGGAAGGGCGGCAGGCCGCGGCCCAGTTCGATGACATGGCGGTAGCGCTCCTCCCAGTCATCGATCACCTCGAAATCATCCATCAGCTGTTGCAGGCGGTCAGACACAATCCATCTCCGGAAATCATGCCCACTGGTTACGCCACCCCTGTAGCCAAGAAAAGCGCCGAAAAAAAAGCGCCCTGTCCGCAGGGGGGGCAGGGCGCAGGGCAACCGGGGGACCGGTCTAGCTTCTGGCGGCACCCAGGGGAGAGCGCCACTCAGGAATAAGATCTTCCAGATGCAGCGTGTTCTGGCTGACACGCTGTGCCGCGGGCCGGGGCGCGGTGGCTCCGGTGGTGATGGGATCGCTGTGGGCCTCGCGAGAGCGGGTGGGGCGCGGTGCGCCGCTGGAGTCACTGGCCCATTCATAGATCAGGCGGGCGGCATATTTTGCCTTGCGCTCCAGTTGCCGCAGCACATGGCCGGTGGTGTCGCACACGGCAGGCTGGCGGCCGCAGAAGCCGCGTGCATCGCCCACCGCATCGGCGGCGGCGGCAGCCACGGCAAAGCCGGATGGTCCCGGCTGTTTGCCTGCCGCGCCATCCTCCGGCGGACTGGGCAGCAGAACCGCCAGTCCACAGAGCACGATGCTGGTGCGAATAATCTTCATACCTATCCCCTTCGCCCGTGGTTCTAGCAGCAATGATTTGCCCGGCGGTTCACCGGCGCTTTGGCATTTGAATCGCATTTTCGGCAAACTGGAAAAGCCCTGTTCAGCCCTGCTTAACCAGCGTCGGAAAGGTTCTGTTAACCAGCCCCAAGGCACAGTGACAGCCACAATGGGGCGGTGTCTTTGCCGCCCGGGATGGGATTCGATGAAGCGCAGCACCATGCCGGACAAGGGCCACCGCCACAGGGGGGCGGGGGCGGCTTTCCTGCTCACGGTCACCGTGTCACTCAGCGCCCTCATTGCCTGGAATGCCCTCATCGGTCAGGCCGGGCAGGGGCCGGGAACCCTGCTGGCGCGCGACGTTCCGGCCGGAGCCTCAACCCATGTGGAGGTGGTGGCCAAGACCGATGGCCAGACCACCATCACATTGCGCTATGATCCGCAGGTTGAAGCCGTGCAGCGCGCCCTGAAGCAGGCGGGCTATTACACCGGAACCGTGGACGGCGTGGAAGGTGCCCGCACCCGCGAGGCCGTGCTGGCCTGGCAGCGGGCCACCGGCGCGGCCGAAACCGGCACCATTGACGGGGCACTGCTTGACCACATCCGCTTTACCCAGCAGGTGGCCGCCGCCGCCCAGGCCACCAACAGCATAACCCCGCCCGAACCCGCATCCGCAACACCGGACAATGCCGCGCGCCTGACCGAGACGGCGCGCATCATGAAGGTGCAGGCCGATCTTGCCGCCCTGGGCTATGAGGTGGGTGAACCCGATGGCACGCTGTCCGCCGACACCCGTGCCGCCATTCTGAAATTTGAAATGGACCGCGGCCTTGCCATGGATGGCGCGGTGAGCGAGGCGCTGCTGGCGGAGCTGGCCAGGTCTGCTGCCGCAGCCCCGTGATCCCCCGCCTCAGAACCGACATCTGGGTGCAGGCCCTGCTGCGCCGCAATGCCGCGGCGGGCCGCTTCGGTGCGGTCATTCACAAGGGCGCTGCCGAGGCCGGTGCGGTCTATGTCATCATCAATCACCTGGACGGCACGCTGGACCTTCTGGGGCCGCCGCCCGGCCCCGCCCATGACGAGGCGGGAGACCGCCGTTTCCGCCGCGAAATTGCGCCCCCGGCAACGCAGGCCCAGATTGATGCGGCCATGGCCAGAAAGCGCCGCATCGATCCCGATCTCTGGCTGGTGGAAATCGAGGATCGCGAGGGCTGCGGCGGCCTTGCACCGGACCATGATTGACGGGCTGCAGCAGGCCTTCTGGCTTATCTGATTGTTAACCATGTTTCCGCTTTAGTGACCGTGGTTGAGGCCCATCGGCAAGCGAGGACGAGATGATGAGGTCAGTTATTGAGTTTCCCCTGGCGCTGGCGCGCTTGCGCTCGTCCGCGCCGTGCGGCCATCCGGCCGAGATCATCATATTTCCTGGTGTGCGCTTTGAACGCCTGCCCGATGACGCCATGCCGCGCCGGCCCGTCCGCCGCCGCCGCACCTCGCGTCAGATGCGCACCCTGCACCCCGAGAAGACCCATCCCTGATCATATCGTCCGGTGGCGTCAGTTCGGCGCCACCGCGCCACAGCGGCTGGTGGCCATGGCTTTTTCCGCCTGCGGCCGCAGCAGCACATCATCCACCGGCGCCCACAGCACCGCAAGGCCGCGCTTCTGCGGTGTCAGCACCTGCCAGCCTGCCGCACTCACCGTATCCCGATCGCCGCCGCTGCCCAGCATCTGCTCAATGAACGACGGCTGCGGCACGAAGCGCACCGTAATGTCGGCGCTGCCCGCCTGTTCATCGGTGAGGGAATAGAACTGCTTGCCGTCGCGGCCATAGCCGGTGAGCGTCCAGTAGCCGTAGGGCATGTGGGCCGTGAGCGCCACCGGCCCGTCGCCGACATTGTATTTGCACAGCACCACCACGCTGGAGGCGGGATAGGCCGGAAACAGCCGGCTTTGCGCCGAAGTCGGCAGAACAAATGCCTGATTGTCGGGAATGTCACGGGTTTCAGCCGCCAGGGCGCGCTGAAACAGCAGCGGCGGCGCAAACAGAACGTAGGAAATATAGCTGGCCACCGCCACCAGACCGGCCAGCGCCAGCCAGAATATCCGACCCCACCACAGCCGCTTCATCTCAGCAGCCCTCTTGCTTCAGGCTGGGCAATTGCAGCGGCAGGCCCTCCTGTGGCGAACCGGCCATGAAATAGATGCTGTAGCGGCCTTCGCTGGAAGGCCTCAGCCAGTTGCCGGGCTGGGCGCGCCGGGCAATGCGCACCACCAGGCTGCCGTCTGCCCCGGTCACAGCACCGGGGGCCGCCAGCACCGGCTGGCCCGCAACGAGGTTGCCATTATCATCGGCAAGCGCCAGGCTCCACCAGCGCAGGCCGCTCACCTCGCCCTTCACCACCACCACGCAGCTGCCGCTGAGGGCATTGCCGTCATCGTCGCGGTTGCGGAAGAAGCTGCGGGCATGGGCCGCAGCCGGTGGCACCGTGCCGGCGCTGAGAAAGAAACCCGCAGCATAGGAAGCGGTAACCGGCTGGCCCGCGAGCCGCCATTCCCGCCAGCCGGGATTGCCCACCACCGTGGAACTGCCGGACGAGTAAAGGCTCCACGATGCCGTCACCAGACCAAGCCCCAGGCCGGTGGCAAGGGCAGTGAGGGCAAAGGCCGCAGCGCGCATGGGGGGTGAACCTCAGAAATTGAACAGCGTGCGCTTCTTGCGCGGGGAGGAGGGTTTCGCCGGGCCGAACAGGCTGTCGAAGAAACTCTTTTTCTTTTTTGCATTGGTATTGGGTTGCGGCAGCACCAGGGTCTTGGATGACTGTGCGGGCGGCGACACCACCGTCACCTTGCCGGGATCGTTTCTGCCCGCCGGTGCAACCACCGTCACCTTGGGCTTTTCAAACAGCGAGAACATGCCCTTCAGCACATCTTCGGCCTGATCGCCCGACTGGCCTTCAGCGCTTGCTGCCGCATCATCAACCGCTTCCGCCGAGCCATCGGCCGCTGCCACCGTGTAGCTGGCGTCCAGCGGAATGCCGGCCAGCCCGGCAGGCGTCAGCCCCTGTTCGGCCACCTCCATGATGCGCTTCCAGATCGGCGCGGGGATGAGACCGCCCGTCACCTTGTTCATCGGCGTGAAATCGTCGTTGCCCACCCACACCCCGGTGACGTGATGGGCAGTGAAGCCGATGAACCAGGCATCACGGTAGCTCTGGTTGGTGCCGGTCTTGCCGCCCTGGGGCGCAAAGCCCAGATCGGCACGGCGCGCCGTGCCCTGTTTCACCACCGCGCTCAGCATGGTGTTGAGATCGGCCACCGTTTTTTCATCAATGGTCTGAACGGCGGCGGGCGCCGTGCTGGCGCGGTTATAGACCAGGTCGCCATTGGGCTTGCGGATTTCCAGAACGGCATAGGGTTTGGTCATCTTGCCGCCGGCGGCGAAGGTGGCATAGCCGTGCGTCAGATCCATGAGGGTCAGCGCCGAAGTGCCCAGCACCATGGGCGCCCAGCTTTCCAGTTCGCCCTCAATGCCTGCCGCCCGCGCCGCGCTGTGAATGGCCTTCATGCCCACATCCTTCAGGATGCGCACCGGCACCGAATTATAGGAATGCGCAATGGCGCTGGTCAGGCTGACGCGCCCGGCATAGCCGCCCGAATAATTGCGCGGCGCCCAGTTGCCATAGGACACCGGCCCGTCGAGCACGATGGTGGTGGGCTTGTAGCCGTTTTGCAACGCCGCCAGATAGACGAAGGGCTTGAACGACGAGCCCGACTGGCGCTGGGCATCGGTGGCGCGGTTGAACTGGCTGTCGGCATAATTGCGCCCGCCGACGATGGCCTCCACCGCGCCCTCGGGCGTCATGGTGACGGAGGCCGCCTGGCTGAAGTTGTTGGGGGGCCCTTCCACATCCACCGCCTCATTCAGGATTTTCTGGGCCGCAGCCTGAATGGGGCGGTTGAAGGTGGTTTTCACCTCCAGCACGAAGTCGCCGGTAATGTGGTTCTGCTCCAGCACATCCAGCGTGTCGCGATAGGCCCAGTCGAGGAACCAGTCCGGGCTGTCGGTCATGTCCTGCACCACCGTGGTGACCGGGGTGCGCTGGGCCTGCAGCAGTTCGCCCTGGGTGATGAAGCCGGCATCAAGCATGCGGTAGAGCACCACGCTGGAGCGGGCGCGGGCCGCATCCATGTTCTGGTGCGGCGCATAGGAGGTGGGGGCCTTGAACAGCCCGGCGATGATGGCCGCCTCCGCCAGGTTGATGTCGCGCACCGACTTGCCGAAATAGAACTGCGACGCCGCCTCCACCCCATAGGCGCCGCCGCCGAGGTAGGAGCGGTCGAGATAGAGCTTGAGGATCTGTTCCTTGGACAGGCGGGCCTCGATCCACAGCGACAGGAAGGCCTCATGCACCTTGCGCCGGATGGTGCGCTCCGGCGACAGGAACAGGTTCTTGGCCACCTGCTGGGTGATGGATGAACCGCCCTGGGTGGAACCATCACCGCGCGCATTATGCACCACCGCGCGCACGGTGCCGATCACGTCAACGCCGAAGTGGTCGAAGAAGCGCGCATCCTCGGTGGCCAGCACCGCCTGAATGAGACGCGGCGGAATATCCTCCAGCGGAATGGCGTCGTCCTGGCGGATGCCGCGCCGGCCGATGACAATGCCGTCGCCATCGGTGAAGGTGATGGCATAGTCGCGGCCGCGGTTCCACACGTCACCCGTGCCGGAGAAGGGCGGCAGGGCATAGGCCAGAAGCAGAAAGGCGAAGGCCGTGCCCAGCGTGCCCATGTCGTCCAGCACGTCAATGATCAGCCGCCACGGCCCCCGCACCCGGAAATGTTCGAGGAAGGAGGCATAGGCCGACCAGCCGCGCTTCAGCCCGTCCCAGGCTTCGAACACGGCGGTGGAGACCCGCGAGTCGAAGCGCCAGAACGCACGGTAGAAGGGATTGCGGGTGGGAAGTTCGGACAAGGGTTCGGGCCTGTGCTGCTGGGACAGGGATTAACGGGATTGCGCGCGCCCCGCAAGATAAGCCGTGATCGTGGCAAAATAAGGCGGCGGGTGCTATGGGACGCCATGGACCGCAAAGCCCCCTTCTGGGACACGAAAAGCCTCGACGAAATGACGCCGGAGGAATGGGAGAGCCTGTGTGACGGCTGCGGCCGCTGCTGCCTGAACAAGCTGGAGGACGAGGACACGGGGGAGTTTCTCTACACCCGCGCGGCCTGCAGGCTGCTCGACCTCAAGACCTGCCGCTGCCGCGACTACGCCAACCGGCAGGCCCAGGTTTCGGACTGCGTGGCGCTGACACCCGCCGCCGTGCGCAGTCTGGGCTGGCTGCCGGAAACCTGTGCCTATCGCCGCCTGAAGGAGGGCCGGGGCCTGGCCTGGTGGCACCCGCTGGTGTCGGGCCGGCCGGACAGCGTGTTCGAGGCCGGCATTGCCGTCAATCACGGGGCCTATTCCGAGGAGGGCATTGCAGTCGATGATCTGCTCGATCATCTGTGGCGCCTGCCCAAGGCGCGGCGCAAGCCCAGGCCGTGATCAGGCCGGGCGGTTTATCTTCACCGCGGCCGCCAGCACAATCGGGCTGAGACCAACGCCGCCTGCCGCCACATGGGCCAGCAGCCCGCGCCGCATCCGGCTTTCCCAATAGGCATTGATGTGGGTGGCGGTTTCCGCCGCCGCCTCGGCCTCGCCATAGGCCGAAAAGAATCCGGCAATCTGATTGGCCATGCGGGTCAGGGTTTCGGTTTCCGTTTCAAACGCCGCCGTCACGGGGTTTCTCCGTCAAAGATCATCACGCCGGATTGGGCCAGGGCCGCCAGCCTGACCCCGCTCTGCGCCGCCAGGTCCAGCGCCAGTGCCGTGGGCGCCGACACGGTGGCCAGCGCGCCGATGCCCGCCATGGCGCATTTCTGCACCAGTTCAAAGCTGCACCGGCTGGACATGAGAACAAAACCCTGGCGCCCGGCCGTGCCATCGCGGGCCAGCGCGCCGATCAGCTTGTCGAGGGCATTGTGGCGGCCCACATCCTCGCGCGCCAGCCGGATGGTGCCATCGGGTGCGCACCAGGCGGCGGCATGAACAGTGCGGTTCACTTCCGCCATGGGCTGAAAGCGCGGCAGCGCCTCATAGGCGCGGGCCACCGCCTGAGGCAAAAGCTCCGTGGACGGAGGTTTGGCCTGGGGCAGGCGGATCACATCGGCCATGGCCGCAACCCCGCACAGGCCGCAGCCGCTGCGCCCCTCCAGGCCGCGTTTGGCCAGACGCGAGGGATCAAGCCGGTCTTCGGCAATGGCCAGTTCCACGGAAAAGCCCGCCCCCTCCGGCAGAATGAGCAGGCCGGTGATGTCGGAGGCGTCCTTCACCACCCCCTCGGTGAGGGCAAAGCCTGCGGCGAAATCCTCCAGATCCTGGGGGGTTGCCATCATCACTGCGAAATTCTCGCCATTGATGACGAAGGCCACAGGCACCTCCTCCGGCACCTGCCAGGTGATGGCCTTGTCGCCCGACAGCGTGTGCAGCACCCCCCTGACCGGCACCGAGCAGGCGGGCTTGCGGCTGTGGGTGGTGAGGGGGGCGAGCTTGCGCGTCATTGCCTTCTGGCCTCGCGCCGGGTGCTGGCGGCACGATGCTCCGTCCACTGATTTTGCCAGTCGGAGGCGGCATTGGTGAGCCCCACCTGCACCGCTGTCACCTTGTATTCCGGGCAATTGGTGGCCCAGTCGGAATAATCCGTGGTGATGACATTGGCGCCCGTCACCGGGTGGTGGAAGGTGGTGTAGACCACACCCACCGGAATGCCTTCGGTGATGTGGGCGCGCAGCGTCGTCTGGCCGACCCGGCTGGACAGCGACACAAGCTGGCCCTCGGAAATGCCGCGCAGCTCGGCGTCATGCGGGTGGATTTCCAGAATGTCCTCCGGGTGCCAGGCCACATTGCCGGTGCGCCGCGTCTGGGCCCCGACATTATACTGGGTCAGCGTGCGCCCGGTGGTGAGAATGAGCGGGAAGCGGCCGGTGGCGCGTTCCGGTGTTGCCACGTAATCGGTGAGCATGAAGCGGCCCTTGCCGCGCACGAAACCCTTCACATGCATGATGGGCGTGCCATCGGGCGCTGCGTCATTGCACGGCCACTGCACCGAGCCGCGCTCGTCCAGCATCTTGAACGAGACACGGGCGAAGCCGGGGGTGAGGCGGGCAATCTCGTCCATGATTTCGGCGGCCGAAGAATAGGCCATGGCATAGCCCATGGCGCTGGCCAGTTCCGCCACCGCCTGCCATTCATGCTTGCCGGTTTTGGGCGCCATCACCGGGCGCACCCGGTTGATGCGGCGCTCGGCATTGGTGAAGGTGCCGTCCTTTTCCAGAAAGCTCGTGCCCGGCAGGAAGACATGAGCATAGGCGGCGGTTTCGTTGAGGAACAGGTCCTGCACCACCACGCAGTCCATGGCGGCCAGGCCCGCCGTTACATGCTGGGTGTTGGGGTCGGACTGGGCGATGTCCTCGCCCTGCACGAACAGGCCCTTGAAACTGCCGTCCACCGCGGCGGCCAGCATGTTGGGAATGCGCAGGCCGGGATCGGAATCGAGCGTCACGTTCCAGTCACGCTCGAACAATCCGCGCACGGAGGGATCGGAGATATGCCGGTAGCCCGACAGTTCATGCGGGAAGGACCCCATGTCGCAGGAACCCTGGACATTGTTCTGGCCGCGCAGCGGGTTCACGCCCACGCCCTCGCGCCCGATGTTGCCGGTGAGCATGGCGAGGTTGGCCAGCCCCATGACCATGGTGGTGCCCTGGCTGTGTTCGGTGACGCCGAGGCCATAATAGATGGCGCCATTGCCCGCCGTGGCATAGAGCCGGGCGGCGGCCCGCAGCTCCGCGGCGGGAACGCGGGTGATGTCCTGAACCGCCTCCGGGGCATGGCGCGGGTCGGAGATGAAATCGGCCCAGCGCGCAAATTCCGCCGTGTCACAGCGTTCGGCAATGAAGGCCTTGTTCTCCAGCCCTTCGGTGAGGATGACATGGGCAAGCGCGTTGATGACCGCCACATTGGTGCCGGGCAGCAGGGCCAGGTGATGGACGGCTTCCACATGGGGCGAGCGCACCATGCCGGTGGCGCGCGGGTCGATGACGATGAGTCTGGCGCCCTGGCGGATGCGCTTCTTCAGCCGCGAGGCAAAGACCGGATGGCCATCGGTGGGGCTGGCCCCCACCACCATGATGACATCGGCCTTGTCCACCGATTTGAAATTCTGGGTGCCGGCCGAGGTGCCGAAGGTTTTTGACAGGCCATAGCCGGTGGGCGAATGGCAGACGCGGGCGCAGGTATCGACATTGTTGACGCCGAAGGCCGCGCGCACCATTTTCTGCACGGCGAACACTTCTTCATTGGTGCAGCGCGACGAGGTGATGCCGCCGATGGCGCCCTTGCCGTATTTGGCCTGAATGGCCTTGAAGCGGGAGGCAGCGTGGGCGATGGCCTCGTCCCATGTCACTTCGCGCCACGGATCGGTTATCCGTTCACGGATCATCGGCGTGGTGATGCGGTCCTTGTGGCTGGCATAGCCCCAGGCGAAGCGGCCCTTGACGCAGGAGTGGCCCTCATTGGCGCCGCCATCCTTCCACGGCACCATGCGGATCACTTCGTCGCCGCGCATTTCCGCCTTGAAGGAGCAGCCCACCCCGCAATAGGCGCAGGTGGTGAGCACCGTATGTTCCGGCTGGCCGCGGGCAATGACGGTGTTTTCCATCAGCGTTGCCGTGGGGCAGGCCTGCACGCAGGCCCCGCACGACACACATTCCGAGGCAAGGAAACCTTCATCCATGCCGGCGGCAATCTGCCCGTCGAAGCCGCGGCCATCAACAGTGAGCGCGAAGGTGCCCTGCACCTCTTCGCAGGCGCGGACACAGCGCAGGCAGACAATGCACTTGGCGGGATCGAAGGTGAAATAGGGGTTGGTCGTGTCCTTCGGTTTGTAACTGGCGTTCACACTGCTGTCGGTGTTGCGGGCGGCAATGTGGTTCTTGCCCTCAAAGCCGTAGCGCACCTCGCGCAGGCCCACCGCCCCGGCCATGTCCTGCAGCTCGCAATCACCATTGGACGCACAGGTCAGGCAGTCCAGCGGGTGATCGGAGATATAGAGTTCCATGACGCCACGGCGGAGCTGCAGCAGCCGGTCGGACTGGGTTTTGACCTTGATGCCTTCTGCCACCGGCGTGGTGCAGGAGGCCGGAGTTCCCTTGCGGCCCTCGATTTCCACGATGCACAGGCGGCACGAGCCGAAGGGCTTCACCATATCGGTGGCGCACAGCTTGGGAATCTGGGTGCCCAGTTCCATGGCGGCGCGCATGATGGAGGTGCCCTCCGGCACGGTGACGGTGTGGCCGTCGATCTCCAGTGTCACCAGCTTTGTGCTCTGGGCGGGCGGGGTTCCGAAGTCCTTTTCCGTGAGGAGGGTCATGGGCGGCGCTCCTATTCGGCGGCCTTGGCCGCGGGCTGGAAATCTTCCGGGAAATGGCTGAGCGCCGACAGAACCGGCATGGGGGTGAGGCCACCCATGGCGCACAGCGAAGCATCGGTCATGGTCTGGCACAGGTCCTTCAGCAGGGCGAGATTGGCCGCCGGGTTTTCGCTGGCGCGAAGCCGGTCAATGACCTCGACGCCGCGCTGCGCGCCGATGCGGCAGGGGGTGCACTTGCCGCAGGATTCAACCGCGCAGAATTCCATGGCGAAGCGCGCCTGAAGCCCCATGTCCACCGTGTCGTCAAACACCACCACGCCGCCGTGGCCGAGCATGGCGGATGCCCCGGCGAAGGCCTCATAGTCCAGCGGTGTGTCAAGCGCGGCCTCGGGCAGATAGGCGCCAAGGGGGCCACCCACCTGAACGGCGCGGATGGGCCGGCCCGAAGCGGTGCCGCCGCCGAAGTCATTGATCAGTGAACGGAGGCTTGGCCCGAAGGCCAGTTCAACGAGGCCGCCCTGCTTGACATTGCCGGCGAGCTGGAAGGGGAGCGTGCCGCGCGACCGGCCCAGCCCCAGCGCCTGATAGGCGGCGCCACCCCTGGCCAGAATGTCCGGAACGGCAGCAAAGCTCAGCACATTGTTGATGATGGTGGGCTTGCCGAATAATCCCTCCAGCGCCGGAATGGGCGGCTTGGCCCGGACCATGCCGCGCTTGCCTTCGAGGCTCTCCAGCATGGCGGTTTCCTCGCCGCAGATATAGGCTCCGGCCCCGGTGCGGACATGCAGCGAGAAGGAATGATTCGTACCCTGAATAGACTGCCCGAGGAAGCCCGCCGCTTGCGCCAGTTCGCAGGCCCTGACCATGGTGGCAATGGCCTGCGGATATTCCGAGCGGATGTAGAGGAAGCCTTCCCGCGCGCCAGCCGCCAGCCCCGCAATGGTCATGCCCTCGATGAGCAGGAAGGGATCACCCTCCATCAGCATGCGGTCGGCAAAGGTGCCGCTGTCGCCTTCATCGGCGTTGCAGCAGATGTATTTTTCAGGCTCTGCCGCGTTGAGCACCGTCTGCCACTTGATGCCGGTGGGAAAGCCCGCGCCGCCGCGCCCGCGCAGGCCAGACGCCGTGACCTCGGCCACAATGTCGGCGGGGGATTTTTTCAGCGCCGCGGCAAGGCCGGCAAAGCCGCCATGGGCCTGATAGTCGGCAAGCGACAGAGGATCGGTGAGGCCGCAGCGGGCGAAGGTAAGGCGCTGCTGGTTCTTCAGGAACGGAATGGCATCGGTGCGGCCGTGGGCGAGGGGATGCTTGCCGCCTTCGTGGAATTTCGCCTCGAACAGGGAGGCGACATCCGCCACCGTGACCGGCCCATAGGCCATCCGGCCCATCGGCGTATCCACTTCCACCAGCGGTTCGAGGAAGGCCAGACCGCGCGAGCCGTTGCGGACCACCACGATGTCGAGCTTGCGCTCCCTGGCTTCGGCTGTGATGCGGGCGGCCACCGCATCGGCGTCCAGCGCCAGGGCGAAGCTGTCGCGCGGCACGAAGAGGCGGATCATGATGCCACCTCCGTGAGCAGCGTCGCGAGCCGCTTGCCCTCGGCACGAGCGTGGAGTTTGCCGTCCACCATGACGGCGGGGCCGATGGCGCACAGGCCCAGGCAATAGACGGCCTCCAGCGTGACCGAGCCATCGGGCGCGGTTTCACCGGTTTTGAGCCTGAGGTGCTGTTGCAGCGCGGCCTCGGTTTCCCGCCCGCCCCGCGCCTGACAGGCCTCGGCCCGGCACACCCTGACCACATGGCGGCCTGCCGGCTGGCGGCGGAAATCGTGATAGAAGCTGACCACGCCGAAGACTTCGGCGCGGGAGCGGTTGAGCGCCTGGGCCAGGGCCGGAATCACCGCCTCCGGGATGAAGCCCAGTCGGTGCTGGATCTCATGCAGCATTTCCAGAAGCGCATCTGGGCGGTTGCCGTGGGCCTGGGCAATGGCGGTAGCCGTTTCCACGGCGGGGCTGGCGGGCGTCTGGCTCATGGTCCCTAGATAACGGCAAGTTTCATGGTCCGCCAATCACTTGCGGCTGTATGCGGCGTGATTGCGTCATGGCGTTCCAAAAAGAAAATTCCTTCAATAGGAAGATAATCCTTGACAGCGCGCGCTGGCTGGGGCATAAAAGGGCATACTCCACACATGGGTCAAGCGATGACGGAAGACGGACCGGGGCCGGAAGCGCCCCACCCGCTGGCGGCGGCGCGCGCCGATTATGAAAATCCCGCCACTGATCTGAAGGCCATAGCGGCGCGCTTCGGCATCGGTGTTTCTGCCCTGGTGCGCCACGCTAGACTGAGCGGCTGGCGCCTGCGCGGCCGCAAGAAGGACACGGCGGCAAAGCGGCAGAAACGCGAGACGGCGCGCCAGACCATAGCCCGGCTGCGCGATCTGGTGCAGCGGCGGCTGACGCAACTGGAAAGCCAGCTCGACGCCATCGGCGAGGATGTGGCCGCCATTGCCAGTGAGCGCGATCTGCGCGCCATGAACACGCTGGTGCGCACTCTGGAAAAGGTTTTGGAACTTGAGCGCGACGAACGGAGACGGCGGAGCACCGCCCGCACACACGCCCGCCAGTTTGATGACGCCGGGCGTGAGGAACTTGCGCGCCGCCTTGCGGCTCTTCACCGCCAGTGGCAGGCCGAAGAGGCTGGCGCTGCACCTGCCCAGCCGGGAGGTGACGGAAGCCAACCGTGACTGGCGCTATTGGGCGCGCGAGGGCCAGCAACTGCCGCCCGATGGCGAGGCCTGGCGCTGCTGGCTCATTCTCGGCGGCCGCGGTGCGGGCAAGACCCGGGCCGGGGCCGAATGGGTGCGGGCCATTGCGCTGGGCTTGTGGGAACCGGCGCTGGCGCGCTGTGAGCGCATTGCCATTGTGGGGCCGACCTTTGATGAGGCCCGGGCCGTGATGATCGAGGGCAAGAGCGGCCTTCTGGCCATTCACCAGCCGGAGGAACGGCCGAAGTTCGAACCGTCGAAGCGGCGTCTGACCTGGCCCAACGGCACCGTGGCACAGGTGTTTTCCGCCGCCGAGCCGGAGGGCCTGCGCGGGCCGCAGTTTGACGCCGCCTGGTGTGATGAGCTGGCGAAATGGCCCCGGGCCGAGGAGGCCTGGATGAATTTGCAGATGGCGCTGCGCCTGGGCACCAGGCCCGTGGCGGTGGTGACCACCACGCCGCGGCCCATGGCGCTGCTGAAGAAACTGATGAGCGATCCGGCAACGGCGCTCAGCCGGTCGCGCACCAGGGACAATGCCGCCCATCTGGCGGAAAGCTTCATGGCCGATGTCACGGCCCGCTATGGCGGCACCAGGCTGGGGCGGCAGGAACTGGATGGCGAGCTGATCGAGGATGATCCCGATGCGCTGTTTGCCCGCGGTGTGATTGAAGCGGCACGGGTGCAGGCCACCCCCGAACTGGCGCGCGTGGTGGTGGCGGTGGACCCGCCCGCCGGTGACGGCGCGGGCGGCAATGCCTGCGGCATCATCTGTGCGGGGCTGGGCGTGGATGGCCGCTGCTATGTGCTGGATGACGCCACGCTGCGGGGGGCAAGCCCGGCCAGATGGGCCGCCCGCGTGGTGGCGCTTTATCATGCCCGCCGGGCAAGCCGCGTGGTGGCCGAGGTCAACCAGGGCGGCGCCATGGTGGAGGCGGTGATCCGCGAATGTGATGGCGATGTGGCTTTCACGCGGGTTCACGCCACGCGCGGCAAGATGGCCCGGGCCGAGCCGGTGGCGGCTTTGTATGAGCAGGGCAGGGTGAGCCATGTGGGAGTGTTTGCCGACCTTGAGGACCAGATGTGCCAGCGCCTGGAAAAGGGCGCGAAAAGCCCTGACCGGGTGGACGCGCTGGTGTGGGCGGTGACCGAATTGATGCTGAAGCGCAAGGCCGAACCCAAGGTGCGGGTGGTGTGAGGGCGGAACGACAAGCGCAGGGCGGCGAGGAGAAGGGTAAGCATGTTTGAACGGTTGAAACAGAAACTGGCGGGCAAGGCCTCAGCTGTGGCCCCGCTGGTGGCCCTGCACATGGCGGGCAGGCCGCAATGGACGCCGCGCAACTATGCGGCCCTGGCGCGCGAGGGCTATGCCGCCAATGTCATCGGTTATCGCTGTGTGCGCATGGTGGCGGAGGCGGCGGCGTCTGTTCCGCTCATGGTGTTTGCCGGCGGTGCTGAGGTGGCCGACCATCCGGTGAAAACCCTTCTGACCCGGCCCAATGACGGCCAGAGCGGGCGTGAATTTCTCGAAAGCCTCTATGGCTTTCTAATGGTGGCGGGCAATGCCTATGCCGAGGCGGTGCTGCTGGAGGGCAGCCCGCGCGAACTTTATGTGCTGCGCCCCGACCGCATGAAGATCGTGCCGTCGCGGCAGGGCTGGCCGGAGGCGTTTGACTATTCCGTGAACGGAGCAAATGTCCGGCTGGCGCGCGAGCAGGTGCTGCATGTGAAGCTGTTCAACCCGCTTGATGACTACTATGGCCAGTCGCCGCTGGAGGCGGCCCAGCGGGCGCTTGACACCCACAATGCCGCCGCCGCCTGGAACAAGTCCATGCTTGACAATGCGGCACGGCCTTCGGGCGCGCTGGTGTTCACCGGCGGCGACGGGCAATTGACGCAGGATCAGTTTGACCGGCTGAAGCGCGAGCTGGACGCCAATTATCAGGGCGCGGCCAATGCCGGGCGGCCCATGGTGCTGGAGGGCGGCCTGGACTGGAAGGAAATGGGTTATTCCCCCAGGGAGATGGATTTCATTGCCGCCAAGGATGGTGCCGCGCGCGAAGTGGCGCTGGCCTTTGGCGTGCCGCCCATGCTGCTTGGCATTCCCGGCGACAACACCTTTGCCAACTATGCCGAGGCCAACCGCAGCTTCTGGCGCCAGACCGTGGTGCCGCTGACCGGCCGTGTGCTGGAGGCGCTGGCCCACTGGCTGGAGCCGCATTTCGGCCAGGTGGCCATTGTGCCTGATCTTGACCAGGTGGAGGCGCTGGCCGCCGACCGCGATGGTCTGTGGGCGCGGCTGGAGAAGGCAAGCTTCCTCACCGATGACGAGAAGCGCGAAGCCGTGGGCTATGCGCCACGGGGGACGTAGGGGCCTCACCCTTTCTCCGCAAACGGGGAAAGGGATTTGCGGGGGGGGGGGGACAGCGCCCTTTTGAGGGCGGCGCATAACCAACAAGGATCATTGCATGGCTGGTGTGAAAGCGCCGGAACGGCCGGTTGCGGCTGTGGCCGGGTCGGGTGTGTTTGTCGGCTATGCCAGCCTGTTTGGCCGGCGCGACGGCGCGGGTGACATTGTCATGCCCGGTGCCTTCGCCGCCAGCCTGAAGCGGCGCGGGGCCGGTAACATCCGCATGCTGTTTCAGCATGATGCCGCCGAACCGGTGGGCACCTGGCTGGACATTCGCGAGACGGCACGCGGGCTTTATGTGCGCGGGCGGCTGGACCGCAATGTGCAAAGGGGCCGCGAGCTTGCCTCGCTGTTGGAAACCGGCGGGCTGGATGGCCTGTCCATCGGTTTCAAGACGGTGAAGGCGCGGCGCGAACCGGCGCGGGCGGCGCGGCTTCTGACCGAAATCGATCTCTGGGAAATCTCGCTGGTGACCTTCCCCATGCTGGAGGGGGCGCGGGTGAGTGCCGTGAAGCAGCACCATATGGCCAAGGCCGAGGCGCTGTTCCGGCTGTGACGGACAACACAATCATCATTCCAAGGAGCAAGCGGATGGATGTGACGGAAGGTTTGGAAACCAAGGTTGCGGGTGGTGGCGATGCTGCCCTTGATCAGATCATGGGGGCCTTTGAGGCCTTCAAGGAGGCCAATGACGAGCGCCTGGCCCAGATTGAAAAGCGCATGGGTGCTGATGCCGTGACCGCCGACAAGGTGGAGCGCATTTCGCGCCATCTCGACGAGCTGACGCTGAAGGCGAGGCGCCCGGCCCTGGGCGGGGCAATGCCGTCCGAACCCTCCGAGCACAAGCGCGCCTTTGACGCCTATGTGCGCAAGGGTGAAAGCAGCGGCCTGTTTGACATCGAATCCAAGTCCATGTCGGTGTCGGTGGGGGCGGACGGCGGCTATCTGGTGCCCAGCGAAACCGAGGCCGAGATTGGCAGGCTTCTGTCCAGGGCCTCGCCCATCCGGGCGATTGCCGATGTGCGTCAGGTGTCCACCACCCTCTACAAGAAGCCCTTTGCCACCACCGGGGCGGCCTCGGGCTGGGTGGGGGAAACGGCGGTGCGCCCGGAGACGGCCTCCGCCACCCTGGCTGAACTGCAGTTTCCGGCCATGGAGCTTTACGCCATGCCGGCCGCCACCCAGGCGCTGCTCGACGACAATGCCGTGAACCTGGACCAGTGGATTGCCCAGGAGGTGGAGACGGTTTTTGCCGAGCAGGAATCGGAAGCCTTCGTGGTGGGGGATGGCGTGGCGCGGCCCAAGGGCTTCATGAGCTACACCAAGGTGGCCCAGAGCGGCTGGAGCTGGGGCAAGACCGGCTATATCACCACCGGCGTGGCCGGCGGCTTTGCCGCAGCGGGTGCCTCTGATGCCCTTGTCGATCTCATCTACAGCCTGAAAGCGGGCTATCGCCAGAACGGCAGCTTCGTCATGAACCGTGCCACCCAGGCAGCGATCCGCAAGCTGAAGGACACGCAGGGCCACTATCTGTGGCAGCCTGCCGCCACGGCGGATGGCACCGCCAGCCTGATGAACTTCCCGGTGGTGGAGAGCGAGCACATGCCCGACATTGCCGCCGACGCCCATGCGCTGGCCTTCGGTGATTTCCGCCGCGGCTATCTCATCGTCGATCGCGTTGGGGTGCGGCTGCTGCGCGACCCCTATTCGGCCAAGCCCTATGTGCTGTTCTACACCACCAAGCGCGTGGGCGGCGGCATTCAGAACTTCGACGCCATCAAGACGCTGAAGTTCGGCACCGCCTGACACCGGCCCTCCCCACTATTTTGGGGAGGGATCATTTTCTCCAACAGCGGGTGATGTGATGCCCCAGATATTGACTGTGCCTGCGGTGGCGGAGCCTCTGCCGCTGCCGCTGGTGAAGGCCCACCTGCGCCTGACCCATGATGACGAAGACGAGACCCTGACGCGGCTTGCAGCCGCCGCGCGCCGCGTGGTTGAGGCGCGCACGGGCCTTTCGCTGACGGCGGAAGGCTGGTCCCTCTTCCTTGACCGCTGGCCGGAGGATGGCGTGGTGTCCCTGCCGCGCGCCCCGGTGATGGCGGTCAACCGGGTGACGGTGCATGGTGAGGAGGCGGCGGCGGAGATCGATCCCGCCCATTACTGGCTGGACCGGGCCTCCAGGCCCTGTCGGCTGGTGATGCGGGCCGGGCGCGCTCTGCCGCCGCCGGGCCGCGCGCTGAACGGCATCGAGATTGCCTTCACCGCCGGGTTCGGCGAGACGGCGGCGGATGTACCCGCCGATCTCACCGAGGCCATGCTGCTGATGGTGGGGCAATGGTATGCCAGCCGCGGCGATGAGGATTTTTCCCCGTCGCTGGCCGCCGCCGCCCTGCTCAACCGCTGGCGCGAGGTGCGGCTGTGAGCGATCCCGCCTTTGCCCTGACCCGCGCCCTGCGCGAGGCCCTTTTGGCCCATGCCCCGCTCACCACGCTTCTGGGTGGGGCCCATGTTTTTGACGAGCGCCCGCGCGGCGCCAACCCGCCCTATGTGGCCTTTGTGGCCCATGAGGTTCGCGACTGGTCGGTGCAGCAGCAGAAGGCGCATGAGCATTTCGTGACGCTGGAGGCCATGACGGCGCGGCGCAGCCGGGCCGATGCCCAGGCGCTGGCGAGCGCCATTGAAGCCGCGCTTGATGATGCGGCGCTGACCCTTGACGGCCACACGCTCGTCAATCTGCGGCTGATTTTCTGGAGCGTGGCCCGGATGAAAAACACCGACCATTACGGCGCCACCCTGCGGTTTCGCGCCGCCACCGAACCCACCATTTGAACACGGAGATTGTCATGAGCGCGCAAAAGGGCCGCGACCTGTTGCTGAAACTCGATGCGGGCGGCGGCTTCCAGACCGTGGCGGGGCTGCGTTCCAATGCGCTGGCCTTCAATGCCGCCAGCGTGGATGTGACCGATCAGGAAAGTGCCGGGCAGTGGCGCGAGCTGCTGGCCGGGGCGGGCCTGAAGACCGCCAGCATCAAGGGCCAGGGCATTTTCAAGGATGCGGCGTCCGACGCGCTGATGCGGGCGATTTTCTTCAATGGCGGGATTGTGCCCTGGCAGGTGGTGGTGCCGGACTTCGGCACGGTCACCGGGCCGTTTCAGATCATCGCCCTGGAATTCACCGGCCGCCATGACGGCGAGGTGAGTTTTGACCTGGCGCTGGAATCGGCCGGCGCCCTGACCTTTGCGGGCGCCTGACATGGCCAATCATCAGCGTGGAGAAATATCCGCCGAGCTGGGCGGCGAGAGGCGCACCCTGTGCCTGACGCTGGGGGCGCTGGCCGAGATCGAGGCTGCCTATGGCGGGGCTGATCTGCTGGCCATTGCCGAACGCTTTGAGGGCGGGCGCATTGCCGCGAGCGATGCCATCCGCATCATCGGCGCGGGCCTGCGCGGGGCAGGTGCCAGTGTCAGCGATGATGAGGTGGCGCGCCTGACCGTGGCCGGTGGCGCGGCGGGTTACATTGCCATTGTGGCCAGGCTTCTGACCGCCACCTTCAACCCCGACGGAACCCCGCCGGGAAACGGGTGAGCGCCGCGGGGCAGGTTTTTCCCTGGCGGCGCCTGATGTTTCTGGGGCTTGGGCTTTTGCGCCTGGCGCCGCGCGATTTCTGGGCTCTGACCCTGCGCGAGCTGTCAGCGGCACTGGGCGAGGGGGCCTCGCCGCTTGAGCGGGCGCGGCTTGACGAGATGATGAAGGAGTTTCCTGACCATGGCGGCGAGTGACGGCACAATTAGCGAAAACCTGACGCTGCAGACCGAGGCTTTGCGCGGCGAGATGGAAAGTCTCAACCGGCTGGCCGACAGTTTTGGCAGCCGGATGATCAATGCCTTTGCCGGTGCGGTGGTGCATGGCCGGAAATTGTCGGATGTGCTGCGCGGCCTGGCGCTTTCCCTGTCGCAGCAGGCGCTGAGCGCGGCGTTGAAGCCGCTTGGCTCTCTGTTCGGGTCGCTGTTTGCCAGTGCCAAGGGCAATGTGATTGCGGATGGGCGCGTGATGCCCTTTGCGTCGGGTGGCATTGTCAACAGCCCGGTGCTGTTTCCGCTGCGCGGTGGCACCGGCCTGATGGGCGAGGCGGGGCCTGAGGCCATCATGCCGCTTTCGCGCGGGGCCGATGGCAGGCTGGGTCTGCGGGTCAATGGTGGCGGCGGCGGCACTGTGACGGTGAATATATCAACCCCGAACCCCCAGGCCTTTCAGCAGTCGCAGACCCAGCTGGCCGCACTGGTGGCCCGCGCCGTGGCGCGCGGCCAGAGGAATTTGTGAGGGGGATGATTGCCCCTCGTACGCCCATGGCTTTGCCGTGGCGGCCAACCCTCTCCCCGTGGACGGGGAGAAAAACGGAGTTGAGTGATGGCCTTTGATGATGTGCGCTTTCCCACCGCCATTGCGCGCGGTGCGGTGGGCGGGCCGGAGCGGAAGACCGATATTGTCACCACCGCATCGGGCCGCGAGGAGCGCAATGGCCGCTGGGCCGACTCGCGCCGCCGCTATAATGCCGGTTTCGGCCTGGCCTCGCTTGACGACATCGAGACCGTGGTGGCCTTTTTCGAGGAGCGCCGCGGCCGGCTGCATGCCTTCCGTTTCAAGGATCACGCCGACTACAAGTCATGTCCGGCTTCGGCCACGCCCGCGCCCACCGACCAGACCATCGCCACCGGCGACGGCACGGCCAGGACCTTTCAGTTGCGCAAGCGCTATGGCAGTGGCCTGCGCGATCACTGGCGAACCATTGTGGCCCCCGTGCCGGGCAGCGTGGTGGTGGCGGTGGCGGGCGTGGTGCAGACCGATTTCAATGTTGATTCCACCACCGGTCTGGTGACGCTGGCGGCCGCCCCGGCGGCCGGTGCCGTGGTGATGGCGGGTTTTGAATTTGATGTGCCGGTGCGCTTTGACACCGACCACATCACCATTTCGCTGGCCCAGTTCAATGCCGGGGAAATTCCCGACATTCCGCTGCTGGAGGTCAGGTCATGAGGGCATTGCCGGAAGGCCTGCAGAACCATCTTGACGGCGGCGTGACCACCCTGTGCCATTGCTGGCGGCTGCGGCTGCGCTCTGGTGACGTGCTGGGCTTCACCGATCATGACCGTGATGTGGTTTTTGACGGCGTGACCCACGAGGCCGCCGCCGGTTTCACGGCGAGCGAGATGGAAAGTGCCGTGGGCTTTGCCGTGGACAACATGACGGCAGCAGGGGCGCTGTCCTCCGAACGGCTTTCGGCCGCCCGCCTGCAGGCCGGTGATTTCGATCATGCGCAGATCGAGGTGTGGCGCGTCAACTGGCAGCAGGTGAGCCAGCGGGTGTTGCTGCGCGCTGGCCATCTGGGCGAGGTGAGCCACGGGCCTGCGGGTTTTTCCGCCGAATTGCGCGGCCCCGCCCATCTGCTGGGCCAGGTGCGGGGCAGACTCTATCATCATGGCTGCGATGCCGTGGTGGGGGATGGGCGCTGTGGTGTCGATCTGTCTGATCCGGCCTTCTGCGGCCAGGCACATGTGATGGCGCAGCGCGGCGCCTGCGGCGTGGTCATCAGCGGGCTTGAGAATTTTGCTACCGACTGGTTTACCCGCGGCACACTGGAATGCGTGACCGGTGCGCAGGCCGGGCGGGTGTTTGAGGTGAAGCGCCACCGCCAGGAGGCGGGCCTTGGCCTGTGTGAGCTGTGGCACGCGCCGGACCCGGCGCTGGCGGCGGGTGACGTGGTGATGCTGCGGGCCGGCTGCGACCGGCAGTTTGCCACCTGCTGCGCGAAATTTGCCAATGCCGTGAACTTTCGTGGCTTCCCCCACATGCCGGGCAATGACTTTGTCATGGCCTCGGCCCAGGCGGCGGGCCGTTATGATGGCCAGAGCCTGAACCGGTGAGTCATTCCATGTCTGATTGTGAAATCGTGCGGCTGGCGCGCGGCTGGCTTGGCACGCCCTATGCCCATCAGGCTTCACTGAAGGGCGTGGGTTGCGATTGTCTGGGTCTCATCCGCGGGGTGTGGCGTGAGGCCTACGGGTTTGAACCCGAGACGCCGCCGCCCTATGCGCCGGACTGGGCCGAGGCCGGGACCGAGGAAGTGCTGCTGACGGCGGCACGGCGCCATCTCATCGGCATTGAGCGGGACGCCATTGGCCCCGGCGCGGTGCTGCTGTTTCGCTGGCGGCCCCATCTGCCGGTCAAGCATGCTGCCATTGCCGTGTCGTCTGACCGCATGGTGCATGCGCAGGACGGGGCGGCGGTGAGCGAGGTGGCGCTGACCCCCTGGTGGCACCGCCGCCTGTCTCATGCCTTCCGCTTTCCGGAGTGTGAACGCTGATGGCCACCGTTGTTCTGCAATATGCCGGGGCGGCCCTTGGCACCATGCTGGGTGGCCCCATTGGCGGCATCATCGGCCGCGCCGCGGGCGCTCTCGCCGGTGGTGTCATCGACAATGCCCTGTTCGCCAAGACGACGCGGCGCGAGGGGCCGCGCCTTGACAGCCTGAAGGTGATGAGCTCGGAGGAGGGGGCGGCCATTCCCCGCCTTCATGGCCGCATGCGGCTGGCGGGTCAGGTCATCTGGGCCACCAGCCTTGAGGAAGTGTCCACCACCCAGACCCAGAAGGCATCCGCCAAGGGCGGGCCCAAGGCCACCACCACCAGCTACAGTTATTTCGGCAATTTTGCCGTGGGCCTATGCGAGGGGCCCATTGCCCGCATTGGCCGGGTGTGGGCCGATGGCAACGAGATTGATCTCGAACGCTTCACCACGAGGCTTTATCAGGGTACGGAGGATCAGGAGCCGGACAGTCTCATCGTTGCCAAGGAAGGGGCCGACAATGCCCCCGCCTATCGCGGCCTTGCCTATATCGTCTTCGAGCGCCTGCCGCTGGCCGACTTCGGCAACCGCCTGCCGCAGCTGTCCTTCGAGGTGGTGAAGCCGGTGGCGGGTGGTGCGGCCGACAAGGTGACGGGCCTGGTCATCATCCCCGGTGCGACCGAATTTGGCTATGATACCACCTGTGTGACCCGCAACGCCGGTGCCGGTCAGACGGCGAGCGAGAATGCCCACATCTCGTCCGAGCGCAGCGACTGGAGCCTGTCGCTGGATGAGGCGCAGGCCGCCTGCAGCAATCTGCGCCATGTGTCGCTGACGGTGGCCTGGTTCGGCGATGATCTGCGCTGCGGCCAGTGCCAGCTCATGCCGGGGGTGGATGATGCCGACAAGCTGACCACGCCGGAAAGCTGGAGCGTGGCCGGATTGAGCCGCGCCCAAGCCCGTCTGGTGAGCCGGTCGGGCGGCGTGGCGGCCTTTGGCGGCACGCCATCCGACGCCAGTGTCATCCGCGCCATTCAGGACGCCAGGGCGCGCGGCCTCAAGGTGATGCTCAATCCCTTCATTCTGATGGATGTGGCCACCGGCAACGGCAGGCCGGACCCCGCCGGCGGCCCGGAACAGCCGGCCTATCCCTGGCGCGGGCGCCTTGGCCTGTCGGTGGTGCCGGGCCGGGCGGGCAGCCCTGACCTTACCCCGGCGGCGCTGACCGAGGTGGCGGCCTTTGTCGGCACCGCCCAGCCCGGCCATTATTCCGTGAACGGAACATCGGTCAGCTATTCCGGCCCGGCCGAGTGGCGCTACCGCCGCATGGTGCTGCATATAGCAGCGCTTGCCAAGGCGGCGGGCGGGGTTGACGCTTTTCTCATCGGCAGTGAATTGCGCGGCCTGACCACGGCGCGCGGCCCCGGCAACAGCTATCCCTTTGTGGCCGCCCTGGTGGCGCTGGCGGCGGATGTGAAAACCCTGCTGCCCGATGCCCGGATCACCTATGGCGCTGACTGGAGCGAATATTGGGGCCATCAGCCGAGTGACGGCAGCCGCTGGTTTCATCTTGATCCGCTGTGGGCGAGCCCGGCCATTGCCGCCGTGGGCATCGACAATTATTTTCCGCTGACCGATTGGCGCGATGGCGACGATCATCGTGACCGGCAAGCGGGTTTCCGCACCATCTATGATCCGGCCTATCTCAGGCACGGGCAGGCGGGCGGCGAGGGCTATGACTGGTATTACGCCAGCGAAGCCGACCGCGCGGCCCAGCTGCGCACGCCCATTCGCGACACGGCCAGGGGCAAGGACTGGGTATTCCGGCCCAAGGATATCAGGGGCTGGTGGGAGAATGAGCATTTTGACCGGCCGGGCGGCGTGGAGCAGGCCACCCCCACCGCCTGGGTGCCGCGCTCCAAGCCGGTGTGGTTCACCGAAGCGGGTTGCCCCGCCATCGACAAGGGGTCGAACCAGCCCAACCAGTTCTTCGACGCCAAGTCAGCCGAGAGCGGCCTGCCGTGGTTTTCCTCCGGCGCGCGCGATGATCTGATCCAGCACCGTTATGTCACGGCGCTCAGTGATTATTGGGCCGGGCAGGGACCGCACAATCCCGTCTCGCCCGTCTATGGCGCGCCCATGGTGCCCGCCGACCGCATCTATTACTGGTGCTGGGATGCCCGGCCCTTTCCGGCCTTTCCCAATCTCACCGGCGTGTGGAGCGACGGCGGCAACTATGCCCGCGGCCACTGGCTCAATGGCCGCATCAGCGCGGCCGATCTCGGTCAGGTGATTGTTGCCGTGGCCCATGGCCATGGCCTTGCGGATGTGGCGGTCGATGAGGTTCATGCCCTCATTGACGGGCTGGTGCTGGACCGGCCCATGGCGGCGCGCGACGCGCTGGAGGATGTGCTGGCGGGCTTTGCCATTGATGCGGTGGAGCGCGGGCCGACACTGGCCTTCCGGGCCCGGGCCATGGCCGATGGCCCTGTGCTTTCCGATGCTCATCTGGTGCAGGAGGACGATGATCCGCTCTACACCATCACCCGCGCCCAGGAGACGGACCTGCCTGCCGCACTGCGGCTTGTCTATGCCGAGTCCGGCCTGGATTACCGCAGCGCCGCAGTGCGCAGCGACCGGGCCGGTGCGGCAAGCCGGCGGGAGACGACGCTGTCGCTGCCGGTGGCGCTGGGCCAGGCGCAGGCCCAGAGCCGGGCCGATGTGGCGCTGGCGGAAAGCTGGCGGGAGCGCGGCGAGGTGAGCTTTGCCCTGCCGCCGTCACGCCTGGCGCTGGAACCGGGTGATGCCGTGAGCGTGGCCGGGCAGCGTTTCCGCCTGACCCGGGTGATCGACGCCGGGGCCTTGCGCCTGTCGGGCCGGGGCCATGAGGCCGCGCTTTATGATGCGCCCGCCGCCGCGCCGCGGGCCGGAACGCTGGCCGCCGCTGCCATTTATGGCAAGCCCGACGCCGTGCTGATGGACCTGCCATTGTGGACCAGTGCCGCTGCCGGTGCGCCCTGGCTTGCGGCTCAGGCCACACCCTGGCCGGGGCGTCTGGCGTTGTGGCGAAGGCAGGGTGAGGCATCCTTTGTGCTCGACCGGCTGGTGCTGGCCCAGGCCACCATGGGGCGCACCACATCCCCTCTGCCGGCGGGTGTGCTGCATCGTTTTGATGAGGGCACGGTTGTGGAGGTTCATCTCGACCAGGGGGCGCTGCATGCGGTGAGCGACGAGGAATTGTTGAACGGCGCCAATCTGGCGGCCGTGGGCGATGCCGATGGCAGTTTTGAGGTCATTCAGTTCGGCCGGGCCGAACTGGTGGCGGCGCGCCGCTATCGCCTGCGCCATCTGCTGCGCGGCCAGGGTGGCTCGGAAGCGGAGATGCTTGCTGAGCGCGCCGCGGGCGCCCGCTTTGTGCTGCTCAATGCTGCCGTGGTGCAGCCCGCCGGGGACACACCGCTGGCGGGCGACAGCCTGTGGCGGCTCGGACCCGCGCACTATGACACGGCCCACCCGGCCTGTGTGGACCTGTCCTTTCATGGAGCAGCACGCGCGCTGCGCCCGCTCTCGCCCTGCCGGGTGACGCTGCGGCGCGGCGTCGAGGGCGTAACCGTGAGCTGGCTGCGGCGCGGGCGCGTCAATGCCGACGGCTGGGAGGCCGAGGAGATTCCCCTGGGCGAGGACAGCGAGGCCTACCGGCTGGAGGTTTGGCGCGGCGGTGTGAAGCAGCGCAGCGTGCAGCTGGCAAGCCCCAGCTGGCTCTATGCCCCGGCACTGGAGAGTGCTGACCGCGCCGGAACAACCGAGCCGCTGGTTCTGCGGCTGGCCCAGCTTTCCGCCACGCAAGGTGCCGGTAGCTTTACGGAGATAGTGATCAATGTCTGAGACCCCCATGCTGGGACTGCCGCTGCTGGCGGCGGCCCAGGCCCAGAAACATGTGACCCACAATGAGGCGCTGCTGCTGCTTGACGGGCTGGTGCAATTGTCGGTGCGTTCGCGCCAGCTGGTAGCACCGCCGGCGGATGCCGTGGCCGGTGACCAGTTCATTGTGGCTGCCGCTGCCACCGGCGACTGGCAGGGGCAGGGCGGCAAGCTGGCCAACCGCGATGAGGCGGGCTGGCGCTTCTTCACGCCGCGCCGGGGCTGGCGCCTGTGGGTGGTGGATGAGGATGCACTGCTGGTTTTTGACGGTGCCGTGTGGAAGCCGGTGCCGGTGGCAGGCCCGCTTGACAATCTGAGCCGTCTGGGTGTGGCGGCCGCAGCCAGCGACGATAACCGCCTCACCGTCGCTTCGGCCAACACGCTGCTGACCCATGCCGGGGGCGACCACCGCCTGAAGATCAACAAGGCCGCCGCCATCAACACCGCCGCACTGCTGTTTCAGGACAACTGGTCTGGCCGGGCTGAAATGGGTCTGGCGGGGGATGACCACTTTCACCTCAAGGTGTCGAGCGACGGCGCGGTCTGGCGCGAGGCGCTGGTCATTGATGCGGCGACCGGCAGACTGACCGCCAACGGCGTCACCACCACCACCGACATTGAACGCATCGCCGCTGCCCAGTCGCGCTTTCCCCTGCGCCTGCGCGGCGGCAATTTTCTGGCCGTTGACGGTGCTGCCGGTGCACTGGTGGTCAACAGTGGCGGCGTTCTTTCGGCGGCCGGACTGGCCGGAAGCCTGTCGCAGCTTGCCAATGCCACCGGCGGCACCACCATCAGCCGCAAGCGCCGCCTTGATGTGGTGGCTGCCAACAGCCTGCGCCCGCATTTTCTGGGCGATGGCAGCGCCGCCGGCCTGCTGATCGAGCCTGCCGCCACCGTGCTCAACAAATATTCACAGCCCAGCGTGAGCCTTCTGGCCGACAAAGCCAATGTCTCTGACACCACAGCCCCCGCCAATTCCGGCCGCACCGGTAACTGGTGGGATTATCCCGACAATCTTGTGGCGCGCTATGCCTATGGCCGGATCACCCCGCAGGGCAATACCACCTATTGCATTCAGGCCGAGGTGATTGTTGCCGATGGTGATCTGCCCACCACCAGCGATCTGTCCTTTGACCTGTTCGAGCCAGCGTCGAGCATCAAGAATCCTGATACCGGCGTGCAGGGCTTCCGGGTGGAAGGCCCCTATGCGGGCGGCGTCTATCACCTGTCCGCCTATGTCATCACCGCTGCCACGCCCACCTATACGGTCTTCGGCGTGCAGAAGAGAACCACCCATTCCGCCAAGCGGGTGCGGGTGGGACGCATCAATGTCTGCGAGGGCCGCTATCCCTCCAGCCTTTTCGACAATGCCACCGGGGCTGCCGTGACCCGCGCGGGCGATGTGCTGACCCTGCCGGTTGCGGGCTACACCACCGATGCGCTGACGCTGGCAGCGGAGTTCATGTGTCCCGCTCCGGCAGCGGCGGCACGCACCCTGGCGGTGCTCCATGCGGCCTCCGGCGAGAAGCTGGTTATGGCCATGGCCGCTGGTGCAACCGCTGTGACCGCCACGGTGATGGTTGGCGGAGCCGTTGTCGGGACGGCGGTCAGCGCCGCCCTGACTGCCGGTACACGCTGCCGGGCGGTGGTTGTGCTTGATCAGGCGGCCCGCAAGGTGCGGGTCACTGTGACCGGCGGTGCGGTGGTCGAGGGGGCGGCCAGCGCTGTGCCCGCCGCCCCCGTGAGCCTTATGCTGGGTCATAACGAAGGTCAGGCCCAGTTGAACGGCGGCCTGCTGGCGCTGGCGGTGGTCGACCGCGGCTGGTCAGCGGCCGAAATGCTGAACTGGGTGGCGGGCTCATGACCACGCTGGAACGCGAGGTGGGCAACCTTGACGCCCGCATGGGCGCGGTGGAGCAGGAGTTGCAGGCCATTCGCCATGATGTCCGCGAGATCCGCGATGCGCTGGTTGAGGCGCGCGGCGGCTGGAAGGTGCTGGCCCTGGTGATGAGCCTGTCGCTCACCCTGGGGGCGGCCCTGGGCCGCTTTCTGCCCGACATGCTGCGCGGCTGAAATATCAGGAGAGAGACATGAAGATGAGCGCGGAGGGCCTGGCCCTCATTCGCGACCAGGAAGGTTTTCGCGGGCAGGCCTATCGCGATGTGGCAGGCGTGTGGACCATTGGCTTCGGCCACACATCCATGGCCGGGCCGCCGGAGGTGAAGTCCGGCATGAGGATGAGCCGCGCCGAGGCGGAAGCCGTGCTGGCCCGCGATGTGGCGGAATTTGCCACCGGCGTGGCCCAGGCTGTGACGGTGGAGCTGAGTGACGCGCAGTTTTCGGCGCTGGTGTCCTTTGCCTACAATGTGGGACTTGGCAATTTTCGCCGCTCCAGTGTGCTGAAGGCAGTGAATGGCCGCGACTTTGCCGCCGTGCCGCGCCGCCTTGGCCTGTGGGTGAAGGCGGGCGGCCGCACCCTGCCGGGCCTGATCCGCCGGCGTGCCGCCGAGGCAGCGCTGTTTGCCGGACCGGAACAGCCACCCCCTGACGACAGGAGACCGGTGCCGGAGGTGCCGAGGGGCAAGGAACTGGCGGCGAGCCGGACCGTCTGGGGCGGGGTGGTGGCGCTGCTGGCTGCGCTGGGGCAGGCGGTCCTGTCGCCATCGCCGTGGGCGGTGGTGGCGGTGCTGGCGGTGCTGGCGGGGGTGGGTGTGGTGATTTACGAGCGCCATCGCAAGGCGCTGGAGGAGGGTGTGTGATGGCGGTGCCGCTGACGCTTGTGAGCCAACTGGTGTCCGGACTGATGGCCGGACCGGTGGGCAAGATCATCGATGGCTATGTGGCCGATGTGGAATTGCGCCGCAAACTCAAGGCCGAACTGGAGGGCAATCTGCTGAGCCACCTCGGCCAGTCGCTGGCCCTGCAGCAGGCGGTGGTGCTGGCCGAGATCAATTCGGAACACTGGCTGACGCGGAGCTGGCGGCCGTTGCTCATGCTGCTGCTGATGGGCTTTCTGGTGCTGGTGGGCCTTGGCCTGCCCCTTGCCGATGTCATGCTGGGCCATGCCGTGCCGTTTAACCCGCGCTGGCAATCACTGCCTGAGGGCTTCTGGGACTTTCTCAATATCGGCATGGGCGGCTATGTGGGCGGGCGCACGCTGGAAAAGATCTTTGCGCGTCTGTCCACCACCGGCGTGGTGGCAGGCGGCGTGGCGGCGGCAACACGGCTGGGCAAGGCCTTGAAACGCTGACCGAAAGGGGCCAGCTCAGGCCCGGCACAGCGTTAAAAAACCGTCATTTCCCTATTCATCCGCCGTTCAGTTTGCCCCCTGTATGACGGCACACAGGAGGTACGGGCGGAAAGGATTGCGCATCATGGCCGGGTTCATCAAACAGGCGGTTTACAGGACCGCAGCCATCATGGCTGTGGCCATCGCCCTGGCCATGCCTGCTGCGGCCCAGAAGGGTCCGCCCGCCCGGGTTTTCGTTCCCAACTATCATGTGGCGCCGCCACTGCTGCGGCCCACCGCCCCGCACCCCCCGGCACCGCTTCTGACCAAGATCCGGCCATCGCAGGCGGCTGCCCTGGCCAAGCGCAGCGTGCCCGGTTCCAGCGTTGTCGGCGTCAAGCTCTTGCCGTCCGGTGATTATGCTGTCACCCTGCGCACCGATACCGATGTCAGCCGGGTGATCGTCAGTGGCGAGGATGGCAGTGTCCAGTGACGGCAACGGCCCCAGCAATGGAATGACCCATGCGCCTGCTTGTCGTTGAAGACGACCCCGATCTCAACCGTCAGATCGCGGCGGCACTGTCCGATGCGGGCTATGTGGTGGACAAGGCCTTCGACGGCGAGGAAGGTCACTTCCTTGGCGATACCGAACCCTATGACGCGGTGATTCTGGACCTCGGCCTGCCGGTGCTGGATGGCGTTTCCGTACTGGAAAAGTGGCGCCGGGCTGGCCGCAAGATGCCGGTGCTGATTCTCACCGCCCGCGACCGCTGGAGCGACAAGGTGCAGGGCTTCGATGCCGGGGCCGATGATTATGTCGCCAAACCCTTCCACATGGAGGAGGTTCTGGCGCGGGTGCGCGCCCTTTTGCGCCGCGCCTCGGGCCATGCCACCAGCGAACTGTCATGTGGGCCCCTGTCGCTGGATACCAAGGGTGCCCGCGTCACCGTCAATGGCATGCCGGTGAAGCTCACCTCGCTGGAATTCCGGCTGCTGGCCTATCTCATGCATCATCGCGGCCAGGTGGTGTCGCGCACCGAGCTGGTGGAACATCTCTACGATCAGGATTTTGACCGCGACTCCAACACCATTGAGGTGTTCGTGGGCCGCCTGCGCAAGAAGCTCGGCGTTGATGTGCTCCACACCGTGCGCGGCATGGGCTACACCCTGACCGAGCCGCAGAAAGATGGCTGAACGCTCGCTGGCCTGGCGCCTGACGCTGACCTCGGCGCTGACGGCCGCACTCATTCTGGCAGCGGCCGGCCTGTTGCTGGCACGCCTGTTCAATCAGGCTCTGGAGCGCAACTTCGATGCCCGGCTGGCCGCCGTGATGGATGGCCTCATTGCCACAGTTGAAGTGTCTGCCGAGGGCGCGCCGGTTCTGAATGCGGCCCTGGCTGATACCCGCTTCAGCCTGCCGCTGTCCGGCTGGTATTGGGAAGTGACCCCGCCGCAGGGCAGGGGACTGGCCGAGGCGGTGTCCGGCTCGCTGCTGGAAACCAGGCTTCAGCCCACGTCACAGCAGCTGGCCAACCGCGACAAGGATGGTGTGGCCCGATTCTACATGACTGACAGCGAGGGCAAGGCGCTGCGCGTCATTGAACGGCGCTTCAAGCTGTTTGGTGGTGCCGATGACTATTCCTTTCTGGTGGCGGGCAACTTTGATGAGTTGAAGGCCGAGCGCCGCGCCTTTCACCGGGCCCTAACGACCGTGCTGAGCCTGTTGGGCCTTGGGCTTCTGGCGGCGGTGTTCCTGCAGGTGCGCTTCGGCCTCAGGCCCCTGCAGCGCATGGAAAGCGATCTCGCGGCCATTCGCAGCGGCACGGCAGAAACCCTGCAAGGCAGTTATCCCTCTGAAATCCAGCCGGTTGCCGACGAACTCAATCTGCTCATCAAATCCAATGCCGAAATTGTTGAGCGCGCCCGCACTCAGGTGGGCAATCTGGCCCATGCGCTGAAGACGCCGCTGTCGGTTCTGGCCAATGAGGCGCGCGACAAGAACCTGCCGCTGGCCCGCAAGGTCATGGAGCAGACCCGCCTGATGAGCGATCAGGTGGCGCTTTACCTCGACCGTGCCCGCCGTGCTGCCCGCGCCCAGACCATTGGTGCGGCAAGCCCGGTGGACGAGGTGCTGGCCGGTCTGGCGCGCACCCTGGAACGCATCAACCGTGACCGCGCCATAACCGTGACGGTGGCGGGTGAGCGCGACCTGAAGTTCCGTGGCGAGCGCCAGGATTTCGAGGAGATGGCCGGCAACCTGATGGACAATGCCTGCAAATGGGCGCGGGCGCAGGTGACGGTCACCATGCATCGTGCCCCCAGCGCCGATGGCCGCCACTGGCTGCTTCTGCGGGTGGAGGATGACGGGCCGGGGATTCCCGAAACGGCAAGAGCCGAAGCCCTGAAACGCGGACGGCGGCTGGATGAAAGCAAGGCGGGCTCTGGCCTTGGTCTTTCCATCGTTACCGAAACGTCGGCCATGTATGGCGGCAGTCTTGATCTGGGGGCGGCGGCATCGGGCGGTCTGCGGGCTGAACTGCGCCTGCCAGCGGTGGCGGTCTGATCGTCTTTCCGGTGAGGAAAGAGAACAAAATCAATCACAGGTTTAACGCGCGGCCAATGCCCGAATTGCTCAGCAGCAATGCGCCGCGGCTAAGTTTGCTGTGCAATTTTCATTGATTTTTCCATGCCGAGTTTTTAAAGCAGAACCCGGTGACCGGTTTCACACGAATTTTTGGTTTCACGGCTGCCCGAGTGGCGATGGTTTTCAACTGATAGTTGAAAAGAGAAGGTGAGACTCCCGTCTACTGCCCCCGGTCGCGGGATGACTTGCCTGGGGAGCGAGCCGTTAGGCCCGCTCCCCTTTATTTTGCCTCGGCCCTCAGGGGCGCTCTTACAGCGCCGGCACGCCGCGCTCGCGATAGGGGGTGCGGCCATAGAAGGCGCGGTAGCATTTGGAAAAGTGTGACGGCGAGGTGAAGCCGCAGGCCAGCGCCACATTGATCACCGACAGATCGGTTTGCAGCAACAGCGAGCGCGCCTTCTTCAGGCGGAGTTCGAGATAGTAGCGCTTCGGGCTGCGGTCGAGATAGCGCCGGAACAGGCGCTCAAGCTGGCGGGTGGACAGTCCCGCCTGTTTCGCCAGCACCGAAGGCGACAGCGGGTCTTCAAGATTGTCTTCCATGCGCTCGATGATGGTGACGAGCTTGGGATGGCGCGCGCCGATGCGCGCCGGCAGCGACATGCGCTGGTGTTCGCTGTGATGGCGGATGGGCGAGTGCAGCACCTGCTCGGCCACATTGGACGCGAGTTCCTGGCCGTGCTGGCTGGCGATCATGGTGAGCATCATGTCGAGTGCCGTGGTGCCGCCGGCACTGGTGAAGCGGTCGTCATCGATTTCAAACAGACCGCCCGTGGCATCAAGGTCGGGGAAGGCCTCGGTGAAGCCGGGCATGTTTTCCCAGTGGATGGTGCAGCGCTTGTTGGCCAGCAATCCGGCCTCGGCCAGCAGATGGGCGCCGGTGCACACCGCGCCGATGACCATGCCCTTGCGCGCCGCCTTTCTCAGCCAGTTAAGCAGGCGCTTGTCGGAGTGGTGCTGGATGTTGAGACCGCCACAGACGATGACCAGCGCCTCGGCCGGAATGGCCTCCAGATCGCCGTCCACCATGGTGAGGATGCCGTTGGATGCCGCCACCGGCTGGCCATCGGCCGAATGCATGGTCCATTTGTAGAGTGGCTTTTCCGCCGCCCGGTTGGCCAGACGCAACGGCTCGATGGCCGAGGTGACGGGCATCATGGTGTATTCCGGCACCAGGATAAGGGCGATCTCCTGCGGCAGTTGTTTGGGCGGATCACCGAACATGAGGATCTCCATTGGCGACGAAGTGCCGCATTTTGGGCATAAAAGCCATTTTCCGTCAAGCGAAGACAAAAAAACGACACTAGACATTGGTGTTGTCAAAAAACGGCATTGCCTGTCGCATTTTCGTGCGATTGTCGCCACGGGGCGCGGCAAAGCTCGGCCATGTCCGGAGCTTCGCCCATGACTGCAACCCATTCATCCCAGCCACAAAGTCCGGTGGCGGCCTTTCTGGCCAACGCCTCCATGGAAATCACCCCCAGGCAGGTGGAGAAGCTGCCGCTGCTGGTGAAGCATTTGCGGCCGGGCGCGCGCGTGTTCATCGCCCTCATTGATCCCGCCGAAGTGGCGGGCCAGATCACCGCTGCCAAGGCGGTGCGCCAGGCGGGGTTTGATCCCGTTCCCCACATTCCGGCGCGCTTTGTGCGTGATGCGGCCGACCTTGATGCCCGCGTCGCTGGCTTCGTGCGCGAAGGCGGCGTTTCAACCGTGTTGGCGCTGGGGGGTGGTGCTGCCCAGCCCATGGGCGCCTTTGACTCCACCCTGCAGATGATGGCGACCGGCGTGTTTGAGCGCCATGGCATCACCACCATTGGCATTGCCGGGCACCCCGAGGGCAATCCCGACATTGAGAAGATTCACGGCGAGGCCATGCTGCTCAGGGCGCTGAAGGACAAGCAGCAGTGGCTGAATGACAAGGGCCGGAGCGGCTTCATTGCCACCCAGTTCCTGTTTGAAGCCGCACCGCTGGCCGCCTGGGCCGCCGGACTGCGCAAGGAAGGCATCACACTCCCCATCGCGGCGGGCATTCCCGGCCCCGCCACCATCAAGACGCTGGTGAAATATGCCGCCATGTGCGGCGTTGGCAATTCCGCCCGCTTCATCAAGAAGCAGGCGCTCAACATCACCAAGCTGCTCACCGTGTCGGCGCCCGATGATCTGGTGGAGAAGCTGGCGGTGCTGCATGAGGCGAAGCCGGAACTGGGCATTGCCGCGCCCCACCTCTATCCCTTCGGCGGCTTCGACAAGCTGTTTGACTGGATGGCCCCAAAGCTGGTCTGACCGTTTGAATGAATAAAAGTGCTTATATGTTTAGCGCACATAGCTAGTCGAGTCGGACGTCGTCGCGGCGGCGGTTGAACTCGGATTCGGTTAGCTTCCATCCACCCCGGCTCGGCGATTGCTCGCAACGTTCGACCTTGCCCGCGTTGAACAGCTTGATGAGCATTCCAGTTGCGATAGCGTCGTTCATCGAGGCCACGTTCCCTCCGCCACCTCCCCCGTCGCGGAAGATACCCGCACGTCGGCTGATTACCGCTGCGCCGATGCACTCCTTCTTGTGGGCAGCTTCCAACAGCACGTCGAGAATTGCTTCCTCAAGATGAAACTCCCCCAATCGAGAAAGCTGCTTCGGTCGGATGCCTGCCATCAACGATCTC
>ERZ1645187.13-NODE-13-length-175186-cov-11.991218_pt1 | contig 175186 bp, 130 predicted proteins | sample MGYA00575352_ERZ1645187 | MGnify/ENA primary metagenome ERZ1645187 (study PRJEB40837, sample SAMN11349314) | freshwater sediment metagenome | isolation source: river sediment | host: Sediment | place: India: Wazaribad , New Delhi | collected 2017-02-21 ...
CCGCCGGACTGCTTCTTGTGCTTGTAGTGGCCTTCGCCCTTGGCCGTCACGGTTTCCTTGTAGGCCACCTTCGGCGTGCTGAGGGTCACTTCCACCTTGCTGCGCGCCTTCATGCGCTCCATCGCCGCGTCGATCTGCACGTCGCCGACGCCGGTGATGATCAGCTCGTGGGTCTCGTCGTTGCGCTGCACGTGGAGCGTCGGATCGTCTTCCGCCACGCGGTGCAGGCCCTGGCCCAGCTTGTCTTCGTCGCCCTGGGTTTTGGGATGGACCGCGAACGAAACCACCGGATTCGGAAACGCGATCGGAACCATCTGGACGGGCTTGCCGGGCGCGCAGAGCACGTCGTTGAGGCCGGTGGCCTTCAGCTTCGCCAGCGCGACCACGTCGCCCGCTTGCGCTTCGGGCACCGTTTCCTGCTTTTTGCCGTTGAGGAAATAGATCGTGCCGACGGTTTCCTTCTGCTCCTTCGTCGCGTTGAAGACTTCGCTCTTTTCCCGGAGCGTGCCGCCCCAGATGCGGGCCAGCGTCAATTGGCCCACGAACGGGTCGTTGATCGAGCGCCAGACCTGCGCCACGAGCGGCGCATCCGCCGCGGGATTGACCGCGTTGCCGGCGGCGTCTTTCGCGGGCCGGTCGGCGGGACTCGGCAGCAGCCGCGCGAACCCGGCCAGCAGTTCGTCCAGCCCGACCGACTGCCGCGCCATGACGGCGAAAATCGGGATGAATTTCGCCTGCGCCACGGAAGCGCGCAGGCCGCTGGACAGTTCGTCGGCCGTCAGCGTTTCGCCGCCGAGCACCTTTTCGATCAATTCGTCGCTGGATTCCGCCGCCACGTCGGTCAGCTTCGCGCGGATCTCGTCCGCCGGACCGCCCGTCGCCGACAGCGCATCCACCACGCCCTTCTTGTCGTCCGTCGGGAACGTGACCGCTTCGCAGCGGGCGCCCCAGACGTCCTGCAGGGCCGCCACCGTGCCGGCGAAGTCGGCGTTTTCCTTGTCGAGGCCGGTCACGACGATCGCCCGCGGGAGGTTGAGCGCCTCGCAGCGCTTCCAGGTCCGGACGGTGCCGACCTGCACGCCGGCCGTCGCATCCACCAGAACCACGGCGGCGTCGGCGACGCTCGTGGCGGCCACCACCTGGCCGTAGAAATCGGCATAGCCCGGCGTATCCAGCATGGCCAACCGGAGCGGATTGCCGCCTTTCGGCCGCCAGACGGCATCGAACGGCTTCGCCCAGACCGTGATCTTGCGGTTCTTTTCTTCGTCGGTCCAATCCGCCGCGCTCGTGCCGTCGCCGGGATTTCCCAGGCGATCGTTGACGCCCAGCTTGTAGAGCAGCGCATCCACCAAGGTCGTTTTGCCGCTGCCGGTGTGGCCCACCAACACGAAATTCCGCACGTCCGCGATCGGGATGTCCTTCATAGCCGCTCTTTGCCTTTCCTTGCCGTTCGTTCCGAACCGACCGGACGGGAAGCCCGGCCACAGAAATGCGCACCCTATACAAAAGAGGGCTGCGCCGCAACCGCGAAATGAAACCCCCGTTGCCCCCGGAAAAAGTGGGGTGGATAACGGGATTTGAACCCGCAACAGCCAGAACCACAATCTGGTGCTCTACCAAGTTGAGCTATATCCACCGACCAAACAGAGCGCGTGTTCTACCCCATCCCGCCGGAAAAAGCAACCCCCCTCCCGCTTATTTCGCGGGCCGATCCATCGCCTCCAGCAATTCGCGGGCTTCCGCCCCCGGGCGTTTCGGTTCCGGCGCGCCGCCCCAATCCGCCGCGTCGAGCCCCACCAGAAACCGCTTGCCGTCCGCCTCCAGCAGTTCCAGATGGGCGTCCAGGATCCGCGGGCCGTTCACGACCTTGATTTCCGCCGCCCGGCACTCCAGATGCGATACCCGCCGGCCTTTCGGTGTCTCCATCGAGGTCCACGCCACGTCCAGGCCTGTCACGGTCGCCTTCAAGTTGCCTTGGGCATCCTGCCAGCGCACCGACATGTCCCGGAAAACCAGCGGACCGCGGATCCAGGTTTCCGGGGAACGGCCGACCGCGCCTTTTTCTTCCTGCGCCGGGGCCGGGTTTCCGTCTCCCGCCCAGTCCGAAGGCAGCGGCAGGCCCGTCCAGGCGAAGACGTTTTGCGGCAACCGCCCCAGAAAAGCCGGTTGGATCGCGCCGGTTTCGTCCGGCGCGATGGTCAGCGACAGGCCGTCCACGCGTACCGATTCGAGCATCGGTTCGCCGCGCGGCCGGAACAGGCTCCAGCGGATGCGCGCCAGCCGCACTTCGATCCCGGCCACGTCCGACACGCCGATCGCATCGCGGATGCGCAGATTGAGAGATTCCGTCGCCCGGATGCGGCCCACGCGCATGTCCATGCCCGCCAGCCGGGACAGTTCCTTTTCCACCTGCGCGCGGAACAAGTCCGTCCGCACCAGCACTTGCAACGCCCCGTAGAGCAGCGCGGCGACCAGCAAAAGCTTCCACGCAAACGCGCAGAGAACGTGCCCGGCGGAAACGAGACGGGCGGCCGGCTCCGGTTTCTCCTTTTCCATGCCGCTACCCCGCCAATTCCGCGGCGCGGTCCCGCGCCGCCCGCATGCCCGCCGCCACCGCTTCCGCAAATCCTCCGGCCGCCATCGCCGCGAGGCCGGCCAACGTGGTACCGCCTTTCGAGCTGACCCGCCGCCGCAGTTCCGCGGGATCCTCGCCGGTCTGCGCGGCCAGTTCCGCCGCGCCCCGCACCGTTTCCACCGCCATTTTCCGCGCCGTGGCGGCTTCGATGCCCATGTGGACGGCGGTGGCTTCCAGCGCTTCGATGAACGCGAACACGTAGCCCGGGCCGCTGCCGCTGAGCGCCGTGACCTCGTTCATCCGGGATTCCGGCAGCCGCACCACCGCGCCCACCGCCGCGAAAAGCTGCTCGGCCAGATCCAGATCCGCCGCCGTCGAGCGCGCGCCGCCGCAAATGGCCGAAACGCCCTGCCGGATCAGCGCCGGCAGATTCGGCATGACCCGCACCACCCGCGCCGGCACCTGCTGTTCCAGCGCGGCGGTCGGCAACCCCGCGCAAATCGACACCAGCAGCTGCTGGTCCGTGAACGCGCTCTTCGCCGCCGCGAGGGCCTCCGGCACCTGCTGCGGCTTCACCGCCAGCACCACGACGTCCGCGCCCCGCACCGCCTCCGCGCCGGCATCCGTCGCGCGAATGCCGTACTTCTCTTCCAGCAGCGCGCGGCGTTCCGGCGCCACGTCCGCCGCCACGACGTTGCGCTCCATCGAGACGCCGCCCGCCAGCAGTCCGCCGAGAATCGCCTCCGCCATGTTTCCGCCGCCCAAAAACGCGATGCGCTTGTTTTTCACGTCTCCTCCGCTCCTTCCGCGGGCCGCGCCCGCGTTCCGAAAATTCCCGTGCCCACGCGCACGAACGTCGCGCCTTCCGCGATCGCCACGTCCAGATCGTGCGTCATGCCCATCGACAGCTCCGTCAAATCCAATCCCGTTTCGGCCGCCCACGCGTCGCGCAGTTCGCGCAGCTTCCGGAAATGCGGCCGCGCCGTTTCCGGATCCTCCGCCAGCGGCGGAATCGTCATCAGCCCGCAGATTTGCACGTTCCGCAGCCGGTCGGCGAGCGCCAACACCTCCAAAACCGCCTCGGGCGCCAGGCCCGATTTCGACCGTTCGCCCGAGACGTTCACCTGCACCCGCGCGCGCAGGTGGCGCCCGGCGTCGGCCGCCTGGCGGTCCAGCGCCTCCAGCCGTTTCGCGGAATCCACCGAATGCACCCAGTCGAACAGCCGCGCCGCCTGCGCCGCCTTGTTGCTTTGCAGGGGCCCGATCAGATGCCACTCCAGTTGCCCCGGACACTCCGGAATCTTGGCCGCCGCTTCTTGGACGCGGTTTTCGCCGAACAGCCGCTGGCCGGCGGCCGCCGCCGCGCGCACCGCTTCGGGCCCGTGGGTTTTGGATACCGCGAGCAGGCGCACCGATTCCGGCGCGCGGCCCGCGCGCGCGCACGCCGCCGCGATCCGCGCCCGGACCGTTTCCAGATTTTCCGCGATGCCGCCCATTCCGTCCATCCTACCCGCCGCCGGCCGCCCGGCGCAAGACCGCCGCCACGTACGGCATGGCGTCGTTCGGAATCGTCATCGCCCCGAATTTCAGCCGGTTTTCGCCGCTCGTCACCACGATTTCCGGCTGCGTCACGTCGTTCGACTGGAAGTTCGATTTCTCGATGGACACCATGGTGCCCGGCCGGCATTCCATTTCCCGCGTCCGGCCCAGCCCGCACGCGCCCGTAAACACCCGCACGCGCCCTTTCGACAGCGTCACCTCCGTTCGGCCGAACAACAGATAGCAGACGATCGCCAGCAACACGAGCGTACCCAGCAGGAACGGAATCCCGAACAGCCCTTCTTGCCATTCGAAGGTGCCCTTGACGAGCGGCACGACGTAGATGGCCGTCATCGAAATGCCCGACCACAACGCCACGAACGGAATCAAGAACAACAGCGCCGTCCGCCCGGGCCGGCACGTGATGGTCAGGGCGTCGCCGAATTCGCGCCGCAGGCTCACGCGTTTCGGCGGACGGGCCAGCTCTTCGTCGGTCAGCCGCGGCACCGTCGACGCGGCCAGGAAAGACCCCGCGTAGCCGCAAGCGCGGCACAGCGCCACGTCTTGCGCGACGTTGACGTCGGCCAGCGGCAGTTCCTTCCCGCAGTTCGGGCACAGGAACGTTTTCGCCGACAGAATCTTGTCCGCCAAGCTCATCGCGCTTCCTTTCCGGTCAATTCCAGCGTGCCGCGCCGCGCCATGATCAGTTCCGCCAGGATCGACACGGCGATTTCCGCCGGTTCGATGCCGCCGAGGCGCTTCAGTCCGATCGGCCCGCGGATGCGGGCGATCGCTTCGGGCGCGAATCCGGCCTGTTTCAGCGCCTCGTGGCGGACTTCCCGCGTGTGGGTGCTGCCCAGCAAGCCCACGTAGCGGCAGTTCGCGCGCAACGCGGCTTCCAGCGCGGGCACGTCCAGCTTCTCGTCGTGCGCCACCACGGCCACGAAGCTATGCGCATCCAGCCCCGCCTCCGCCAGCCCTTCCCCGGGCCAGCGATGCACCACCCGTTCCGCCGCGGGAAACAGCTCCGCCCGCGCGAAATCCCGCCGCGGATCCACGATGGCCACGCGGAAGCCCGTCCGCGCCGCCATGGCGCACAGGTCGACCGCGATGGGCGACGCCCCTACGATCAACAGCAGCGGATCCGGCGCGAGCGCTTCCGCGAACCAGTTTTCCCCGCGCCACGCGAGTTTCCGCGTTCCGCCCCGGACGTTCAGTTCCGCCAGCGCCGCCGCCAGGTCCGGCGCGGGCGGCGCGTCGTCCGGCCGCAGCAGGATCTGCTCCGATTCCTCCGCGAGCCGCGTCAGCAAGATCGCATGCGCATGGGGATCCAGCGTCCGCAAGGCCTGCCATGCGGCGCTTTCCGGATCGTGCGGCCGGATCCACACGTCGATTTCGCCGCCGCACGACAACCCCACTTCCAGCACGGCATCGAACGCGGCGCCGTAGTGCAGCATCCGCGCGCCGCCGGCCCCCCGCAGCAGCCGCAGCATGTGCTCCCGCAAGTCGTTCTCCACGCAACCCATCGAGACCGCGCCCGCGACTTCCCCCTTCTCGTTCACCGCCAGCCGCGCGCCCGGCTGCCGCGGCGACGAATGTTGCGCGCCGACGAGCACCGCCTCCGCGCTCCGCAGCCCCGCCGCATCCCAAGCCTTCAAACTATCCATCACGTCTTTCATGCCGGCCATGATAGCCGCACCCCCGCCCGCCTCAAAGCGCAAATCTCCCCGGACCAGGTCGAAGGCGCGGCGGCGGCGTTTTGGTCTTTTGTTGGCGACCGGCGCGCGCTAGACTGCGGACATGAATGCAACGAAGACCTGGCTGCTGGTTTTCGCACTCGCCTTGATCCGCGCCTCCGCCGCGCAGATTCCGCCGCGTCCGCGGCCCATTCCGCCGGCGGAACGGCCGCGCGAACGCCCCGAGCGCGCCGGCTGGCAACAACTGCCCCGCATCGAAGTGGCCGACGCATTCCGGGCGCGAAGCGGCCCCCAGATCGGCCTCAATTTCGTGCGGTTCTTCTGGGTCGCCCCCGGCGGACCCGGCCGCGCGCCCGACGAAATTTTCGGCGACCTCGCCTGGCTGGGCGCCGCGGCCTACCGGCAATTCGTTAAAGCCGATCTGTTCTGGGATCTCGTCGAACCCGCGGCCGGCCGCTGGTCGTTCGCGAACGCCGACGCCGTCGTGTCGCAGGCCGGTTTCATGCCCCTGCCCACGCTTTTCGCCATGCAATACGCATCGCCCACGCCGCCGTGGGAAACCGATCCGGCGAACTTCCGGAAAACCATCGGTCCCGAAGCGCGCCGCTATCTCGAAACCGTCGTCCGCCGCTACGCCCCGCACGTGAAATACTGGGAACTCGGCAACGAAATGGAACATTGGCGCATCGCCGATCCCGGCGACGGCGGGCTGGCCCGCGCGCGCCAATCCGACCGCGTGCCGGACGCCCGTCCCGCGGACGGCTTTTCGCCCAGCGAACAGGGCCGGTTCCTCGCAGAAGCCGCCGCGATCGTCCGCGCCAACGATCCCGACGCGGTGATCGTCCTGCCCGGCATGGCCGGCCTCGACGGCTATTCGCTCGACGTCTGGCTCGCCGGCGTCGTCGCGGGCGGCGGCACCGACTGGTTCGACGTCGTCAATTATCACGACTATGCCGGCTGGGAGTCCTTCATCATCCGCCGGCCGCGGCTGACCGCAGCCCTGCAGCGGTTGGGCATCGCCGACAAGCCCGTCTGGCTGACCGAAACGGGTTCCAGTTCAGACCCGACGTTGACGCTTCGCACCGATTACCCCAACCGTCCCGAAACGCAGGCCGCCGACGTGTTCCGGCGCATCGTGCAAGGTTTCGGCTTCGGCGACGACCTCGTCGTCTGGCACAGCCACTCGGGAGCGCCGGGCGCGGCGCAGAATTCGTGGCGCGGCTACGGCCTCTGCGACTCCGCCGGGCGTCCGAACCTCGCCGGCCATGCCTTCCGGTTGCTGACGAGCGAACTCGTGCCGTGGGCGAAGATCGAACGCCTCGAAGCCGATCCGCGCGGAGCGAACGTCTACCGCTTCATGCTGCCCGACGGCACCGTCAAGACCGTCGCGTGGGGTTCCGGCACGTGCGTCGCGCCGGACGGCGCGACGCAGTTCGTTTCCGTAGTGCCTGCCGCCGACGGCACCTTCACCTGGCAACCCGTCGCCCCCGGCGCGAGGCTACCGCTGGCCCCGCATCCGATCCTGGTGAAGTGACGAATCCGCTTCTCACCCCGGAGCCTTCTCCGCTACATTGCCCCCCATGAGTCTCCGCATCCTCCATTTCAGCGACGTCCACCTGCCGTTTCCGCCCGGCGCCTTCCGCACGCCCGGAATCCTGCACCCCAAGCGTCTCGTCGCGCTCGTCAATTTCTATCTCCGCCGCGGTTCCAAGTACGCCGAGGCCGTCCAAAAACTCAACGGCCTGAACGAATTTCTCCGCCGCGAGCCGGTCGACTACGTGCTGTTCACGGGCGACTCGCTCAATTTCGGCCTGGAGCGCGAATTCGTCGCGGCCGCCCCGCGGATCGCCGAAACTCTCGCCCTGGCCCGGCGCGGTTCCCTGGCGGTGCCCGGCAACCACGATCTGTACGCCGGGAATTCCCCCGCCTGCCACCGCCGGCATTTCGCCGCCCTGCTCCATTCCGATCTCCCCGAAGCCGCCGCCCCCACCGGCTATCCGCTCGTCCGCTGGCTGGGCGACGACGCCGTGGCCATCGCCTTCAACACCTCCCGCCCGAACTTCAACTTCTGGAACTCCAGCGGGCGCGTCCCCGCCCTCGAACTCGACGCCCTCGGCCGGCTGCTCGACGCGCCGGAAATCGCGGCCCGCCGCCGCGTTTTCCTGATGACCCACTATCCGTTCGACGAAAACGGCTATTTCCACGGCCTGCGCAATTCGCGCGCGCTGATCAAGCTCCTGCGCGGGCGCGAAAACCTCGTGCTCCTGCACGGCCACAACCACCGCGCCTACACCCATTTCGTCGCCGGCACCACCACGCCCCTCTACTGCGCCGGCAGCCTGTCCAAGGCCGGCGCCGAATCGTTTTGGCTGTTCGATCTCTTCGGCGACGCCCTCAATCCGCGCCGCGGCGCCTGGAAAAACGCCCGCTTCGTCCTGCTCGATTGAGGCGCGGCCGCGCGGCCGCGCTCAGTCGGCCGAACGCGCCGACATGGGCACGTAGGCGCGCCGGGAGGCCACGCTCTTGTACGCGGGCCGGATGATCTTCCCGCCGTTGGCGAGTTCCTCGATGCGGTGCGCGCTCCAGCCGGCGATGCGCGCCATCGCGAAGATCGGCGTGAACAGCTCCGGCGGAATCTCCAGCAGGCGGTACAGGAACCCCGAATAGAAGTCCACGTTGGCGCTCACGCCCTTGTACATCTTGCGCTCGTGGCCGATGATCTCCGGCGCGAGGCGCTCGACGCGCTCGTAGAGCGCCATTTCTTCCGCCAGCCCCTTTTCGGCCGCCAGCTTCTCGACCTGTCCGCGCAGGATGGTCGTGCGGGGATCGGAGGTGGAATAGACCGCGTGGCCGATGCCGTAGATCAGCCCCGCGCGGTCGAAGGCCTGCTTCTTCAGCAGGCGCGACAGATAGTCCTCCAGCTGTTTTTCGTTGGACCAGTCCTTCACCTCTCGCTTGAGCTCCTCGAACATCGCCACGACCTTGGCGTTGGCCCCGCCGTGGCGCGGCCCCTTCAGCGAACCCATCGCGGCGGCGATGGCCGAATAGGTGTCCGTCAGGCTCGACGTGACCACGTGGGTGGTGAACGACGAGTTGTTGCCGCCGCCGTGCTCCGCGTGCAGCACCAGCGCCAAATCCAGCAGCTGCGCCTCCAGCGGCGTGTAGCGGCTGTCGTTGCGCAGCATGTGCAGGAAATTCTCCGCCGCGGACAGTTCCGGCTTCGGCGCGTGAATCACGAGGCTGCCCTTGCCGTAATGGTAGACGTAGGCCTGGTAGCTGTAGGCCGCCAGCAGCGGAAAGGTCGCGACCAGCCGCAGGCACTGCCGCAGCACGTTCGGCAGCGAGACGTCGTCCGCGCGGTCGTCGAACACGTAGAGGGCCAGGATGCTTTGCGCCATCGCGTTCATCATGTCGCGGCTGGACAGCTTCAAGAGCGAATCGTGCACGAAATCGTTCGGCAAGACGCGGTACGAGCCCAGCAACTCGCGGAAGTCCGCCAGCTCCGCGCGGTTCGGCAGCTCGCCGGCCAGCAGCAGGTAGACGGTCTCTTCGAATCCCGGCCGCCCCTCCGCGAGGAACCCGGCCACGATGTCTTCGATGTCCATGCCGCGGTAGATCAGATGCCCCGGCCCCGTCTCGTCGCCTTCGGGATGCGCCTGCACGTCGCCGATCTGCGTCAGGCCCGCCAGCACGCCCTTGCCGTTGACGTCGCGCAAGCCGCGCTTCACGTCGTATTTCGCGTAGAGGGAGGAATCCACCTGGCTGCTGGCCACGGCCATTCCGCTCAACCGCTCGATCCACTGGTTTTCATTCTGTCTCATGTGCGTTCTCCGGTTCCCCGCCATTTTCCGCCGCGCAGTCTAGACGGCCAAGCGGCCAAGAGCAAATCCCGAAATGCCGTCCCCCGTAGATCGTTTTAAGGAACCGTCCGGATGCGGTAGAACCGGCGGGCCGCGTCATTCGGCGCCGGCAGCGAATTCGTCCCGCGGCCGGCCGGCAGCAGCGCCGCGCGGTTGGTCCACGTCGCCCCGTCGAACAGGTTGGTCGTGTGGACCAGCTCGTACGCGTTCGCGTACGGCAGCCAATACGCGAGCCGCGATTCCCCGGCGACGGCGCCGGGACCCAGCGCGCACCACGGCACCGTCCCGTCCGTCATCGCGTTGAATTGCGCGACGAAGGCCCGCGCCAGGCCCGGATGCGGCAGGAACTGCACGTTCTCGTCGTTCGAATTCGTCGACGACAGCGCCGAGTCCGTCCAGTTGGCGGAACCCTGGATCACCAGCGGATTCGCGCCGTCCGGATCGATCACCAGGTATTTCGCGTGCGTCAGGTCGGTCTCCCCCGCGTCGTAGTCCGTCCGCCACTCCGTGGAGTAGGCGTCGTACAGGAACGCGCGGTTGGCCGTCGCGTAGTTCGTCGGCTCGGCGAGCGTTTGGTAGATCGCGTAGCTGTCGTCGAACGCATCCGCCCGGTCGCTTTTCGGGATCGTGCCGTTCACGACCACGCCGCGGTCGCACGCGCGGATCAGCGCCGCCGCCACCTCCGGTCGCGTCAGCTTGTTCAGCGCGAACACGATCGCGTTCGTCGCGGCGTCGATCGCCGCGACGACGTCCGTCAAGGCGTTGGATCCGCCGGCCGAACCGTCGGGATAGGGTCCGAAGCGCACCCACCCGTTGGTCCACATGTCCACGTCCGCGAGCCGGAAGCGCGCGCCGTCGTGCGCGTGCGACTTGGCCGGGTTCGCGTGGAACCGCCCCGAGAGCATCTCGCGCATTTCGTTCGAGTAGGCGGCCGCCAGCGCGTTGTCCTGGATCTCCGTCAGGACGTTCCATTGGTACGTGCTGGCCCCGCCCGTGAAGTTCCACGAACCCGCCAGCACCCACGCCTGCGTGCTGGCGCGGTACCAGAACACGCCCACCTTGTCGTGCATGATGCCCCAGTCCGACGGCGCCCGCGACAGTTCCAGCTTGTTCCCCGCGCGCGTCGCCAGCCCCGTCAGCGAAATCCCGGGCCAGTAGTTCGAGGCCACGTTCACGCCGTAGTCCGCCACGAAGCCCAGCTTCGCGCCGCGGACCAGCGCGTTCGACATCGCCGCCAGGATCGGGCCCGCCGCGCCCAGTTCGGCCGTGTTGCCCGAAAACGTGTAGGTCGCCAGGCAGGCCCAGTCGTTGCTGGCCAGCGCGTCGATGCGCGCGAGGAGCGCCTCGCGCAACACGTATTCCTCGGCGCCGATGCGCGAGTAGTACGCCGCCTGGTCGGGCCGGTTGAAGCGAACGATCCACCCCTCGCCGACGTAGGAGTCCGCCCAGGCCGCGCCGGCCAGAGCCGCGCAAGCCGCCGCCAGCGCCAAGATGTTCGGAAACCGCATGCCCGACAGCCTAGGCCCCCCGCCCGCCGCCGGCAAACCCAATCTGCGCCGCCTGCCGCGGCCTAGCCCTTCAGCTCCCACAGGTGCGTGCGGGTCTCGGCAACCAGCACCGGCGCCAGCGCGATCAGCGAGATCAGGTTCGGCACCGCCATCAGCGCGTTGGCGATGTCCGCGAAATTCCAGACCGACTGCAGCGAGACCACCGACCCCACCAGCACGCCGAGCACCCACAGGTAGCGGTACGGCCCGATCGCCTTGCGCCCAAACAGGTATTCCACTGCCTTTTCGCCGTAGTACGACCAGCCCAGGATCGTCGAGAACACGAACGTCAGCATGCCGACGAACAGGAAGATCGGCCCGGCCACGTGCAGATCGGCGAACGCCGCCTTCGTCAGCGCGGCCTTGCCCAGCCCTTCCTGCCAGTGCCCGGAACTCACGAGCACCAGGCCCGTCAGCGCGCAGATCACCACCGTGTCCCAGAACGTGCCTGTGGCGGACACCAGCGCCTGGCGCACCGGCGTCGAGGTCTTCGCCGCGGCCGCCACGATCGGCGCGCTGCCCATGCCCGATTCGTTCGAGAACAACCCGCGCGCCACGCCGTAGCGGATCGCTTCCTTCAGTCCCGCGCCGGCAAAGCCGCCGACCGCGGCCTGCCCCGTGAACGCGCTCGAGAAGATCGTCGCCAGCGCGGCCGGCAGCGCGTGCCAGTTCATGACGAGGATCGCCACGCACCCCAGCACGTAGAGGCCCGCCATGAACGGCACCAGCAGCGCGCACCAGCGCGCGATCGACCGGATGCCGCCCAGGATCACGAGCGCCGTCACCCCCGCCATCGCCAGCCCGAGGCCCCATTGCAGCCAGGCCGCCGGCACCGCCGGGAACGTCTCGCAGACCAGCGAGGTCACCGCGTTCGCCTGCACCATGTTGCCGATGCCGAACGCCGCGATGGCCGTCATCGCCGCGAAGAACGTCGCCAGCGGCTTGCTGTTCATGCCCCGTTCCAGCACGTACATCGGCCCGCCCGCCATCGTGCCGTCCGGCAGCTTGACGCGGTACTTCACCGACAGCAGCGCCTCGGCGTATTTCGTCGCGATGCCGAACACGCCCGTCAGCCACATCCACAGCACCGCGCCGGGACCGCCCAGCGAGATCGCCGTCGCCACGCCCACGATGTTGCCCGTGCCCACCGTCGCCGCCAGCGCCGTCGTCAGCGCCCCGAAATGGCTCACGTCCCCCTCGCCCTCTTGCCCGCGCTGCAGCGAAATCCGGATCGCGTGCCCCAGATAGCGCTGGATGAAGCGCAGGCGCACCGTCAGGTACAGATGCGTGCCCACCAGCAAAAACAACATCGGCGGGCCCCACGCCCAGCCGGCCACGGTTTCGAGGATTTGGTTGATGCCCATCGCGGTCCTTTCGATTGGAAAGGCCCGACTCTAGCCTTTCCCCCGTCCCCACGTCATCCGGGATTTGCGGAATTCCGTTCTATCCAAGCCACAAATCGCGCTGTGCGGAAACATCGGCAACCGCTCACGGCCGAAAGCGTGGCCCAAGCCCAACGGGCAAAGGCCCGTGAAAAGGGGGTGCCGGGGAAAACCAAGGTGGGGAACAGCCGAGTGCCGCTTGCCACGCCAACGGCGTGGAGCCCGAGCCGCAGGCGAAGGACGGACGCGAGGTCTATATCGAAGCGCGCAGCGTGGCGAGCGAGTGAGCAAAGCGAACAGAGCGGCAAAACCGCAGCCCCGCAGGGAACATGACCAGGCTGAGCTTGTTGAAGCCTGGCGCGGTCCATGGGCGCGCCCCATTCCCCGCGAAGCCCACCCACGCGGGCGAGCGGCCCTCTTCTCGCCTCGGCTTCATAATCGCCTAAAACTGCCCGGAAAACAGCAATTTTAAACCCAAGCGTTTCAGTCATTTTCTTGCCCCCAAAACTCAAAGCGCCGCATTTGTATTCTGTTCCATAGGAAATGGATAAGTTGGTCTTAAAATTATAGGGCCGGCCCCTTTTCGGCCTCTTTGCGCATCATGGCACAGGAACTGGACCGGGCAACTCTCCCGCGAGACAGAGCAATGCATACCAGTAGAGCTTATCCTTGTTCGCGGGCTTCCGGTCGTCACTAGGAGGGGCAGCAAGTCGGTAGCTGTTTCTCAACGACTCAAGTGACTGATCGTCGCCGATAGCCGCAAGATATGAAACGAGCATGTCCGCCGGATAGACATTTTGAGCTAGAGCAAGATTGCAAAGTTCCATCTTCTGCAATGGCGTAAAGTTGGCCGCTTCGATCTGGTTCTGACACACATAAACCGACGGGTAAATCCGGATAGTCCTGTTCGTTGGCCAAGGCCATGATGCAGAGACGAGCATCTCTTGAACATAAGCATCCAAGCTTCGGTCATGCCAGCGGATCGCAAGCGGCAGTGCATCCCAACGGCCGGACCGAACGAGATCAGCGACCCATCCTATGTCATCCGCGGAGGCATTGGATTTTTTTAACAGCGCAACGACAGCACGATCACGCAATGCGGTATGGGGATCCTGTTGGTAGACCTGCTTAAGACAACTCGCTAATGTTGAATCCGATAAGGACTGCTCCGCCGCGTTTGTCCAGATCGTCGCATCCACAACAACATTAAGCAGCGCAAGACGATCTTCGAAATTGGTGACAACAAGAGTCTGTTGCGCTAAGGATAGGCGGAGCGCTTTACGATTCTCAGGATCGAGCGAACGAACAGCCTCTTTCGTAGCGGAGGCAAGTTCGATGGGTTTGTTCACCAGAAGCCGAATGCATTCCTGGGCGGGTTGCAGATCGCCAGAAGACAGAGATTCAGAATGAACCGAAGATGGCAGGGCAACAAATGCCCCAGCCAAGATAACGACGAACAGAGCATTGAAATACTCAGCTTGCGTCTTCATCGTTCGACCTCCCGCCAACTCCACAAGGGAATGAAGTTTGCAATTCCCGAAATGCTTGGATACATCAGGTTGCCTCCCGTTAAGGGGTCGTTGACGTGGCTGCAGCCGACTGCGTGTCCCCATTCATGAGCCTCGATTTGTGATACGAGCTGAACGCTACGGCTCCCCGATGCAATGAAACAACTGTTTAACGAGGGGCTATAAAAGCCTCCGATGGCCTGATCTTGATTATATTGAATGAAATGGATGTCTTCGACAAAGAAGACCCAGATCGCATTCTGTTCTACACTTCGATTTGCCAGCCCTATCGCCTGCGCGGCTTCCTCAACCAAGACGTACAACTCGATTCCGGTGTTGTCGAGCATCCCGTCACCATCACCGCCTTCGCTCGGCGTGTCGTATGGGATCTGCAGGGTGTGAACCGAAGCCAAGACATTGGGTGTAATAGCGGCCTGAAGCCAACGAGAGGATATTTCTGAATTGGGATCAGGCGGGACAGGATTTGGGATTGTCGCGGAGTTGTTTGGATCAGATACCACAAAATACCGGGTCTGCGGCCGCACATCCTCACCAATGAACACACCCATCTCTTCACTAGCCGTACAGGATGACGTGGCACAGCCCACACGAGCGTAAAATGTCCCTTCTGCCCACGACCAACCGATCGGTTCGCTGCCAGGTCCCACTATGGTGATACTCTGAGGTGATGTAATCGGCTGTGAAGGCGAGAAGTCGAACTTATCGCCGTCAGTTTCTCCTTTGGCAAAGTAAACTTGGTCAATTTCCAATGTCGGATCAATTGTGGCCTTGATCTTCGTGTTGTCGAATTTCTCAACGCAGACCCAAGGCTTGGATGGTGAGGTCTTGTCGTCGAAGCCAAATTTCGTATTTGCCCCGTCGTCATTCAAGTCCACCTTAACGACATACAAGATCATTTCGTTATAGCAAGTGTTGGGATCGGGCGAGGTGGCCATGATTCGGTATTTTCCGCTGCCGGTGCCGAACGAGACCACCCCGTTCGTTATGCTCGCTTCGGCCCCTTCCAGAGTTTCAATGTCCCAGGTCACGAGCGCATTCGGGCCAGCCAGCATTTTGGGCCGCGCGTCGTACGTGCCGCCAGCGCACCAACAGGCCCAATCCTCCCTCTCGGTCTCGGAAAGCGGACGGAACGTCGCGGAAATATACTGGATCCTGCAGGTCGCGGTAATCGAGACGCTGTTGTTGCAATAGTTGCTTTCCACGTAATCATACAATATGAGATCGAAATTTCCCGATTTCTTGTTCGTCACGGAAGCCGTGATGTTGGTGGTGAAACTCTTGGCCCCCATCGTCTCGTCGGCGTAGAATTTTCCCTCGATCGAGAAGCAATCGTCTACGAAACCGGACAAGATCATGTTGGTGATCAGCAGCACCGGGGCCAAGTAGTTCGTCGGACGGGCTTGGATGGTCGCATATTCCACCTTTTGGCCGGTTCCGCGACTGATCGATTGACTGAAATGGGGCAACACGTATACCAGTTCATAGTGATCATGGCAGTTGTTCATCGCGGGGAACAAGTCGATTGAGTCGGACACGTCATCCCCATCGGTGTCCCAATTGACGGGACTCGTGCCCCAGATGTTTACTTCTTCTCCGTCCGTCCACCCGTCGTCGTCGGTGTCCGCATCGGTGGGAATCGAGCCTGCCGCGTATTCCATGCCATTTGCCAGACCATCCTCGTCCAGATCGTCCACGGCGTCGTACATGGCGGCGATGCCATTTGTCCCGATGGCCGACCGGTAGATGCGCACGTCGTCGAGCCGTCCCTTCCAGTGCTCGCTGAACCCCGCGTCTTGGCCGTTCCCGATGGAAAAATAGCCGTTGGTCGCGGGGGTGAAAACGGCCGCAACCGGATCTCCGACCAACGCGCCGTTCCGGTACAGGCGCATGTTCGTCCCGTCGAATTCCAGCGCCAGCCAGACCCATTGATCGACAAACGCGTTCGTATCCTGTGCCCATCCGGAGAACCCGACCATGGCATAGGCAACGCCGTTGGAGCCGAAGCCCAGGCAATATCCGTCGTACGTGGCCGCCATGAGATCGCTGATCACTTCGGGCCAATCCGAGGTGCAGCTTCCGTCCAGATGCGCCCAGGCGCTCACGGTGAAGGCCCCGCCGGTCAACACCGAGACGTCTTCCGCGATCCGCACCCAGTCGTCGTTTCCATCGAAAGCCAACGCGCCGCCGAATGCGCCCGCTTCCGTCCAGCCGCTATTGGTTGCCCCCGAGAAGCCCCGCAACTCCCCGTAATAGCCATCCATGGCGGAATTCAGGGCGTTGGTTCCTTCGCCATCGTCGAATTTCCACCAACAGACCAGGGAAGAATCCAGGCCGGATCTCGGCTCCAGCCCGTATTCCACCTCCCAGCCGTCGGGCATGCCGTCCCCGTCGGTGTCCGCCAAGCCGGGATCGGTGCGGTGCAGGAGGATTTCCGCGCCGTCGCGCAGGCCGTCTTCGTCCGCATCCACGGGCTGCGCGGCGGCATAGAAGCGCACCAGGGCGTTGCTGGGCACGTCCGCGTCTTCCCAGACCGCCACGCCGTTGGTGAAGAGCAGATTGGTCGTCCGGCACTCCCAGCCGCTTTCGATGCCGTCGTACGGCGGGGAAATCGGCGTCCAAACGACGTTCGTGTCCACGACGACTTCGTTCTCGTCGTTCGTCCAGGTTGCGACCACCAGCGAGGAGGTATGCAGAACGGTATAGGAGTAGATTTCGGCCCCGTCCATCCCGTTCGACACCGTAATCCGCATCGATCCGTTCGTGTTCTGGATGCCGGCGAACCCAAACTGGCCGGCGCCTAGGCTTTTCAAAGCGATTTCGCCGGTTCTCGGCGGTTTCGCCGACTTGGCAGCGCGGGTCGCGACGGCCTCCTCGATCCGATCCTCCGCATACAGGTACGGCTCGACGTCCTCCGCCGGGAGCAGGTCGAGCCGCAAGACCACGCGCGCGGGATCGGCATCCGCCGCCCAGACGCGGGAAACGGTCTCGGCGGGCAGGGTCGCGATGAGCTTGCCCTCGGCGTTGCGGACGAGGGTTTCGCGGGTCGCCGGATCCAGCGCCAGCGAAAGCGGATAAATCGCCACGGTGTTCTTGTCTTCGCCCAGCAGATCCGCCAGAAACGCTTCATCGAAATTCGCGGCGTCGAACGGCGCCACCGCCGGGAACATTGGTTGGACCAGGGCCGTGCCCGGCGGCGTGATGCGGTTGAAAAAGCGGCGCTGGATTTCCGCGCCCTCGGCCAGATCCCGGGCGTCCAAAACCTCGTGGACCATGAAATCGGCGTATTCCGCGGCATCCACCGCGGCCGGTTCCGGCGCGGCAACGCGATCAGCGGCAAAAGCCAACGCGCACAAGGCCAAAATCGCCGCGCCGATGTAGATTCTTTTCCACCCCCAAGCCGGTCCGTTCGAAAAGCGCCCGTTCATGGCTCCATAAAATGACATAGGTTTGCCTTCTCGTCAATCCATGTGTTTTTCCGGCTTTTCTACCCGGCGTGGCCTCTGCCACAAGCCGCATTCGACGGCGCGTCGGCGCTTGCTTTTCGCCGCCGGAGAATGCTAGGGTGCTTCTCGCGTCGTCCACGGTGGACGGCACATCCGGCGACTACGGAAGCGGGTGCAAATCCCGCGCGGTCGCGCCGCTGTAAACGGTTCCGAAATTCCGGCAAGCCATTCCGCGTTTGATCGCGGGAGAAGGCGGAAGAGTAGCAAGCCGCGAGCCAGAAGACGGGAAGCCGGAGCGATCCTCATCTCGAAGCCCTCGCAGTCTGGGGCGGAAAGGATGCCGTCATGCGGCGTTGTTGCTGGTTCCTGCTCGTTCCGTTTCTCGTCCTCCCCGTTTTCGCGGCGCAAACGACCGTCTCGTTCGACGCCCACTTCACCGGTCCGGACGAATACCTCGAAAACGTTTCCCTCGCCGACGAAGCGGCGACCTTCCTCAACACGTATTACGAATCCTGGGGCTCCTGGTATTGGGCCGGCTTCGCGTTTTCCACGGTCAGCAACCTCGTCGCCAATTCCTACACGAACCAGTACGCCGCGGCGCAAGGCTTCCCGCGCGCATACGCCGTGGGCTATCACGACTATTACCAGAACATCGCTCCCGAAATCGCCTTCGCCCTGCCCGCGGCGCCGAAGTCGGTCCGGATCAACAACACGACCTACACCGCGCTCACGATCCGCGACGGCGACGAATACGGCTTTTCCCAGCCCTTCGGCAGCAACGACACCTACATCCTGACCCTGACCGCCTACGACGTCGAAGGCACCGTCGTCGCGACCACCAACCACTATCTGGCCGATTTCCGCGACGGGAAGACCTTCATCCAGACCAACTGGTCCACGCTCGATCTGTCGTGGATGCCGGCGGACGTCGTCTCGCTCGTCGGCGCGCTGACCACGTCCGACGTGGGCATCTACGGCCCCAACACGCCGACGTATTTCGCCTTGGCCGACTTCACCTATGCCTACGCCGACAGTTCCGGCGGAATCGCCTCCACCAATTCCGCCATCCTGTGCTGGGCGGACGGCTGGGCCGACTACGCGCCGGGCACCAACGTCGAGGCTCAATGGCAGGTGCCTGCGAACGCCACCGGCGCCGCCGAAGGTTCCCTCGACGGCCTCGGCGCCACCAACGGCATAGTGCCCCTCGGCGACGACGGCTCGATCGTCCTGACCTTCCCCGCGCCGATCGCCGACGGCCCCGGCGCCGATTTCGCCGTTTTCGAAAACGCGTTCTCGGAGGATTTCCTCGAACTGGCATATGTCGAGGTCTCGTCCGACGGCACGAACTACTTCCGTTTCCCGACCCACTGTCTGGAGACGAACTGGATCGACACCTACGGCGCGACGAACGTCACCGATCCGACGGCCTTCGGCGGCTTCGCCGGCAAGCACCTGCAGGGCTTCGGCACGCCGTTCGATCTGCGCGCGCTCGCCGGCGAGGACGGCCTCGACGTCCGCCGCGTCACCCACGTGCGCATCGTGGACGTGAAGGGCGACGGCTCGAATCTCGACGACTACGGCAACCCCGTTTTCGACCCGATGCCGACCTACGGTTCCGGAGGCTTCGACCTCGACGCCGTGGGCGTGCTGAACGCCTGCCTCGACATCTCGGCCGATCCGGCCGCGGCGGCCCCCGCCCTGCCGGGCTATGAAACCGTGCTCGAATACACCCCCACGCTGGCCCCGCCCGCCTGGCGCACGAACGACGTGCCCGCGCAAGGCGCGCCCGGCTTCTTCCGCTGGAAGCTGGTGAAATGATCCGGAAGCCCCAATCGGCTTTCCAAGGTAGGGCCGCCGCGGCGCGCCGTCCCTACCCCCCTGGATTTTTCCACGCTATGGAAAAAAATTCGGCGGTTTTTCCACGCTACGTAAAAACTTTCGGCGGTTTTTACGTAGAACGTAAAAACTTTGGGCAATTTTTCCACACTGTGGAAAAAAGTTTTCCACAGTGTGGAAAACTTCGAATCGCGATTCCCCGCGCGCGGGCGGCAGGGTTCACGCTGATCGAGCTGTTGGTGACGATGGCGGCGATCGGCCTGCTGGCGGCGATCCTGACCGCCGCGATGCCGGCGGCGAAGGCCGCGGCGGACGCGGCGGCCTGCCGCTCGAACCTGCGGCAGCTGGCGACGGCGAACCTGGCCTACGCGGCGGACCACGGGCGGTACGTGGCGGCGGCGGCGGACATCGACGGCGCCAATTCGATCCGCTGGCACGGGGTGCGCGTCGGCAAGGTTTTCGACGGCTCGCAGGGCCCGCTGGCGGAGTATCTGGGCGGCGGCGGCGCCAGCACGTGGGTGCGCCGCTGCCCGGGGTTCCAGCCCGACGCGGCCGGGTTCGAGGCGTCCTGCGGGGGTTACGGCTACAACGCGCTGGGGGTCGGCTCGGAACTCTGCCTGCCGGACGGCGGCGGCACGGCGGTCGGCATGCGGCCCGGTGCCCTTGCCCAGCCGGCGGCAACGGTCATGTTCGCGGATGCGGCCTACCTGAAAGGCAGCGGCGCGAAGGCGAAAATGATCGAATATTCGTTCGCCGAACCGCCCCAGTTCGCCGGCGGCGGCACGCCGTGGCCCACCATCCATTTCCGCCACCGGGGCAAGGCGAACGTGGCGTGGTGCGACGGCCACGTGACGTCCGAGACGCTGGCCCGCAGCGACGGCAAGTTCCGGACCCACCAATTGGGCTGGTTCGGGCCGGACGACAACTCGCTGTTCGACCCGTTTTGAGGGGAAATTCCCGATATTTGCCTATATTTGAGAGTTGACGGGGGGGGGCTCATGGGCTAGTCTTCCCGCGTTGATACAACTCTGGCTGTCTGTGAGAGTGGGTTTTTCCCACTCTTTTGCATATCGGGAGTTGTCGGTTTGTCGTGCTTTTCCCCCGTTTGGGGAGGAGGTTTGAAATATGAACAACGAATTGCTGGCCGTTTTTGAATATATGGAACGCGAACGCAAGCTGGACCGCGAAACCCTCGCGCAGCTCGTGGAGTCCTCGCTGCAGGTGGCCGGGCGCAAGAGCATCGGCCGCGTGCGGGATCTGCGCGTCGAAATCAATCGCAAGACGTTGGAAATCAAGGCTTTCGCGAGCATCCAGGTCGTGGATTTCGTCCGCAATCGCGACGAGGAAATCTCCCTGGACGACGCCCAGGTGAAATATCCGGGCAAAAACTACAAGCTCGGCGACCTGATCGAGGTCGAAGTCACTCCCCGGAATTTCGGGCGCATCGCGGCGCAGACGGCCAAGCAGGCCATCATCCAGAAGCTGCGCATGGCGGAAAAGGACAAGGTCTACGCCATCTACAAGGACCACGTCGGGTCCATCGTCACCGGCACCGTCCGGCGGTTCGACCGCAGCGACGTGTTCATCGACCTCGGCGACGCCGAGGGCGTCATGCCCGGCAAGGAACGCGTCCCGAGCGAGGAATACCAGATCGGCGACCGCATCCGGTTCCTGCTGCTGGACCTCGATGCGCAGGCCCAGGGCACCCAGCTCACGCTGTCGCGCGCCAATCCCGATTTCATCAAGAAGCTCTTCGAGCTCGAAGTTTCCGAGATCGCCGACGGCACCGTCGAGATCAAGGGCATCGCGCGCGAAGCGGGCTTCCGCACCAAGATCGCCGTGCATTCGAACGACGAAAAGGTGGATCCCGTCGGCGCCTGCGTCGGCCTGCGCGGCCAACGCGTCAAGAACATCGTCCGCGAGCTGTCGGGCGAGAAGGTCGACATCGTCAAGTGGAGCACGGACATCAAGACGTTCGTGACCAACTCGCTGGCGCCGGCCAAGCTGCTGCGCCTGGAAGTGGACGAGGCCGAAAACGCCGTGAAGGTCGTCGTGGAATCCGACCAGCTCTCGCTGGCGATCGGCAAGAAGGGCCAGAACGCCCGCCTGACCGCCAAGCTCACCGGCTGGAAGGTCGACATCCAGAAGGACGAAGGCGACATCACCTTCGAAGAAAAGATCGTGCGCGCCACCGACCAGCTGGCCGCCGTCGAAGGCATCGGGCGCGACCACGCCGAGAAGCTCGTCGCCTCCGGATTCCTCACGCTGGAAGGCATTTTGGCGGCGGACATCCAAGATCTGGTGGACGTGGAGGGCTTCGACGCCGACGTCGCCCAGCAGGTACGGACCGCGGCCGAAGCCGCGTTCGAGCGCGAAAACGGAAAGGCGACGGAGTGACCATGAGAATCTGCGACCTAGCCAAAGAGTTGATGACCACGGGCAAGGAGCTCCTCGCGCTCCTGCAGACCCGCGGTTGCACCGCGCGCAGCACGCAGGCGAACCTGACGCCCGATCTGGAACAATATCTGCGCGACGAAATCCGGCGCATCTACTACGGCGGCGCCGAAGCGGCCGCCCCCGCCGAGACGGCGGCCCCGACGGCCCCCGCCGAAGCGGCCCCCGCCGAAGCGGCCACCGAAACGGCGCCCGCGGCGGAAGAAGCGCCCGCGGCCGCGCCGGTGCCCGTCCCCGAACCCGCCGCCCCCGAGGCGGAACCGGAACCCAAGACCGTCGCCATCAAGGGCCACGTGGTCGTCAAGGATTTCGCCGAACTGCTCGGCATCAAGCCCAACGTGCTGATCGCCAAGCTCATGAAGCAGGGCATCTTCGCGTCCATCGGCATGAAGATCGATTTCAAGGCGGCCGAACCCATCGCGAAGGAGCTCGGGTTCGTCCTCGAACACGAAAAGAAAGCCCCGCCGCCGCCGCCGCCGGTCAAGGCGGAACCCAAACCCGAAAGCACGGGCGAAGACGCCAAGGACGATCTCCAGCCGCGGCCGCCCGTCGTCACGTTCATGGGCCACGTCGACCACGGCAAAACCTCCCTGCTCGACTACATCCGCAAGGCGCACGTCGCCGCGGGCGAAGACGGCGGCATCACGCAGCACATCGGCGCCTACCAGGTCGAACACCAGGGCCGCCTGATCACCTTCCTCGACACCCCCGGCCACGAGGCCTTCACCGCCATGCGCGCGCGCGGCGCCAACCTGACGGACATCGCCGTCATCGTCATCGCCGCCGACGACGGCATCATGCCGCAGACCAAGGAGGCCATCCAGCACGCGCAGGCCGCCAAGGTCGCCATGATCATCGCCATCAACAAGTGCGATCTGCGCACCGCCAACCCCGACCGCGTGAAGCGCCAGCTGCAGCAAATGGGCCTCGCCCCCGAAGACTGGGGCGGCGACCTCATCTGCTGCCCCGTCAGCGCCGCCAAGGGCGACGGCATGGACCACCTGCTCGAAATGATCCTGCTGCAGGCCGACGTCCTCGAGCTCCGGGCGAATCCCCGCCGCAAGGCGCAGGGCTACGTGATCGAATCGCGCCTCGAAGCCGGCATGGGCCCGACCGCCAACGTGCTCGTCACCAACGGCACCCTCCAGCTCAACGACGCCATCGTCTCCGGCTCCACCTGGGGACGCGTCAAGGCCATGATCAACGACCAAGGCAACAAGGTCCGCACCGCCGGCCCCTCCGCCGCCGTCAAGATCCTTGGCCTGACCAGCGTGCCGTCGCCCGGCAACGAATTCCACGTCTACAAGAACGACCGCGAAGCCCGCCAGATCGCCGAAGAGCGCGCCGCGGCCGAGCGGCTGAAGGAACTCGGCGGCAACGCCGAAACCAAGCCGCCGATGACCCTCGAGGAATTGCTGCAGGAAAAGGCCGGCAGCGACAAACGCACCCTCAACGTCATCCTCAAAACCGACGTGCTCGGCTCGCTCGAAGCCATCCGCGGCTCGCTCGAAGGCATCCACAGCGAAAAGGTCGACTTGGCCATCATCGGCACCGGCGCCGGCAACGTCACCGTCAACGACGTGCTGCTCGCCTCCGCCTCCCGGGCCGTCATCCTCGGCTTCCACGTCGCGAAAGACGCCGGCGCGGGCGCCGAAGCCAAGCGCAAGGGCGTCGAGATCCGGCTGTACTCCATCATCTACGAGATGCTCGACGACGTGAAGAACCTGTTGACGGGCCTGTTGGAACCCATCCTCAAGGAACACGTCAACGGCCAGGCCGCCATCCGCCAGATCTTCGACATGGGCAAGCGCGGCAAGGTCGCCGGCTGCATGTGCCTGAAGGGCAAGGTCACGCTCAAGGGCCGCGCGCGCGTCCGGCGCAAAGACGAAATCCTCTACGAAGGCAAGATCCAGACCCTCCGCCGCTTCCAGAACGAGGCGAACGAAGTCCGCGAAGGCCAGGAATGCGGCATCGTGCTCGACCGCTTCACGAACTTCGCCGAAGGCGACGTCATCGAATCCTACGAAATCGAAAAGGTCGCCCAGGAGCTGTAGCCGCTCCGGGGGCGGCCCGGACGGGCCCCGCCATGAAAGCCGATCGAATCACGCGCGTCAACGAACTCATCCGCCGCGAACTGGGCGTCCAGCTCTACCGCGTCGTGAACCGGCCCGATTTCGATTCCGCCGCCGTCACGTTCACGCACGCGATCACGTCGGTGGATCTGCGCAGCTGCCGCGTGCTCGTCTCGATCCGCGGCGAGCCCGCCGACCAGGAGCGCATGCTCTCCATCCTCCGCCGGGCCCACGCCGATTTCCAGGAAGCCATCCACCGGAACGTCGTCCTGCGCTACACCCCGCAGCTCCATTTCGTCCTCGACCATTCCGTCGAACAGGGCGACCACGTCCTCCAGATCCTCCACCAAATGGAGGAAACCGGCGAAATCGAACCGGAACCCGACGAAGACGCGCCGGATTCCGGCGCGGACGCCCTCGGCAGCGAGGACGCCGGCGACTCCGACATCCCGCCCGTCTGATCCCCTTATGGCCAACGCCCCTTTCACCTCCCCCGGTCTCGACGGCCTGCTGCTCGTCGACAAGCCCTCCGGCCCCACGTCGCACGACGTCGTCGCCCAGATCCGCCGCCGGTTCCGCATCCCCAAGGTCGGTCACGGCGGCACGCTCGACCCCATGGCCACCGGCCTGCTCGTCATCCTCCTCGGCAAGGGCACCAAGATTTCCGACCGCGTCATGGGCCACGACAAAACCTACGAAGGCGTCCTCCGCCTCGGCATCGAAACCGATTCCCAGGACGCCGACGGCCAGGTCGTCGCCGAACGCGACGCCGCCGGCATCTCCGCGGAGCAGGTCGTCGCGCAAATGAAAGCGCGCCTCGGCGACCAGATGCAGATGCCCCCGATGGTTTCCGCCATCAAGATCAAGGGCGTGCCGCTCTACAAGCTCGCGCGCAAGGGCGAAACCGTCGAGCGCCCCCCCAAGCTGATCCACGTCTACCGGTTCGATCTTCTCGATTTCGCCCCGCCCGACGTCCGCTTCTCCGTCGCATGCACCAAGGGCACCTACGTCCGCACCCTCGCGCACGACGTCGGCCAATCCCTCGGCGTCGGGGCCCACCTCGTGCAGCTTCGCCGCACGAAAATCGGCCAGCTCGACGTCGCCCGCGCCGCGACCCTCGACGAACTCCTCGAATGCCCGTCCCTCGAGGGCCGGATCATTCCGCTGGCCGCCGCCCTGCCTTTGCTGGCCTGAAAGTTGCGGACCGTCGGTTGGCTACGGCGGATCGTACTTGAATATTGGATATTGGACATTGAATATTGGATATTGAGATTCCGATGTCTCTCACCACCGTCAACGTGGCGCCGCTCGTCCTGGCCATCGGCCAGTTCGACGGCGTGCACCGCGGCCACCAGGCCGTCTTCCGCACCGCCGTCGAATCGGCGCGGGCCCGCGGCGGCGTTTCCGGCTGCCTCACCTTCTCCCCCCACGTCGCGCAGCTCCTCAATCCCGCCCGCGCGCCGCTGTTGCTGGCGACCCCCGAACAGAACCAAGCCCTCGTCTGCGCCTGCGGCATCGAGCAGATCCACGTCTTTCCCTTCACCCGCGAATTCGCCGCCATGGGCCCGGACGAATTCCTTTCCCTGCTCAAGATCGAATTCCCGGCCCTCGCCGAAATCGTCGTCGGGGAAAACTTCACGTTCGGCAAGGACCGCGCCGGAAACCGCGCAACGCTGCCGGGCCTCGCGGAGGCCCTGGGCCTGGGCGCGCGGATCGTCCCGCACGTCGCGCTCGCGGGCGCGCCCATTTCCAGCACCCGCGTCCGCGCGGCGGTCCAGGCGGGCGACCTGCCGCTGGCCAAGGCCCTGCTGGGCCGCGCGTTCGCGCTCGCCGGCACGGTCGTCCACGGCCGCGCCGTCGGCCGTTCCCTCGGCTTCCCCACCGCGAACGTCCGCCCCGTCCTGCCCATCCGGCCCGCGCCCGGCATCTACGCCGCGCGCCTGCACCTCCACGACGGCCCGCATGCCGGCGCGGCCTTCGTTCCCGACCCGGCCGATCCCGCGCAGGCCCACTTCGGCAAAGTCGTCGAAATCCACGTGCCCGGCCTGTCCCGCAACCTGTACGACGTCGACGTGGAGGTCTCCTTCACCCGCCGCTTGCGCGGCCACGCGCATTTCCCCGATGCCGCCGCCGCATCCGCCCAGATCGCCCGCGACGTCGAACATGCCCTAGCCACCGACGCCGAGGAACATCCGTGAGCAAAACCGCGCCCGCCACCGAGCTCCTCGCGCCCGCGGGCGAAAAGGCCGCAGCCTACGCCGCGTTCGCGTTTGGCGCCGACGCCGTCTATACCGGCCTGCCGCGATTTTCCGCCCGCGCCGAAGCCGTCAACCTGTCCCCGCGCGAACTCGAAGAAATCGCCGCCTACGCCCATGCCCTCCCCCGGCCGCGCCGCGTCTACGTCACGCTCAACACCTTGATCCGCGAAGCCGAATTGCCCGATCTGATCCGTTCGCTTGCGCTCTGCGCGGAATCCGGCGCGGACGCGGTCATCGTGCAGGATTTCGGCGTGGCCCGGCTCGCGCGCAAGCACTTCCCCGCGCTCCGGCTGCACGCCTCCACGCAGATGGCGATCCACAACCTCGAAGGCGTTCGCGCCGCCGCGCGCCTCGGGTTCAAGCGCGTCACGCTCGCCCGCGAACTGACCCTCGACGAGATCCGCTCCATCGCGAAGCAGGCGCCCGCCGAACTCGAGACCTTCCTGCACGGCGCGTTGTGCTACTCCTATTCCGGCCTGTGCCTTTATTCCGCCCTCCTGCGCGACCGCTCCGGCAACCGCGGTTCGTGCGCCTATCCCTGCCGCGATGCGTTCTGCGCCGTCCGCGATCCCGGCGCGGCGCCCGTCCGACCCGGACTCGTGTTCTCGATGAAGGATCTTGCCGCCGGCGCGTCCATCCACGACCTGGTCCAGGCCGGCGTGGCCTCGCTCAAGATCGAAGGCCGCAAGAAGTCCCCCCTCTACGTCGCCGCCGCCGTTCACTACCACCGCAAGCTCCTCGACCGCTCCTTCCAGGCCGGCGAACAGGAACAATGCGCCGACGACCTGCGCACCATCTTCTCGCGCCCGTGGACCGGCCTCTATCTGAAATCCAAGGCCAACCGCGACGTCATCGACCCCGACGCCACCGGCCACCGCGGCACGCCCGTCGGCCGCGTCGAAAACGCCGGCCGCGATTTCCTCCAGTTCCGCACGGCCCTTCCGCTCGAAGTCCACGACGGCCTCCAGATCGAGCTGCCCGGCGAAACGCGGCCGTTCGGGTTCGCCGTCGAGGAAATCGTCCTCTCCAACGGACGGCGCGTCTTCGAAGCCCCGGCGAACAGCCTGCTGCAGGTGCCGCTGCCGGCCGAAGCCCCGCGCATCCCCAAGGGCACCGAGCTGTTCCTCGCTTCCTCGCAGGCCGTCAAGCGCCGCTACCGCTTCGACGTCCCCAACCCGCGCGACCTGCGCCGCCGCTTCCCCATGGACGTGCGGCTCGTGCTTTCCGAAGACCGCGCCGAAGCCTTCGCCGTCGCCGCCGCCGACGGAACCGCCCTCGCCGCAACCGCCGTCCTCGAAGGGCCGTTCGCCGCCGCCAAGAATCCGGAAGCCCTGCCGGCCGCGCTTCGGACCGCGTTTTCCAAGCTGGGCGACACGCCTTTCGAATTGCGCCAGCTTTCCCGCGAAGGTCCCGCCCTCTTCATTCCGGTTTCGCAGCTCAACGCCTGGCGCCGCGACCTGACCGCCGCTCTCGAACAATCCCTCCGCGATGCCCGCGAAAAACATGTCGAGCAGGCCGTTTCTTCCCTCTCCCTCCCGACCTCCGACCTCTGCACTCCGACCTCTCCAGCAAAAACGCCCGCGTTTTTGCTGAAGACCGACCAGCCGTCCGTTCTTCTCAACGCGTTTCCCGGCGGCGACGTGCCGCGCGTCACCGAGCTCATCGTCGAACTCGGTCGCGAAAGCGTCGAACAAATCGAAGCCGCGCTGGCGCGGCTTCCGGACCGGATCGCCGTGCGGCTCGCCCTGCCGGCGATCGCGCGCGCGTGGGACCGCGAAGAGCTGCGGGCCCAGATCCGGCATTTCTTCGACCGGGGCCACCGCCGGTGGGAAGCCGCCAACCTTTCCGCGCTGGAATTCCTCCCCCGCGCGGACGATCTCGACCTTTCCGCCGACTGGCCGCTCTACGTCCTCAATTCCGCGGCCCTCGCCGAATTGAACGAGCGCGGCATTTCGCGCTTCGCCGTCTCGCCCGAAGACACCGCCGAGAACGTCGCCCTCCTCGCCGCGCGCCATCCGTTCGCGCTCGTCTGGCCCGTGCACCGCGATCCGCCCCTGTTCATTTCCGAATCCTGCCCGCATGCCGCGCAGCTCGGCCGCTGCCCGGGCCCGGCCCGTTGCGATTTCACCGAGCAATCCTTCGTCTCCAAAGCCGGCGAAGCGGTCAAGACCGTCAACCGCCGCTGCCGGTTCTACACCCTGCTCGAAAAGCCCGTCGTCCTGCCCGTCCCGCCCGGCCTGCCGGTAATCCCCCGGGCCGACTTCCTCTATCGCGCCTGGACCCCCGACGCCTTGCGACCCGCCCTCGTCCACCTTCTCTAACCTCCGCCCTTGCCAAGCGCCGCCGGACGCGCCATCATGATGGCGTCATCCAAAGCGAGGTGCGCCCATGATCAAAAACATCCTCTTCGGCGTCGACGGCTCTCCCGGCAGCGAAGCTGCCCGCGATGCCGCCATCGATCTGGCTCTGCGTCTCGATGCCCGTCTCGAAGTCATTCACGTCGTCGATTCGCGCATGCTTGAATTCCCGCTCGTCGCCCCGCAGGCAGGCGTGATCGGCTGGAATCCGGGCGCGGTCAACGGCCTCCAGCAGGCTCTGCGCCAGCGCGGCGAAACCCTCCTGGCCGAAACCGCCGCGGTCGCCGAAAAGGCCGGCGTGCCGCTCGTGACCTCCCTCGAGTTCGGCCATCCCGCGCAGATCCTGTCGGATGTCCAATCCCGCACGGAACTCGTCGTCCTCGGCCGCCAGGGCGAACACTCGAAGACCGCGCCCGACATCACCGGCTCGACCATGGAGCGGTTCATCCGGCGCGCCGACCGCCCCTGCCTCGTGACGCCCGGCGCCTACCGGCCCATCAGCAAGATCCTCGTCGGCGTCGACGGCTCCCCTTCCGCCGGCCGCGCCCTGCGCGAAGCCGTCGATCTGGCCAACGCCCTGAAGCTGCCGCTGGTCATCCTGACCGTGGCCGAAAAGGAAAGCGACCGGGACCGCGCCCAGCAGATCAACATCGAGGCCCATTGCATCGCGCGGGCCCACGATTGCGCGGCGGCGGCCTGCGTCGCCGTCGGCGTCCCCGCGCCGACCGTCATGGAGAAATGCGCCGAAACCGGCTGCGATCTCGTCGTGCTGGGGTCCCACGGCCACGGCTGGATCTACGACCGGCTCATCGGCAGCGTGGCCGCCCACGTCGTGTCCAGCGGCCAGGCGCCCGTCCTGCTCGTTCGCTGAACCTCCCCATTTCCATGATCTCGCGCTCCCCTCCTCAAGAATCCCGGGGATTGTTTTATAAAACAGTATCCATTTCTCCTAACCATAATTCCCATAGATTTTCGGATATTGTTTTATAAAACAGTTCCCGAATGGCCATGGGAGCGGAACTCCCCCTGCCGCCCATCCACACGCTGGATGAAGTCGCACCCCAGGGTCTTGCGGATTGAAATCCATCCTCGCCGGGAATCGACCGGGAATCCGGCACGAAAAAGGTTTGCGCGGGGCCGTTGGCCGCTATAATGCCCCCGACCATTTACCGAGAGGATCCGAGCATGCCCACACCCATCATCGCCATCGCCAACCAGAAGGGCGGCGTCGGCAAGACGACCACTTCCGTCAATCTCGCCGCGTGCCTCGCCGAGCGGCGCAAGAAGGTGCTGCTGATCGACCTCGATCCCCAGGCCAACGCCACCAGCGGCCTCGGCCTCGCCAAGACCGAAGGCGCCAGCATCTACGACATCCTCCTCAGCGACAAGCCGATCATCGACATCGTCCAGAAAACCGCCGATCCCCGCCTCGATTTGGTCGCGTCCGAAGTGGACCTCGCCGGCGCCGAAATCGACGTCGCGCGCGCCGAGCACTACCTGCAGCGCCTGACGATGACCCTCGAGCCGCTGGCCGCACGGGAGACCTACGATTTCATCCTGGTCGATTGCCCGCCGTCCCTCGGCATCCTCACCATGAACGCCTTGTGCGCCGCCGACGGGCTGCTGATCCCGATGCAGTGCGAATACTACGCGCTCGAGGGCATCAGCGTGATCCTCAATCTCGCGGCCAAGCTGCACGATTCCGGCGCGGCCCCGCGCCTGGCCGTCGAGGGCATCGTCATGACGATGTACGACCTGCGCACGAACCTGTCCCAGCAAGTCGTCGGCGAAATCCGCAGCCACTTCCCGGACAAGATCTACGAATCGCTCATTCCCCGTTCCGTGCGCCTGGCGGAAGCGCCGTCGCACGGGCTGCCGATCATTGCCTACGACGCCAACTGCACCGGCGCCGCCGCCTACCGGCAGCTCGCGCGCGAATTCCTCAAGCGCCGCAAGGCCGGCGAAGCGTCGGCGGAATCCCCCCTCGAAGCCGCGGAAAGGGACGAAGCCGCCCCCGAAGGCGCCCCGTCCTGAGTTCTCCTTGAACATTGGACATTGAATATCGGATATTGAATATTCAGTCCGGAACGCCCTCATGTCTTTCTCTTCCCAGCTCCGCGTTTGCGTGCTCGCCTCCGGCAGCAGCGGCAATTGCATCCACGTCGAAAGCCCCGCCACGGCGCTGCTGATCGACGCGGGGCTCTCCGCACGCGAAACCCTGCGCCGCATGGCGGCCGCCGGGCTCGATCCCGCCAAGCTCCGCGCCATCTGCGTCTCGCACGAGCATACGGACCACGTCGCCGGGATCGCCCAGCTCCACAAGCAGCTCGGCGTGGCGCTCTACGCCAACGGCGACACCGCGCGCGGCGTCAAGGGCGGCGAACGGCTGCCGTGGAATCTCTTCACCGACGGCTGCCCGTTCGCCGTCGGCGACGTCGAGATCCTGCCGTTTCCGCTGCCGCACGACGCCTACGCGCCCGTCGGCTTCGTCCTGGCCCGCGGCGCGGCGCGCCTGGGCGTCGCCACCGATCTCGGCATGCCCACGCAGCTCGCGCGCGAACGCTTGCGCGGCTGCCAGGTCGTCGTGCTCGAAGCCAACCACGACGAAACGCTCGTCCACAGTTCCTTCCGCCCGTGGTCGCTCAAGCAGCGCATCCTCGGGCGCCAGGGACACCTTTCCAACGAGACCGCCGCGGCCCTCCTCGCCGACATCGCCGGCGAGACCCTCCAGCAGGTGTTCCTCGCCCACCTGAGCAAGGAATGCAACCAGCTCGACCTGGCGCTCCACGTCGTCCGCAAGCATCTTGAATCCGCGGGTCTTGCCCGCATCCGCGTCCTGCCCACCCACCCCGACAAGCCCAGCGAATTCGCCGAGTGGTGAACAAACCGGTAAACCAACTACGAATTTAACGAATGACCCGAATAAAAGCCGAAATCCTGTTCAAAGAGGAGAGTTTCAAGATCGTCGGGGCGTGTTTTGAAGTCTACAACGGCATGGGTCATGGATTTCTGGAAGCGGTCTATCAGGAATGCCTGACGCTGGAGTTTTCCGAACAAGGCATCCCATTCGTCGAACAGCCGCATTTGAAGCTGAAATACAAAGCGAAACCGCTGAAACAAGGCTATCAGCCGGATTTCCTGTGTTTCGATGAAATCATCGTGGAAATCAAGTCGGCCAAATCCCTGACCGACGACCATCGGGCCCAGACGATCAATTACCTGAAGGCCACCGGCAAGAAGCTCGCCTTGCTTGTGAATTTCGGACATTATCCTAAATTGGAATACGAGCGCTTTCTGGCTCCGCTCCATTCGTGCCATTCGAATCATTCGTAGTTAAGGTTCCAAGGCTGTTATGCAGACTCTGAAAGAAATCCTGTCCGCCCAGATCCGCGCCGCGTTCGCCGCGGCGTTCCCCGACGCCGATTTGTCCGCGCTGTCCCTCGACGCCCTGCCGGCCGCCGACGAATCGTTCGGCGACTACCAATGCAACGGCGCCATGGCCGCCGCCAAGATCCTGCGCCGGCCGCCCCGCGCCGTCGCCGAAGCGGTCGTCGCGCAACTGCCGACGGACGACCTGATCGCCAAGGTCGAAATCGCCGGTCCCGGCTTCATCAACCTGACGCTGGCCGACGGCGCTCTCGCGCGGCACCTCGAAGCCATCCAGGCCGACGCCCACCTCGGCGTGCCCCAGCCCGGCGCCGGCAAGCGGCTAATCATCGACTACTCCTCTCCCAACGTCGCCAAGCCGATGCACGTCGCCCACATCCGTTCGACCGTCATCGGCGACGCCCTCAAGCGCATCCACCGCGCGCTGGGCTACGAAGTCCTCGGCGACAACCATCTCGGCGACTGGGGCACGCAATTCGGCATCCTGATCATGGGCTACCGGAACTTCCTCGATTCCGCCGCGCTCGCCGCCGCGCCCGTCGACGAACTCCAGCGCGTCTACGTGCTCTCGCACCAAAAGTGCGAGGAAGATCCCGCCTGGAAGGACCAGGCCCGCGCCGAACTCGTCAAATTGCAGGCGGGCGATCCGGACAACCGCGCCCTGTGGCAGAATTTCATCGACCTGTCGCTGGCCGAATTCAACCGCATCTACGGCCGCCTCGGCGTCTCGTTTGAGCTCGTTCGCGGCGAATCCTTCTACAACGACGCCCTGCCCGGCGTCGTGGAAAAGCTCCTGAGCCTCGGCCTCGTCCGCGAAAGCGAAGGCGCGCTCGTCGCGTTCCTCGAGGAGGAAAAGTTGCCGCCCTGCATCGTGCGCAAGTCCGACGGCGGCTTCAATTACGCCACGACCGATCTCGCCACCGTGTTCTCGCGCGAGGCGGAATTCCGTCCCGACGGCATCGTGTACGTCACCGACGAGCGCCAGCAGCTGCACTTCCGCCAGTTCTTTGCCCTCGCGAAGAAAGCCGGCGCGCAGACGCCCCTGCGCCACATCTGGTTCGGCCTGATGCGCCTGCCCGAAGGCCTGCTCTCCACCCGCAAGGGCACCGCCATCAAGCTCGACCTCCTTCTCGACGAAGCCGAAAAGCGCGCCCTCGAGCTCGTGAAGCAGGCCTCCCCCGAGATGCCCGCCGACCAGCAGCAGGCCGTCGCCCGCGCCGTCGGCATCGGCGCCGTCAAGTACGCCGACCTTTCGCAGAATCCGCAATCGGCCGTGACCTTCACCTGGGAAAAGGCGCTCGCGATGGACGGCAATTCCGCGCCGTATCTCCAGTACGCCTACGCCCGCATCGCGTCGGTCATCGACAAGCACGCGGAACGGTTCCCGGACTGCGACTGGCGGCGCGAACCCATCGCGCTCGACGCCCCGCAGTCCCGGCGCCTCGCCGTGCGCCTCGCGCGTTTCGCCGACGCCGTCCTCGACGCCGCGGAACAGGAGAAGCCCTCGCTGCTCGCCGACGCGCTCTACGACCTGTCGCAGGCCTATTCCAGCTTCTACCAGAACGTGCCCTTCCTCAAAGCCGACGCCGGCATCCGCGAAAGCCGCGTGCGCCTCTGCGACCTCGTCGCGCAGGTGCTTCGCCGCGGTCTCGCCCTGCTCGGCATCGACACGCCCGACCGCATCTGAGAGGATCCCCGCCATGAAGACTCAATCCGCCGTTGCCGCGCTGATCGCCCTCCTGCTTCTCAGCCCCGGCCTCGGTTTCGCCGCGACGCCCGCGGCGGACGCCGCGGCAGCCCCCTCCCCCGCGCCTTTCTTCGTGGCCAACTGGAACGTCGAAAACCTCTACGACTGCGTGGACGATCCGGACAACGACGGCGACGACGAATTCCTGCCCAACAACCCCACCACCCGCTGGACCCAGGTCCGTTACGAGACCAAACTCGACAACCTGGCGCAGGTGATTTCGGGCATGAACGGCGGCGAAGGTCCGGACGTGCTCGGCCTCGAGGAAGTCGAAAACGAAGACGTCGTGCGCGACCTGGTCGAGCGTCTGCCGGGCAAGCGCTACGGCATCGTCCACGCGGATTCGCCCGATCCCCGCGGCATCGACACCGCCATGCTGTTCAACCGCCGCCGCTTCACCCTGCTCGAATCCCACGCCTACAAGATTCCCCTGAAGTGGGGCGAAACCCGCGACATCCTCCACGCCGTGCTCGAAGATCGCGACGACGAGAAGCTCCACGTGCTGGTCAACCACTGGCCTTCGCGCGGCGGCGGCGTCGAAGCGTCCGAAATGAAGCGCGTGGTCGCCGCCCGGACGCTCGCCAAGGCCATCGAACGCATCTACCGGCGCGAACCCGCAGGTCGCATCGTCGTCCTCGGCGATTTCAACGACACGCCTTCCGACCGCTCCATCCGCGACGTGCTCGACGTGGAATTCTATCCGGCGGCGTCCGGCGAATACGATTCGGCCAAGATCTACAACCTCGCCTCCGGCAAGGCCAAGGAAGGCCAGGGCTCTTTCTACCACGCCTACGACGGCAAAGTGGAATGGCGCATGTACGACCAGATCATGGCCTCGGGCGCCCTCCTGCAGAACGCCGGCGGCCGCCGCAGCGAAATCTCGCTGTGGGTGGACAAGCCGGCGTTCATGGTGGAGGAACACGGCTGGGACAAGGGTTCCCCCGTGCCGACCTTCGAGAACCAGGAAGACTACGAAGGCGGCTACAGCGACCACTTCCCCGTCGGCGTCCGCTTCGCCTATCTCGACGCGCCGGCGAAGGCCAAACCCGCGCCGGAGAAGCCCGCCCCGGCCCCCGCGGCCGCAATCAAACCCGCCCCGGCGCCGGTCAAGGTCCGCCCCTCGGTTCCGGACGAAGCGCCGCGCCGCGCGACGACTCCGGCCAAGCCGAAACCGGCCCCGGCGAAACCGACGCGTCCCGCCGCCGCGAAGACAACCGACGCCGACGAACCGGTCGTCTGGTAGCCGGCCGGCGCGCGCCTCAGAACTTCCAGACCAGCGCCGTCTTCGTCGTCACGTCGTTGGCGACCTTGTCTTCCGCCGGCTGGTTGTCGTAGGCGTCTTCAACGGAAAACCGCAGGTCGAGATTGCCCGTCAGCACGGCTTCCAGCCCGACCTCGGCGTTGACGAAATAGACGGCCGAATCTTCGACGTTCTGGACCCACTCCGCCGATTGCCAGAGCTGCAGGTTGTCCGCGACCAGGATTTCCAGATACTCGGCGACGCGACCGGCCATGAACCCCTCTTTTTCGCCGCCTTTCTTTTCGGCGACGTAGCCGGGACCCGCTTCCGCGCTCAGCACGATCCATTCCGACCAGACGAAATGGCGACCGAGCGACAAGCTGCCCCGGACGCGATAGGACAAATCGGCGATCTCGTCGTGGCGCGCGTTGCCGTCCAGCGCGGCGTAGTTCCGTTCCGTCAGCTTGTGCTGATATTTAGCTTCGGCGGTGGCGTTGGCGGCATCGGTTTCGCCGTCGCTTTCGCCGTAGCGTCCGCCGATTTCCATGAACAAGTAGTTTTCCTCGGTCTCTTTGGCGGCGCCGACCGAGCCGTCGTACCGCAGGATGTCGCGGTTGCCGCTCGCCGTGCTCAAGCCCGCCTCGATGCTCCGCTTCCAGGCCCCCTTTTCCTTTTTCGCGGACTTCTTCGCCGGCATTTTGTTCACGCGCCCCGCCATGCCGAACCGCGAGCTGCCCGCCCCCTGAAAGGCCTCCTTCATGTCGGAACCGCGATAGACCGGTTTCGGTTTCGCCGGCTCCTCGGGCTCGGGCTCGACGACCGGAGCGACTTCGACGGGAGCCGCCGCCGGTTCTTCCGCCGGTGCCGCCGGGGTTTCCGCCGCGACGGGCTCGCTGTTCGTAGCCGCGGCCTCGTCGGCCCATGCCGCGGCGCCCCAGCCGACGATCCCCATGCAAACCAGCCCGATCCAGTCCTTCTTCGCAAACCATGATTTCATAGGCCGCGCAAGGTACGCGGAAAAGAGGAACGGCGTCAATCCGAACCGGCGTTCCCGCCGCTATTGCACCGGCGAACCGGATTCCGGACCGGAGACGACGAACACGTCGTCCATGGAATTGGTGTGGCCCCGGGAAGGATCGAAGCGGTTGTGCCAGATCAACCGATCCCCCTCGATCCGCACGCCGCATTCGGCGTCGTGCAAGACCCGGATTCCGGCGTTCTTTTGCCCGGCGGCCAATTGCGCCATGCCGATGAAGGTAAAGCCGCGCGCCAGCTGGGCATTACCGTTGCGGGCATAGGCATCCAAGCCGACGGCCGTCGGCGCGGGGAGAGATCGGCGCCACGACGTCGTGTCGATCAGCAGGATTTTCTTGCCGCTCCAGGTCTCCGCGGTTTGCCGGAGTTGCGCGTAAATGGCTTGGTTCCATTCGCCGGCCTGCCGGAAGCTTTCGGCGGTGCCTTGGTTGGACGCCATGGCCAGCACGGCCGGCACCAGCAGCAGCGGAGCCCAGGCCCGGAAGGGCAGACGCCCCAAGGTCCAAGCCGCCAGCAAGCTGATGCCGATGGCCGGCAGCACGTTCAGCCGCGGAGCCGTATACGATGCAACGCAGATCGCCGCCGCCGCCGCCGCCCAAGCCAAACCGAATCCCGCCACCTGCATTTCGGCGAAGGGTTCCGGCGCGGTCTTTTTCCCGTCCGCCGCGGCCAGCCGTCGAATTCCCCAGCCCACCCCCAGCACGGCGAGCACGTCGCCGACGGCCAGCAGGCGGAACGTCCAGGGCGAAAGCGCGGCGAAACTCCGGAGACCGGACCGCATGGCCCCGAACAAATGATCGCCCGCCCACCAGCGAATGATTTCGCGCAGATTCCAGCCCACGCCCCACAGCGTCACGCCCGCCTGCATGTGCGGCGGATAATGCCAGACGTGGTTCAGGCCAAATGCGTTCGTGGTCCGCCACGCCGCGTAGAACAGGCAAACGGCGCCGAACGGCGCCAGGCGCAGCAAGCCCTTGAGCGGCGCGCGACGCCACGCGATCAAGGCCAGAAAGGCTCCCGGCAGCAGGATGCCGGCTTCATACGAAAACAGCCCTGCGCCGTACGCCAGCGCGGACAGCGCCAGCCGCCAAGCGCCGCCCCGGCGAAAATAGGCCACGCCCAGCCACCCGCTCAGCGCATAGGGCACCAGACCGCAGGCCACTTCGTTCAACACCTGCGTGGACCAATGGTAGGTTTCCGTCAAATTCGGCAACAAGGCGAAAACGGCGCCGGCCGCGAAGGCCATACCGCGGCGGCCGGTCAATTCCAGCGCCATTTTCATCAACGCCAGCAACAGCAGCGAATTGGCAGCCAACGACACCAGCGTCCAGATCCAGGCCCGCTCCCCGAACAGCCGATAGCCGACTTCCACCGCCAGCATGCTCAGCGGGCGGTTGGGATCTTGCAGGCCGATTTTCGCGGCGGCCGGCGTCGACGCATGGAACGAACTCCGCGCGGCGTTGGCCCAGTCGTCGGCCACCCAAACCGCCGACGGCGACGGCAGATAGCGGGACCCGAACTGCAGGAGCAGGGCGAACAGAACCACCCCCCACCCCAGGCGGAAAACGCCGGCAGCCGCCGGTCGGCAAGCATCCGATTCCGCGCGCCCGTCGGTCACGGCCCGTCCCTGGTTTCGGGAACCCGGGCAGCGACCTCCGACTTCAAGCCGCGCAAGGAGATGCCTTCGCGGGCGAGGAAGTAGGAACCCAAACCGGCGTTGGCGATCATGTTCAGCGCGTGGGTGCCGAGGGCATACGCCAATGCGGCATTTCGATCCGGAATCCACGGCGAAAGCGCAAGAACCGCCAGATAATGGTAAACGCCGACGTAGCCCGGCGAAGACGGAATCGCGGACCCGAGATTGACGACGACCAAAACGAAAAACGCTCCGTGCCAGGGAACGGCCAAATGGAAAGCGCGGGTCCAGACCCAAACCGTCGTTCCGGCCAAACTGCCGCCCAACGCGCACAGGGCGGCCACCAGCAACAGGCGAGCAGGCCGGCGCAACACGCTTGCGCCGGCGGAAAAGCCCTGGACCAGCGCCATGATCTTTTCCGCCAAGCGGTGCGGCATGATGCGGGTCAGCACCGCGGTAAACCGAGGCAGCCGTTCCTGGTGAAAAGCCAAAAACACGAGAAACAACAACGCGCCGATCCCGCCGACGGCCACGGAAGCCAAGGCCGTCTGGATGACCGGCGGAATGTCCATCGCCAGCGCCACGATGAGGATGATGCTGATCAAGGTCAGGAGATCGAACACGCGGCCCATCGCGATGCTTCCCAGCGCACGGCTGATCCCGAGACCTTTTTTCCGTCCGATCAGCGTGGCCCGAGCCAATTCCCCCAACCGGAAAGGCAACACGGTATTGGCCAGAAATCCGATGCAGATATACGCGAAGGTGTCCCGCACCCGCAGGCCGGGAGCCGGCGAGAGCAGCACGCGCCAGCCCGTCGCGCTCACGCCCCAGCCCGCCACCAGAAGCACGACGCCCAGCAGCAACAAATCCGGCCGGGCGGCCCGCCAGGCGGCCCACACGTCCGGCCAATGGATGTTGCGCACGGCCAAGAACAAAAAGGCCACGCTGATGAGGAGGCCGATCCACACCTGCCAATACGTTGAAAAGCGCCGTTTCACGTTTTAGGCTAATTCGAATCGGCCGGACGCGCCGGAACCGCGCCGGAACCGAACCTTCCGAACATTTTCGCGCGGAACAATCTCAGGCGGAGCAGCAGCGTCTCCAGGATGACTTTCAAGATCGAACGCCACGTGGCCATCTTCGACTGGCCGCTCAACCGGGGCAAGACGTGCATTTGCCCGCGCGCGATGCGACAGCCGCGCGCCACGCATTGCATGATGATTTCCAGATTCAGCAGCGGCGTGTTGGACGTCATCGCCAGATCCTTCAGCACGTCGCGCCGCACGACGTAGATGCCTTCCATCCCGGAAAGATCGAACCCCACCAGCAGATTGGTCAGGCAATGATAGGCCTTGGAAAACAACTGCCGTTTTCCGCTGCCGGGCTGGCGTTGCCGGGCGCTGACGACCAGATCCATGCCGGGGGTCAATTTCAACAATTCGATCACGTCGGAAACCGGCACCTCGCCGTCGGCGCAGGTGGCCACCACCCACTGGCCTCGCGCCGCCGCGTACCCCGTCCGGAGCGCCGCGCCGATGCCGCGGTTCTCGGGATGGCGCAATACGCGCACGTTGGGATATCGGGCCCCATAGACCTCGGCCCGGGCACCGGTCTCGTCCCGGCTGCCGTCGTCCACCACGACGATCTCAAAAGGCCCGATCGCCGCTTCGGCGGACAAGACCCGCAATGTGTCTTCCAAAACCGGCCCGACATTGCCTTCTTCGTTGAAGGCGGGGATGACCACGCTCAGATGGATTTCGCTGGAAACGTTCATGGGTTGGATAGGGTTTTTACACCTTGCCCCTCCCTCATCCAATACTAATTTCAGCCGCCGCAAGCGGCAGCCCGCGGAAAAACCGGGCCGGACCGCAACCAGGGGGGCCTGCGGCGCGCCGACGTTCAGCCCGCATCCCCGCGGGACAGCGCCGAACGCAGGCCGATTTCATAATCCGCAAACAGGGCCTTGATCCCTTCGGCCCCGATATTGAACAGCGCATCCAAGGAAGACAATCCATTGATGAATTCACCCTGGGGCTGGGCATATGGATGTTCCCCGAGATAGGCGAAAATCCGGCTGTACAACAGCGCCACTCCGGCCGCCCGGTATTCCTCTTCGCTCTGGTAACCGGCCGCCACCGTGCCGCTGTAATAGACTTGCCCCCCGAAATGCCGGACCAGATTGAGGTTGTATTCCGACTTCTGCCCTTGGACCGGCAAGGCGCTGGAGCGCACCACCTGGGTTGGGCACTCCAGCAATTCCATGAACAAGCGGATCCCTTTTTCGATCACGTCGGTCAACGATTCCATGCCGACCACTTCTCCGAACATCCGTTCGACGGCGGGGAAATAGCGGCTGAAATACGGCGCCCCCCGGTAGGCCTCGGTCATCTTGACCAAATGCTTCCGGCGCCAGTCCTGCGAATGGTCTACGCGGATGTCCTTGATGAGCTCGAAATCGCTGTGCTTCTTCAGCGGCATGATGAGGTAGTCGGATTCGCCGGGAGCATGCGGCTTGCGGATCAGCACCCGCTTGATGAAACTCTTTTTGGTGAACTGCACGTTGTCGTGGAGGATGAACACGTCGCTGAACCAGATTTTGTGCAGATAGCCCAGCCAGGGCAGGTAGCACGGCTGGTGAATCGCAACGATTTTGGGTTTGGGATCCATCTCAAAGATCTCCCCCGGTCAGCCCGCCGGCTGCCGCCAGCGATTCCTTCAGCCCGGACGCCAGCCACCGGACTTCGTCGTCGGTCAATGCGGGATACGCGGGAATCGTCAAAATGCGCGCCATCAAGTGTTGGGCATTCGGAAAGGAAGCCGGATTTTCCGCCACCCAGTGGAACTCCGTCGAGCACGGCACGTCCCGGATGCGCGCCTCCTCCAGCACGCGGTCGCGGACGGCCGGCGGCAACAGAAGCGCCAATTTGAAATACACGGCCCCCTCGATCGGGTGCAGGGCCCGGAAAGAGCGCTCCCCCGCCTCACTGAAAACATCCAGAAGTTGACGGGCGATCGTTCGCCGGCGCGCGAGAAACCGCGGCAATTTCTTCAACTGGGACCGCCCCACGGCGGCGTTCAGGTTCTGCATCTTGTAGTTGAACCGCATCTGCTGGTCGTTGCGATGGCGATAATAGCGCAGTTCCCTGGCGCGATCCGCGAGGGCGGGATCGGCCGAGCAGACCGCGCCGCCATCCACCGACGTCATCAGCTTCGTGGCATAGAAGGAAAAAATGGCGGCGGTGCCGAGCGATCCCACCGGCCGGCCGGCCCACGCCGCCCCGATCGCCTGGGCGCAATCTTCGACAACGGGAATTCCCAAAGCGCCCAATGCCGGGATGTCGGCCGGGATTCCGGTATGGTGCGGCGCGACGATCGCCTTGGTGCGCGACGTCGCGGCCGCCCGGACGGCATCCGCGGAAAGATTGGCATCCTCGCGATTGACGTCGGCAAAAACCGGACGGGCGCCCACGGCCCAAACGGCATTTCGCATCGCCGGACAAGTGGATAGGCAGGGCAGGATCACCTCGTCGCCCTTCCCGACGCCCAGTGCCGCCAAGGCGAGATGCAACGCCGCAAACCCCGAACTGACCGCCACGGCATTCGCAACCCCGACGGTCGAAGCCAATTCCTCTTCGAAGCAGGCAATCTCGTCCCCATCCGCGATCTGGCCGGAATCGAACACCCGGTTCATCGCCTGGCGATCGTCTTCCTCCAGGCAGGGCTTGGCGCTTGCAATAGTCACGGCTTACCCCCTGCGATTTCCGGCTGGCCGCTTTTTCGATTTCCGACTTTCCGAAACATATTCATGACGTGCCGATGACAAACCTTGATGATGCCGTTGTTGGATCCTATCGCATTCAGTGCAGGACCATTCCTGGGGCCATGGAAACTCCTTGGCCGTCATAATCGGTTATTTCCAAGCACCGGCCATCGCCGCACACGACATACAACCGATCGTCCATGTTGACGACGGCACCGGGCAGCGAACCGCTCGTCTGAGAACTGAGCATGGCGCGTTTGATTCTATATTGCACGCCATTGTAATGGCTGTAGGCATAAATGGGTTCACGAGAAAGGGCACGAATAAACAAAAAGGTTTTCCGGGCAGGGACATGCCAGTTGATGCGACTGTCGTGAATGGTGCGGGCACGCCAAAAAATACTTTCTGAACCGATCACCGGGCGCGGGAGTTTGAACACCTCCCCCGACAACAAGAAATTTACCAGCTTCGGCACGGAACGATCTAGAAGCCCCTGGATTTCCTGCAGGGACATGCCATCGTTGATTTCGTGGATATCGATATGGAGGATTTCTCCCGCGTCGAATTTTTCGCTTATGCGGTGCATTGTCATGCCAACGCGCTTTTCATCGTTGATCAGCGCCCAGACACCGGCGTTTTTTCCCTTGTATTTCGGCAGGATGGCGCCATGCAGATTCACGGCAGCCAGGCGCGCCGCGTTGCATTCGGCGGCAAGAATGCGATAGGGGAACGAACTGCTGACCAGGTAATCATAGGATCCGGCGGTCAAGGCGACCGGCTGGTCCTTCAGACGTTCCATGCACGCGATGGCGCGTTCCCGACACATGCGTTCGATCAACGAGTTGTCTGCCCCTGCGGGGACGACGACGGCGAGGGATTCGGGATCGGGAAACGATCTCAACGCTAGCTCGCCCTGAGGGCCATTCAAAAATAGGATCGCTTTCATTGGATCAATGCCGATGAGAATGGAATGGTTCCATGTCGCTTCCTGAATCGCATGCCGCTTTGCTAGCCCAATAAATCGTTGTTTGCCAAGTGTTGCAGGAAAAGGTGATGGATCCTGTGTCCGGCCCGGACCGCGACGTACCGCCCGGTGAGCCGCCGCCCCAGCACCATCATGTCACCGATGAAATCGACGATCTTGTGCCGGGCAGCTTCTTGTGCCAGCTCCGGCGCACAGCCGGGCCGCAACAGCATGACCTGCTCTTGCACCGGCCCCAACAGGCTCCGCACCTGCTCCTTTTCCGATTCCACCAAGTAACTGCGGGCGCCAAGCAAATCCCGGCCGGGATCGGCTGCGTCTGCTTCGTATTCCCCGATCCCGATCGGCAGCCCGGGCAGATGCGGCCAGTGGAACATGGTAGAAACGGAAAACACATCGGCGGGAATTCCCAATATGTACCGCCCATCCGCCAAGGATGGAGTTGCCGTTTCTTCGCCCCGGGTGTTTTCCCGGTCCAGAAAAAAGACTGGTTTCCGCAAGGCGAATGGCCGCAACGGAACATCCTGCGGAGCCAAGCCGGCCCGCCGAAGGGCCTCAACGAAAGCACCGCACGTTCCGTGGCCGGTCATCGGCAGGCGGTCAGCCGCCATTTCGACGCGGACGTTGTCTACCCCGCACAGTGCCAGCGCCGCCAGTACATGTTCGGTATGGTGCACCCAGACGCCGCCGGCCTCCAGCGCCGTCCAACGCGGCATGCTGCGGAGATTCTCCGGCCGGCAACGCACCTCTGGCTGGCCCGGCAGATCGGTGCGGACGAACACGATCCCGATTCCCGCGGCGACAGGATGGAATCGCACACGCGCGTGGACGTTTTGGTCCAGCGACAAGCCTTCCACCCATCCCGTTGAACCCCTCAGGGTTGTTTGCAGGGTTTTCGCCACTATTCAAACCCGATGCTACTGTTTCCGGTAAAAATCGGCCGTGCGCCGGATGCCCTCGTCCAGATCCACCTCGGACTCGAAGCCGATCAGGTCCCGCGCCTTGGCGACGTTCGGAATCCGCAGTTCCACGTCGGCGTAATCCTTGTAGACGAATTCGATCTTGGACTTCGAGTTCAGCACTCGGATCACCGTGTTGGCCAGGCCGTAGATGGTCGTGATCGCGCGCTGGTTGCCGATGTTGAACGACTCGCCGATCGCTTTCGGGTGCTCCATGCAAAGCAGGGTGCCGCGCACCATGTCGTCCACGAAACACCACGCCCGGATTTGCGTGCCGTCGCCGTTGATCGTGATCGTCTCGTTTTTCAGGGCCCGTTGGATGAACGTGCGCAGCGCGCCTTCGCCCACCTGGCCGGGGCCATAGACGTTGAACGGGCGGACCACCGCGACCGGCAGCCACTGGTGCTGGAAATACGCGATGGCCAGATGTTCCTCGGCCAGCTTGCTCACGGCGTAGGTCCAGCGCGCCTCGCCGACTTGGCCAATCGAGGTCTTGTCGAGTTCCGACGAACGGAACGCCGTGGTGCCGAACACTTCGCTCGTGGAGAAGCACACCACGCGATCGCAATGTTCGAGCTTGGAAGCCGCTTCCAGCACGTTGGCCGATCCCACCATGTTCACGCGCATGGTGGCCACCGGGTTCTTCACCACCGTGTCGATGCCGGCGATGGCCGCGCAATGCACCACGATGTCGGCGTCCGCCATCGCCTGCGCCAGCTTGTCGTAATCCAGCACGTCGCCCACCACCAACTGGAGGTTCGCGTGGTCCTTCCACGCCTTGCTCTGCAAGGCGTTGCGCGCGAGGTTGTCGTAGGCCACGATCTGGTTGTGTTCGATCAGCTTGCCGATCAGCGTGGACCCGATGAAACCGGCGCCGCCCGTGATGAATATCTTTTTGTTCTGAATCATGATTCGACCTTTTCTCCGGACCGTCCCGACGAAAAATCGGAAGGCCAAAACCAAAAGGGAAGTATGCGCCGAAAGAACCCCGCTCAGCAATTCTTTTATTGGCGCGGGCCGTCCGCCGGTTCGACGTTTTTCGCCATCCGCCAGTCGTCCATGACGAAGCCGCCGCCGATGTCGGTCACGAGCGTCCCCGTCTTGCGGAAGCCCCGTCGCTCGTAGAAGGCGATGGACCCCGCATTGTTCCGGTTCACCGTCAGCCACAGCTCGCCGCCGCCCAGCGCCGCGCATCGGGCTTCCGCGAACGCCGCCATTTCCCGGCCCAGACCCGTCCCGCGCCGTTCCGCCCGCACGTAGATCTTGCTGAGAAACAGACTTTTCTTCGCCGGGTCCGGCACCAGCGCCAGATAACCCGCGTCGCGCGCCAGGTAGTATTCGTAGCCCTCCGCCGCGATTTGCCGCGCGATCGCCTCCGGACTCTGGAACTTATCCAGCATGTAGGCGACCTGGGCTGGTCCGATGATCGGAACGTAGTGCTCCGTCCAGGTTTCCCGCGCCAAGGCCGCGACCGCCGCGATCTGCTCCGGACTCTCCACCCGCTTCAGTTCCATGCCTCGCCTATAATCCCGCCGCATCCCGGAGGCAATCCCAAATCCCTGTTGCCATCCCCCGGCCCTCCGATTATCTTGCCGCCATGTTGCGCATCTTTTCCATCGCCGGTTTGTCCCTTTTCCTCGCCATCCTTCCCGCGCGCGCCGAGAACGGAGCCAAACCCGTCGTTCTCGCCACGCTTTTCCCCATCGTCGATTTCGCGCGGGACGTCGCCGGCGATTTCGCCGAAATCGTTTCTTTTCTCCCGCCCGGCGCCGAGGCGCATTCCTACGCGCCCACGCCCGCGGACATGATGCGGCTGTCTTCCGCCCGCCTGTTCCTGTATCTGTCCGACGACATGGAGATCTGGGTGCCCGGCCTCGTCGCCGAGGCTCCGGCCGCGCTGCTCGTCCGCGCCGTCGCGCCGGAAACCTCCGCCGCTTTCGGCGCCGGATCCGCGGAGTCCGGACACGCTGCCGAAGAACACGTCCACATCGACGGCCACGCACATCTCGGACGCGATCCGCACGTCTGGCTCGACCCGCTCCGGGCGCAGGCCATGGTCGATCGCATCGCCGACGCCCTCGCCGAAGCGGATCCGCCCCATGCCGACGCCTACCGCGCCAACGCCGTCGCCTTGCAAAACCGGCTCATGGACCTGCACAACGAAATCTTCGCCGCCTTGGCGGATTGCCAGACCCGCGTCGTCGTTTGCGGCGGCCATTTCGCCTTCGGCCACTTCGCCGAACGCTACGGCCTGCGCCACCTCTCCCCCTACGCCGGTTTCTCCCCCAACGCCCAGCCTTCTCCCCGCGCCCTCGCCGAACTCGTCCGCACCATGCGCGCGCTGGACGTTTCCGCCCTCTTCTACGAGGAAATCCTCGACCCCAAGCTCGCCCGCGTCCTCGCCGACGAAACCGGCGCGCAGCTGCTGCCCCTCCATTCCATGCACAACGTGACGAAAGAAGACGTCGCCGCCGGCGCCACCTACTTCACCCTCATGCGCCGCAATCTCGACAATCTCCGGAAGGGACTCGGCTGCGGCCCATGACGATCCTCCGCGCAACCCGGCTTTCCGCCGGCTATGGCGCCCTCCCCGCCATCGACGCCGTCGATTTCGCCGTCGAGCCCGGCGACTACGTCGGCATCGTCGGCCCCAACGGCAGCGGCAAAACCACGCTCCTGCGCGCGCTGCTCGGCTTGCTCCCCGCGCAGGCCGGCGCGGTCGAGCTCTGGGGAACCCCGCTCGCCGCCTTCCGCGACTGGCGCAAAATCGGCTATCTGCCCCAGTCCGCCCAGCTGCCCTTCCGCCGCTTCCCCGCCGACGTCCGCGAAGTCGTCGCCTCCGGCCGCCTGGCCCATCTGCGCTTTCCCAAACGCCTCGCCGCCGGCGATCGCGCCGCCGTCGAACGCGCCCTCGACCTGCTCGAGCTCGGGCCCCTCGCCCACCGCATGATCGGCGAATTGTCCGGCGGCCAGTTCCAGCGCGTTTGCCTCGCCCGCGCCCTCGCCGCCGAACCCGAGCTGCTGATCCTCGACGAACCGACCTCCGCGCTCGACCCCGCCTTTCGCGAGCGGTTCTACGAGCTCCTCGCGCGCCTCAACCGCGAACGGAAAACCGCCGTCCTGCTCGTCACCCACGACAGCGCCACCGTCGGCGCCTACGCCTCGCGCCTCGTCTACATCGACCAGAAGATCGTCTTCGACGGCACGTTCGACGACTTTTGCCATTCCCCGCGCATGACCGCCTACTTCGGCGCCGCCGCGCAGCACGTCCTCTGCGGCCGGCACGTCCATGCCCACGTCCAGGAGGCGGCGCCATGAGCCTTTTCCTCGACGCCCTCCGGATGGGGTTCCTGCAGCGCGCGCTGCTGGCCGGCACCTGCATCGCCGTCGGCTGCGCGTGCCTCGGCGTATTCATGGTCCTGCGCCGGCAGGCGATGATCGGCGACGGCCTCGCGCACTTTACTTTCGCCGCCGTCGGGCTCGGGCTCTTCCTCGGCGCGGCCCCCCTCGCCGTGGCCGCGCCGCTCGTCGTCGCCGCGTCGCTTCTGATCCTGCGCCTGCCCGAAAAAACGGCGCTCCTCGGCGATGCCGCCATCGGGATGATTTCCGCCCTCGGTCTCGCCGGCGGCATCCTGCTGGCCAGCCTCGGACACGGCTTCAACGTCGACCTCTTTTCCTACCTGTTCGGCGACATCCTCGCCGTCTCGCGGGCCGAAGCCGTTTGCGCCGTCCTCGCCTCGCTCGGCATCGTCGTTCTCGTCGCGCTGAACTACCACGATCTCTTCGCCCTTACCTTCGATCCCGCGCACGCCCGCGTTTCCGGGGTGCGGCCCGAGCGCCTCACGCGGCTGATGGCCGTTCTCGTCGCCCTCGTCGTCGTGCTGGGCGTGCGCGTCGTCGGCACGTTGCTCATTTCGGGTCTCCTCGTCTTCCCGGCCGCCACGGCCTTGCAGATTGCCCGCCGCTTCCGCTCCGCCCTGTGGATCGCCGCCCTCGTCGCCGCCGCCAGCGTCGGGCTCGGCATCGCGCTCGCCTTCGTCTTCGATCTTCCCGCCGGCGCCTCGATCATTCTCCTCAACGCCCTCTTCTTCGCCGCCGCCCTCCTGCGTCCTCGACGCTAAGTCCCCGCGCTTTAACGCTTTCTTCATTTCCCTTCGCCGGCCGCTTGGGCTACTCTCCCCCGTACCGGTCGCGAGCACCCCTCATAGGAGATTCGATGAAAACAACTGGACTTATTCTCTGCCTGGCCTTCGCCGCCGTTTCCGCCGCTTCCGCCGCCGAACTCCTCTGGGACGATTTCGATGCCGCGCCGACCGGTTCCGTCGCCAACCTCCCCGGCTGGACCCGCGCCGACTGGCTCGGTACGACGACCGGCAACATCGTTTCCGCCGGGGCTTATTTTTCCCCTTCCAACACCATCGAACTGCCCTGGAATGCCAACGGCTCCGCCGCCGTCTACACCAATTTCTCCGCCACCTACGGCACCGCCCAACACCCGGTCGTCCGCTTTTCCGCCAAGCTCGAAACGGGCAACACCAACATCTTTTTCCGGATCGGATTGCGCAATTCCGGCACCGGCAGCACCCTTTCCCTGCAAGGCAGCAACGGCTACGCCTCCCTTGGCTTCCAATACCATGACGGCGCGTTCGTTCCGCTCGTCCTCTCCCGCTTCGCCGACGCGACGTTCTTCTACAACCGCAGCAACGGCCAGTACCGCCTCGATTACAACACCACCAATATCCTCCCCTGGTCCGATTCCGACGTCTACCCCTTCGTCCAAACCCAGTTCAATCAGTTCGTCGCCATGCGCCTGCTCAACACGGCCCAAACCACCGGGCGATTGTTCATCGACGACGTCTCCGTCGAAACCTTCCCGCCCCACGTCTGGGCCTGGTGGCGCTGCACCGCGGAATCCTACGGCCATTTCGTCGAACAAGTCGGCGCCTTCAAGCCCACCCTCCGCGTCGGCTACGCGGACTCCGTCCGCGCCGGATCCGCCGATACCGTTTGGGACGGCACCGGCGATTTCCGCAATGCCGGCGCCACCCGCCAGCTCGTCGCCGGCCCCGGCGACGCCGCGCGGGCCCTGCCCGCCGTCACCAACTGGACTCTCGAAGCCGTCGTCCGCATGGATCCCGCCGCCGGCAACACGGCCTTGTTCGATTGGGGCACCGATCTCGGCTTCAACGCCACCGGCGCCTGGATCCAAATCGGCTACAGTACCAACGGCTACGTCTTCGCCAACCTCCGCGACACCCAGCAGGGCGACGTCACGTACGCCACCGTCGCCTTCCGCTACTTCGTCCCCAACGGTCGCTGGCAGCACCTCGCCCTCGTCAAAAGCAACGCCGCCGTCGCCCTCTACGTCGACTACCAGCTCGTCACCAACCGCATCCTGGTCGGCACGGCCGACGGCGCGTACGCCTTCCCCGTCGCCGCCCATGCCGCGATCGGCCGCACTCTCAACGGCGGCAATACCAGCGAAGCAAACACCCGGTTCGACGAAGTCCGCTTCTCGACCAAGAATCTGGCCCTCTCCGAATTCCTCCAGCCCGGACCGCCCCTGATCGTGGCGGCCACCAACTCGGCCCTGCCGAATCCGTGGGAACTGACGATGAAGGGCATCCTCGGCAAGACCTACCACGTGGAAACCAGCGCTTCCTGCGGCGCCGACGCCGCCTGGCAGCCCGTGCCCGGCAGCGCGTTCGTCGCGAACTACACCTTCAATTTCGTCGACGTCTCCTCCCTCCCCCGGACCAACTTCGTCCGCCTCGTCCGCGAAGATTAGCATCCGCGCCGGGGAACCACGGCGTTTTGCTTGCTTCGCGGCCCCGCCCTGCCCTATTTTCCCCCCGTGAACCGGCTTTTCGCCCCATCCCGCTTCGGTTTTGCCGGCGGCCTGCTGCTGGCCGGCCTGCTGCTGTGGGCCGTGGCCGCGTGGCCGCTGCCGCGCCTGTTCGGCCAGGCGATCCCCTACACGAATCTGCGCACGGAACCGCAGGACGTCCGGCCCATCGCGTCGGGCGACCACCTGCAGCTGCTCTACCATTTCTGGCTCGGGCTCGACGCGCTGGCCGGCCATTCGCCGGCGGGCTACAACGTCTACGAGTTCAATCTGGGCGACGACGGCGAGCGCCTGCAGCCCGATCTGTACTACCTGCCGTTTTCGCTGGTCTACGCGGCGGTCGCGCCGCTCGCCGGCCACGCGGCGGGCTGGAACGCGGCGGGGCTGGCGTCGGTGCTGCTCGGCGTGCTGGCGCTCGGTTTGCTCGCGCGGCGGTTCGCGGGCTCGTGGCCGGCGGCGGCGCTGGCGACTTTGGTCGCGGCGACGTTTCCGTACCGCTGGATCACGCTGTTCACGGGGTCGCCCACCGGCTTCGCCATGGCGTTTCCGCCGCTGCTGTTCTACGGCATCGACCGCGCCATCCGCGACCGGTCGATCGCCGGCGGAGGACTGGCGGGCCTCGCGTTGTTTTTCTCCTACACGACGGATCTGCACGTGTTCTATTTCTCGGCGCTGGCATCGCCGTTCTTCGCGCTGCTGTCCTTCGCCCTCGCCGCGCGGCCGCCGCGCGAATGGCCCGGCGAAGTCCGCCGGCTCGTCGTTCCGCTCCTGCCGTTCGTCCTGCTCGCCCTCGCCGCCGTCGGCGTCAGCCGGCTGATGAGCCGGCATTTGGCGGACTCCGTCATGGCCGGCGGACGGACGCTTTCCGAGGTCTGCCAGTATTCCCCGCCCGCCATCGGGCTCGTTTCTTCCGAAAACCTCGGCATGGCCAACCACGTCTTTTTCGGGACGGCGCTGTTCGCGCTGCTCGGTACGGCGCTCGTCGCGTGGACGGCGTCTCTCTTCCGACGCGGTGCGGGCGAACGACCGAGACGGACTGAAATCGCCGTCGTAGCCGCGCTGGCGGCCGCGGTGGCGGGCGTCATCCTGCTCGCGCTGGGCGCCCATGCGCCCTGGAGCGGGCTACCCATCCGCGCCGCGCGCCGGCTGGTGCCGCAGTACACGATGATCCGGCAGACGGTGAAGATCTACTGCCTCATGCCCGCGTTGCTGGCGCCGCTGCTGGCTTTGCTCTTCGGCGAAATCATCCGCGCCGACGGACGATCCGCGTTCCGCCGCGGGGCGGCGGGCCTGCTTGCCGCGCTGGTTTCGTGGACGCTCTTCCAGGCCCTCGCCCAGACGCTGCCGGGTTTCTGCCGCCTGCCGCGCGCCAATGCCGCCTATGCGGCCGTCGCCGCGGACGACAAGGCCAACGCGGGCCGGCCGGCCCACGCGCTGGCGCTGCCGCTCTGGCCGGGCTCCTCCCATTGGACCAGCATCTACGAATACGACGTCATGCTGTCGCGGGTCCGCCTCGTCAACGGCTATGCCCCCGCCGTTCCCGCCGGCTACTTCGAGAACGTCTTCCAGAAGTACGAGTCGCTCAACCAAGGCTACGCCACCGACGAGCAGCTCGACGCGCTGCTGGCGCTGGGCGTGCGCCATCTGATCCTGCACGCGAACGCGTTTCCCGAACAGGTTTCCCCGTTCCCGCCGGCCGCCGCGCTGCGCGCCCTGACCGGGCATCCGCGCCTCGCGCTCTTGGCCGACGACGGCCAGACGTTCGCGTTCCGCATCCTGCCCAAGCATCCCGTCGAGCACGTGCCCCACGCCAACTGGGACGTCGGCCTTTATGCCGCCGCGCGCCAATGGAGCTGGGATCCGCCGCTCGAAGTGCCCAACGGGCAAACCGCGCGCCTCCTGCTGCGCGCGCCCGTCTTCCCGGCCCCCGGCCTCCGGTATCTGCTGCGCCTGGGCGAGACGTCCACGCAGCCGCTGCTGATTCCTCCGGGCGACGGGGAAATCGCCAGCGTCACGCATCCCGTCGCGGGCTTGCCGGATTGGCTGCAGGCCGATCTGCCCGGCAAACTGGGCGGAAACGTGTCCGCCATTTCCGGCCCGGTGGTTCTCGAACACGCCTTGCTGACCGCCGGCGAACTGCCGGCGCCCGGCGCGGACGGCGCCCTGCGCGTCGCGCCGGCGCTCTTGTTCCATCTCGGCCATTCCGCGCCCGGCCAAGATGCCGTCTCGTTCGATCCCGAAACCGTTCCGGGCGGGCGCGTGCTCTACGGCCCCGACCTGCCGTTCCCGCCCGGCATCTACGACGTGGCGGTGGCCTATTCCGCCGCCGATTCCGAATCGCCCGGCATTTTCCGCGTGCTCGCCCTGCCCGGCGACCAGGTCCTCGCCGAAGCCCAGTTGCCGCCCGGGCAGACCGAATACGTCTTTCCCGCCCTGGCGGTCGGCGACGCGCCGCTGCGCTTCGAATTCCATTACGCCGCGCAGGCGCCCGCCGCGTTGCGCGGCATCCGCCTGGCGCCGGCGACCCTCCGCCTCGCGCCCGTCCGCTGACCGGCCGCGATTCGGTTTGCCCTCCCGCGCCCCCCGCCGTACACTTTTTCCATGATCACGAAAATCTACTGGATCGCCCGGATCGCCGCCTACGTCGCCTGCCTCGCCGGCATCTTCACGTATCTGTACCACCAGCCCGACGCCGATCCTGCCGTCCGCAACGTCGGCCGGGGATTCGTCGGCGCCGGATTCGTCGCCTTTTTCATTTCCTACGCCATCCGCGCCTGGCTGCGGTTCGGCGGCGGACGCAAAACCGACGGGGAGGAAACGCCATGAATCCCGCCGCGCTCAAAACGCCGGACCAGATCCTGGCGGCCGCCCTCGAAAAGGAAAACGCCGCCCGCAGCTTCTACGCCGAACTCGCCGACCAGTGCCGCGTCGATTTCGTGAAAGAACTTCTCCTGCATCTCCAGGTCGAAGAAGAAAAGCACGCCGCCCTGATCCGCAAGATGATCGCCCGCCTCGGGACATGAACCGATCGCTTGCCATGCTGCTCGCCCTGCCGCTCGCGACCGCTGCCGCCTTCGCCCAAACGCCCGTCCGGGTGGCTTGCGTCGGCGACAGCATCACCTACGGCGACAAGCTGGACGATCGCGAGAACCAATGCTATCCCGCCGTGCTGGCGCGCCTGGCGAACGGCCGGCTGGCCGTCGGCAATTTCGGCGTCAACGGCGCCACCGCCTTGGCGACGCCCTTCCGGACCTGGACCGACACCTTGGCTTGCCGCGCCGCGCTGGAATTCAAACCCGACGTCGCCGTGATCCTGCTCGGCATCAACGATTTTCTCGGTTTTTACGACCAGATCGACGGCTATCCCGGCGCCTTGCGAGGCGTCGTCGGCCGTTTCCAGACCTTGCCATCCGCGCCGCGGTTATTTCTGTGCACCCTGATCCCGCTCGCGCCCGAGGCCCAGGCGGCGGATGCCAACCGCCGCATCCGCGACACCATGAATACCGCCATCCGCGCCGTCGCCGCGAAAACGGGCGCGACCGTCATCGACCTCGCTGCCGTTTTTCCCGCCCAATTGGAATGGCTGCCGGACGGCCTGCATCCCAGTCCCGCGGGCGCCGAACTCATCGCCCGCACGGTGCTGGCCGCCCTGGACGCCCCGGCGGCGCCGCGCATCCAGGCCGCCCCCGTCGCCGGGCCGGTCGATCTTTCCATCCGCAACGAAGCGTTCGCCGCGCGCGCGCGCGCCGAACAGTGGCTGAAAACCCAGCCGGCGGCGACGAATCTCCTGGATCCGCGCGACGCCCCGGCCGCCGCCGATCTCCTCCCGCTCCTGTCCGAAAGCGGGGCCGGCGGCGGAACCAACCTGTTCTATTCGTATGCGGCGCTGGCCGCCGCCCTCGCGCGCGCCGGTCAGGAAACCGTCTTCCTGGCCGCGGACCGTCCCGTCGCCTGGCGCGCCGCGCTCCTCCATCGGCTTGTCCGGCTCCAGCGGATCGATGCCCGGGGCGGCGGGTACTGGACCGATCCGGAAGCGGACGGCAACGCCGTTCCGTCCACCGCCTACGCCTTGCAGGCCCTCGCCGCCGCCTTGGGCGATTGACCCCTTTTTTGCTGGTTTCCGCCGGTCCCCTGCGGCAGAGTTGAGGCAACATGCGTCCAGACCATTTGAAAATCTCCGCGTGCGTCACCGCCGGAAACGAAGAAGACAAGATCGCGGCGTGCCTTTCCAGCCTGGTCTGGTGCGACGAGGTCATTGTCGTGGACTCCTTCAGCCAGGACAAGACCTTCGAGATTTCGAAGCAATACACGCCCCACGTCTACCAGCACGTCTGGGAAGGCTACATCGCCCAGAAGAACTACATCCGGTCCCTCGCCCAGCATCCCTGGATCCTGTTCGTCGATGCGGACGAAGTGGTGTCCGAAGAACTCCGCGACGAGATCGAAGCCGAGTTCGCCCGCGACCCCGGAGAGGTCGCCGGGTATCGTTTTCCCCGCATGGTCCACTATCTCGGCAAATGGATCCGCCACGGCGAATGGTATCCCGACATCAAGCTCCGCCTGTTCCGGAAAGACCGCGGCCACAGCGAAGGCCAGGAACCCCACGACCGCGTCGTCGTGGACGGGCCCGTCAAGACCCTCCATTCCCCCCTCTACCACTTCACCTACGACGATCTGGCCGACCACATCCATACCCTCAACCGGTTTTCCTCCATCTCCGCCGGGGAAAAATTCTCCCGCGGCGAAAAATTCCGCTGGAGCGATCTGTTCTTCCGCCCGCCTTTCCGGTTCTTCAAGTCCTACATCCTGAAGTTCGGCCTGCTCGACGGCCGGCAAGGCTTCATCGTGGCCCTCATGTCCTCGTTCGGCGTGTTCGTCAAATACGCCAAGCTGATGGAACTCTGGATCCAGCACCAAAAGCCCAAGCCGGCGGCCGCCGCCCATGACTGAGCCGGCCTGGCAGTCGCGCGGCCCCTGGCGATATCTCGTCGCCCCCGGCCGGGATCCCGCATCGTTCGACGAGCCCCTCGGCCAGCTTGCCTTCCACATCCAAAAAAACGCCATGCCGCTCGTGCCGCCCGGACGCCACCGGGTCGATCGCCTGGCGCTGCCCTGCGGCGCGGAAACCCTCGACGTCGTCGTCAAAACCTACGGCGTCCAATCCGCCTGGCGCGACCGCCACGCGCTCCGCATCGGCAGCAAGGCCGAACGGGCATTCCGCAACGCGCTCGTCCTGCGGGATGCCGGCATCGGCACGCCCGCGCCCATCGCCGTCGCCGAACGGTGGGAAGGCCGCCGCCTCCGCGAATCCCGGTTCGTCGCCGCCTACGTGCCTGAACTCACCGACTTGCGCGAGGAACTCAATCGCATCTACGCCCAAGCACCCTTCTGCGCCCCCTTGATGGGCCTGCTCCAATGCGTCGCCGACGCCGTCCGCGCCATGCACGACGCCGGCATCCTCCACCGCGATCTCGGGAACCAGAACATCGGCCTGCAGCGCGATCCCGACCGGTTTTCCGCGCCGTGGAAAGTCTATTTCCTCGATCTCAATCGCGCCCGGCGCGTCGACCGTCCGGCGCCCGCCCAGCGCGGCGCAGACTTGGCGCGCCTCGATTTGCCCTCCGATTTCCGGCGCGTGTTCCACGCGATGTATTTCCACGGCCATTCCCCGCCGCCGGATTTCGCGGAAGCCGAGCGCAAGACCCGGGAAGCCTTCGACCGCCACACCGCGCTGCGGCCGTTCCGCCATCCTTTTCGGGAAGCCCGGATCCGCCGCGCCGAGCGCCAGCGGCCCGCGCCGCTCCGCGGCCGCGAGATCTGGATCTGGGACGACCGCTCCGCGCAGGCGATTCCGGCCTACGCCGCCAAGGATCGCCGACGCCTCCTACCCGCCGCCAACGTCGCCGCGTCCATCCGGCATGCCGCGAAAAACGGTCTGGCCATCCGGCGCGAATACCGCGCGCTGCTGGCGCAGAGTTTCCAGGCTCCCGTTCCGTTCGCGAACGCCGTCGGCCTGGCGCTCGATGCGGAGCCCGCCACCTGGACCCGCCAGCTCGAATGGCTGGATCGCCTGCAGGGCTCGAGAAAAATCCCGCTGCTCCTGCGCCTGTGCCACCACCAAGGACCCGAGGCGTGGCAATGGACCCTCGACCAGGCCTTGAATCTCCACCGCAAAGGCCATGCCGTCGCCCTCGCCCTCGTGCAGGACCGCCGCGCCGTCCGCGAAGGCAAAGGTTGGCGCCAGATGGTCACGCTCGCGTTCGATCGCGCCCACACCTTCGCGGATTTCTTCGAGATCGGCCATGCCGTCAATCGCAGCAAGTGGGGCGTTTGGGATTTCCGCGAATACGCCCGCCTGCTCGACCCCGTCCGCGCCAGCCTCATCCAGTATCCCGACGCCAAGATCACCGGCCCCGCCTGCATCGATTTCGAGCCGCACGCCCTCGCGGCCTTGCTGGAACTCCTCCCCGAAGACGTCCGTTTCCACGCCCTTTCCCAGCATCTCTACGTCGACCGCCGCGGCGCGCCCGAGAACCGCCAGGGGCCGTTCGATCTCGTCGGCAAATGCGCGCTGCTGCGCGCCTACGCCCGCACTCGCGGCTTTGCCGACGATCGGCTCGTCGTCAGCGAAACCAACTGGCCGCTGCAGGGCACCGGCGTCTGGTCGCCGGTCACGTCGCCCTACGAAACCCTCGATCCGCGGCAAAACGATCCGTCGGTGTCCGAAGAGGATTACGCCGCCTATCTGGCGCGCTATCTGCTTCTCGCCCTCGCGTCGGGCCACGTATCGCGCGTCTATTGGTGGCGGCTCGCCGCCCGCGGCTTCGGGCTGATCGACGACACCGATCCCGCCGCCTGGCGCCCGCGTCCCGCCTTCCACGCCCTGCACGTCCTGCTTGAAAAACTGGGCGCGGCCACCTTCGAGAAAAAACTCGAAACGCCTCCGGGCGAATTCGCCTTGGAATTCGCCCGGCCCGGCGCCGCCCCCCTCGTCGCCCGCTGGACGCTGGCTTCCGCCCCCGACTATTCCTAGGCCAAGCTTTCCGTCGCGGCCATCGCCGCCGCCACGGTGTTTTCCACCGGCAGGGGATCGCCCGCCACCTTGCGCGCGCTGGCCACGTCCTTCAAGCCGTTGCCGGTGCACATGCAAACCACGGTTTCGTCCGGCTTCACGAGGCCCTGTTGCGCCGCCTGCTTCAGCCCCGCCCACGCGCACGACGCCGCCGGTTCCGCGAACACGCCCGCGCCGCGCGCGATTTCCGGAATCGCCGCCAGAATCGCCGCATCCGGCACGGCCACGGCCGCGCCGCCCGATTCGATCACCGCCCGCACCGCCGCCAGGCCGTCCCGCGGGATATCCACCGAGATCGAATCCGCCACGGTCGTCGCCGCCACCGGCGCGATCGCGACGGTCTTCCAGTCCGGCGACCGGTTCCCGGTCTTTTGCAGCGCCCAGACCGCTGCGCTGATCGCGCGGCTGTCTTCCGACTGCGCGCAGAGCATCTTCGGCGTCTTGTCCGCGATGCCGGCTTCCTTCAAATCGCGAAAGCCCTTCCAGATGCCGGCGATGATGTTGCCGTCGCCCGTCGGCACGGCCACCCAATCCGGAATCTTCCCGAGCTGCTCGAAGATCTCGAACGCGGCCGTTTTCTTGCCTTCGCGCGTGAAGGGATTGTGCCCCGTGTTGCGGTTGAACCAGCCCCGCTCCGCGCAGACCTGCATGCACAGGTCGAACGCGTCGTCGTAGGTTCCCTTCACCGCCAGCACCTTCGCGCCGAACACCAGCAATTGGGCGATCTTCGCCGCCGGGGCCTTCTCCGGCACGAAAATCGCGCAGGGCATCCCCACGCTCGCCGCCAGGCACGCCATCGAACTGCCCGCGTTGCCGGTGCTGGCTCCGCACAGCACCTGCGCGCCGATTTCCCGCGCCCGCACCAGCGCGACCGCGCCGGCGCGATCCTTGAACGACGCGCTCGGGTTCTGGCCGTCGTCCTTCAAATACAGTTTCCGCAGCCCCGCCGCCGCGCCCAGCCGCGGCGCTTCGTAGAGCGGCGTCAGGCCCACGCGCAGCGGCGACGCCAGCTCCAGCTTCGAAACCGGCAAGAGCGCCCGGTAGCGGAAGACGTCCCGGCGGCTTTCGTCGCGCCACCAGCCCGCCGGCGCGCCCTGCGGCCACGCGTAGCGCACCTCCAGGTTCCCGCCGCACGCCGGGCACACGTACCCGCCGAAATCCGCCCCTTGCTCCGCACCGCACCGGAAGCACCGAAATCCGCTCATCGAAGTTTTCATAGACCGCCCACTATGCCCCATCGCCCGCCGGCGCGCAATCTCCCGTTGCCTCCCGCACCCGATTGGGCTATCTTTCCATCCACAGGAGCATTCCATGATCGACCTCAAAACCAAGCGCATCGTGGTCACCGGCGGAGCCGGTTTTCTGGGTGGATTCGTCGTCGCCGCCCTGCGGAAGCGCGGCTGCGCGGACGTTTTCATCCCCCTCGTGGAGGACTACGACCTGACGCGGCCCGAAAACGTCCGGCGCATGTACGACGATTTCCGGCCCGACCTCGTCATCCATCTGGCCGCGGTCGTCGGCGGCATCGGCGCCAACCGCGAACACCCCGGCGAATTCTACTTCAAGAACATGGCCATGGGCTTGTTTCTGCTCGAGGAAGCCCGCGTGCGCCGGATCGAGAAATTCGTCGCTCTCGGCACGATCTGCGCCTATCCCAAATTCACGCCGGTCCCCTTCCGCGAAGAAGACCTTTGGAACGGCTATCCCGAGGAGACCAACGCCCCCTACGGCCTCGCCAAGAAGATGATGCTCGTCCAGTCCCAGGCCTACCGCCAGGAATACGGCTTCAACTCCATCTTCCTGCTGCCCGTCAACCTCTACGGGCCCCGCGACAATTTCGATCCGGCTTCTTCCCACGTCATTCCCGCCCTCATCAAGAAATGCGTCGAGGCCCGCGACGCCGGCGCGCCCGAAATCGTCGTCTGGGGCACCGGCAACGCCTCGCGCGAATTCCTCTACGTGGCCGACGCCGCCGAAGCCATCGTGCTCGCCGCCGAGCGCTACGACGGGGCCGAACCCGTCAACGTCGGCGCCGGCTTCGAAATCAAGATCAAGGAGCTGGTGCCCCTCATCGCCAAGCTGACCGGGTTCCAGGGGAAGATCGTCTGGGACGCCACCAAGCCCGACGGCCAGCCCCGCCGCATGCTGGACACCTCTCGCGCGGAGCGGTTTTTCGGGTTCAAGGCCAAGGTCGGCTTCGAAGAAGGCCTCCGGGAAGCCATCGCCTGGTACGAGCAGAACCGCTGAGGTCCGGCTCGCGGATTTTCCGTTTCTTTGGGCTTGCCGCCGCGCGGCGCCTCGGGCATCCTGTGTTTCTACGAACAGGAACAAACCCCAGGAGAATCCCATGACCGCTCGTGCCCGCCTCGGATGGATCCCGGCCCTCGCCGCCCTGCTGCTCGCCTCCACGGCTCTCGCCTACGACCAACCTGCCGTCAATCTCGGCTTCACCAGCTTCCTGGACGGCATTCCGCCCGCCGGGCCCGGCTGGTATTTCGCGCAATACGTCCAGTACTACACCGCCGACAAGCTGCCCGACCTGCCCTTCCCCGGCGATCCCGAACTCGAAGCCTGGATCAGCCTGTCGCAGCTCATCTACCAACATCCCAAAGTTCTGCCCACCGGCGCCAACGTCGGCCTCGACCTGATCCTGCCTGCCGCCGCCTTCGATCTGGAAGCCGACGGCACGCCGCTGACGGCCCAGGACGGCCTCGGCGATCTGCTCGTCGGCCCCTATCTCCAATGGACCCCGATCATGGGCGCGAACGGCCCCGTCTTCGTGCACCGCTTCGAGCTCCAGGTCATCCTGCCGACCGGCGACTACGACGAGACGTGCAGCATCAACCCCGGCAACAACGTCGTCAGCCTGAATCCCTATTGGGCCGCCACCTGGTTCATCACCCCGAAGTGGACGCTCTCCGGCCGCTTCCACTACCTGTGGAACGACACCAACGACGAGCCCAACGTCCCGCCCGATTCCGGCATCGCGGACACCCAGGCCGGGCAAGCCGTCCATGCCAACTTCGCCACCGAATACGAAGTCATCGCCAAGCAGCTGCGCGTCGGCCTCAACGGCTATGCCTTCCGGCAGATCTCGGACAGCAAGGCCAACGGCGACTGCATCGACGGCAAGAAGGAACAGGTCGTCGGCATCGGTCCCGGCGCGCTCTGGAGCTTCAATCCGAACAACCACCTGTTCGTGAACCTCTACTTCGAAATGGAAGCCCAGAGTCGGCCCGAAGGCGAACGCGTCAACGTCCGCTACGTCCATCATTTCTGATCCCCCGCGGATTTGAAAAGCCGCAGGCGGCGCCGTCCGGCGCCGCCTTTTTTTTCATCAGCTCGGCGGGAGGTCCGCCGCCGGCGCGGCCGGCGCTTTCGCCTCCGGCGGCGGCGGCGCTTCTTCCGCGATCGGCGCCAGCACCAGCCGGAAGCCGTTCACCGCGCCGCGCGCGTTGCCAATGAACCCATAGGTCATCTCGCAGCCCAGCCGCGAAGTCGCATGGTCGTCCCAGCCCCCGCCCTGCCAGCCGCCGAATTCGGGACCGCCGGCGACCTTCGAGGTCGTCTCCCACACGTTGCCGCCCGCGCCGAACAGGCCCCACGCGTTTTCGCCGCTGGCCTCGACCGGGGCCGTCACCGCGAAGCCGTCCTGATAGCCGGAAATGGTCTGCAGGTCCCGAAAAGTCGCGCCGAGCGTTTCATCTCCGTAGTTGCCGCGATTGGGGGGCCAAACTTCTCCCCACGGAAAGACGGAAGACATGCCCGCGCGCGTGTAGGCGATCGCTTCGGCGCGCGAGGGCAACCGATAACGCCAGCCCTCCGGCAGCTTGCCCGCCGCGCGCTCCTGCTCGGTCAGCCAGGCGGCATAGGCCACCGCATCGTCGAAATTCACGCGCACGACCGGTTGCCGCGGCTCCCGCAGGCTCAGCTCGCGGAATTCTCCGCTGTCGTGTTCCGGATCCATGTGCGCAAATTCCTCGTTGGTGACCTCGAAGCGCCCGATCCACATGCCCAGCGGCGGCACCCAGATGAATTCCATTTGGCCGGTCTGGGTCACCCACGGCTGCCCCTCGACCGGCAGCGGCGTGGTCGCCACCAGTTTTTCCACCACGGGCCGTTCTTCCTTCTTCTCCGGCAGGGGCGGTTCCGGCCGCGTCGGCTGCCGTTTTTCGGGCGCGGCGACGGTGCGCGGATGTTCGAACGCCTTCACCGCCATGTAGCCGCCGGCGCCCAGCGCGGCCCCCAGAGCCAGCATCGAGACCGCCATGCCCACGCAGACGCGGATGCGCTTCCATTCGGAGGCGCTGCGCCCGCGGCGGCGCAACACGCGCTCGCCGCCCAGCGCCTTCGCGAAATCCTCGCACGAGGCGAACCGCCGCCGCGGTTTCCGGGAAGTCGCCCGCCGCAACGCGGCGCGCGCGCTGGCCGGCAAGTCGGCGGGCGGATCGTCCTCCGGCTGGGGCGGCGCGCCGGCCAGCAGATCCCACGCGAGGATCGCCAGCGCGTATTGGTCGCTGCCCGAATCCGGTTCATCCTCTTCGTTGAAAATTTCCGGCGCCAAATAGGCGCCGGTCACGCCCATGCGCACCGCCTTGCCGCGGACGAAATCCACGTGGCCCCGCGTCATCAACCCGAAATCCGTCACGCGCACCACGCCGTCCGGCCCCAGAAACACGTTCGAGGGCGTCAGGTTGCCGTGCGCGATCCGCAGCGCGTGGGCGAAATCGAGTCCGGCCGCGATTTGCCGCAGCACCGGGAGCAGTTCTTCCAGAGAGCGCCGGCCGCCCGCGCCGGCCCGGGCCCACGTTTCGACGTCCATGCCCGGCGCGTAATCCCCCACCACGTAGGTTTGTTCGCCCGCATGCACCAATTGCCGGATGATCGCGATGTTCGGGTGCCGCTTGTCCGAAATCCGCCGGATGCCGGAATGCAGCAGGTTCATCAGCCGCTTCGAGCGCCGCAGATCCGGCGGCAACCAGCGGATCGCCACGTCCTGCGACGTCTGCCGATCGAAGCAGTGCCAGACTTCGCCCATTTGGCTCGTGCCCAAGATGGCCACGACTTCGTAGCGGTCCAGCAAAACCGTCCCCACCCGCAATTCCCGGGGTCGATGATCTTCGACCAGACGCACTTCCTCCCCGCGGGAAATTTTGGTCGTCTGAGTCGTCATAATCGGGATTAGCTTGCCAGTTTTCCTCTTGCAGGGCAATAGGCTCCGGCAGGAAAACGCAATATTAACGCGGAGGGGGCGTGGCTTGCACCCACACGTCGGGCCATTGGTCGTTGCCCGCATGGAAGGATACGCGCGCCGCGCGGTCCGGCGAATCGCCGATGCGCCACAGGAAAATCTCGTAATCGGCGATATCGTGCTCGTGCCCCCCGCGCGAAGCGCCGAAGATCAGCAGCGACCCGTCGTTCGCAACCCGCGGAAAATACTCGTGGCTCCATTCGCCAGGCATATCCAGCAACGTCTTCAGGTCCAGGCCGTTCCGATCTACGCGGCAAATGCGATTTTTCATCCGCCCGCCGTCCTCCACCAGCACCAGCCAGCGTCCGTCGGGAACGAACGCCAACTGGCACCCCCCCGCCACCCGCGTTTCCGGACCGTCCGGCACGGCAAACAGCGACGTGCTGCGCCGCCCGCCGCGCACCGTCACCGCCACCCGGGCACCGAGCGGATCCAGCGACGGTCCCGTCCAGATTCGGCTCTCCCGGTGCCCCAGCAGCACGGTTTCCGCGCCCGTTTCCATGTCGACTTGCACCACCTCGCGTCCGCCGCGCTGGAACGCCACGGCCCGGCCATCCCCCGACCAGCAGGGTTCCGCCCCCCGTTCCGCCAACCGCCGTTCCTGGCCGTTTTCCAAATCCAACACCCACACGTCCCACTCGTCGTTGTCGCGGAACGACACCCATTCCGCCCGCGACCGCGCAAACGCCACCCTCGTTCCATCCGGAGAAATCTTGGGGGACCGGTCCACGTTCGGATGCGTCGTCAGCCGGACCAGGCGGCCCGACGGCCAATCCATCCGGACCAGATCGTGCTGTCCATACATCGTCGAACTCCAGACCATGAATCCGCGCCGGTCCCGCCAAACCGCGGCCAAAGCGGCGCGATCCGCCGCCCCCATCTCGAAGACTTCGCCGGCCCCCGGCGCCTCCGCCGCACCGGCCTTCCGTTGCGCCCGCCAACCGAATATTCCGCCCAGAACGGCCAGAAACAACACCAGCCCGAGCCCGATCCGGCGGCCCATGTTTGCCCCCCCCGCGCGCGATACCGGCGAAGCCGGTCGCCGGCCCCACAGCAATCCCAGCAATCCCAGTCCGCCCAGCGAATAGTCGACCATCTGGCTCGCCACGTGCGTTCCCAACAGCACGATCGCCGCGTCCGCGCCGGCCACGCCGGCCAAGCGCATCGCGCCGGCCCCGGCCGCCTCGTAGCTGCCGAGGCTCAGGAACGTCGGCAACGGCAGCGCCGCCCCGCCTTCGCCGCTGATCAACCCCACCAGCGTCTGCCAGACGGGCAAATCCGCCAGCGCCGGCCGCAATGCCCGCGCCACGCCGTAAAACGCCGCCGCCAAACCTAAATATTTCACTGCGCGGATGCCGACCGACAGTGCCGCCGCTTGACCCAGCACCCCCCCGCCGCGCACTTGGTCGAATGAAACCGACAGTTTTTCCATGAAGCCCTCCAGTCCCGCCACCCAGCGCGTTCGGCGCACGCGAACCGGCAGAAAGCGGGCTCCCCGCGACGCCCAGCGCGGGCCGCGAAACAAAGCCACCCCGCCTGCCACAACGACCGCCAATACGAGCGCCGCGCCCCACGCCAGCGCCATCCGGCCGCCGGCTTCGGCCACCGGCGCCGCCAGCGCGAAAATCAGCACGCCCGCCAGCGCCAGAAAGTCGAACAGGACGCTGATCGTCATCGACGACACGCAATCCACGCTCTGGACCCCTTCGCCGCGGTTCAGCAACGCCCAGTACGCCAGTTCCCCCGCCCGGGCCGGCAGCATGTCCACGAACATGTTCCGGGCCAGCGTCACGCCGAACATCCGGGCGCGGCCGGGCAGAGGGCTCGCGCCCGCCCCCGCCAGCAAGAGCCGATAGCGCACCGCGCGCAGCCAGCCCTGCAGCAGCTGCGCCGCCGCATAGGCCGCCCACGTGCCCAGGCCCATGGTCCAAAGCGCGCGGACCACTTCGGTCGCCGGAGATCCCGCGGCCCGGAAAATCAGCCCCAGGATTCCCGCCGAAATCGCCAGCGAAAGCCCGAATCGAAGCACCTGTTTCATGCCCCCGTTTTATCCGCGCCGCCCCCGAAAAGAAACTCTTTTCCCGACGACGCCGCTCCGCTACCTTGTCCGCCGATGAAAGCCGTCTTCCGCTGGACGTTTCGCCTGCTCCGCGCGCTGCTGCTTCTGGTCGGCCTCGCGACCCTGCTGTTTGCGGCCGCGCAATTCACGAATTTGCCTTGGCGCGCGTACAAAAACCTCTCCCGCGTCCCGGAGCCCGATGCCGCCGCCCCCACCCACGTGCTCGTCATGGGCGGCAGCGGCATTCCGGGGGAATCCGGCCTGTCCCGGACGTTTTTCGGCGCGCAGGCCGCTCGGCGCTTTCCCGAAGCCGACGTGCTCATCGCCATGCCGCTGGGTACCAACGAATCGTTCGCCTCCCGCGCCTATTTCGACGAACTCCGTCTCCGCGGCGTGCCCGCCAAACGCATCCGCGTCCTCGCCGGCGGGCGCAACACCCGCGAACAAGCCCTCCGTCTCGCCGACACCTTGGCCGAATGCGCTCCGCCCGTCCGCATCCTCATCGTCACCGACCCCTATCACGTCCGACGCACCGCGGCCTGCATCCGCAAGGCCTTTGCCGATCGAAAGCTGGACATCCATCTCGACGGACTTCCCGTCTTCGCCCTTTCCATCGAGGACCCGCTCGACATCGCCGCCGGCGATCTCGACGTCCCCGCGGCCACCGCCCCTGCCGCCGTTCCCGACGCCGGTTTTTCCCTGCGTTTCCGCTACGATCTCTGGAACAATCTCGGCTATACCCAAACCGTTCTCCGCGAGCAAACCGCTCTTCTTTACTATCGACTCCGCGGTTGGCTCTGACTACTCTGCTTTCCTCATTTAAGCAACCCGACGACGAAGGAACCATCCATGCCGACATTCCGCCGCTTCTTCTGGACCGCGATCTGGACCCTGCTGCTTCCCCTTGCCTTGGCCGGCTGCGGCGGCGGCGGTCCTCCCGACGACTCCGCCGACAACGACAACGAAAACGCCGAAACCGAAACCGTCGCCGGCGACAACTCCGCGTTCGTCGGAACGTGGGCCCTCCGCCAAGGCACCGGCGCCGTCGAGTGGTACATCCTCTTCAAAGCGGACAATTCCTGGCTGATCTCCGACACGCCCGACGGGTCCGCCCAGCGCGTGTACGGCACCTATACCGTCGAAGGCAACCGGGCGGCGGGGCCGATGGTCAATCCCGGCACCGGCGAAGGTGAAATCGTCGCCACCCTCTCCGGCGAAACCCTCGCGCTCGATTTCGTCGAATACTGGCACAATCCCTACAAGCACGTCCTCTACAACGGCACCAAGATCTGACTCACCTCGACCGTAGAGGTGCAAAAAGAAGGCCGCCCGATCGGGCGGCCTTCGTTTATTGCGCGCAGGAAAACCAATGAATCAGGCACGGGCCCGCGCGAACCGCGGAGGCCGCGCGCGCATCACGCAACACTTTCCGGTCCCGTGGAAAATCAGATTCATGCGCTCGACGGGGCCATACGCCTTTTCGATCTTGCGACGCAGGAATCCGATATCTCCCACCTCCACGTTTTCGATCCGGCCGCACTTCTCGCACAGGAAATGCGCGGGACCATCGCCGCCGGCCCCGTAGCGCGCATGGCTCTTCCAGGTCGTGACCCGCCAGACCAACCCCGCCGCTTCCAACACGTTCATCGTGCGGTACACCGTGAACAGCGAAATCTTCGGCACGGTCCGCTTGACCGCCCGGAACAGATAATCCACGTCCGGATGGTCGTCGCACGATTCCAGCTCCTGATAGATCGTCAGGCGCTGTTTCGTCAAGCGCAGGCCCGCCGCATGGAAGACACCGCGCAATTCACGAATTTTAGCCCGATCCAATGCGGGCATTTCTTTTTTAGTTTTTTGCTTTTTCACCATGGTTAGACTGGAATGTATTTTATTAATCGAAACTTAACAATCTTTTTTTTGAGATTTTTTCCCTCTTCCCTCGTCCGGACAGATACGGCCATCTAAACGAAAAATCAAACGCTTTAGCAAAATACTTATAAGTCGTTGTATATCAATGCGTATCATCTGAATTTAAAACGAACAATCAGGGGGAAGGGCCATCCCGATCCAACAAAATTGTTTGACGACATCCAGTATTTCGACGGATGGACTCCATTTTCTCTGCGCAAATATTCAACCGCTTGTTTTTGTGATAATGTCCCGATTCGCAACCGGGACATTGCAATATTGTCGGCGAAAATTTCGCCGGGACGCGCCAGCGGGCGACAAAGAACCGGCGTCCATCGCATTGGCAAGAGCTTGCCGACTCCTTCCATACTCTCCCCGCCCCGTCATTGCCCGATTGATTCCCCTGCTTATCGCCGCAACAATCCCGGAATCCGCCTGTCCGCTTCCCGTCACGTGATTTTTCGGAATACTCGTTTCGTCTCCCCAGCGAAAAGACCGTTGCGCATTTTCATCCCCGGTCATCCCCCCTTGCGGGTCCGGCGCCGGCGTTCCAATTCCATTTGCCCCTCCTCTTCCACTTTTCGCTTTCTTCCCGCCACCGGGCATCCTACTCTTCCCCGCACAGGAGAACCGCGTACATGTCCAGCACCTTCGGAACCCTTTTCCGCGTCACCACCTTCGGCGAATCCCATGGTCGCGCCATCGGCTGCATTGTCGATGGCTGCCCCGCACGCATTCCCCTGTCCGCCGACGACATCCAGCCCCAGCTCGACCGGCGGCGCCCCGGGGCCTCCGCTTTGACCACCCCCCGCAACGAATCGGACGTCGTCTCCATCCTGTCCGGCACCGACCGCGGCCAGACCCTCGGGACCCCCATCGGCCTCACCATCCCCAACGCCGACACCCAACCCGGCGACTACGCCGAGATGGAAACCGTCCCTCGCCCGTCGCACGCCGACTTCACCTACGCCGAAAAATACTGCCTGCGCGCCCGTTCCGGGGGCGGACGGGCTTCCGCCCGCGAAACCGCCGCCCGCGTCGCCGCCGGTGCCGTCGCCGAAAAAATGCTTTCCGTCTTCCAGCCCGTGCAAATCGTCGCGTGGGTCGAATCCGTCGGGTCGATCGCGGCCCGGCGCCCGGACCTCGCGACCATCGCCCGCGCCGACGTGGACGCCACCTTGGTCCGCTGTCCCGATCCCGACGCCGCGCCCCGCATGATCGCCGCCATCGAAGCCGCGCGCGATGCCGGCGACTCCCTGGGCGGCATCGTCGCCTGCGCCTGCCGCGGCGTCCCCGCCGGCTGGGGCGAACCCGTTTTCGATAAGCTCACCGCCGAACTCGCCCACGCCATGCTGTCGATCCCCGCCACGCGCGGCTTCGAAATCGGCGAAGGCTTCGGCGCCACTCTTCTGCGCGGCTCCCAGCACAACGACCCGTTCGCCGCCAAGCCCGGCGGCGGCATCCGGCCCGCCACGAACCATTGCGGCGGCATCCAAGGCGGCATTTCCAACGGCGAAATCCTCTTTTTCCGCGTCGCCTTCAAGCCGGTGTCCACCATCTCCCTGCCCCAAAAGACCGCGGCGTTCGACGGCGCTCCCGTCGTCTTCGCAGCCAAGGGCCGCCACGATCCCTGCGTCTTGCCCCGCGCGGTGCCCGTCGTCGAATCCATGGCCGCCCTCGTCCTCGCCGACGCCTTCCTCCAGCAGCAAGTCCAGCGCATCCCGCACCCATGAGGCCCGCCATGAAACACGTCCTTCGGATTTTCCTCTTTCTCCTGCTCCCCGGGATCGCGTCCGCGGCCCAACCGCGCTCCGTCGCGCTCGTCATCCAGGAAAACGGCCACGCCCAGATTTCCGAAACCCACGACGTCGAGCCATCCGGCCCCGACGGCCTCGTCCGCATCGGGCCGCTGCCCGAGACCCTGCTGCCGGCATCCGTCAATGCGGTCCCCGTCGAGCGCGGCGAAACCCTCGACATCGTGGCCCAGCGCTTCGTCTACGATCTGCTCGACGACGAAGCCCTGTTCCGCGCCTATCGCGGCAACGCCCTCGTCTGCCGCAAGGGCGACGCCACCTTCGCCGGCCGGCTCGCGGTCCTGCCCGATTTTTCCAGATCCGCCCCCTCCCTGACTCTCGAAAACGAAGGCCAGCCGATCCGCGTCATTCCCGATCTCTACGCTCTCGATTCCATCGAGTTCCCCGCCCGCGCGAATCTCGCCCGCCAGCCCACGCTCGCCTGGCAAATCGCCGCCGGCCAGACGCCGCCCGTCGCCGTCCAGCTCAATTACGCCGCCGCCGGCCTCTCCTGGTCCGCCTCCCACGAAGCCATTCTGTCTGACGACGCCCGATCCATCGCCCTGTCCACCCGCGTCCAGCTGCGGAACCAGACCCGGCGCGATTTCGCCAACGCCCGCATTCGCCTCGCCTTGTCCGAAAAGGGCCTGTTCGCCCCGCTCGTGCCCGCTCCCGGCGATCCCCGCGCCGCCCGGCCCCCCGCGCTGCGCTATGCCGCCGACGGGACTTCCTGGACCCCCGAACGCGCCGAAGCCTCCGCCGCCATCGTCGCCACCTACGATCTGCCCCAGCCCCTGACTCTTCCCGCCGATTCCGACGTCCACGCCGGCCTTTCGTCCGCCGCCGCCATTCCCGTCGAAACCCGCTACATCTACGACGGCGTCCGCTTCGATCGCTACCAGCGCAACCGCCGCACCGATTGGAACCTCGGCACCGAATCCGCCACCGTCGTCCAAACCCGCCTCGCCTTCAAAAACGACCGTTCCGCCGCGCTGCCGCCCGGCGAATTCCGGGTCCTGCGCGGGTCCGCCGACCAGACCTTGGAATGGATCGGTTCCGATTGGCTTCCCGCCCTCCGGCCGGGCGAATCCGCGGTCATCGAACTCGGTCCTTCCGCCGGACTTTCCGGACGCCGCCTCCGCACCGCCTATGCCGACGTCGTCCCCCTCGAATCCGCCGACGAATCCTTCGAAATCACCTTGGAAAACCAGACGCCTTCCGACCAGACCATCACGGTCGTCGAGCACTTCTATCGCGGCGAACGCCATGAAATCACCGCCGCCAGCGCCGAATACGTTCCGGGCGCCGACCCCCATTCCATCCAGTTTTCCATTCCCGTCAAGGCCGGCGCCAGCCAATCCTTCACCTATACCGTCCGCTATACCTGGTGACCGCCAGCCGCTCCATCCTGGTCTGCGGCGTCAACTGGCTCGGCGACGCCATCATGTCCATGCCCGCGCTCCAGGCGCTCCGCAAACACCAAGCCGACGCCGAATTGACGCTTCTCGTCAAGCCGGCCCTCGCCCCGCTCTGGGCCATGAGTTCCATTCCCGACCGCGTTCTTTCCCTTCCGCCCGCCGGCGGCCGCCTCCGGCCCACCATCCAAGCGCTCCGCGACCTGAAATTTGAGGTTTCATACATCCTGCCCCACTCCTTTCGGTCCGCCATCCCCCCGTTTCTCGCCCGCATCCCCCGCCGGATCGGATTTCCCGGCCATTTTCCCCGCGATTTCATGCTCACCGAGACCCGCCCTCCCGCCGCCGGGCCGGGCCGCACCCACCAAGCCTTCGAATATTTCGACTTGTTCTTCCCCGGCGAAGCCCGCCAGGCGTTCCCCCCGCCCCGGCTCACCGCGCCTCCGGCCACGCGCGATAAAATGCTCGCGCGGCTGGTCGAACTGCCCCGGCCATGGATTTCCGTCATTCCCGGCGCCGCCCGCGGTACCTCCAAGCAATGGCCCGTCGAACGCTATGCCGAAACCGCCGCCGCTCTCGTCGCCCAGACCGGCGGATCCATCGTCGCCCTCGGCACGAAAGCCGAACAGGCCACCTGCCAGCAGGTCGCCGCCGCCGCCGCCCCCAACGGACTCAATCTGGCCGGCGAAACCTCGTTGGCGGAGCTTGCCGCCGTCCTCGCCTTGTCGGCCGCCGCGGTATGCAACGACAGCGGCGGCATGCACCTCGCCGCCGCCATGGGCACCCGCCTCGTCGCCCTCTACGGCATCACCAACCCCGCCCAAACCGGCCCGCTGGGCGATTCCATCCGCATTCTCCAGCATTCCGAACGCCGCACCCGCGACGTGCCCCGGCGATCCTCGGAGGCCCAAGCCGCCCTCCGCGCCATTTCGTCTGCCGAAGCCATCCAGGCGGTTCTCGATCTCCTGCGCGACGTCTGAAGTCAAGTCGCCGGATCGCTGTTGGAAACCACCTGCAACGGCCATGCGCCGATCGGCACGTAGCGCCCCGAGGCGCTCTCGTACAGGATCAGCTCGCGGACGGCCTGTTCTTCCGCGAATCGGCCGCGCTGGGTTTCCAGCGCCGCGGCGAAGGCCGCCGGATCGTTCAGCCGATCGATCCGCCCCAGCGTCAGATGCGGCGCGAAGGCCCGCGCCTCCGGCGACCGGCCGGCCGCCCGCAGCGCGTCCGCCGCGCGAGCATGCAGAGCCGCCAATCCCGGCGAGTCCACGCCGATCCACAGCACGCGCGGATGCCGCGCGCCGCCGAACGTGCCCAACCCCGCGAGCCGCAGCGCGAACGCCGGGGACGCCCCGGCGGCGGCGGCCAAGGCATTCGCCAATGTCGGAATCGTCTCTTCCGCCGTCGCCCCGAAAAACTCCACCGTCAAATGCAGGTTCTCCGGCCGCGTCCAGCGGATCCGCTCGCTTTGCAGCTCCCGCCGCAGGTCCGTCCACGCGCGGCGCAGGTCTTCCGTCGCCGCCACCGCCACTCCCGCGAACAGCCGTCTCGCCTTCATGTCCGGATATTCTGCCACAAAACATCGCTCCTGCCAAATGCCGGCGGCGCCGCCCGGCGCTTGACTTGCGTTCGGAATTTTTGATACCACAGGCGGCCTTATGGGACAGCAATTGAGAAAAGTAGTGAAGCGCAAAGCCCGCGATCGCCGCGTCAAACGGCTCAAGGAACGCGCCAAGCTCGCCAAGAAGGCCACGGCCTGATTTCCGGACCGGGCTACGTCCGCCACGTCGGACAACCGCATGGACCCGCCGGCGCCTTTCGGTCGCGGCGGGTTTCTGCGTGGATGGATGCAACCGCGCTGAATCGAGGCGAATCATGATCGTTTTTCTGGATGGCGTGCTGGAAGAAAAAGAGCCCACCCGCGTGGTCGTGAACGTCGGCGGCGTCGGCTACGAAGCGTCCATTCCCCTGAGCAGCTACGACCGCCTGCCCGAAATCGGCCAGCGCCTGCGCCTCCTGACCGTCCCCGTCGTCCGCGAAGACGCCCATCTGCTGTTCGGCTTCATGACCGCGGAGGAGCGCACCACGTTCCTCCGGCTCACGTCCGTGAACGGCGTCGGGCCCAAGCTCGGGCTCGCCGTCCTCAGCGGGCTGTCCGTCCGCGATCTGAAGGCGGCCGTGGCCGCCGGCGACGCCAAGCGGCTCGGCGGCATTTCGGGCGTGGGCAAGAAGACGGCCGAACGCCTGATCCTGGAATTGCGCGACAAGCTCGGCAAGGGCGACCTGATGGAAGCCCTCGCGGGCGGCGCGCCCGGCCCCGCCGACGCCAAGTTGCGCGACGCGCTGCTCGCGCTGATTTCGCTCGGCCACAAGCCGGCCGACGCGCAGCGCATGGTCAAGGACGTCGCCGGCCAGATCGCGCCCGATTCCACCCTCGAAGAGATTCTCCGCAAGGTCCTGTCGGGCCGGAAATAGGAGGTCGCCATGCTGGAACTCGCCGTCTTGAGCGCCGCCTTCGCGATGGGCGCCGCGATTCCCGACCGCTACGCCTGCGGACCGTGTTCCCCGCCCCTCTCCTGGAGCGAAGCGCCCGCCGGCACCCAGAGCATCGCGATCCTGTGCGACGATCCCGACGCGCCGGTCGGCGACTGGGTGCATTGGGTCGTCTTCAACCTCGCGCCCGACGTCCGCTCCCTGCCCGAGAACGTCGCGCGCGACGCCGCGCTGCCCGGCGGCGCGATCCAGGGCGTGAACGACTACGACCGCAACGACTACGACGGCCCCTGCCCGCCGCCCGGACGCCCGCACCGCTACCATTTCAAGGTGTTCGCGCTCGATGCGCGCCTGGCCCTCGACGCCGGCGCCCGCAAAGCGGACGTGGTCCGCGCCATGCGCGGGCATGTCCTCGCCCAAGGCGAACTCGTCGGCTCCTACGCCCGCAAGGCCCGATGACCTCTTCCTTCGATGCCCGCGCCCAGACCTGGGACGACGATCCGCGCCGCCGGTATCTGGCCGCGGGCATTTTCGCCGCGCTGGAACAAACGGTGCCGTTGCGCGCCGACATGGCCGCGCTCGACTACGGCGCCGGCACCGGCCTGCTCACCCTCGCGCTCGCCGCGCGCGTGCGCCGCGTGCTGGCCGTCGATTCGTCCGCCGGCATGCTCGCCGTTCTCGCAAATAAGGCGCAGGCCGCCGGGCAGGCCCACGTCGAGACCTTGCATGCCGATTTCACCAAGGCCCCCCTGCCGGCCGGACCGTTCGATCTCGTGGCTTCCGCCATGACCCTGCACCACGTCGCCGACGTCGATGCGCTGCTGCGGAATTTCCATACCCTGCTCGCGCCCGGGGGCCGGATCGCCCTGGCCGACCTCGACGCGGAAGACGGCAGCTTCCACGGCGCGAACGCCGCCGGCGTCTACCATCTCGGGTTCGACCGCGCGGCGCTGGAACGGAAACTGCTTGATGCGGGATTCGTCGACGCCCGCTGCGCCGATGCCGTCCGCAACGAGAAAAACGGCCGAACCTACACGGTTTTCCTGGCCACTGCCCGCAAACCTTGAGGCCGGATTCCGGCGAAATGCCTAGCTCGGATCGGGCGCGGGCAACAGATCGGAGGTCTGCGGTTCCACGAGAACCGCGTCGTAGCCGTCGTCTTTGGGAATCAACCGGTACAAGAGGGCTTTGCCGGCCTTGCGGTGGTAGCGGTACAGATACGCGCTGCGCTCGGGATGGCGGCGCATCAAGTCGGCGTTTTGCTCGCGGTAATTCCGCACGTAGAGGACATCGCCCTCCAGATCGAGGCGGTTCCGCAGGAATCCGGTGGCGAAGTAGTCGTTGGTGTCGTCTTCTTCGTCTTCGATCCCGAGGCAATCCATGAACACGATGGCGTTGGCGATGCCGTAGTCCCGCACCACGCGCGGCAGCACGTCTTCCACGTCGTAGTAGCTCTGGTCGTAGCGCTGGAAATGGAACGGCGTGCTCACCGCGAGGAACAAGGTGCCCGAGACGGCCAGAAACGCGGGCACCCGCGCGAACACGCGCCGGCGGTCGCCGGCCTCCCGCAAGACCAACAGGCCGCGCGCGGCCAGGAGAACCAGATACGGCGTCGCGGCCGTGATGTAGCGCGCGGGAACGCAGATTTCGTAATACCAATAGCACGCATAGGTCGCCAGCAGCGCCGGCAGCGGCAACAGCAGCAGGGTTTCCTTCGTGCGCGCGCGGCCCAGCAGGAACGGCAGCAAAACCACGGCCAGCGCGGGCCACGGCCAGCCCAGCAAGTTGTCGTTCAGCGCCCGCAAGCGCTTGTAGGTGTGTTCGATTCCGAGTTCGGGCGTATGGGCGCGGCGCGGCGTCAATTGCACAAACCCGAATTTGCCCCAGCGGCCCATGCCGATTTCGTGGCCGGGCGTCCGCCAATCCCCCGTCGTGATTTGCTGGAAGCCCAGCAGCGCGCCGATGGCCAGCAGCGCCGCCGCCAAGCCGGCCGCGATGCCCAGCCGGCAGCGCCACAGCCGTTTTACGGGAAACAGGAAAGCCAGCGCGAAGAGCAGGCCCAGCACCGCGGCATCCAACGGCCGGCACAAAAGGGCGACGCCCCAGGCCAGGCCCGCCGCGCCGCCCCAGATCCAGCGCTCCGTGGCCCAGAGCCGGCGCAAGCTCAACAAGGCCAGGCACAGGAACAACGTGGACGGAATATGCGAAAGATGCAGCCCGGACAGCACGACCATGAACGGCGAGGGAATCGCCAGCAGCGCCGCGATCCGCCCGGTGCGATCGGCGAACAAATCGCGGCCCAGTTCCGCGATCGCCACCACCAGCAGCGCGCCGAGGAGCGGGTTGATCAGCCAAGACGCGCCCAGCCAAACGCCCGGAACCAACAGGGCCGGCCAACCGGGCGGATACATTCCGCACCAGTGTCCCAACGCCTGCCGTTTCCCCAAAATGCCGAAAATCTGGCAAAACCCGGCATCCGCGGGCAACGGCAGGGTGATCGCGCCGCTCGCGAACAGCCTGGCTTGGAACAAAGACGCCATGCCGTCGTCGAGCCGGGGAATTCCCTTGAACAAGAACCAGGCGACGCCCGCGTACGCCAGGAAGGCCACGGCGAACACGCCGAGATTGAACCGGGCGCGCGGCACGCGGCAGAGCCAATCGAAGCGCCGCCCCAGCCAGGCGCGGGAACGGCCGTGGGCCACCGCCGCGAACGCCAGCAGCAGCACCAGCGCCGTCCAGCCCGGATGCGCCAGAACGGCGGAATGCAGCGGAACGCCTTGCCCCGACAGAAACACGTACGCCAGCGCGGCGCCCAATGCCGCCACCCACCAATTTGTCTTGTTCATTCGCGATCTTCCAAAAGGGATTGAAAGAATCTCTATATCCGGAAATCCAAACCGAAGCCAACCAAATACGGCTTGACCCGAAGCGCTCCGCGCTGGCATCAAGGCGGGATGAACGATTGGTCCCGCTTGTTCCCGTCCGTCCCGGCGTTTCTGGCCCTGGCGGGATTGGCCTGCGAGGTCGCTTGGCTCGCGGCCAAGCGGCGGGGACGCCTCGTCGGCCATCCCGCCGCGACCTTCGCGGCTTGGATCTGGCGCCCGTGGACGCTCTGGGCGCTGTTCAACCTGTTCAACCGCTGGCGGTGGGACCAAGGGTTCAACGACCGCCGGACTTTCCCCTTCTACGCAAGCCTCTGGAATCCGGACGAAACGTTCGCCGAAGCTTGGATCCGGATCGCGCAGGCGCCGGGACTCGTTTGGCTGGGCGCGGTCGCGGCTCTCTTGGCGGCGATGATCCTGTTGCTGGCGTGGATCGTGCGACGCCCTCCCGTCCGGGTCGCTCCGGCGCTCGTCGGCCTGTATCTCCTGGCCATCGGCCTCCATCTGTCCCTCGCCTGCCTGCCGAACGGCGCCCGGGACCAACCGGACCGGCCCGGTTCCCTGTTGGCGGCCTGGAACAACCCCGGCTCCACCATGCTGTATGCGCAACCCTTCATCCAGGACAGCCGCGACTATTTCAGCCGCTTCCGGGAGATCCAGCCCAAGCTCCGGCGGACGATCCACGGCCTTTCCCACCCGCCCGGCGCTTCGTTGTCGCTGTATTGGATCGGCAAGGCCATGGGCGTGAAGGGGCGCGACATCCGTTCGCCCGAAAATCGCCTGCGCTATTCGATCGGGCTGGCCGCGTTCGGCGCGCTGAACGTCTTCGTTCTCTTCGGATTGGCCCGGCGGCTGTTCGACGCGCGCGCGGGATTTCTCGCGGCGACGCTCTGGGCAACGGCCCCGGCGGTCGCCGCCTATGCCACCTTTGCCCAGGATTCGACGTACGCCGTTTTCTTCAATCTCGCCCTCCTGCTCGGCTGGGAGACGGCTACCGCCTCCAAACGCGCCGGTCTCTGGGGATTCGCGCTCGGCGTGGATTTCTTCGCGCTCGTTTTGCTGAACTACAGTTGGTGCCTCGCGACCAGCATCTTTTTCCTGTTCGCCCTCGCCACCGGCGTGCGGGCCCGCTGGCGCCTCCGCGAATACGCCGGACGCCTCGTCTTTCCGCTGGCCGTCATGGCCGCGCTGGCGGGCGTCTTTCTCGCCTATCACCGGCTGGATTATTGGGCCATGTACCGCTATGCCGCCCAGTACGTGTCCCAGTGGTACCCCTTCACCGGCCCCTACCAATGGATCCTGGCGCTGCTCGGCGGACAGATCGATTTGTGGCTGATGCTGGGCGGCGTCGCCTGCTCGGCGTTCGCCGCCGCGCTCTTCCGGTTCCGGAAATCGGATTTCGGCGAGCCGCGGACGATCTACCTGTTCATCGTGCTCGGGATCTTCGCGCTGCCGTTGCTGTTCGGGCCCAACTGCCTGAAAATGGAAGCGGCCCGCTGCTGGATCTGGGTGGCCAGCCTCCCGCTGGCGTTCGCGGCGGACCGGTTGCTCCGCATGCCGTCGCGCCTCTTCGCCTACGGCGCGCCGGCGGTCTCCGCGCTGACCTATGCCGGCCTGCGCCTGTTCCTCGATTTTTCCGTGTAGGGCGTTCGCCGGCTACGGCGCGGCCAATTCCGCCGGCGGAAGGATCCAAGGCGAAATCGCCCGGCGGAACGACGGAATCCGCACGTAGAGCAGCACGGAGCAGGCCAGAAACGCCAGCGCCACCAGCACCATCAGCTTCTTTTGCCGGAAAAGACGCTCCGGATGCTGCACCGGGCTGTCGTGTTTGAAGCCCAGATGGATGTAGTACGCCATCGCCAGCGCCACCAGCGGCGTCGCCAGCACCATCTCCACGTGGTAGCGCGCCATGAAGAAGCCCGACAACATCCCGAACAGCGCCCCGTAGAAGAAAATGCTCTCCTGCAGCCGCTCTTCGGTGTAGTAGCCGAACGATTTCCGGTAGTTGGCCGCCTGGCCCGATTCCCGGATGTGCCGGAACTCCGCGAACCGCTTCATCCCCATCAGGAACGCCCCGAACATCCAGTAGGCCAGCATGATCGAAAACGGAGGCGCGAGCGTCGCGCCGGCCGCAAACCAGCCGATGCACAGCCGGATCGGATTGTTCACCGACTCGCACACCACGTCCACGTACGGCACGTCCTTCAGCCGCACGGGCGGCACGTTGTAGACCATGCCCGAAATCCAGAACGCCACCATCGTCCACCCCAGCGGCGGAAACAGGCGAAAAGCCAAGGCGAAGCCCAGCGCGGCCAACACCAGCCATTCGACGTAGGCGATCGGCACGTTGACCTCGCCGCTGGCCACCGGCCGGTTTTTCTTTTCCGGATGGAACCGGTCCTTGGGCGCGTCGAGGATCTCGTTCAGCACGTAGTTGCTTGACGCCACCAGACAGGCGCAGACGATGGCCGATGCCACCCGCAAGAGAATTTCCGGGGTCGGCCAGCCCGGCACGTAGAGAAACGCCAGCAGGATGCCGGGCGCGATGAACACGTGGTTGGCCCAGTATTCCGGGCGGGCGATGCGAATATAGGGGCTTAGCTTCATGGGGCGGCATCCTAGCACGAACGCACGGGAAAGGGGGACGTTATTTTCCGCTGGTTCCCGCCGCGCCTCCGAAGTGGACGCCCCGCCGCAAATCCGCTATCTTCCCTCTTCTATGTTCCGTCCGTTCCATTTTCTGTTTTGCCTGCTGGGAGCCGCCGTTTGCTGCGGCGCGACGCCGCCCAAATGGGCCACCTTCACCCTCGCCACCGCGAATCTGTCCGACAACGTGACCCAGGCCTACGACGCGCCCGGCATCCGCATCCTCCAGGCCCTCCAGCCCGACGTGCTCGCGATCCAGGAATACAACTACAAGCTGGGCACGTCCAAGGATCTGGCCCAGCGCCTTTTCGGGCCGGACTGGCATTTCGCGCGCGAAAAAGGCGGCGCGCGCCTGCCCAACGGCGTCATGAGCCGCTATCCCATCGTCGCGTTCGGGCAATGGGACGATCCCTACGTCGGCAACCGCCGCCTGTTCTGGGCGACCGTCCAGATTCCCGGCCCCAAGCCGCTGCACGTCGTCAGCGTCCATCTCGTGCAGAACCATTCCGAGCGGCGCGGTCCCGAAGCCCGCCATCTGCTGCAGCTCATCCGCAAGCAATTCCCCGCGGACGACTACGTCGCGCTCTGCGGCGATTTGAACGTTTCCACCCGCGAATCGACCGCGCTCGCGGAGCTGACGAAATGGTTCGACGATTCCGCGCAGCCCGCCGACCAGGAAGGCAACAAGAACACGAACGCGAAACGCAACCGGCCCTACGACTACGTCCTGCCCAATCCGGCTCTCGCGCCGTACCACGCGCCCACCGTGCTGCTCGACGAGAAGTTCCCCGACGGCCTCGTTTTCGATTCCCGTCTTTGGAACCCTCTGCCCCCGCCCGCGGAATGGGACGACACCGCCCACGACATGCAGCACCTGCCCGTCATGAAAACGTTCCGGGTCCCGTTGAAAGAGCAAAACCCATGATTTGTCGGACCCGGGGAATTTTCCGGGCGCTGCTGGTCGGCGTTGCGCTGGCCGGGCTCGGCGCCTGCTCCCGCGGCGCGCCCCGCCCCGTTCCCGTCCTGATGTACCACCACCTCGCGCCGGATCCGGGCGCCGACGTCTGGACGGTCGCGACCGAGGAATTCCGCCGGCAGATCGCCGATCTCCAGGCCGCCGGCTACCGGACCATCCTGCCCGCAGACCTCGCGAAACGCCGCGCGTGGAAATTCTGGCAGCCGCGAAAACCCGTCGTCATCACCTTCGACGACGGCCTGCTCAGCACGCGGACCGAGGCGGAGCCCATCTTGCGCGCCGCCGGATTCCGGGCCATCTGCTACCTCATCACCGGATCCGTCGCCGACGCGCCGGACGGCCGGATGAAGTACGGCACCTACGATTGCCTGAGCTGGGAGGAAGTGCGGGCGATGCAAAACCGCGGCACCTTCGTCTTCGGCATCCATTCGCATTCGCACGCCGGCCGGCCGGCCCGCCTCGCCTTGGAGGCCGCGGAATGCCGGCGCCTGTTCAAGAGCAAAACCCGGCGCACCCCGCGCGACTACTGCTATCCCTACGGCGTCGCCCCCGATTTCCTGGTCCAGGCCGTCTCCAATGCCGGCTATCGAACCGCCATGGTGTGCGCAGACCAGCTGTTTTTCCCGACGCCTTCCGCCGACTATTTCCGCATTCCGCGCGTCTCCGTCTACGGCGGACGGCACGAATTCGCGGTGGCGCCCGGCGCGCAACCGGACTCCGGCACCTTCTGCGCCGAGGTCCTGAATCGCGGCGTGCCCCTGCCCGTGCGAGGCGTCTTGCGGCATGGAGAAACCGAACGCGCGATTCTCCGCCCCCCGCCCGCCCCTCTCGGGCCGCAACCCCAAAACTGGTGCTGGCCTCTCCGGTCGCCGCCGGGAGACCCGTCCTCCCTGGCGGTCGAGATCTGGGAACAAAACGACCTGTTCCGCTACGTTCCCTGAACCGCCCGTGTTCGCGCATTTCCGCATTGCCCCTCGACCCGTTTCCGCCTACCGTCGATCCGTGAGCATGGCCAAAACACGGACGATCGTCTTCCGCTTCCTGCTGGGGGCGATCCTGCTGGCCGGATTGCTGCTGCGCTACGCCGGGCTGTGCGAGCCGCTGCAGCTCCATCCGGACGAACGGAACATCGCGCTCTGGATGGATCGGATGCATGCGCAACACTCGCTGCGCCCCCAAACCTATGCCGGCGGTTTCTTCGTGTTGGCGGATCTCGCGCGCAAAACGGCGGAATGGACGCAGCGATATGGTTCCCATCGCTGGGCCTATTTCATCCGCGCAACGGACGTCCGGATGCCGCCCCGCACGGATCCCGTCGCCTTCGGCCGCACGTTCAACGTCTGGATGGGCACGCTGGCCGTTCTCTTGGGCGCGCTGCTGGCCGGCCGCGTGGCCCGGTCGCGGGCCGCCGCCTTGACGGCCGCCGCCTTGCTGGCCTTCACGCCCTTCGCCATCGAACATGCCCATTACCTGGAAAGCGACGTCGCCATGCTCGCCACCCTCGCGCTGGCGCTGCTCGGGATGGCCCGCTTTCTCGCGACCCGCAAATGGCGCGACTGGATCCTGGCAGCCCTCGCGACGGGATTCGCCGCCGGCACCAAGTTCCCTCTGGCGCTCTTGATCCTTCCGCTGCTGGCCTCGCTTCGGCCGCCGCGCTCCGCGACCAGCCGCCCGCGCGCCGTCGCCGGAACCGTCGGCATGCTGCTGGTCGCCCTGCCGCTGGTCGCGGCCGGCTTCGCCGCCGCTTCGCCGGACGCGCTCCATTTCTCCGAGTTCATGGCCGGGATGAAGGCGGCCGGCGCCGCCGTCTATGCCGAAACCGCCGAAATCCTGGGACCGCTGGCCGACCAGCCCCATGCCCGCCAATGGATGAACGCCGCCAATCTGTTTCGTTTCGCCCGCACGCTGCGCCCGGGCTGGCTTCTGATTGCGGCCGTCGGCATCCCGCTGTGCGCGGTCCGTCGGCTCCGCCCGTTCTGGCCGATCACCCTCCTGTTTCCGGCGCTTTGGCTCGGGTACATCGTCTGGCTGGCCCCCTGGTCCCGCTCCCAGGAATTCATGGCCTTGCTTCCGATTCTCTGCCTGTGGGCGGCCCTGCCCGTCGCCGCCCTGTGGAACGCCCGCGGAGCGCCCGCAACGAGAATCGCCGCGCTGGTCCTGTGCGCCTTGGCCGTGCTCCCCGTCGCGAAGACCGGCTTGGCCCTCTCGTCCCAATTCGCCTGGGAAGACACCCGCCGCCTCGCCAACCGCCAGTTGAAAGCCTGCTTCCCGAAAGACCGGCCGCTCGTCGCCGAATTATATTCGGCGCCGGCCGAAACCGGAGTTTCTTCCCATACCATCCCCATTTCCGAATACGCCGCCGACGTGGCTTCCTTGCCGGCCGGTCCCGATTCGTCCGGATATTTCCTTCTCAATGCCGACTTCTGCGCCCGCGGGTTGCGGGACCCCCTCACCCGCGTTCTTTTTCCGCCGTACGCGCAGGAGATGAAAGACCTCCAGACCCATGGCCGGCGCATCGCGACATGGGCCTCCCTCGAATCCACTGCCCCGCAACCGTACTTCCGCGCCCCCCGCATCGAGTTGTGGTGGCGTTCCGCCGGCGACCGGCCCGCTTCCGGCGATGAACCGGTCGAATTGCCGCGGCCGGCGTGGGTCCGGGACGAAGGCCGCACCACGTTCTTCCGGAGCGATCTGCGCGCCGGGCCGCGCATCGCCGTGCCGGTCGATCGGTTCGCGCGCGAAATCGCCATCGGCGGACCCGGCCCCTTGGACGGTCCCGTCTTCCTCGTGTTCAGCACGCGCGAGCGGGCCGCCGACGTGGAGGCACAAGGCTTCGGCCGGACCCGGCGTCTGGAGCTCGATCCCTACGATGCGGGCGCGATTCCCCTCGAACGCCCGTGGTGGAATCTGCGCTGGAGCCGCTACGAACGCGTCGCCGTCCGCTCCGAAACCGGCGGAGCCACCCTCACCTATCTGCCCTGTTTCCTCCACGTGGCTTTCGATCCGGTCGAAGCCGCCACCCTGCTGCTCGACGAGGGCCATTTGGACAAAGCCGTCGATCTGCTGCGGCGGCACGGCGTCCTCGCCCAAGCCGGCCCGTTCTGGCGCGCGCTGGCCGGCGATCCCGACGCCACGCCGGATGCCGAAGCCCTGCTGGCCCAATGGGACCAATGGCTCGCCCAAGACGAAACCCGGCCGCCGCCCGTTTGTTTCGGCGGAATCCCGCTGGCCATCTGGCAGGATTTCGCCCGCATCCGGCTCGTGGAACCGGACGAGCCCGTCCTGCTCCAACTGCCCCTCGCGCCGGCGAAAAACGCCGAACGCCGGACGCTCGCCTTCGCGCAGATCCTGCCCGTCTTCGGCGCGGCGCAAACCCTCGCGATGTCGCTCGGCCGCCATCCGGATTCGGCCGGAAACACCAATTTCTTCGGAACGGTCGCGCTCGACGCGGACGACCAAACCGAAATCGGCCGTTTCGAATTCGCGGATCTGCCCGATCCCGCCGCGGGCGAAACGGAGTGGAGCCGCACCTCCGCGGAACTGCCCCGCAACGTGCTCCTGACGTTCCGGGCGCGCTCGGGCGGCGCCATTCGCGTGGAAGACGCCCAATGGACGTGGTCCTGGCGCGACATGCTGGCCCGGCGCGCCAAACAACTCCGCCGCGCCCTCTCGGATAAACCCGTTCCCGCCGCCGTCCGCTACGGCGATTGGCTCGCCGTCCGCGGCTGCCGCGTCGAAAACGGCCAAATCCTGCTCGACCTGGAGGCGCTCCAAAACGCCATCCCGCCCTTCGCCGCGCAACTCCGGATCTTCCAGCGCGGAAAATGGCGCCCGCGCGAAACCGTTCCCCTCGGCGAAGCCCCGGCCCCGTGGCGGCGCGGCGAACGGAAAACCGTCCGCCTGCCGCTCGAAAACGGCCTCGAACCCGATCGCGTCGGCATCGCCCTCCAGACCGACGTCCCCTGGCATCCCTCCGTCGTGCCGCTGGCCGACGCCCCCGCCGAACGCCCCTTCCCGACCCTCGCCGAACTCCTGCAAGCCCCGTGAACCCCTCCCCGCGCGGGGAATCGCGGCTGAAATAGAGCTTCCCTTTTTTCCACAGTGTGGAAAAATCCCCCCCGATTTTTCCACGGCGTGGAAAACTTTTTTCCATAGCGTGGAAAACCCAGGAGCCGCCCCATGATGACCTCATCCGAAATCCGCCAGTCGTTCCTCGACTTCTTCGCCTCGAAGCAGCACGAGATCGTGCCTTCGTCGCCCGTCGTCCTGCCGACCGACCCCACCCTGCTCTTCGCCAACGCCGGCATGAACCAGTTCAAGGAAATCTTCCTCGGCGCCCGCAAGTCGTCCTGGAAGCGCGTCGCCGACACCCAGAAGTGCATCCGCGTCTCCGGCAAGCACAACGACCTCGAGGAAGTCGGCCGCGACACCTATCACCACACCTTCTTCGAAATGCTCGGCAACTGGTCCTTCGGCGACTACTACAAGCGCGAAGCCATCACCTGGGCCTGGGAACTCCTGACGGAAGTCTGGAAAATGCCCAAGAACCGCCTCTGGGTCACCGTCTACACCACCGACGACGAAGCCGCCGAGATCTGGCGCACCTGCACCGACGTCGATCCCGCCCACATCCTGCGTTTCGGCGAGAAAGACAACTTCTGGGAAATGGGCGAGACCGGCCCCTGCGGCCCCTGCTCGGAAATCCACTTCGACCTGACCCCCAACGGCTGCACCGCCGACATGGTCAACGCCGGCACGCCCCAGGTCATCGAGATCTGGAACAACGTCTTCATGCAGTACAACCGCAAGTCCGACGGCACCCTCGACGAGCTGCCGGCCAAGTGCGTGGACACCGGCATGGGTTTCGAGCGCGTCGTCGCCGTCATCCAGGGCAAGACCTCCAACTACGACACCGACGTCTTCATGCCGCTCATCGACGCCGTCGCCCAGCTCTCCGGCAAACCCTACCTCCAAGACGAAACGGCCGTGGCCATGCGGGTCATCGCCGACCATCTGCGCGCGCTGTCCTTCGCCATCGCGGACGGCGTCATGCCGTCCAACGACGGCCGCGGCTACGTCCTGCGCCGCCTGCTGCGCCGCGCCGCGCGCTACGGCCGCAACATCGGCCTCGTGAAACCCTTCCTCTGCAAGCTGTTCCCCGTCCTCGAAAAGCAGATGGGGCCGTTCTTCCCCGAACTCGTCGCTCGCCGCGAAGAAATCGTCCGCGCCCTGCGCGCCGAGGAAGAATCCTTCGCCGCCACCCTCGACCGCGGCATCGCGCTCTTCGACGAAACCGTCGCCGAACTGAAGCAAGCCGACGCCTCCGTCTTCCCCGGCGAGCAGGCCTTCAAGCTCTACGATACCTACGGCTTCCCCTTCGACTTGACCGTCCTCATGGCCGCCGAAAAGGGCCTCGACGTCGACCAGCCCGCGTTCGACCGTTGCATGGACGAACAGCGCGCCCGCGCCCGCGCCGCCCGCAAGGACGGCACCGCCGCCGAAAACGACCTCGTCGCCCATTTCGTCGAACAGGGCATCCAATCCGCGTTCACGGGCTACACCTCGCTCTCCAACGGCACCGAGATCGTCGCCATCCTTTCCGGCGGCCAGCTCGTCGATTCCCTCGCCGAAGGCCAGAGCGGCGAAATCCTGCTGAAGCAAACCCCCTTCTACGCCGAGTCCGGCGGCCAGGTCGGCGATACCGGCGTCATCACCACCTGCGCCGGCGCGCGATTCGAAGTCGCCGACACCAAGAAGCCCGCGCAAGGCATCCTGCTCCACAAGGGCAAACTGGCCAAAGGCGCGCTGGCCAAAGGCGCCGCCGTGATCGCGACGGTCGACGAAGCCCGCCGCGCGGCGATCAAGCGCCACCACACCGCCACGCACCTGCTCAACGCCGCGCTGCGCAAGGTGCTCGCGACCGATTCCATCAAGCAGGCCGGCTCCTACGTCGCCCCCGACCGCCTGCGCTTCGACTTCACCTGGTTCGAGGCCCTCACCGCCGAGCAGATCGCCGCCCTCGAGCGCCTCGTCACCGAATACGTCGTCGCCAACGTCCCCGTCAAAACCTACGAAATGGCCCTCAAGGACGTGCCCGGCTCCGGCATCATCGCCGTCTTCGACGAGAAATACGGCGACACGGTCCGCGTCGTGGACACCGAAGGCATCTCGCGCGAACTGTGCGGCGGCACCCACGTCGAGCGCAGCGGCGACATCGGCCCCTTCCGCATCCTCGCCGAAACCTCCATCGCCGCCGGCGTGCGCCGCATCGAAGCCCAGACCGGTCTCGTCGCCTGCGAACACACGGTCCAGGAACATTCCATCCTGGCGGCCCTGGCCCAGCGGCTGTCCATCGGCGCCGCCGATCTGCCCGCGCGCGTCGAAGCCCTCCTCGAACAAACCCAGAAGCTCGAGAAGGAAATCGAAGCCGCCGCCGAAAAGAACGCCCTCGAAAAGGGCGCGGCCTTGGCGAACCAGTTCGCGCCCGTCGGCGGCATCCCGGTCCTGGTCGAATCCGTCGGCGAGCTCGCCGCCGATCCCCTGCGCGCGCTGGTCGAAAGCCTGCGCAAGCAGACCCCCGAGAGCGTCATCCTGCTGGCGGCCGTGGCCGACGGCAAGATCACCTTCATCCTGAACGCGGGCCCGGCGGCGCAGGCCAAAGGCGTGAACGCCGGCAAGCTCGTCGGCGCCGTCGCCAAGATCGCGGGCGGCGGCGGCGGCGGCAAGCCCGACAAGGCCCAGGCCGGCGGCAAGGATCCCGCCAAGCTGCCCGAAGCCCTCGCCGCCGCGCGCGAGATGATCGCCCAGGCCCTCGCCTGAGTTCCGGGTCATTCCCACGCAAAAGGGCGGCCGTTCGGCCGCCCTTTCGTTTTCCGGTTGCCGGAGAGGCTAGCCCTGGAAGACGAAAAACTTCCGCATGACGTAGTTGATCGCCAGCGAGCTGAGGATGTTGGCGCCGAACGCGTAGGTCGTCTGCACGCCAAACTGCTTGATCAGCACGCCCATCAGCGTCGTGCCGATGGCCATGCTGACGGCCGATACCGCCAAGAACAGGAGGAATTCGATCACGACGTGGTGCCGACCCGGCTTGAACACGAACCAACGGTTGGCGAGATAGCACACCGTGTTCGATACGAAGAACGCGATCACGTTGGAGTAGATCGCATAGCGCGCGCGGAGGTCGGCCACGACTTCCGGCGCGTCCAGTCCGAACAGCTTCACCAGCGGATCTTCCGGCGTCACGCACGGGAAGAGCAGGAAGCCGACCAGGAAGAACGCCAAGATATGCGTTGCCGTCGCCAGCCCGCCCGCCAGTCCGTACTTCACGAACTGCACGAACGGCGGCGCGTCGTGCGACAGATAATTTTCCCAGCGCGCCTTCAAGCCCATGCTACTTCACCCATTCCTTGATTTCGGCGGGCAATTCCTCGACCGACCGAAGGACGCATTCGACCTCGGCGCCGCCTTCCGTCGGCACCAGCACCTTGTCGCCGGCCTTTTTGCCGGCCAGGGCCTTGGCCATGCGGGTATTGGACGAAATGACGTGTTTCTCCGGCTGCTGGTCCCACTCGCCGAGGATGTGGAAATGTTCCGAACGGCCGTCGGGATAGTCCAGCGTCACGGTGGAGCCGATGCCGGCCACGCCCTTGGGCGCCTCGGAGAAATCCGTCGGCCGCACCTTGGACATCATCGCCTCGAGATCCGCGCGGCGCGCCATCAGCACGCGCTGCATGTCCTTCGCGGCCTTGTATTCGAAGTTTTCGCTCAGGTCGCCGTAGCTACGCGCCACCGCGATTTCCTTCGAGTTGGCGGGGATGTCGACGTTGATCAGTTTTTCGAGCTGTTCCTGGCGTTCGCGGTAGGTGCGATGCGAGGTCACCGACCCGTAGGTGGCGACGGGATGGTCGTCCGTCTCGCCGGTGATCACGCTCTGCAGGTGGGGATACAGCTTCAGGACCTTGGCTTGCAGCACCTGGCGATCCAGTCCCGGCCAGCCGGACGATTGGTTCAGGCGCTTGAAGAAATCCTTTTGCCGGCCCGGCGTCATGCCGTCGAAGACCAACCGCAGCCATTCCGAATCCTCGAACTTCTCGCGCAGCATCTTCTGCGTCTTGAGGCGGTCGCCCATGTAGTCCTGCTCGAGTTCTTCCACCACCAGCGGCGCCAGCACCGTCGGCGTCGGCAAATCCCATTCCGCGGCCAGCTTCGGGTTTTTCATCGCCCACAGCAACATTTCTTCCCGGATCAGGTGCGTGGCGCACGCCTCCGCGAAGATCTGGCGGCACTCTTCGCCCGCGCCTTTCTTCAGCAGCTGGTTCATGGCTTCCTGCAGCGCCGTGAAATGCAGATGCCGCAACTGGCCCAACAGCGCCGCGCGGGTGGCCGCCGCGTCCTGCGCCCAGCAGAATTCCAGCGTGGCTTCCAATTCGCGGGCGGGCAGATCGTGCAGCAGCGGCAGGATCGCGGCGCCCCGCAAAAATTCGCGGACGACCGCCGGCCAGTCGCAATCGGGAGCGTCGAGCCCCAACCGCGCGGCCAGCATCGCCGCCAGCATCTTGAGCCCGGGCTGCCGGCTGGTCGCTCCGAGCAGCACGAACGCCATGCGGTTCGCCAAGATCCGTTTCTGCGCCGGCTGGATCGCCGCCAGGCTCGCCGGACTTTCCGCCAGTTCGCGCGCCCGCGCCATGATGACCTTCAGATCGCGTTCGTTCGCGAGCTTGTCGAACCAGGAATCGTCGTAGCCCGACGCGCGGTCGAGCAACCGGATCGGATCCGTCCGCTTGGCGGGCACGTCCACCATGGGATCGGCCTTGAGCACCTTGCGCGCGGCATCCCAGAAGCGCTTCCAATCGGCCTCCAGCACCACGCCGGACGAAACCAGTTTCTCCTGCAGCGCGCCGGCCGGCAGCGGGCCGAAGCTCGCCAGCGCGGAACGGACGACGTCCGCCGGCGATTCCGCGACGAGCGCCTGGACGACTTCCCGATCCCGATGCAACCGGGCCAGCAAATGGTCGTCGGCCAGCATTTCGAGGGTTTCGGCCGCGACCTTCATGGCCAGCCCGTGGCCCGGGCGGCCCCGGAAATCGATTTCGATCTTCTTGTAGAGCGTGTCCGCCTTCTTCACCACGCCGAAGCCCCACGTGCGGTGCAGACACAGCGCGCCCGGCCGCAAGCCGTGGAGCAAGCGGAAGCGGCGCACGCATTCGCGCGCGGCCAACCGCTGGCCGAAGCCCGCTTCCTGCAGCAGCGCCAGCAGGTGCGGATTCGATCCCGCGACCACGTCGGCGGCCCGGAGCCAGTCCTTCGCGTTCATCTGTTCGACCGGCGTGTTTTCCGCCCGCCACTTCAGCAGATCGATCCCGCCTTCGACGTCGCCCGCCTTCGCCAGCGCGTCCTGCGCCATCCCCGCCCACTCGCGGGTGGCCGCCGGCACGCCCGCCGCTATCCCCGCCGCCAGCGCGGCAATCCAGTCCCCGGCGCCCGCCTTTTCGTTCCCCATCAACTCCAGCACGCGGTTTTCCAACTCGTTCTGCCCGACAGCCTCGCTCATGTGTCAACCTTCCTGCAAATGCGCCCGCAGGAAACCACATCGGACGCCCAAATGCAAGTCGCGGTCGTTTTTCGCTTGCGGGTTCCCGTTTCTGCGGTTAAAGTTCGCCGCCTTCCGGGAAGCCGTGCCGGACACCGAAACCACGAAGGAAAGGCTACGACATGAAGACGAAAAATCCCAAATTGATCCAGTGGGTCGAAGAGATCGCCGCCCTTTGCAAGCCCGACGCCATCCGCTGGTGCGACGGCTCGCCAGCCGAATACGACGACCTGTGCAAGAAGATGGTCGCGGCCGGCGCCGCCACGCCCCTGCCGAAGCGCCCGAACAGCTTCCTGTTCCGCAGCGATCCGAGCGACGTGGCGCGGGTCGAGGACCGCACCTACATCGCGTCGAAAACCCAGATCGAAGCCGGTCCGACCAACAACTGGATCGATCCGGTCGAACTGAAGAAGACCATGGCCGGCCTGTACGACGGCTGCATGAAAGGCCGCACCCTGTACGTGATTCCGTTCAGCATGGGTCCGGTCGGTTCCCCCATCGCGAAGATCGGCGTGGAAATCACCGACTCCCCCTACGTCGTGGTGAACATGCACATCATGACGCGCGTCGGCGACCAGGTGCTCGAGACTCTCGGAGAAGACGGCGAGTTCATCCCGTGCCTGCACTCCATCGGCGCGCCGCTGCAGCCCGGCCAGCAGGACGTGTCCTGGCCCTGCGCCCCGATCGAGAAGAAGTACATCGCCCACTTCCCGGAAGAGAATCTCATCTGGTCCTTCGGGTCGGGATACGGCGGCAACGCCTTGCTGGGCAAGAAATGCCTGGCCCTGCGCATCGCCTCGACGATGGCCCGCCGCGAGGGCTGGATGGCCGAGCACATGCTCATCCTGCGCCTGACCAATCCGCAAGGCCGGCGCTTCCACGTCGCCGCGGCCTTCCCGAGCGCCTGCGGCAAGACCAATCTCGCCATGCTCCAGCCCACCATTCCGGGCTGGAAGTGCGAGTGCATCGGCGACGACATCGCCTGGATGAAAATCCGGGAAGACGGCCGCCTGCACGCCATCAATCCGGAATCCGGCTTCTTCGGCGTCGCGCCCGGCACCAGCTACAAGTCCAATCCGATGGCCATGGAATCGATCAAGGAAAATTCCATCTTCACCAACTGCGTTCTGACCGACGACGGCGACGTCTGGTGGGAAGAGATGAACGTCGAATGCAAGCACGGCATCGACTGGAAGGGCCAGGACTGGACGCCGGACAAGAAGGACGCCAACGGCAAGCCGGTCAAGGGCGCCCATCCCAACGCGCGCTTCACCGCGCCGGCGCGCCAGTGCCCGGTCATCTGCCCGGATTGGGAAGATCCCGACGGCGTGCCGATCGACATCTTCATCTTCGGCGGCCGGCGTTCCAGTCTGGTGCCGCTGGTCAGCCAGGCGTTCGACTGGGACCACGGCGTGTACATGGGCGCCACGGCCGCGTCGGAAGCCACCGCGGCGGCGCTGGACGTCAAAAAGGCCATCCGCCGCGACCCGATGGCCATGTTGCCGTTCTGCGGTTACAACGTCGGCGACTATTGGCAGCACTGGTTCGACATGGGCGACAAGCTCGGCGCCAAGGCGCCGCAGATCTTCTACGTGAACTGGTTTCGTAAGTCCCCCGAGGGCAAGTGGCTGTGGCCGGGCTTCGGCGACAATTCCCGCGTCCTGAAATGGATGTGCGAACGCGTCGAAGGCAAAGTCGACGGCGTGGAAACGCCGGTCGGCATCCTGCCGAAAGCCTGCGACCTGGACGTCGGCGGCCTGCATCTCGGCGAGGCCGACATCGCCGAACTGCTGCGCATCGATCTGGGCGGCTGGAAGAGCGAAGTGCCGGAGATCGAGGAATTCCTGAACAAGGCCGGCGACCGGTTGCCGGCCCGCATGAAAGCGCAACTCGCCGGGCTCAAGAAGCGCGTCGGCCTTTGATCATCGGCCGGTCCGGCGACGGAATCCGCAGTCCTTCGGTGGACTGCGGATTCTTTTTGCGGTAGATTTCCCCCACCTTTCCGAAGCCATGAAGAAAAAAGTCGTCATCCGCTATTTCGCGCTCGTCGGCGCCCGGCGCGGCACGCAGTCCGAGCCCTACGAAACCGAGGCCGCTACCGCCCGCCAGCTGCTCCACGAAATCCAAGCCAACGGCCACTTCCCCCTCACCACCAACATCGTCAAGGCCGCCATCAACGACGAATTCGTCGAATGGGACGCCCCCATCCAGGACGGCGACCAGATCACGCTCCTGCCGCCCTTCTCCGGCGGTTGAGGTTCTCCGGGAGGCGTCACTCCGGACTGGCTTCCGGACGCGGATTGGCGTATAGGAACAACCCAGCATGTCCGCACCCCACCATTCGCGCCCGGCCGTCCTCGATCTCTTCGCGGGCGCCGGCGGGCTGGGCCTGGGATTGACGTGGGCCGGCTTCCGCGTGCAGGCCGCGAACGAATACGAACCCGTTTTCGCCGCGACCTACGCCCTGAATCATTCCGAAACCGCCGTCGTGGCCGGCGACGTCCTCGATCCGACCGTTCGCGCCGCATTGCTCGCGGCGGCCCAAGGCGTCGATCTGGTCGCCGGCGGCCCGCCCTGCCAGGGATTCAGCACCGTCGGGAAAAAAGACGAAGACGATCCGCGCAACAAGCTGTTCTACGCCTTCCTCGAAATCGTCGGCGCCCTGAAACCGCGCGCCGTTCTGTTCGAAAACGTCAGCGGGTTCCGCCGCATGTACGGCGGGCGCGCCTTCCAGGCCCTCTACCGGGGGCTGGAAGATCTCGGCTATCCGGCGCTGCACTGCGACATCCTCAACGCCGTGGAATACGGCGTCCCGCAATCCCGGCAGCGGACGTTCGTCGTGGCCTTCCGCGAAAACGCCGCTTTCCGTTTTCCGGCGCCCACGCACGGCGAACCCGACAAGCTGTTCCGCGCGAAACCTCCGCTGACGCTAGACGAGGCCCTGTCCGATCTGCCGGCGGTCCGTTCGGGAGAATCCAGCGACCGCTACCGCTCTCCTCCGCAAAACGACTACCAGGCGTTCATGCGCACCGGCGCCGGCGAAACGCTGACGGAACACGACGGCCCTTGGCACGGCGAACGGCTGCTGGCCGTGCTGGCGCAAGTGCCGCCGGGCGGCACGATCCTCGACGTGCCCGAGAACCTGCGGCCGCGGTCGTGCTTCGCGAACACCTACGCCCGCCTGTGGGCGGATCGGCCGTCCACGACCATCACCCGCAATTTCGGCACGCCCAGCAGCAGCCGCTGCATCCATCCCCGGGCGGATCGCGGCCTGACGACCCGCGAAGGCGCCCGGCTCCAGAGCTTTCCGGATAGCTATCAGTTCACGGGCACGCGCATTCGGAAAAACCTGCAGATCGGCAACGCGGTCCCCCCGCTGCTCGCCCGGGCGCTCGGTCAGGAAATCTTCCGCGCGCTGGTGGACACGTAGCGGCTCAGCCGCCGCGGGATCTCCACCGGGATTCCGGCGGAGCCTTCAGGCCGGCCTGCTTGACGGTGCCGACATAGAGACCGTCGACGATTTTTTCGCATTCCTTCGCCAGCGCTTCCGACACGCGCACGGTCAAATGGCTGCCGGCGCGCACGTGCACCTTGGCGTTGTCGGGATACAGCAGGCAGATGTTGAGCGGCGTGGTTCCCGGATGGCGCCGGATCGTTTCTTTCAGTTCGTTCATCCGCTCTTCCGACCAGGTGCCGACGTTCACGTGCAAGCTCAGGCCGGTCGTGAACCGCGCCGGCACTTCGTCGATGGGATAGACCTCGTCCACGGTCAGCGTGTTCGCGCCGCCGGCGTTGTCCTTGCGCACGCTGCCGCACAGCATCACCGCCGCGTCGGGCTGCAGATGGATGCCGAATTGGGCGTAGGCTTCCGGAAACGCCACGGCGGAAATCGAGCCCTCCAGCGTGTCGAGGCGGAAGGACATCATCGGGCGCGGCATTTCGTCGGGCTTCTTCGGCTTCGTGAACCGCTTCTGGGCGTTCACGACGAGGCCGCCGATGCGCGTGCGCGTGCGCTCGGGCAGTTCGGCGAAGCGAGCGACGTCGCACTGGTTGTACTTCTCCAGCGTCCACGCGCACGCCAGCAGCGGATGGCCCGAAATGTAGAAGCCGATCAGTTCCTTCTCGAACGCGAGCATCTGTTTCTGGGGCCACGGTTCGGCGGCGGGCAGGTCCGCATCGGCCATGACGACGCCGGCCGCGTCGTCGCCGCCGAGCAGGTCGAACAGCGACGACTGGCCCGCCGCCTTGTCCTTGCGGAGCGAGGCCGCATAGCCCATCGCGATCTCGATGCCCCCGAACAGGCGGCCGCGCGTCAGCCCCGTGAAGTCGAACGCACCGCACTTCACCAGCGCCTCGATCGTCTTCTTGTTGACGTCGCCGTTTTCGATGCGCTCGCAGAAATCCACCAGGCCCTTGAACGGGCCGTTCGCCTCGCGCTCTTTCACGAGCGCCTCGACGGCGCCTGCGCCGACGCCTTTCACGCCGGCGAGCCCGTAGCGGATCGCGCCCTTCACCGGCGTGAAGCGCAGGCCGCTCTCGTTGACGTCCGGCGGCAGCACCTGGATGCCCATCTTCTGGGCCTCGGCCACCAGCACCGGCAGCTTGTCGGTGTTGCCGATTTCCGACGACAGCATCGCCGCCATGAATTCGACCGGATGGTTCGCCTTCAGATAGGCCGTTTGGAACGTCACGATCCCGTACGCCGCCGAGTGCGACTTGTTGAAGCCGTAGGACGCGAATTCCGAAATCTGGTCGAAGATCTGGCCCGCCTTGGCCGCGGTGCAGGTCTTTTTCTTCACGCAGCCTTCGGTGAACGCCTGGCGCTGCTTGGCCATTTCCTCGGGCTTTTTCTTGCCCATCGCGCGGCGCAGAATGTCGCCCTGGCCCATGCTGAATCCGGCGAGGATGCCGGCGGCCTGCTGCACCTGCTCCTGATAGACCATGATGCCGTAGGTTTCCTTCAGGACGTCTTCCAGCAGCGGATGCGGGTATTCGATCGGCTCGCGCCCGTGCTTGCGGGCGATGAACGAGGGGATCATGCTCATCGGTCCCGGCCGATAGAGCGCGATCATGGCGATCAGCTCCTCGATCCGGTTGAGCTGCAGCTGGCGCAACAGGTCGCGCATGCCCTCGGATTCGACCTGGAACACGCCCACGGTGTCGCCGCGCGCCAGCAGTTCGTAGGTCTGCGGATCGTCCAGCGGGAGATTGTCCGGATCCGGCGCGACGCCCGTGGTGCGCTGGACGTTGTCGCAGGCCTCGCGCACCACCGTCAGGGTCTTCAGGCCCAGGAAGTCCATCTTCAGCAGGCCCGATTCCTCCAGCGGCACCGCTTCCCACTGCGAAATGACGTTGCCGTCTTTGTCCTTCGTCAGCGGGATCAGCTCGATCAGGGGTTTTTCGCCGATGACGACGCCCGCCGCGTGCGTGCCGGTCTGCCGCGGCATGTCCTCCAGCGGCGGCGCGAACTTCATGATTTCCTGCGCGAACGGCTCGGTCTTGCAGGCGGTCGCGAAATCGAGGCTGTCCTTCTTCGCGCTCAGCAGCGTGGTGCCCGGCATTTCGGGCACCATCTTCGCGAGGCGGTCGCAGTCCGGCAGCGGGATTTCCAGCGCGCGGCCGATGTCGCGGATCAGCGTCTTGGCGCCCAGCGTGCCGTAGGTCACGATCTGCGCCACGCTGTCCGCGCCGTACTTCTGCCGCACGTATTCGATCACCTCGCCGCGCCGCGCCTGGCAGAAATCGATGTCGAAGTCCGGCGGCGACACGCGCTCCGGATTCAGGAAACGCTCGAAGATCAGCCCGTAGCGCAGCGGATCGATGCCGGTGATGCCCACCGCGTAGGCGATCAAGCTCCCGGCGCCCGAGCCGCGCCCCGGCCCCACCGGAATGCCCCGCTCCTTTGCCGCGTGGATGAAATCCCACACCACGAGAAAGTAGTTCAGGAAGCCCGTCTTTTCGATCACGCCCAACTCGTGGGAAAACCGCGCCGCGATGACCTTTTCGCGGTCGTCCCGGGGATGCTCCAGGTCTTCCACGCCGTAGATCCGGCGGATTCCCTCCGCCGCGATCCGCATCAAATACTGCTTGTGGGTCAATCCGTCGGGGCACTGGTAGTTCGGGAAGTGCGGATTCTTCTGCCCGCCCAGCGCCAGCTCCACGTTGCAGCGCTCGGCGATTTTCCACGTGTTCTCGATCGCCTCCGGCAGTTCGCCGAAGAGCTTGCGCATTTCCGCCTCGCTCTTGAGGTAGAACTGGTCGGAGCCGTACTTCATGCGGTCCGCCTCGCTCCACTTGGCCTGCGTTTGCAGGCACAGCAGCATTTCGTGCGGCTCGGCGTGGTCGGGCGCGAGGTAGTGCACGTCGTTCGTCGCCACCAGCGGCAGGCCCAGTTTCCGCGCCAGCGCGACCAGCTTCTTGTTCACGGGCCGCTGTTCCGGCAAGCCGTGGTCCTGCACTTCGAGATAGAACCGGTCCGGCCCCATGATCTCCGCGTACTCGCCGGCCAGCTGCTTCGCCTTGTCGTCGAGCCCATCCATGAACGCCTCGGCCACTTCGCCCTTCAGGCACGCGGACAGCGCGATCAGTCCTTCGCGGTGTTCCGCCAGCAGCGCGCGGTCGATGCGCGGCTTGTAGTAGTAGCCGTCGAGGTGCGCCTTGCTCACCAGCTTCATCAGATTCGCGAAGCCGCGGTTGTCCTCCGCCAGCAGCACCAGGTGATTCGCCTGGCGGCCGTTGACCAGCACCTTTTCGCGGTGGCTGCCCGGCGTGACGTAGATTTCGCAGCCCAGCAGCGGCTTGATGCCGCGCTTGCGCGCCGCCTTGTAGAAATGCACCGCGCCGAACAGGTTCCCGTGGTCGGTGATCGCCAGCGCGACCTGACCTTGCTCCCGCGCCCGGTCCATGATCGGGCTATGGTGGTCTTTGCCCCGGTCCAGCGCGCAAAGCCCGTCCAACAGGCTGTACTCGGTGTGCACATGCAGATGGGTGAATTTCGGTTCCAAAATCGTCTCTTTCGGGAAAAAGGGTACCCGTTTCTTCTAGCCCATCGCCCCCCCGAATCCAAGCCCATTTCAGCCTGATTTTCATGCGCCATAACCTTTTATCCGGCAGATGGATACCATATATTTGCTCCGTTTTCCTAAGGTTTCCACGCCATGGAAAAACTATTTCCTCGGCGCGGAAAATCGCCCCCCCTCGTTCGCCGCCATGCGTACGCATAAATTAGTTGTAGATGGGTGTACAAAATAATTTGTTAAATTTGGATTTAACTGTAATGTCTATGCGTTGACATTTAGATTTCTAGTGTTTTGGTGGAGATATCGGAGTCGTTTCAATCAGCCGAGAAGCGGGTCCTCCTCGGAGAACAGGTAGAAGAATGTCCACGATCACCCGGCGCGATTTCTTGAAGTATTGCGGGTTTTCAGCCGCGGCCATCGCCTTGACCTCCAGCAAGCTGGGCTTTTTGGCCGAAGCCCTCGCCAATCCCTCCGCTCCCTCCGTGATCTGGCTGCACGGAAGTTCCTGCACGGGCTGTTCGGTTTCGCTGCTGAACCGGATCGCCGATGCCGCCGGACCGGCGCCCACCATCAAGGAAGTCCTCACGGACGCGATCAATCTGGTATATCACGCGACCTTGATGACGCCGGCGGGGGATCCGGCGGTCGCGGAACTCCGCCGGGTATACGACGGCGGCAACTACATCCTCGTCTTGGAAGGCGGGGTGCCCACCGCGTTCGGCGGCGCGCCGTGCATCGTCTACAGCCTGCACGGAGAAGAAACAACGTATCAGCGGGCGGTGCAGGAGATGTCCGCCAAGGCGCTGGCCGTCGTTTGCGTGGGAACCTGCGCCTCGTTCGGCGGCATTCCCGCCTCCGGCTCCAATCCCACCGGCGTGGTGGGCGTGGGCCAGTTGACCGGGCGCGCCACGATCAACATCTCCGGCTGCCCCGCCAATCCCGACTGGGTGGTCTGGGCCATCGTGCAGTTGCTCACCGGCACGCCGGTGGATCTGGATGCCGACGGCCGGCCCACGGCGCTCTATACCGAGACCATCCACGGCGCTTCGAAGCAGCTGGTCCATGACAAGTGCCCGCGAAACCCCTATGTGAATGCGCTGGCGCCGGCCGAGGCCGCCGCTTTCTCGGATTGCGACGGCAAATGCCTGATCCAGCTGGGCTGCCGCGGACCAAGCACCAAATCGCGGTGCAACGGCTGCTGGAACATCCTGGCGCCGCCGTCCAATCCCGACCCCGTCGATCGCTGGCAGAACAACTGGTGCATCGGCGTCAACGCCCCCTGCCACGGGTGCGTGGAGAAAACCTTCCCCGGACCGGAATCCTTCTATGAACCCTATTCCCCCCCGGGATAGGTCCATCTGAACAACCATCCAGCATACGGAGTACCCCCATGCCCGTCATCGCCATCGCCGTGGATCCCGTCACTCGGATCGAAGGCCACTTGAAAGCCGAAATCGAAGTGGACACCATCGGCGGCGTCCAACAGGTCAGCCACGTCCGAATGGTCGGGACCCTGTTCCGCGGATTCGAAAAGCTCCTCGAAGGGCGCGATCCCCGGGATGCGCCCATCCTCACCTCGCGCATCTGCGGCGTCTGTCCCACCTCCCATGCCGAAGTGGCCGTGCTGGCGCTGGATCAGGCGGGGGGCGTGGAAGTTCCCGCGGCGGGCCGGATCCTCCGGAACCTCGTCCACGGCGCCTGTTTTCTGGAATCCCACATCCTGCATTTCTATCTGCTGTCGCTGCCGGACTACATCAAGGGCCCCGCGATGCCGCCGTGGACGCCGGGCTTCGAAATGGACCGGCGCGTGGATCAAGCGACCACGGACGTGTTCATGGCCCACTATCTGCAAGCCATCAACGTCCGCCGCAAGTGCCACGAGATGGGCGCCCTGTTCGGCGGCAAGCTGCCGCATACCCCGGCCTACATCGCCGGCGGATTCACGGCGGTGCCTTCCTCGGCCAATCTGGCGACCTTCGCGGCGCATCTCGACGACGTCATCGCCTTCATCGAGACCTGCTACCTCCCGGACGCGGAACGGCTCGCGTCGCTCTACAGCGATTACTTCCGGATCGGGCGCGGGCACGGAAATCTCCTCTGCTACGGCGCCTTCGAGCTCAACGACTCCGGCAGCTCCAAGCTGTTTCCCGCCGGACGCGTCCTGAACGGCGGCGGCGTCCAGGCCATGGATGCCGCGGCGATCACCGAAGACGCGACGCATTCGTGGTATACCGACGCCTCGAACAACCAGCATCCTTCGGTGGGGGACACCGTTCCCCAATATCCGAAGGACGGCGGCTACAGCTGGCTCAAAGCCCCCCGCTACGGCGGCGTCCCCTACGAATGCGGCCCCTTGGCGCGCATGTGGAGCAAGGGCGAATATACCAACGGCATCTCGGCCATGGACCGGATCCGCGCGCGCGCCTACGAGGCGCGCTTGCTGGCCGCCGAAATGAAAAACTGGCTCGGCGAGATCGGCAACGGCGACACGGTCTATGCCCCGTGGACGAACCCCGGTACCGCGACGGCGGCGGGCCTTTCCGAAGCCCCGCGCGGAGCGCTGGGGCATTGGATCGGCATCGAGGCCGGCAAAATCTCGCATTACCAGGTGATCACCCCCACGTGCTGGACCATTTCGCCGCGCGACGGCGCGGGCCAGCTCGGCCCTCTCGAACAGGCCCTGATGGGAACACCCATCGCCAACGTCCATCATCCGGTCGAAGCCCTCCGGGTCATCCATTCGGTCGATCCCTGCCTGGATTGCGCCACGCACGTCGTGAAGGCGAAATGATTCCATGGACCACAAGATTCTCATCTTGGGCGTAGGCAATTGGCTGATGTCCGACGACGGCGTCGGCATCCATGCGGTGCGCGAACTCGCGCGCCGGCCCCGCGCGGGCGTCGAAGCGGTGGATGCCGGCACGGACTATCTATCCGCCCTGCCGTTCCTGGAGACCGCCGGACGGGTGCTCGTCCTGGATGCCGTTCGCGGGCGGGGCGCGCCGGGCTCGATCTACCGGCTCGGGATGGAGGAAATCGAGCTCCGCGCGGGAGGCGCGGCCCATGCCGTCAGCCTGCTGGAAGCGCGGCGGTTCCTGCCGCCCGGCGCGGCATGGCCGACCATTACGGTGCTGGGGGTGGAGCCGCTCGTTTTGGACTATGGCCTGGCGCTTTCGGAACCCGTCGCCCGGGCGTTGCCCCGGCTGGTGGCCCGGGCGCGGGAAATCGTTGGCGAATGGCAAGGCGGTCTTTCTTCAAACGCAATCCATCAGGTGGCTTCATGAATACTGCGCGTTTTCTTTTCCGGATCTGCTTCGCGGCCGCTGGACTCGGCTGCGCGACCGCCGCCTGGGCCGCCAACACCCCCGGCAGCGCGACGTTCAGCGTCGGCACGTCCATCTACGGCGGCACCTATGAACCAAGCCACGTGGCGGTCGTCTGGGTCGTGGACAGCTCCAACAAGTTCGTCAAGACCCTGTGCCGCCACGCGGCGACGCGCATCGCCTATCTGTCGCGCTGGTCCGCGGCCCGGGGCACCTACACCAACGTGGACGGAACCACCAGCGCCACGCTCACCCGGCAGCCGACCAACCACGTGGTGGTCTGGAATTGCCGCGACACCAACAACGCGGTGGTGCCGGACGGCATGTATTACTTCAAGGTGGAATACACGAGCATCAACGGGGCCGGACCCTATCTGACCAACGGCGTGGGCTTCCTGAAGAGCACCTCGCCGGTATCGACCAACTTCGCCAACGTCGGCAGTTTGGGCGGCACGTTTTCAGGCATGTCCATCGTCTTTGCCCCGACGCTCCCCGACGTCGCCGTGCGGTCCTTGGCGCCGGCCACCGGCTACGTGAATTCCAACGTGGCGGTCGTGGTCGGCATCAGCAATCGGACGGCCGGCGCGACCACGCCGTTTACCGTGGCGCTGAGCAACGTCACCGCCGGCGCCCTCTTGATCGGCACCCAGCAGGTGGCCTCCCTCGCCGCTTCCGCCAACACCAATCTGACCTTCGTTTGGAGCACGGCCGGGTTGTCCGAGGGGACCTACCAGCTGAAGGCCCAGGCGTTCAACCTGACCTCCGAAACCAACCTCGCCGACAACGTTTTGACCGGCGCCATCGATCTGTCCGGGGCCGTCCACGACGTGGGCGTCGCGGCCATCTCCGTCGGCGCCGTGGTTCCGCCGCAGGTCACGACCAACGTCGCGGTGGCGGTCACCAATGCGGGCGCTTTCGCGGAAACCTTCGGCCTGGCGCTTTACGATCTTTCCGCCGGCCAGACCATCGGGTCCCGGACGATCGCGAATCTCGCCGGCGGCGCGGCCAGTAATGTGGTGTTCGCGTGGAACACCACCAACTCGGCCATCGGCATCCACGACCTGCAAGCGGTCGCCGACGCGGTGGCGGGAGAAATCCTGACGGCCAACAATTCCCGCGAGGTGTCCGTCATCGTGGCGAACGGATTGGAGACGAACGTCCTCGTCGCCAAGGGGGCCGACTGGACCTACCTCGATTCGGGACTGGACCTCTCCGGGGCGCCGTGGACCCTTTCTCCCGCCGGCTACTACGACGGCTTCTGGGCCTCGGGCCCGGCACCGGTTGGATTCGGCACGTCCGGCATCGCCACGCCCATCGGCACGGCGCCGGTCGTGACTCCGGGAGCCATCCTCGCCGCGGACGTGGCCTCCAATTCGGCCTACGCCTCCACGTGGACCAATGGCGCGAACGGGGGTTCCGGATGGAGCGCATGGAAATTGAGCGCCAGCGGCACGGGCGGCCATTTCATGGGGTCGTCCACCAACAATGCCGGAGGCAGCGGCGGCATCGACGTGGGCGGGCGCGCCTGGGGCCTGTGGGCGTCGAGCGGCGTGACCGAGGCGGTCCGCCCCTTGACGGGCGGCGGACTTGCGACCGGTCAGATTCTGCGGGTGGCCTTCGACAACGGCGCGGTCGCCGGCGGGCGCTCGGTGGGCCTCGCTTTCCGGAACGCCGCCAGCAATGCCCTTTGGGAATTGTTCTATTCCGGAGTCAACGGAGGAACTTCCACCACGAATCTCTCGGAGAACTTCGCGGGCTTCACGGCGACGAGCGGAACCACCGACCGCGCGAGTTCGCTGGACGCCTATCTGCAAACGCCGGGATGGACCGGCACTCGAATCTATGAAGACAATGGCCGGGCAAAGATCGGAACCTCTTCGGCGCTCGGACAGATCACCACTCCCGCGGTCGATCTCTCGGCGAACGACGGCGCGGCGACGCTGCAATTCGACCTCGGCAAATACAACAACGACGTCGGTCCCGTGCAAGTCATGCATGCCCCCGACGGCGCCACCTTCGCCCAGGTGGGCGCCGACCTGACGCCGCCCGCCGCCATGACGACCCAAACCATTCCGCTCACCGGCGGGACGGCGTCATCCAAAATCCGGATCACGGCCAAGAACGCCTCCGCCAACCGGTTCAATCTGGACAATCTGCTCCTGACCCAAAGCGGCGGCGGCGCAGGGGGAACGACCAACTATACGCTGAACGACCAAAACGGCCTCGCGGACGCGGGGATTCCGTTTACCGGCGACGGCCTGCAAATCGTGTTTCAACTGACCGGCCCGACCAGCTACGTCGCGGACGTGACGTCCGGCGGCGACACCTGGAGTTTCTCCGGATCCCTGCTGGCGCAAGCCGATCCGATCCTGGCGCAGGTGCGGTGCTGGAACTGGGAGGCGGGCAGCGGCAGCAACTCCGACGTGTTCCTGAACAGCCTGTCGGTGTCTGCCCCGTCTTCCTCGACCATCGCGACCAACCACGTCGCCACCTATTTCCGCAAGGAATTCATCGTGGATTTCGAGCCCATTTCGGTGAACGGCCTGGTGCGGAAGGCGGACGGCGTCGTGCTGTATCTGAACGGACAGGAACTCGACCGGCAGAACATGCCCGTCGACACGGCGGTCACCGCCGCCACCTTGGCCAGCTCGGCCGCCGCCGGAACGGGTCTCACCGGCTACTCGTCCTTCCGCATCGCCCCGAGCAACCTCGTCGTGGGCCGCAACCAGCTGGCCGCCGAAGTCCACTTGTCTTCCCCCGTCGCCGCCGCCAAGGTCTTCGATCTGGAACTCCAAGCGCTCAACGGCGTCGTCGCCAGAACCCACGTCGTCGTTCCCGTCGCCATCCAGAATGACGGCAACGTCCAGGCCGGAGATCTGCTTGGCGGCGTCGTGTCCTTGACCAACGCCGGCAATGCCGCCACCGCCTGCACGCTCCTGATCCGGGATGCCGCCACGGGCGATATCCTGGCCTCGCAGGCCGCGCCGGTGTTGGTGGCGGGCGAATCCGCGGCCGTTCATCTGGTTTGGCCGACCTTGGGCCTGCCCACCGGCGACCGCATCCTCCAGGTCGGCACGGTCATCGACGGCGCGACCAATTGGTCGGCGACCGTTTCGAACGGCGCGACCATCGCCGCGCAAGACTTCACGGCGCATCGCGCCAACGCCGGCGGATCGATCGGCGGCTATTGCGGCGCAGTGGCCGCTTCCGGCAACGTGGTCTATCTGGGCATCGGCTCGACGCTGGAAATCTGGGACGCCTCGGATCCGGCGGCGCCGATCCGGCTAGGCGCGATCCGCCTGCCGGGACTCATCGAAAGCCTCGCCGTGCAGGGCACCCACGTCTATGCCGCCGCCGGAAACTCGGGCGTGCACGGGATCGATGCGTCGACGCCCGCCGCGCCGGTGCAGCTCTTCACCTTCGACACCTCGGGCAACGCCCATCGCCTGGCCCTTTCGGGAACCACGCTATGGATCGCGGATGGACGGGGCGGCGTGCGCGGCCTCGACCTCTCGACGCCCGAATCGCCGGTTCTGGTCGGCGCCTATGCCTCCGGCGGCGCCGTGCGCTCCCTGATGGCGGCCGATCCGAATCTGGTCGTCCTGGACATGGACGAGGGCGTGCAGATTCTCTCCCAAGCCGCGATTCCCGCCCTGCGGGGAGAGGCCCGTTCCATCACGGCCGGCGTGGCGTTATCCGGCGATGCCAGCACGCTGTACGCCAGCGATGCCAACGGCGGTTTGTTCCGAATCGACGCCGGCACCCCCGCTTCGCCGGCGATTTCGACGAACGTGCTCCTGCCGTCCGTCGGACGTTCGCTGCTCGCCACCGGCCCCGCTCTCTACGTCGCCGCCGGCGCCGGCGGATTGTTGACCGTCGATCCCGCGAGCCTGTCCGTGCTCGACGCGGACGTCACGGCCGGGGAGGCCTCGGACGTGGCCCTCTCCGGCAACACCCTCTACGTCGCCGCCGGTTTCGGCGGCTGCCAGGCCTGGAACGTCGCTGCGCCGCTGGCGCCGACATGGGTTTCCACCTTTGGCTTCGTTGCCCGTGCCGTGGATGCCGACCTGTCGGGAAACGCCCTGTTCGTCGCCGGCGACGAAGCGGGATTCCAGATCCACGACGTGGCGGATCCCTCCGCGCCCGAATGGGTGGCCACCGTGGCCAGTTCGACCAATCCGCGCTGCCTGGCCGTGTCCGGCTCGTTCGCCTACGTCGCCGAATCGCTGGGCGGCCTGAAGATCTACAACGTCTCCAATCCCGCCGCGCCCCTTCTCATCGGCTCCGATCCCGCCGCCGGCCTGGTCACCGTGCGCCGGCTGGCGCTCTCCGGCACCACGCGCCTGGCCCTGACCGACGGGCACCAGATCAACCTGCTGGACGTGTCCAATCCGGGCGCCCCGGTCCAGATCGCCAGCAACGTTCCGCCCGGCTACGTGTTCGATCTCGCCGGCAGCACCTCCCGGTTCTACGCGGCTTGCGGCGGCGCCGGACTCCGTCTCCTGAACCGCGCCACGCTGGACACCCTCGGCACCTATTCCACCGATCCGTCCCCCGTGGTTTCCGTCAGCGTCGCCGGCGACACCGCCTATATCGGCGATGGCGCGGACACCTTCCGGATTTTGGACGTCGCCAACGCCGCGGCGCCGGCCCTCGTGCAAACCGCCGCCGGCCCGTCCTTCGGCATCGCCTCGGCCGGTTCGTTCGCGGCCCTCGTGGGCCCTGGCCACCAGGGCGCCGTTCTGGACGTCTCCGAACCCCTCACGCCGGTTCCCGGCGCGAGCATGGACTACCTGACCTTGGCCCTGCGGGTCCGCGCCCAGGGCAACGTGGTCCTCGTCGCCGAAGACGAAGCCGGCCTCTCGCTCTTCAGTGTCGGCTCCGCCGACGTCAACCACAACGGCATTCCCGACGCGATCGACCAGCAGATCGTCGATGCCGATCCCGGCGACGGGATCGCCACGATCTGGGACGTCCTGCCCGGCGACGACTTCGATGGCGACGGCATCTCCAACTACGCCGAAGTCCTCGCCGGCACTTCGCCGATCGATCCGGCGTCTTTCTTCGCGATCAGCGCCGTGAATACAGCGCCCGGCGGTACCAACGGGCAGTTCGTCGTCCGCTGGTACAGCGAATCCGGCAAGACCTACACCATCCATCGGACCACGAATCTGGCGGCGGGATTCGTTCCGCTGCAGAGCGGCCTCGCGGGTTCCGGAACGATCAACAGCTACACCGCCGCCGTTTCGTCCGCCGCCACCTACTTCATGATCAGCGTGCCATGAAGAGCCTTTGGACCAGCGCGCGTTTCCTGGCGATCCTCGTCGCCGGCGGCTCCGCCTTCGCCGGCGACGCACCGCCGTTTCTGGCCTGGGAAGGCCGCACCATGGGCACCACCTATCTGGTGAAAATCGCCGGAGTCGCTCCCGACGACGCGCTCGCCGCGGAATTGCGCGCGGCGGTGGAGGCGCGCTTCGACGAGCTCAACCGGCAGATGTCGAACTACCGGCCCGACAGCGAATTGTCCCGCTTCAACGCCAGCCCTTCGCTCGAGCCCTTTCCCGTCTCCGCTGAATTCACCCGCGTGGTGCGCCACGCGCTGGCGTTGAGCCGCGATTCCCACGGCGCGTTCGATCCGACCATGGAACCGCTCGTCGATCTCTGGGGTTTCGGCCCCGCCGGAAGCCGGGCCGATCCGCCCGCCGACGCGGAAATCGAGGCCGCCCGCGCCCAATGCGGCGCCGGACATTTGACGGTTTCGCCGGGCGATGCCCTGCAGAAGGATCTCCCCGGGTTGCGGCTGGATCTCGGCGGCATCGCCAAGGGCTACGGCGCGGACGTGGCCGCGCAGGTCCTCCGCGATCGCGGATATTCCAACGTCTTCGTGTCGGTCTGCGGCGAAATCGTCGCCTGGGGAACCAATCCGGAGGGCAACCCCTGGCAGGTGGGCATCGAACGCCCCATCCAGGATCTGCCGCGCGGCGCGGACCATATCGCCGTCGTCCCCCTCTCGGGCCGCGCGCTGTCCACCTCGGGCGACACCTACAACTACTTCCTCGACGCCGAAGGAACCATCTACTCCCACATCGTCGATCCCGCCACGGGCCGGCCCATCCGCCACCAACTCGCCAGCGTGACCGTCATCGGCCCCAGCGGCCTCGTCGCCGACGGCCTCGCCACCGCCCTCTACGTCATGGGACCCGAGCGCGGCCTTGAATGGATCGAAGCCCGCCCCGATTACGCCGCCTTGTTCATCGTCCGCACCGGCCCGGAGGAATTCCGGCTGGTCGCCAGTTCCCGCTTCGCGGCCTTCGAACCCCTTCCCTGATCGCCGGACCCCGGCGCGGACAATCGAATTCCGCCCTAGCCGGCGGTTTTCGGCGGTTCTTTTTTGGAGGCCTCGTCGGCCGGCGGCGCGGGCTCGTCCAGGGACTTCTTCACTTCGCGCTCGGTATCCTTGATCCCCTTTTTGAACTCCGCGATGCTTTTGCCGATCCCGCGGGCGATTTCAGGCAGGCGTCGGCCGAAGATCAAGACGGCGATGACGAGGATGACGATCCACTCCATTCCGCCTGGAAAACCGATGGCCAGGATGGGATTTGTCATGGGCGAAGATCCTTTTCAAATTTGCGTCGACAGGACATGAAGATGTTCCTGTCCGCTCAACATATCTCCGCATTCCGCAGAAAGCAAACGATCGGCACGCCATCGGCCCCTCGACATAAACGGCAACGTTCTTGCTTGTGGACGGTTTCGGCGTATCATCGGTTCTATGCATCCTCATCTTTTCCGGACCCCCATCTCCCTCTTCCGGTTGGCCTTTTGCGCGGCCTTCGCCATCTCGGTCTCGGCCGCATGGGCATGGGAGAGCCTGACGTTCGACCTGCCTTCCGGCGGCAAGGAAAGCCTGTGGCGCGACGAATTGGCCCAGCTTTGGCAGGGCCAGACCGAAAAACGCATCGAGGGCGGACGGATCGACGTCCTGACCGACCAATTCGCGGTCGAGGTGGAATTCCCCCACAAATGGCACGAAGGTTTGGGGCAGGCCTTGCACTATTCGAGCGCTTCCGGAAAACAGGGCGTGCTGGCGGTCATCGCCTATGCCCAGGGCGAAGCGAATCTCCACGGCAAAAGTCGCCAACAACTCGAAATGATCGAAAAGCTCTGCGTCGCCAACGACGTCAAAATGGTCGTGCTATTCCCCAACCGGCCCGAGGAATTCAACCACCGGCCGATTTCCAAAAACAACTGAACGCCGAACGATTCGGTCTCAGTACAGATGGCACCAGACGCGGTGGCCGTCCACTTCGCGAGAGGCCGGCGCCTGCGTCCGGCAAATCGGCAAGGCCTGCGGGCAGCGCGGATGGAACGGACAGCCCGGCGGCGGATTCGCCGCGGATGGCGGCTCGCCCGGCAGCGCCTTCCGTTTCCGCTTCGTTCCCGGCACGGGCACGGCCGCCACCAGCGCCTGCGCATAGGGGTGTTTCGGCGCCGCCACCAGCGACTCCGCCGGCCCGACTTCCGCCAGCCGCCCGAGATACATCACGGCGATGCGGTGGGAGACGTGCCGCAGCACGCTCAGATCGTGCGCGATCATCAGATAGGCCAACCCGTGTTTCCGGCGCAAATCCGCCAGCAGATTGATCACCTGCGCCTGCACGCTGACGTCGAGCGCGCTGACCACTTCGTCGCACACCACGAGGTCCGGACGCAGCGACAGGGCCCGGGCAATGCAGATGCGCTGCCGCTGGCCGCCCGAGAATTCGAACGGATATTTCCACAACGCGGATTCGTCCAGGCCCACTTCCGCCAGCAGCCGCACCGCCGCCGCGTCGCGCGACTCGCCCTTCAGCATCCGGTGCTCGGCCATTCCCTCCGTCAGCAGATCGCCGATCGTCAGGCGCGGATTCAGCGAGGCCATCGGATCCTGGAACACCATCTGGATGCGGCGGCGCTGGTCTTTCGTCGGCGGTTTCTTGCGTTGCGGCGAGAACAGGATTTCGCCGTCCAGTTTCACCGCGCCCGCCGTCGGCCGCTCCAGCCCCGCCAGCACGCGGCCCAACGTCGTCTTGCCGCAACCGGATTCCCCCGCCAATCCCAGCGTCTCGCCGCGCGCGATCTCCAGCGAGATGCCTCCGACGGCATGCACGTGGCCTTTCACGCGCGCCAGTACGCCGCGGCGGATCGGGAAACGGACTTCCACGTCCTCCACGGTAATCCAAGGCGCTGCCGATTCCGGATTCACGCGGACATCCTAGCGGGCCTCAGGGCGAAAGAAAACCGCGCAATTCGTCCGCGCGGACTTCCGCGTCGGCCCAGCCGTTTCGATAAAGCCGTTCCAGCTCCGCGCGATCCTGGCTGTAGCGCCCCACCGCCAGCGGGCGCGATGGGCGAATCACGAGCGCCCGCCCGGCGGCCTCCTCCGCTTCCAGTTCGTCGAGCTGGCGGTTGTAGGTTTCCGCCTGCCGCGCCACGGCCGCGGCCAGTGCCGGAAAACGCCGGTATTTCAGCCGGATCGCGGCGCGCATCGCCGCGCCGGGCGCGGGCTTGCGGAAGCCCCGGTTGCGCGTCAACACCACGACCCGCCGCGGCTGTCCATCCGCCGCCGCCTGCCGGAACGGAATCGGATCGGAAATGCCCCCGTCGAGGTAAAGCTTCCCGTTCACCCGCGCCATCCGCCCCACCATCGGCAGCGACGAACTCGCCAGTAGCGCCTCCGTCATCGGCGCGTCGGCCTTGTCGAAGAAAACCGCCCGCCCCGTTTCGCAGTCCGTCGCGCCGATGCGGAACCGCGCTGGCGACGCTTCGAACTCCGCGAAATCGAACGGGATGTGGGTCGGCAATTCGCGGTAGATGAAATCCATGCCGAACGGATTGCCCTGCTTTGGCCAGTTGCGCCACGAAAAATAGCGCGGATCGCCCGCGAAGGTCGTGAAGATCCGCCGGTTGCGCTCGAACTGCTCCGACACGTACGACGCCGCGTTGCTGATGCCCGCCGAAACCCCGATCACGTACGGAAACCGGATCCCGGCCTGCAGGAAGAAATCCATCGCCCCCGACGCGTATTGCGCGCGCATGCCGCCGCCTTCCAGCACCAGCGCCGCATCTCCCCGCATCGGAAATGCCGCCGCCATGCCCGCCTCACAGCGCATTCACGAAGCCGCCCGCCACGCCGTCTTCGCGCACGAATCCGTTGCGGAGATAGTATTTCGGCTGCGACGGATGCCGCGCCAGCGCGTGGAACCGCTTGATGCCCTTTTCCTTGAAGAACATCCGCTTCGTCCGATACAGATACCGCCCCGCCTTGAAATCGCGGTATTCCGGAATCATGAAATCGAGCACGATCTCCGCGTCCGGCCCGTTCTGGCGATAGGAAAACACGCCCACCGGAAGCAGGTTGCGGAAAATCAGGCACGTGCACGCCGACTGGAGATTCTCGATCGTCAGCCCCGGCGCGTAGTTCATCAGCTCGCGCTCGTGGAACAGGAAAAAGCGCTTGAGATATTCCGGCCCCACGCTTTCCGCCGGCGCCAGATCGAAAAACGCGCTGATGCTCATCGCCTGCAGCAGATACCACCCGTCGATTCCCGCGATCACCAGATTGATCGCGCACACGGGCCACGACCCGATCAGCCAGCCGTACGCCCCGAACAGCACCGACCCGATCCCGTTGATCAGCCGCAGCCGGAACACGTTCGTCATCAGCAGCGAAACCAATATGATCAGCGACGCCGCGTAACCGATGCCTTCCTTGATCACGTCGAAATTCATGTCGTTCCCTTCAGGAGACCGCGCCCAATCGATCGCCGACCTGCAGCTTGTGCCCGCACAGGAACGCCGCGCCGGGCATGGGCTTCTTTCCCGCCGGCTGCACCTGCGTCAACCGCAGCGCGCCGCTGCCCGTCGCCACCAGCGGTCCCGCCCCGCCCGCTTCCAGCACCGTGCCCGGCGCCGCGGCCGCGCCGGCCTCCACGCTCATCCCGTGGATTTTCAGCAAAATGCCGCCCGGCAAAAACGTGTACGCCCCCGGCCATGGCGCGAATCCCCGCAACCGATTGCGGATCGTTTCCGCCGGCAAGCTCCAATCCACGAGCCCGTCTTCCTTCGCCAGTTTGCGCGCATGCGTCGCTTGCGATTCGTCCTGCGGAATTCCCTGCGTCTTGCCCGCGCGGAAATCGTCCAGCACGCGCACCAGCAGTTCCGCACCCTTCGCCGCCAGCTTCGGTTCCAACGAGCAGAAATCGTCGTGCGGCGCGACCGGATACGTTTCCTGCGCCAAGATGTCGCCCGCGTCCATTTTCGGCGTCACGTGCAGCACCGTCACGCCCGTCTCGGTCTCGCCGTTCGCCAGCGTCCATTGGATCGGGCTCGCGCCGCGGTACTTCGGCAGCAGCGACGGATGCACGTTGATCGTCCCGATCCGCGGCACCGCCAAGAGGTTCTTCTTGAGAAACTGCCCGTAGCAGGCCACCACGACCACGTCCGGCTCCAGCGCCGCGAGCTGCTCCACGACCGCGGCGTCGCTGGCGTTTTCCGGCGTGAAGACCGGCAAATCGCGGCTCGTTGCCAGCGTTTTCACCACGCATGAATGGCACTGCATGCCCCGACCGGCCGCGCGGTCCGGCTGCGTCACCACGGCCACGAGGTCGTCGCGTCCCGCCGCAAGGATACCCTCCAGCAGCGGGCACGCCAGCGCGCCCGAACCCATCAAGATGACCTTCAGTCTGTCCACGCCCCGTACGCTAGATTTCCCCGCTCCCGCGGGCAAGGCAAATCCGGCCTTCAGGCCTTCGTACACCAGTAGTTCGCCAGGATGCCGCCTTGGGAATCCGCGGAATCGATGCGGAATCCGGCGCGTTCCAGCAGGCCCGCCATGATCCAGGCGTAGGTGGAGAATTCCCGGGCCACGTGGCCGCGGATGCTGTCCCCGACTTCCGCCCCGCCCTTGGCGGCCGTGTCCGCGATCCACGCCTCGACGTTCACATCGACGTTTTCCGTCTGGAACACCACGTCCATCAGGTGGAATTTTCCGCCCGGCTTCAGCCAGCCGGCCAGCCGGTCCAGCGCCTTCTGCTTCCAGAAATCCGGCAGATGGTGCAGCGCCAGACTCGAATGGATCGCGTCGAACGGCGGTCCGTCATGCACGTAGGTCAGGAATCCGCCTTGCCGGCAGACGACGTTCGCCAAGCCTTCTTCCTGCGCTTTCCACTGCACGAAATCGAGCATCGCGGCCGACATGTCGACGGCATAGACCGTTTGGCACCGGCGGGCGGCCAGGCGCGCGAACGCGCCCGTTCCGCAGCCGAAATCCCCGACCACCGCCTCGGGGGGCAGATTCAATCGCGCCAAAATCGCCGCGTTCTCGCCGTCGACGTCCCGGAAACGACGGTGCGCCTCATCATAGGCCGCCACCACCGACCGATCGCCGAAATCCTTGTTGATCGCGACCGATTCATCCCATTGCCACGTTGCTTTCGTTGTCATGCGGATTGCTCTTTTCTTATCGTTTGCGAAGCACCCATACGCGGGGGTTGGCGCGGTCGAGTTCGTCGAGACCGAAGCGGGCGAAGATCCATTCGAGCGATTGGCGATGGTAGAAGACGACGTGAGTTTCGTCGCTGGCGTAGCCCCAAGTGCGGAAGGCATCCAAATCCTCCCACGGCGCGGTCATGACGACGAGGAGCCCCCCGGGCTTGAGAAGCGAGAGCATGCGGGGCCATTCGACCGCCGGCCGGTGGAAGTGCTCGACGACTTCGGTGGCGAACAGGAAATCGAACGATCCGGCGGGCCAGTCGGGATAGAAGAACGGATCGTAGTTTTCGCAGCGCAGGCCGGCTTCCTTCAGCAACAGGTGCAAGGTCGGCGTATGCCCGCAGCCGTAATCGAGCCCGTGCATCCGCGGATCCAGCAACGGCAAGGCCGGTTCGAGGGCTTGGCGCAGGAACGACACGTAGCCGGCATCGGCCGGCCCGTTGCGATGTTTGACGTAGCGTTCCCGTTCGGCTTCCGCCGAAGGCAAATCGGCGGGCGCCGCGAAAACCAGCCGGCACGCCGGACAAGCGCGGAGAGTCCGTTTGCGCATGTCCGGCACGTCCGCGAACGGACCCGGCGAGCCGCACAGCGGACACATTTCGGCGTCCGCCGTCTTCATGCCGGCGCCGCCTCCGGCGCCCGGGCCAGATAGAGACCGTTCGCGGACGATGCGCCCGTCAGCGGATTGTCGAAGGACGAGACGCGCCCTTCGCCGTTGCCGAACGCCTGGCGCAGGATTTCCAGAAACGCCGCATCGGGTTCGTCGTTGGACCACATGGCGAAGACGCCGCCGGGCTTGAGGAAGGCCTTGAGCCGCTGCAAGCCGGCCACCGAATAGAAATCGGCGTGGGCGGGATTGAGGAGCTGCGAGGGCGTATGGTCGATATCCAGCAGCACGGCGTCCCAGCGCCGGCCGGGCTGGTCCGGATCGAACCCCTCGCCGCGCGCCAGGGCGAAGAAATCGGCGTTCAGGTAGGCGCAGCGCGGATCGTCGGTCAGCCGCCGGCCGTTGGGCACAAGGCCGCGCCGGTGCCAGTCGACGACGGGTTCCAGGGCTTCGACGACGACCAGGCGCGCCACCTGCGGAAAATCCAGCGCGGCGGCCGCGGTAAAGCCCAGCCCCAGCCCGCCGACCACGACGTCCCAATTCTTGCCTTTCAGCGCGCCGAGACCGAGCCGCGCCAGTTCGGCCTCCGCCACGTAGAACAGGCTCGACATCAGGTATTCGCCGTTGAGCTTCACCTCGTAGGCTTCCGCGCCGTCGAGGGCGAGGACCTTCCGGCGCTGCAGGACCAGTTCGCCTAGGCGCGTTTTCCGGTAGTCGAGTTCTTCGAATTGCGGATTCATGGCGGTCCGACCGTAGCATGGAAGCAAGGCGAATGCCATCTTGCAAATGACGTGATCGTTTTAAACCCTAATCCTAATTTTAATCCTAATCCTAATCGTAATCCCAATCATAATCTCCATCTTCATCGCCATCCATCCGGATTGCGAGCATGATTACGAGTACGATTAAGATTAGGATTAGGAACAGCAGGAACACGGCTTCCAAGCTTGCCTTGCGCAAGCGGAATCCGCGATGATCCGGGCATGAACGACGACGGTTTCACCTTCTTGCCCGGGGGCGCGCGCGTGTCGAAAGCCGACGCGCGGATGGATGCGCTGGGAGCGCTGGACGAGCTTGGCGCGGCGCTGGGATTGCTGAAGGTCGCGCGGGCCGGAACCCCCGACGCGGCGCTCGTCGAAACCATGCAGCGCGATTTGTGGCGCATCGGCGGGGAACTGGCGACGGGCCAGCCCGCCTTGGGGCCGGACGCCGTCGCGGCGCTGGAGGGCGAGATCGCGCGGCGGACCGCGGGGCTGCCGCCGCTGCGCGAGTTCGTCTTGCCGGGCGCGTCCGAACCCTCGGCGCGGGCGCATCTGGCGCGCGCGGTCTGCCGCCGGGCGGAACGCGAACTCGTCCGCGTCCGGGCAACCCATCCGGAGATCGTCTTTCCTCCGGCCCTGGCCTATCTCAATCGGCTGTCCGCCTGGCTGTTCGCCGTGGCGCGGACGCCGGAGGCCTAGCGTCCGGAGTTTTACGTAGAACGTAAAAACTTTCGGCGATTTTTCCACGCTACGTAAAAACTTTGGCCGATTTTTCCACACCGTGGAAAACTTTTTTTCCACGCCGTGGAAAACCGCGGAGGGGCAAAGAAAAGGGCCGTCCGGCAACGGACGGCCCTTTCCGCAGCGCGCGGGGCGCGAATCAGAACGCGTACTTCATGGCGACCTGGACGCGGTCGTTGACGGCGTCTTCGCCGCCCATGTAGTCGGTCGTCATGTGGGCGTATTCGGCCATGGCCGTGACGGCGGGGGTCAGCTTGTAGGCGACGTTCCCGAAGATCTGCTGGTTCTTGGAAGGCCGGCCATCGGCGAGATCTTCGTCTTCCGGATCGTCCACGGAGTAGCCGAGGCCGATGGAGATCTTGTCGGTGGGGTCGATGAGCAGCTGGGCCCAGCCGCCCTGGGCTTCGATTTCCTCGCCGAGGGCGACGTTGACGCCCTGGCCGATGCCGCCGAAGTAGGTGTCGAGGTTGACGCCCTTCCAGAGGTTGCCCTGCACGGCGATTTGCTTGGTCAGAGGCAGGAAGATGGAGCCCTGCATGGACCAGGTGTCGTAGTCCTGCGCATCCGCGGCGACGATCACCTTGTTGCTATCGACGCCATCGACCGTTTCCTGGCCGTAGTGGCCGCCGAAGGCGATCTTGGCGGACTTTTCGGTCCAGAGCTTCTGCATCAGGGCGACGCTCCACTGGACGGTCGGCCAATCGGAATCGGCGCCGTCTTCGAAGGTCCCGCCGTCGAGATCTTCGCCGACGGTCTGGGCGGCGGCGACCTTGGCCACGAGCTTGGTGTCTTCGGCGATCTTCAGCTCCTGGGTGAGGCGAGCCTGGGGCCGGCGGAGGCCGAGGGCGCCGATGTCCGCCAGGTAGGCGAAGTTGACGATGCGGGGCACGACTTCGCAGAAGGTGTCCCAGTCCTGGCCGAAGCGCAGGGAGAGGCCCGAGGAATGGGCCAGGTCGAGGTAGGCCAGGCGCATGCGGGGGTTATAGGAATTGGCCTTGTCGCCGCCGTAGAAGTCCATTTCGAACTTGCCGGTGGTTTTCCAGCTGCCGGAATCCGGGCCGAACAGGTTCAGGCCGAGGCGGCTTTCGCGGGCGCCGAAGTGGGTCTGGGCGTCTTTTTCGCCGTTCAGTTCGGGCAGGACGAAGAAGGCGAAATCGCCTTTGGGCGCGGTGGCCTGCGTGTCGTGCGACACGTCGGCGCGGAGATAGCCGTAGATCTGCAGGCGCATGCCGGCATCCGGCAGGGTGACTTCCACCGCGAGGGCCGGTACGGAGCAACAAACGACGAGGGCCAGGGCAATCCAACTCTTTCTCATGCGGGTCTCCTTGGGGCGTGTTTATTTATCTTATGAAACGATTGTTCCAGAAGAAACGAGAGGGGGTCAACACCCTTTCCCAACAAAATGCAACTTTTTGCCCCCTCGCCGGTAGCGGTTTCGGACCGGACGTGCTAGGTTTCGACGACAACCCCAACAGGAGAAGATCATGTCCGAATTCAGCAGCACCATCCAGAACGCCGATTGGAAAGTCGAAAAGCACGCGCCCGTCATCGAAGCTCCGGATTCCGCCAAGGCCGGCGAGTTCTTCACCGTGACGGCGGGCTTGGGCAAAGCCATCGCCCACCCGAACACGCCGCAGCACTACATCGCCTGGATCTCGCTGTATTTCCTGCCCGAAGGCGCCAAGCTGCCGATCCAGCTCGCCCACGCCGAATTCAAGGCCCACGGCGATTCGACCACGGACGTTCCCGGCCCGGCCCTGACCAACCCGAGCATGATCGCCAACGTCAAGCTGGCCAAATCGGGCGTCTTGCAGGCGGTGGCCTACTGCAACATCCACGGCGTCTGGCAGTCGTCCAAGGCCATCGCGGTCCAGGCGTAACCCCGCCGGCCATACCGATCCCGCAGCCGCCCGCAAGGGCGGCTGTTTTTCGTTTCCGATCTCCAATATTCAATCTCCAATCATCAAGTTAACAGCCGAAGAAGCGCCGGGTTATTCCCGATCGACGGCTGTTCACTTGGAAATTGATGATTGGATATTGAATATTGGACATTGAGATTCCTTTCCCGCTTCCCGTCCGCCTTCTTTTTTGCTAAATCGTTTTTCCATGACGCCCACCCTCCGCATCCTCGATGCCGCCTTCCTGGATCGGCTCACGGCCGAGGCCGCCGCCGCGCCGCGGCGGCGCAAGAACGCCAACCTGCACGCGGAACACGATTATCCGTGCCAGCGGTTTTTCAACGCGATGTGCGCGGACACCTACGTGCAGCCGCATCGCCACTCCGATCCGGCCAAGGACGAAACGCTCGTGCTGCTGCGCGGCAAGCTCGGCGCCGTGATCTTCGACGAAGCCGGCCAGGTCGTCGCGGCCGCCGCCCTTCTGCCCGGCCAGATCGCGGACGTGCCGCACGGCACGTTCCACACCTGGTGCGCGCTGGAAGACGGCACGGTGTTTTTCGAAACCAAGGCGGGCCCCTATCTCCCGCTGGAACCTTCGGAGAAAGCCGCGTTCGCGCCCGCCGAGGGCGATCCGCGCGTTCCAGAGTACCTCGCCTGGCTGAAATCGCTGTGTCTCGCCCGATGACCCCGCCACCCCCACCCGTCGCCGCCATGGAACAACTACATATCGCCGCCACGCCCGCCTGGGCCCAAGACGCCATCTGGTACCAGATCTTTCCCGAGCGCTTCCGCAACGGCGCGCCGCAGTCCGATCCGCGCCCCGAGGATTTCGGCGGGCAAGGCATCCCCGGCTGGCGGGTTTCGCCCTGGAGCATGGAATGGTACGGGCGCGACGACTGGGAAAAGCCGCGCGCGGCGAATTTCTGGTCCACGGTGTTCGACCGGCGCTTCGGCGGCGATCTCGTCGGCCTGCGCGAGCAGCTGCCTTACCTGGAAAAGCTGGGCATCACCGCGATCTATCTGAACCCGATCTTCCGGGCGGCGTCGCTGCACAAGTACGACGCTACGGCCTACCACCATATCGACCCGACCTTCGGCCCCGACCGCGAGGGCGATCTGCGCGCGCTGGCCGCCGCCAATGAAACCGAAGACCCCGCCACCTGGATCTGGACCGCGGCAGACCGCTATTTCCTCGAGCTGGTCGCCGACGTCCACGCGCGCGGCATGCGGATCATCCTCGACGGCGTCTTCAACCACTCCGGCACGCGCTGTTTCGCGTTCCAGGACCTGCTGCAGAACGGCCGGGCGTCGAAATACGCCGATTGGTACCAGGTCACGAAGTGGCACCGGGACGGCACGTTCGCCTACGCGAGCTGGGACGGCGGCGGCAGCCTGCCCAACTTCGGGCGCGACGAGCACACGCTGAATCCCGGCGTGAAAAAATACCTCTTCGATTGCACCCGCCGCTGGATGGATCCTTCCGGCCAGGGCCAGCCGGCCGAAGGCATCGACGGCTGGCGGCTGGACGTCGCCTTCTGCGTGCCGCACGGCTTCTGGCGCGAGTGGCACGCGCACGTCCGCGCGATCAATCCCGAGGCCTACACGACCGGCGAAATCGTCGGTCCCGCGCAGGACTGGGTGAAGCCCGACGAATTTTCCGCGGTGATGAACTACGAGTGGACTTATCCGACGATCGCGTTCTTCACCACGAACGCCGTCCATCTGGGCGCGGCGGAGTTCCGCGCGCGCATCGACGCGCTCCACGCGCGGCACGGTCCCGGCAGCACGCGAATCCTGCAGAACCTGCTCGACTCGCACGACACCGGCCGCATCCTCACGATGTTCGAGAGCGCCTGTCCGCCCGTGGTTTCCTGGGACGCCTATTTCAATTGGCCCAAGGTGGCCGACAATCCCGGTCTGAAGACCCAGCGCCCCGGCCCCAAAGCCAAGGAAGCGCTGAAAATGGCCGCCGCCTGGCAATTCGCCGGGCCCGGCGCGCCGATGATCTATTACGGCACCGAAGTCGGCATGTGGGGCGGCAACGATCCCTGCGACCGCCAGCCGATGCTGTGGAGCGACCTCGCCTACGACGACGAAACGCAGGGGTTCCGCGCGCCGCTGCCGCAGGCGCATCCGCGCGCGCCGGACCTGGATCTCTTCGCGTTCTACCAGCGGATGATCGCCATCCGGAAAGCCGAACCGGCCCTGCGACGCGGCGCATTCCGCTGGCTGCCCGCGCCCGACGATTCCACGCTCGTCTTCGAACGGGAACTCGACGGCGCGAAGATCGTTTGCGCCATCCGCAAAGGCGCCGGCGACGTGCAGATCGAGCTGCCGAGCGCCGGCCGCGATTTGTGGACCGGCGGCGACGTGCCGGCGGGCCCGTTGACCGTTCCTGGCGATGGCTTCCGGCTCGTGCGGCTATAATGCCGCGGGCGCGACGTTTTCCACGAGCCGGGTCTGGTGGGGAACCGCATCGGGAAAGACGACGCTCACGGCCTGGGCGCCGAAGCTCTTCGCCAACATTTCCATGGTTTGCCGGGCGGAGGTCTGCACTTCGGAGCTGAGCCGGTGCGCGAGGTTTCCGGCCAGCGCTTCGGCTTGGCCCTTGGCGGCCTCCATGAGCTTGTTGCGGTCCACTTCGTTGAAGCCGCCGCCGAGGATGCGGTTGACCACGTCGGGCAGGATGATGGGCAGGAGCTTGCCGCCCTGCTCGTCGTAGAAGGTCACGTTGCGCACGTGCACGACGTAGTCGCACCGCGGCATCTGCAGGCGGTAGCGGCCGGGCCCCTCCTCCGCCACCGCGAACGCGGGATCGCGCAGGTCGTACTGGAAGTCGATGTCGAACTCGAAGATCATCGCCATCTTCCGCGACGTGATCAGCCACTCCAGGTAGCGCTTGCCGAGGTCGCCGAGGAGGTGGTCGCGCGCGGTCACGATTTCCTTCGTCACCGCCTTGAACGCGGACAGCACGCCGATGGCCTTCAGCTCCTCGATGGAGGCGACGGCGTCGATCTGCATTTTCCGCCCGCCGCCCTTCCGGCGGAACAGCAGCATCAGGACGCCCGCGAACAAGGCGCCGCAGACCAAGCTGAGCAAAACGATGGTCAAAGATTGGCTGATCATTCCGTCACCTCGCGGTTTGCTGGAGAACATACCACAATTTTTCGGCGCTGGCTTCCCAGGTGAAGCCGGCGGCGCGGCGGCGCGCCGCCGCGATCTGCCGCGCCCGTTCGGCGGCCGGCAAGGCGAGCGCCGCGCGCAGCGCGTCGGCGAAAGCCTGCTCGTCGCGGCCGTCCGCATAGCGGACGGCATCGCCGCCGACTTCGGGAATGGACGCCTCGCGCGTCGTCAGGACGGGCGCGCCCGCCCGCATGGCTTCGAGCACGGGCAGGCCGAAGCCTTCGTAGAGCGACGGAAACGCGAACCAGTCCGCGTTCTGATAAAGCGCGATCAATTCGCGCCACGGCAGGCCGGGATAGCGAATCGCGCGGCCGGACGGCGTTTCTTTCAGCGCGGCGGCCACGTCGGCCTCGCCCAGCCGCGCCTTGCCCACCAGGACCAGGCGATGCGGAATTTCCGCCGCAAGGCGGTTGAACGCGCGCACCAGGACCCCCACGTTCTTGTGCGGATAGGTGTGCGCCACGCACAGCAGATAGGGGGCGCCTGCCAGTTCCCGCGGCGGCGGGCCGGCCGGCTCGCCGAACGCCGGATCGGCCGCGAGCCGCGTCGTCGTCACCTTCTCCGGCGGCACGCCGAGAAAACGGACGACGTCCGATTTGGCGAATTCCGAAATGGCCACCACCGCATCGCTGCGGCGCGCGGCGGACGGATAGAGCACGTCCATCGCGCGGGCCGCGAGCCAGGAGACGTCCTGCGGAAACCGCTTGTACTGCACGTCGAGGATGGAGACGACCTGCGGGCAGGCGTAAAACGCCGGCGCGGTATAGCCCGGGGACCAGAGGAGGTCCACGCGCGCGCGGCGCGCCAACCGCGGCAATTGCAGCTGTTCGGCGAGGATGCGGACGAACCGGTTCGTGGCGGCGACGCCGGCGGGCACCGCTTCCGCGGCCGGGAATTCCGCGCGCAGCTTGCCGTCGTTCTCCGCGTTGGTAAACAGCACCAGATCCGGACGGTCGGGCCGGCGCGACAGCGCGCGGAGCGATTCCAGCAGATAGGTTTCGGAACCGCCGACTTCCCCGGGCAAATAGAAGAGCGCGTTAACGCCCAGCCGCAGGGCGGTCATCGGTCTTCTCCTTGGGCGCGGCCGGCGCCGCGCCGATCCGGCGTTCCAGTTCCTGGATCCGGGCCTCCAGGATCGCGCAGCGGGAAGCCGTGGAAGCCGCCTTGTCGTTCAGCGCCGACAGCGCGATCGAGAAATGGAACGACACGAGGACCAGGAACACGAACACCACCGCGACCACGGACGTGACGTATTGCATGCCGAACCACTCGCGGGCGACGTCCATCACCTGCGGGAAAAAGGCGGCCAGCGTGATCGTGGCGGCCGTCGCCAGCCACAGCACGGCGTATTTCTCCCGCAGCTTGTAGCCGCGGATCGCCAGCAGCGTGATCAGGAAAACGCCGACGCTGACCGCGCCCATGAGGGCGCGGATCCGCATCATCTGCGAGGCTTCCGCCAGCCACGGCCACGCCGCGAAAACGCCGGCGGCCAAAACGGCGAGCAAGAGCAGGAACCGTTTCATGGCGCCGGGCATCCTTTCTTGATGAAGGCCGCCGATCCGCGCGGATCCACCGAACGCAGCCGGTCCACGAACAAGGCCAGAAACACTTTCGCGGCGAAATTCACCGTTCCCCACGCCTGGATCGAGGATTGGCCGCCTTGCCGGGGCTTGAAGGCCACGGGCACTTCTTCCAGCGAGAAGCCTTGCCGCCGCAGCAGCGCGATGGCTTCGGCTTCCGGATAATCCGACGGATAGTGGAGGGCGAAGCATTGCAGCAAGGGGCGCGACACCAGCCAAAACCCGGACGTGGGATCCGTGATGCGCTTGCGGCAGATGATCGACACGAACACGGCCAAGCCTTTGAGCACGAATCGCCGCAGTCCGTTGCCGTGGTAGGTGCTGCCCTCTCCGTGGCGCGTGCCGACCACGAGATCGGTGGGCTGGCGCAGCATCGCCTCAACCAGCTTGAGCGCCTCGCTGGGGGGATGCTGGCCATCGCCGTCCAACCGGATGAGATAATCGTAGCCGCTTTCCAGCGCGTCCTTGAAGCCCGTCTGGACGGCCGGTCCGACGCCCAAATTGCACGGCAGGCGCAGCACGCGGGCGCCGCAGGCCCGCGCGACCTCCGCGGTGCCGTCGACCGAGCCGTCGTCCACCACCGCCACGGCGGCGCCCGGCAGATGGGTCCGGACGTCCGCCAGCAGGCCCGGCAGCGAGGCTTCCTCGTTGTACGCGGGAATCAGCACCAGCGTGCGTTCCATAAATGACTGCAGGACCGTTTCCATGGCGCGTTCAGTCTGTCACGGAAGGCCCGTCGGATTCAACCCGAATGATGATCCGCCGCAATTGCACGCCCAGATCGGGGGGATAGCCGCGCAAGCCGTCTTTGGCCGGATCATACGGGCGATCCACGCGAAACGAATAGATGCCGGTTGCTTTGCGATCCCCGTCGTTCCGGGGCCGTTCGCATTCCCCTTGCGCGGTCGCGGCGCCCGCCGGAAATTCCAAGCCGATCTCCCGGCCGCCCCACGGCGGCGTCACCCGCAAGATTTGCTTTGTCCACTCCGCAGCGGGCGGCGACCACGATCCTTCGGCCCGGAGCATCGCGCGCCCGCCCTTTTCCGGGATCGGGCCGACGATACCGCTACCCTGCCGGGTCCAGGCGGCTCCCTTCCGGACCGGGCCCCAAGAACCGCGCAGACCGACCGGACTGCCGTCCAGCACTTTGTCTTGGGCAGCCGTTTCGCCCGGCGCCAGAGGCACCGCCCGCAAAAAGACGTTTTGCACGATCCGTTCGCCGGGTTCCGCCGGGAAAAAGGCTCGGGTCCGCACCACGGGGAATCGACCCGTCGCCGCAAAAACCGGTTCCAGCCGCAGGCCGTCTTCCAAGGCGGTCGGCGACCACGAGGTGGCTATCCAGACTTCTTCGGTTTGCGCCAGCGCAGAGATCCAGCCGGCAACGTCCGGCCAATGTGGGTCCGCCCCCTCCCCCAGTCCCAGCACCCGGTGCTTCAAGCCCGCCGCATAGGGCACGCTGTGAGCATAATAGTCGAACACGATCCGCCGATCCGTTCCCAGACGTTGCGCGACGGTTTCGGCCCATTCGGTCGCGCCGCGATCGTTGACCGTGAAATAGGCCGTCGGCCAGCGAAAGACGTTGGCCCCGCCCGCCAGCAGCGCCACGAACGCAACCACCGTCTTTCCTTTCGTTCCGGACATGCCGGCCAGCGCCGCCGACGCCGGCGCGGCCAGCAAGGCGATGCCCATCAGCACCACCGGCAGGAAGCGCCGTTGGCTCCACAGCCCGACCGGAATTTCCACGCCCTTGACGAACAAGAACAGCAGCGACGCCCAGCAAAGGGCCACCAGCCAAAACCGCTCCCGGATGGGTCTCCCCTCGAGCAAAACCGTACCGGCCGCGGCCAAGGCCAACAGCCCGTACGGCCAGCGGATTCCGCTCCACGTGGAAACGGCGCCGGAACGCAACGTCGCGCCAACGCCGCCCGGCAGCAGGACCATCAGCAGCAACGGCAGCGCGCCCAGCGCCAACCAGCCCCACGGGGAGGCCGCGCGGTCCCTCTTCCGAATCCAGGCGCGGACGGCAGGAGAAAATCCGGCGCACACGGCCAACAAAGACAAGAGCGCCATTCCGACCAGCGCCAGCGCCAAAGCCCGATGTTCCGGCACGGAAAACACCATTTGCTTCAGCGTCGCCCAGCGCGTCCAATCCCCGTACGGTTGGCAAACCCAGCGCGTCAGCGCCCAGAACGGGAACGCGCCCGCGAGTCCGCCCGCCGCCACGCCGAGGGCCGTTTTCGGATCGCGGCGTTCCAGCATCAAGCCCAGCGCCACGGGCGCGGAAAGCACGGCGAGCGTCGGATGATAGCCGACCGCGAGCCCCAGCGCAAAACCCGCTCCGGCGGCCCAGCCGCCGCGCAGGGGACGCGCGGAAGCCGCCGCGACGACGGCGGCGATCAGCGCGGCGCCGACGGCCTCGGCGTAAAACCCGCGGAAAAACCACGCCGGCCAGGCCGTTCCCGCGATCAAGGCCGTCGCGACCACCGTCCCCCAGCCGCCCCCGGCCGAAAATCCCGCCGCCAAAACCAGTGCCAGCCACAGCGCCCCGACCAGCGGAACGAACCGTTCCGGGGACAGCGCGGGTTCAAGTCCCGCGGCCGCCAACGGCAGCACCGGCATGAAGTAGGGCGTCGTTTCGATTCCCTCCGGCCCTTCCAGTTGGAACGCGCGGTCGCGCGTCGGCCGGACCAGCGGATCGTCGCACAACCAGAAATCCCGCCGCAACGCGGGCGGCGTTTCGGCCATGACCGCATCCGGATCGTGGAATCCGCGACCCTCGGCAAACGCCTGCGCCATCTGGCGGTACGTCATGTCGTCCAGACCCGTGAAACGGTCGTCGTGCGGATAGAAAAAGAGAAACCCGGCGCCGATCCCCCACAACGCCACGCATCCCCAGCGGGCCCGGGCCGAAGCAGAGCGCCACCGGGAAACGAAAGCAGGCCGCATCCACGCCAGCAACGCCGCCAGCGGCAGCGCCGTCGCGCCCAGCAAGATCCACATCAATGACGACATCATGGTTCAGCGCATTCGGCCGCGGCGACGGAACCTCCGCAACACGGCCTTGATCGCCCGGCCACTGTAGGGCATTCGCGGCGCCGAAGCAATGCAAAGCCCAAACGCCATCGCCCCGTTTCTCCGCGCCGCCATTTTCGTTTTGAGGATTGACTGGTGATGCGAACGCCGATAAACATGGCCCCCTCGCGCCAACCGGATTTCGCCGGGCGACGAGAACTCGGCCCGCCCTCCATCGAAATGAACTGCAGCAAAGGACGACGCAGATGAAAAACACCTGGATGACCTTCGGCTTGGCCACCCTTTTGGCGCAATCGGCAGTTGCGGAACCGGAGACCAAGATCGGGGAAGTCAACGGCGTCGTTTCGATGGAAGCCGAGAGCTACACGTCGCAATCGGGCTATGCCCGCTATGCGAACGGCGACGCGTCGGGAGCGGCGGTGATGCGGGCGGACGGGGCCGACAACAGCAGCTTGAATTTCCAATTCACGGTTCAGCAAGCCGGCACGTGGTACGTCTGGATCCGCGCCTACGCCACGGCCGACGTCAACAACGGCTATCGGCTGGGCTTGGACAATGCGGTTTTGGGGGAGATCTACCTGAAGAAAATCGGCTGGAGCTGGCTGCCGGAATGGCTGAACGGCGAGAGCCACGCGAGTCCGGTCACCATCACCCTGACGGCCGGAAGCCACGTGCTGAAAATCCTCAAGCGAAAGATCGAAAATCCGCTGATCGACAAGATCGTGCTGACCCGGACCGCCGAAGCGCCGACGGGCTACGGACCGGCCCCCACGGGGCTCGTTCCGGCGGCGTTGGCCATCAGCCCGGCCAGCGCGGCCATTCCCTTCGGCGGCGCGACCGGCCGCCGGATCGCCGTTGCCGCCAACGTGCCGTGGACGGCCACGGCCAGCGCGGCGTGGATCCGGATCGTCTCCGGCGCGGCGGGAGCGACCAACGGAACCGTGACCTACAACGTCGCCGCCAATACGGGCGGCGCGCGCTCCGGCACCCTCGCGGTTTCCGGCGGCGGCCTCACCCGGGTTTTCACGATCAGCCAAAGCGCCGCGACGATCTTGACCCTCGCTCCCGCCAGCACGTGGGCCCCCGGCGCCGGGGCGAACGGCCGGCAGATTTCGATCGTCGCCAACGCGACCTGGACCGCGACGATCGACGATCCGTGGATTTCCGTGGCGTCGTTCGCCTGGGGCCCCGCCACGACCAAGATGACGTTCGACGTCCTGCCGAACGCCGGCCGGGCCTTCCGCACGGGCACCGTCACGGTTTCCGGCGGCGGCCTCGTCCGGACGCACAAGGTGAACCAGTGGCCGCGCCCCACCCATCCGCGCGTGTCGGCCGACGGGGACGTCGACGGGGATTTCGAGGCGGACGTCGCCGTCTTCCATCCGGCGTCGGGCACGTGGAACCTGCTGTTCAGCACCGGCGCCCGCGCGACCCTGCATTTCGGCTGGAGCGAGACCTTGCCCGTCCCGGCGGACTACGACGGCGACGGCATGGCGGATTTCGCCGTGTACCATCCCGCCACCGGCAACTGGCACTTCTTCTATAGCTCAGGCGGAGCCCGCACGATCCAGTTCGGCTGGCGCGAAACCGTGCCCGTGCCGGGCGACTACGACGGCGACGGCAAGGCGGATCTGGCCGTCTACCATCCCGCGGAGGGGCGCTGGTATTTCCTGTGCAGCGCGGCCGGACGCTACAGCGTGAAATGGGGCTGGTCGACGACCGTGCCCGTCCCGGCCGATTACGACGGCGACGGCGCGACCGACGTCGGCGTCTACCATCCCGCCACGGGCAATTGGAGCATTCTGCCCTCGTCCTTCCCGGCCATCGGTCCGATCCAGGTGCAATGGGGCTGGTCGGAAGCGGTGCCGGTGCCCGCGGACTACAACGGCGACGGCAAGGCCGACTTCGCCGTCTTCCACCGGGCGACCGGAAACTGGCACGTCTCCTACTCCGGCGGCGGCACGGCCACGCAGCAGTTCGGCTGGCAATCCACGGTGCCGGTCCCGGCGGACTACGACGGCGACGGCGCCGCCGATTGGGCCGTCTACCATCCCGCGACCGGCGATTGGCACGTCCTCAAATCGACCACCGGGGGCATTCGGGTGCAGAACTGGGGCTGGAGCACGGCGACGCCCACCCTGCTCTATCCGCTGATCCATGCCTGGTTCGATCTGCCCTGAGCCGAATTATCTCTTCGCAACGAAAATCGACCGAACCCCCATTGGCCAGACGGGGTTGCGCCCTTTCCTCGCCATCCATCTCCCCGGCAGGGCAAATTAAACCTTTTTATTCCCGGCCGGATAGGTTAGCCAAAATAAAACCCTTCCGGGAAAAACTGCAGCGCGACATGACCGAACCTGAAACGAAACGAGAGAACATGAATTTGAACCGGCGGTTAAAACGACTCCTTTTCGCCGCCGCGACGTATCTCGGCCTGACGATGGCCGGCACGGCCGCCACGTACGTGCGGTGCGCCATCCTGCAGTTCAACGAGCACTATCCCGACGAAGTGACGATCGATGCCGATCGCCTGGCGGCCCAAATCCGCCAAGCGGCGAACAACGGCGCCAAAATCATCGTGGCGCCCGAAAATTGCCTCTATCGATACGAGCCGTGGTCCCAAAACGGAGTGACCCAAGACCAGTTGGCCGCCTATTTCAATCCAATGGTCGCGAAATTTTCGGCGCTCGCGGCCGAGTTGAAGGTCTGCCTCGTCATCGGATTGCGCGAACCGTCGGGCCTGCCCAAATCCATTTACCAAAGCGCCGTGTTCCTGGGCCCGGACGGCTCGTTGCTCAAAAAATACCGCAAACGCGTTCCGTCCGGCGCGGAAGATAATTTCACCGAGCCCGGAGGAGACGACTTCACCCCCTTCCAAACGCCCTACGGCAAAGTCTGGATGCAGATTTGCAAGGACATGGATGGCGACCTGTATACCTATGGCATGCCCACCGACATCGATCTCTTCATCGGCCTCAGCAAGGATCCCTCTCTGGGTTGGGCCAAGGTCGTGGGCGGGTGCCAGAAGGCCCGCTGCTACGGCATCGGTTCGAACTGGGGCACGGGGGGGAACAGCGGATTCGTGAATCCCTCCGGCGGCGTCGTAGCGGCGGCCGGGGTCGGGGAAACGATCCTCTACGCGAACCTGCCCCTGCCGTTTCTGTCGCCCGATGCCTACGAGCCGGACGATTCCATCTCCGCGGCCAAATCGATCGGCAACGGCCAGACGCAGTCCCGGTCCATCCACGTGGCCGGCGATACGGATTGGGCGAAGTTCGTCGTGGGCGCCAGCGGCGCGCGCAACGTGCGGATCGAGACCGCCGGCGCGAGCGGCGACACCCAGCTGTGGCTGTGCCGGGCAAACGGCACGCTGGTCGCCTTCGACGACAACGGCGGCGGCGGCGCCTTCTCGCTCATCGCGCTTTCTTCCCTGCCGGCCGGAACCTATTACGTCAAGATCCGGGATTACGGAAACAACGGCACGATTCCGGCCTACACCCTGAAGGCCAGCTGGACCGTCGACCGCCTCGCGGTCAGCCCAACGACCATCAATGTCCCGGCGACCATGGGGGACCGGGCGATTTCGGTTTCCGCCAACGTCGCGTGGACGGCGGCGGCCAATCAACCGTGGATCACGATTATGGGCGGCGCAAAGGGTACCGGCAGCGGAACGGTGACCTACCGCGTGGCGGCCAATGCCGACGTGGTCCGTTCGGGCACGATCACGGTTGCGGGCGGAGGACTCAGCCGCACCTTCACGGTAAACCAATGGCCGGAGCCGACGATGCCGGGCGTCACGGCCCGGGGCGACATCGACGGCGACGGCAAGGCGGACCCGACGGTTTTCCATCCCGAATCGGGAAACTGGCACATCTCCTTCAGCACGGGAGCCCAGTGGATCGTGCCGTGGGGCTGGTCGGCGACGATACCGGTGGCCGCGGACTACGACGGCGACGGCATGCGCGGCTTCGGCGCGTACCATCCGGCCACCGGCAACTGGCATATCCAGGAAAGCGGCAAGATTCGAACCCGAACCGTCCAGTTCGGCTGGAGCGAGACCGTGCCGTTGCCGGGCGACTACGACGGCGACGGCAAGGCGGATCTGGCGGTCTTCCATCAAAAAACGGGGCGCTGGTACTTTCTATGCACGACGGCGGGACGCTACAGCGTAAAATGGGGCTGGGCGACGACGATTCCCGTGCCGGCGGACTACGACGGCGACGGGGTCATCGACGTCGCCGTCTATCATCCCGCTTCCGGCCAGTGGAGCATTTTGCCTTCTTCCTTCCCGGCCATCGGTCCGATCCAAAAGCAGTGGGGCTGGAGTTCGGCGGTGCCCGTGCCGGCGGACTACGACAGCGACGGCAAGGCGGACATCGCCGTCTTCCATCGGGCAAGCGGCACGTGGCACGTCTCCTACTCGGGCGGCGGCAGCCTGACCAAGTCCTTCGGCTGGTCCGCGACGACCCCCGTGGCGGCGGACTACGACGGCGACGGCGCCGCCGATCTGGCCGTCTACCATCCCGACTTCGGCAACTGGCACATCCTCAAATCGACCACCGGCAGCTCCATCTTGAAAAATTGGGGCTGGAGTTCGGCGAAACCGAAGCTCCTGAACACCCTGATCCATTCCTGGTTCGACTTGCCTTGAGCCGGCTCCGGCCGCGTCCCTGTCCAAAAGCCCATTCCTTCCGCTCCCGATGCGCCCGGGCGGCTTGCGCACGCGTTCTTTCGCTTTGAAGATTGACAGGGCTTGGGCCGCCAATGAATATGCCCCCCTGCAAAACGCGGACAGGCGGCAGGCGCAAGCGACGCGATCTTTCCGCACGGCAAAACTCGCCGGCTTTCGTTCCATCGGGCCGGACCACATCAAAGGACGACGCAGATGAAAAACACGTGGATGACCCTTGGCTTGGCAATCCTTTTGGCGCAATCGGCGCTGGCCGATTCAGGGGCCAAGGCCATGGAAATCGGCGGCGTCGTTTCGGTGGAAGCCGAGAACTACACGTCGCAATCGGGCTTTGTCCGCTATGCGAACACCGGCGCGTCGGGAGGGGCGGCGATGAGGCCCGACGGCGACAGCAGCAGCACGCTCAATTTCGAAATCGAAATCCAGAATGCCGGCACGTGGTACGTCTGGATCCGCACGTATGCGGACGGCGACTTGAGCAACGGGCTGAGACTGGGAGTGGACGACACCCTCGTGGGCAACGTGTATCTGAAAAAAGTCGGGTGGAGCTGGCTGCCGGAATGGCTGCTGCCCGAAGACCAGCACCAGGGCCCGCTCACGGTGAATTTGTCGGCGGGCACCCACGTGCTCTCGATCATCAAATGGAAAATCGTGACTCCGCTGGTCGACAAAATCGTGCTGACCCGCTCCTCCCAGCCTCCCTCGGGATTTGGACCGGCGGAGACGGCGACCCCGCCGCCGGCGATCGCCATCAGTCCGGCCAGCGCGGACGTTCCCTTCGGCGGCGCGACCGGCCGCCGGATCGCGGTTGCCGCCAACGGGCCGTGGACGGCCACGGCCGGCGCGGCGTGGATCCGAATCGTTTCCGGCGCGGCGGGAGCGACCAACGGAACCGTCGTCTTCAACGTGGCGTCCAATGCGGGTGCCGCGCGCTCCGGCACCCTCACGGTTTCCGGCGGCGGCCTCACCCGGGTTTTCACGGTCCGCCAAGGCGCCGCCCTGCTGCTTCTCGAACCCGCCAGCACCTGGGCCCCCGGCGCCGGAGCGAACGGCCGGCAGATTTCGATCGTCGCCAACACGACCTGGACCGCGACGATCGACGATCCGTGGATTTCCGTGGCGTCGTTCGCCTGGGGCCCCGCCACGACCAAGATGACGTTCGACGTCCTGCCGAACGCCGGCCGGGCCTTCCGCACGGGCACCGTCACGGTTTCCGGCGGCGGCCTCGTCCGGACGCACAAGGTGAACCAGTGGCCGCGCCCCACCCATCCGCGCGTGTCGGCCGACGGGGACGTCGACGGGGATTTCGAGGCGGACGTCGCCGTCTTCCATCCGGCGTCGGGCACGTGGAACCTGCTGTTCAGCACCGGCGCCCGCGCGACCCTGCATTTCGGCTGGAGCGAGACCTTGCCCGTCCCGGCGGACTACGACGGCGACGGCATGGCGGATTTCGCCGTGTACCATCCCGCCACCGGCAACTGGCACTTCTTCTATAGCTCAGGCGGAGCCCGCACGATCCAGTTCGGCTGGCGCGAAACCGTGCCCGTGCCGGGCGACTACGACGGCGACGGCAAGGCGGATCTGGCCGTCTACCATCCCGCGGAGGGGCGCTGGTATTTCCTGTGCAGCGCGGCCGGACGCTACAGCGTGAAATGGGGCTGGTCGACGACCGTGCCCGTCCCGGCCGATTACGACGGCGACGGCGCGACCGACGTCGGCGTCTACCATCCCGCCACGGGCAATTGGAGCATTCTGCCCTCGTCCTTCCCGGCCATCGGTCCGATCCAGGTGCAATGGGGCTGGTCGGAAGCGGTGCCGGTGCCCGCGGACTACAACGGCGACGGCAAGGCCGACTTCGCCGTCTTCCACCGGGCGACCGGAAACTGGCACGTCTCCTACTCCGGCGGCGGCACGGCCACGCAGCAGTTCGGCTGGCAATCCACGGTGCCGGTCCCGGCGGACTACGACGGCGACGGCGCCGCCGATTGGGCCGTCTACCATCCCGCGACCGGCGATTGGCACGTCCTCAAATCGACCACCGGGGGCATTCGGGTGCAGAACTGGGGCTGGAGCACGGCGACGCCCACCCTGCTCTATCCGCTGATCCATGCCTGGTTCGATCTGCCCTGAGCCGCCATCCATCCCGCAAATGAAAAGCCGGGATTCCGGTCGACCCGGAATCCCGGCGGACGGGAAGCCCTGAACGGATTTATCCGCGTTTCTCGAACAGGAGCAGCGTGCGGGGAGAATTCTGGATCGCTTCTTTTCGCACGAGGGTGAATTTTTCGCCGAACACCTCGAGGCAATGGTCGAGCGTGACGTGGTCGAACAGATTGACGCGGAATTCGATCAGCCTGCGGAACATGACGTCGTCGGTGGGAACGAATTCCAGCACGAGATGTTTTTGAGCCACGGCGGCGAACAGATCGCGGATGGCGGCCATGGGCAGATTGGCGCCGACCAGGAGATGGTGGATGACCGCCAACGCCAGCACGCAATCGGGCCGGGCCCGTTCCAAGAACGCGGGCCGTTCCCCGTTCATGTAGCCGATGCCGGGACTGGGATTCGCGATGTCCACGACCATGGGAGTGATGGTGGCCGGTTCCTTCTTGAGCCGCCGGTACATCTGCTCCACTGCCCCGATGTCGAAATCGGTGGCGAGGACGGACGCCCCGCATTCGGCGGCGATGCGCGAGTAGTCGCCGGTGTTGCAGCCGATATCCAGGACCTCGGCGGCCCGGACTTGCTGGACGTATTCGCGAACCAGCGCCTTTTTGGATTTCTCCGCGGCATCGTCGTAGGAACAGATCTGCGTGTAGTCGCCCCAAACGGTTTCGGGCGCGATGGATTCGGCCAACCGGGCGATCTTTTTATCCAACCGGCGGAGCGTCATTTCCTGCACGACGGAATTCCCGGCCGGCGCGCCGGTCTTCGCCGCGGCGGGCGGCTTGGGCGCGGAGGCCTTGCCGGCCTTGACTTTTTTCTCGAGCGCAAAGGGCAGGCCGATGTCGAGAAGGAGCGCCGGACTCCAGCGCTTGTGCCACGAAAAAGCTTGCCCCACCTGCAACGTGGAGCGGCCGTCGAGATTGGAAAGGAAATACGAGCGCAGATCCCAGCCGGCGTGCTTCACCAGGAGGAGCGGATAGAGGAACATCCGGTTGAATTGCCCGAGCGCGAACCACAGGTCGAGCCGCGCGGGCTTTTCGATGGAGGTCAAGTCGATGAAAACCGGCCGGCCCTTCACGAACTGGACGTTGTAGGCCGTGGCGTCCTTGAGGGACAGTCCCTGCTTGAGCAACTCCCCCTGGAGCCGGAGCGTCAGCCGCCCCGCATCGGCCAGCATGGAGACGGACCATTCGTAGGGATACGTGATCGGCGAAATCCGATCGTGCTCCAGGAAATCGGCGAATCCGGGATGGGCGGCGGCAAGTTCCGCCCGCAAGGCGTCGTCCGCCACGAAGCGGGAACCGACCACGAGGCCTTCCCGGGCCCAGCGGGCCAGATGGCCCTGGGCGTCCAAGCCCCGGAGCAACTCGGTGGCCGCGCGATCCAAGGCGCGGAAAACGCGGCCCCGATGCTGGAAAACATAGCCGCTGGGATCGCGGAAGGAACCGGAATCGCGGGACATGCGGCTATTCCGGCTTGGGGGGGTCTTCGGGCTTCTGGGACGCGTCCGGCTTTTTGAAGCCGAACAAGGCCTTGATCTTCTGCCAGAACACGGCGATGCCGCCGATGCAGGAGGCGAGAATGACTTGGATGAGAATGCTGCCGCTGCCGGGATCGATGTAGCCCAGAATCATGGATGCCTCCTTCATAAGAATGCGGAACAGTATGGGCGGGAAAGTGGCGAGAAACAACGAAAAAATGGGGCCGGGCGGCCCGCCGGAAAATAGCTTTGATCCCCGCTGCGGGTCCGAATAAGATGTCGAAACATGACGCCGGAAAACCGCCAACCTCCAGTTGCCTCCGCAGTGGCCGTGGTGATTCCCCACCTCGATCGCCTGCGGGACACGGCGGAATGCTGCCGGTCGCTGGCGGCGCAAACCGCCGTTCCCGCGGCGATTTTCGTCGTCGACAACGCCTCCCGCGCCCATACCCCGGCGGAACTGGCCGCCGCGTGTCCCGGCGCCGAGATTCTCCGCCTGGAAACCAACCGTGGCTTCGCCGGCGGCGTGAATGCCGGCATTCGCGCGGCCTTGGCTCGGTCGGACGTCGGATTCATCTGGGTGCTGAACAACGACACCGTTTGCGCGCCCGATGCGCTGGAGAAGCTGCTCGCGGCCGCGGTCGTCGATGCCCGGATCGGGTTGATCGGGTGCCCGCTTCTGGAAGGGGCCGAGGGACCCGCCCAACGCCGAGTTCCGCCGGGGAAAACGCTGGCGGGCCCCTGGGCGATTCCGATCGCCCCCCCCGCCGGGAAAATGCCGGATTACCTCTCCGGCGCCTGCCTCCTGATCCGCCGCGAACTGCTGGAAGACGTCGGTCTCTTCGACGAAGGGTTCTTCTTTTTCTTCGAAGACGCCGACCTGAACCGCCGCGCCGCGAACCAGGGCTGGCGACGGGCCATCGCGCCGGACGCGCGCGTGGAACATCGCGGCTCGGCGACCATTCGGGGGCGGAGCGAAATGCAGGCCCGCAGCTATCGGGCCGGCCACGTCCGGTTCCTGCGCAAGCATTCCGGCCATCCCCGTTTCGCGGCGCTTCTGCCGTTTATGTTCCGGTTGGCCATGGATGCCATCCAACTGAACCGGCCGGCCCTCCGCGGGAACTGGCAGGGCTGGCAGGAGGGCTGGCGAACGCCGCTCGCCGCGCCCGAGCCGACCGCGCAGACTTCAAGTTGAACGGCGGGCCGGCGGCCGAATTGTTCTCCGCCGATTTTGTTTCGGCCGCTTGACCCTGCCAGCCCCCAACCCCCATATTGCCGGCATGGCCTTTCATGCAAGCTCGATCGACTGGAGCCAGGCAAAAACCCAATTGCCGCATCCCGGGACTCCCCAAGACCGCCTCAATTTCATCGATGCGCTGCGCGGCTGGGCGGCTTTCTACGTCGTCTGCTACCATCTGGCGCTGCTGCCCAATCCGGATCTGGCCGTTCCGGCGTGGCTGACGCCGATCGTCATGGCCGGCGGGACCGGGGTTTCCCTGTTTTTCGTCGTCAGCGCCTTCACCATGTGCTACACGATGCGCCTGCGCAAGGACGAGCCGCATCTGGTCCGGCACTTCTATCTGCGCCGGTTCTTCCGCATCGCCCCGCTGTTCTACATCTGGATGATCGCCTCGGCTCTGCGGGATTTTTACTGGTTCGGCGTCACGCATACCTGGCGCGAGATCTTCATGAGCCTGGGCTTCGTCTACAACTTCGTGCCCGGCCGGGAACAAGGCTTCGTCTGGGCCAGTTGGACGCTGGGCGTGGAAATGGTGTTCTACCTGGTCTTCCCGCTCATCTACCGCTGGGTGCAGGATTACCGGAAAGCCGCCGGCTTCTTCCTGCTGACGCTGGTCGTGTCGTCTTCGTTCGCGCGCATCGTTTCGCTGCTGCCCATTCCCGCGGCGGAACGCAGCCTCTTTCTCCACTACAGCTTTCTCAACAATCTCCCGATTTTCGCCTGCGGCATGCTGGCCTATTTCATCTACGAACGCTTCTTGCGCGGAAAGCCCCACGACCGCGCCTGGGCGGGCGTCCTGATTGCCGCGGCGTTGGCCGGATACGGCGCCCTGTTGTCGGGAAAACTGAACTTCCTCCTGGACGGGCTCTATTGGCAGGCCATCATCTTCAGCTGCCTGCTGCTGGGACTGGCCATCGCGCCTTGGCGCCCGCTGGTCAACCGCACGACGCTTTTCTACGGCGCGATCAGTTATTCCTTCTATCTCAACCACCCCACGCTCGTGGTGGCGCTCACGCCCGCCTACCAGCGCATCTATGCCTGGCCCCTGCGCCACACGTTCCAGTACGGCCTCTGCTTGGCGCTGACCGTCGCCTTGCTGACCCTGCTTTCGTTCATCACCTACCGGCTGATCGAACAGCCGTGCATCCGCCTGGGCAGCCGGATCATCCGCCGCATGAAGGATTCCGGTCGCCGCTAGATCCGGCCGCGGCCGCAAGGCGCGCGCCCCCGATTCGCCCCGCACGAAATTCGGCCCTTCAGGTCGCGCGCCGCGCGAGGGCCTCCAAGCGATCGCGATAGGACAAGCCCAGCGCCAAGGGACTCCATTTGCGGCGGATCCACGCGCTGGCGCGCGCGCCGACGCGACGCCCCTCGGCCGGATCGTCCACCAACCGGACCATGTGCTCCACGGCTTGCTCGAGCGCAGGTTCCGCCCAGTGCTGGCCTTCGCCGAAAGGATACTCGCCCGGCTTCACCGGAACCAAGCGATAGTCCACCAGCCAGGCCGTTTCGGGCGTCATGAAATCCAAATTGCCCGAATAGGCCGTGGCGATAACGGGCTTGCCGAAATACATCGCCTCCGCCAGGCAGAATCCAAACCCTTCGGACCGATGGAGCGACAGATAGCAATCGCACCCCATCAGCAGGCTTTTCATCTCTTCCGCGTCCAGCGAACGATCGATCAGCATGGCGTGGGGCGCCAACGCGACCATTTCCTTCCGCAAGCGATCCAAGGCTTGGGGCGCCCGATCCCCGCCGCTGACTTTCAAGACCAGGTGGACGTCCGCCCAAGGCCGTTTCCGGCGCAACCGCCGGAAGGCCTCGATGGCCGCCCAGGGGTTCTTCCGCTCCGGATAGGACGAACAATCGAAGGAAAAGAAAAACACCGTCGCCGGCCCCGGAATGCCCCATTCCGAACGGGAACGATAGCGCCGGAGGACCGGCGCGACGGAAAGCGGGGCCAAAAACACGTCTCGGCGAACGGCCGCCCGCAACGACGCGACCACGAATTCCGAAAAACCCCAGAGTTCGTCGAACCGTTCCAGACACCGCGCCCAGTCCGCCGGATAGACCGGGAGTTCCCAGGCCGGGAAAACGACGTTGCGCGATCCGGCCGGCGGCGGGCCGAATTTGGCCCAGATGGCCTCCACTTCATCGCCGTTGATATGATAGAGATTGATGCCGGTTCCCGGCCGATCCACCAAATCCAACGCCAGGGAAGGATCCTTCGGAAAATAGCCGTGGCAATCCAGGACGCGGAACGGCGCACCGGCGGCCCGCAAGCTCGCGATGGTGGACCGGATCAACTGCCCTACCCCCGTGGGAGCGAACGGATGCCCGATCAACGTGAGGCCGGCCGGATGGGACGACTCCGGAATGCTGCCGCTATTGGACGGTGACGTTGAACAAGGCATTTCGCGTAGCCTCCAGATTAGCCGGTCCATACGAGGCGTCCGGCTCCAGCACGGCGCCTTCCGCCCATTCGTTCCATGCGTTGACGAAGACCATCCGGCGATCGCCCTGATGCCAACGGCGCGTGCGGCGCAGGGCCCACTCCAGCCATGCCTGGTATTCCCCAGGCGTAGAGTGGGCGAAAATCGTGCTGCCGCTTTTCCGCCGCGGCGTGTTGTCCCATCCGGGACAGACGCCCAGAAAACGCTTCAGATGCGGCATCTCCTGGCCGACGGCATGCCGAACCATGTCGAGGTAGGGATAGAGCAGGGCTTCCCGGCGCAATTTCACGCGGGAGAGGCTGTTTCGATAGGGCGTCCCGTGCGGAGGAAAGGCCACGGTGAAATCGAAACCGTACGTGGCGGGATCGGCCGCCAAATCGTCCCCGAACGATTCAACGGCCGCCAGAGCGATCTCCCCAAGGCCTTCGTCCCGGCAGACCCGCCGCCAACGCTCGCTGGTTTCGCGAATATCCGGCAGCAGCGAGATGCGATAGACCAGCACCAACGGCTTCCCATCGATGCGGATATAACGGGGATCGCGCATGTAGCGGATCAGGTCGCGGATGATCGCCTCGTCGTCCTCCGGCGAATGGGATTGGGCAATGAGAACTTCCTGATCCTGCCCATCCCAGCGACGCGTCCAGTTTTCATTGGCCCAGCACAGGCAAAAGGGAAAATCGGGCTTGCCGCTGGCCAGCATACGCTCCAGCGGCAGTTCCAAGAGCCGTTTGCCGCCGAACCAATAATAGTAGAAGCAAAATCCATGGACGCCGTAACGCCGGGCCAGTTCCGCCTGCTGTTCCATGATTTCCGGCACGCGGAGATCGTAGAACCCCAGCTTGCCGGGCAAACGCGGCTGGAGATGACCGTCGAAGACCGGCGTGGCGGCGGCCACGTTGCGCCATTCGGTGAATCCCTTCCCCCACCAGAGATCGTTCTCCGGAATGGGGTGATACTGGGGAAGATAGAAAGCAATCAGCCGGATCTGGGCCGCCGCGTCCACGAATCCCTGCCATTTTTCCAGCATGCGCTGGCGGTTCCGGGCGACGAGCGCGAGTTTCGCGTTGTTTCCGGATCCGGAATGGGACTTGCTGAGATGATGCACGATCACGGCCCGGGGCTCGTAGTAGACTTGGTGGCCGGCTTTTCTCACTTTCAGGCAGAGATCCACGTCTTCGTAATAGGCTGGAGCGAGTTCATCGGAAAAGCCGCCCAGCGCACGGAACGCTTCGCGCTCGATCATCAGGCAGACGCCGGAACAATAATCCACCGGCCGGCGCACGTTGTAGCAGGCCCGTTCGGGATCGTCGTTCAAGCCCACCATCTCCGTCGTCAGGTCGCCCCGCACGACTCCGCCGGCTTCCTGAAGGTGCCCGCTCGGATACAGCACCTTCGGACCGGCGGCGCCCGCATCCGGACATTCGGAAAAGACGTCGACCAGCGCGCGCAGCGCCCCGCGCCGAATCTGCGTGTCGTTGTTCAGGAAAAGCAGAAACCGTCCGCGGGCCTCCCCGGCCGCCCGGTTGCAGGTGCGCAGAAAACCTTGGTTCGTCTCGTTGCGGACGTAGCGGACGTTTTCCAGCTTTTCCAGCCGTTCGACGCCGGACTCGGTCGAAGCGTCGTCCGCCAGCACGATCTCGTAGGCCACGGAGGCATCGTCCGTCTCCGCCAAGGACAGCAGGCACTCCGCCGTGTATTTCAGCTGGTTGTGGAACGGCATGACGATCGACACCAGCGGCCGTTCGCACGCCGGGAAGCGCAGATCGGCCAAGGCCGCCTCCAGCCGCTGGGCGGACAGATCCAGCAGAGGCACGGGAGCGCAGGCGGCGGGACGCACCGGCGCGGACAGTTCCGCGGACAGCTTGCCGTAGCCCGCCCAGCCATCCAACAGCGCGGGAGAGCGGACGACGGACGGCTTCTCTTGCGGGTCGGCGGCGACCGAGACCGCCTCCCCATCGGGAATGTCGTCTTCCACGGCATCGGATACGGAGCCTTGGGCAAAGCCGAAAAACATCTGCGCCAACCGGATCGGTCCTAGGGACCGGGCGCGGCCAACGGCGTAGCGGAAAGCCGGTCCGGCGCCCCCGCTGATGCCGACTTGGGCCCGCCACAAGGCGCGCGCGGTGCCAACGAGTGAAAACGGATTCAGCTTCATGGCTTTTGCGTTCCGGGAGGTGCGAAGCGACGGCCGAGCCAAGCATCCAGCCGCCGGAGGAGATGGGTCCAGCGCCACGATCGGGAAGCCAAGATCCCGGCCAGTTCCTGCCGCTGCGTTTTGCATTCGCGGCGCACCGCGTCCAAAGCGGATCCCATCTGGTGGATTTCCCGCCGCTTCGACTCGCATTCGCGGCGCACCGCGGTCCATTCGTCTTTGAACCGATCCGCCACCGCATTCGTTTCGGGCAAAGCAAATCCTCCGGAAATCCGGATGAACGTGGCCGGCGCCCAATCTCCTTCCAGCTCGTAGATGGGATCCCCCGTCATGAATTCATCCCAACCGTCTTCGGTTTTCCACGCATTGCGGCGGCCGATCCCGCGATAGACTCCATCCGTCTCGACCTGGTCGATCCGGCAACGGCAAAAACGCCCTTCGCACGGATCCCAACGGAGTTTCCGCCCGGCGGGAGCGCCGGCCGGCAAACGGAATTCCACGGAAAACCCGTTCGACGATGGCTGGAAATCCATCTGGACGACGACTTTGTTCTTTTCGCCATAGCCCGTTCCGTCGTCGATGAACAGCGTCGAATCGATCGGCCGTTCTGGATGCAGGAGGGCTTGCCGATGCGTTTCGCATTCGCGACGAGCGATGTCCAAATCCCGAAGCAGACGGCCCGGGAGCACTTTTTTCAGTTCTCCGACGATCCGGACGCTTTTCACCCGGCGCTTCGGCCGCAAGACCACCTGAGGATCCAGCGTCCGGAACTGCCAAGCCCGGTCGCCCGTCGGATCGCCGTTGGTTTCGATCTCGACGTCGGCCGGGTCCAAGACGGTTCCGTCTTCCGCCGCGAACTCCATGGCATAGATCGCCAGCGAGACGGGATAGAGTTCCGTGGGATCGAATCGCAAGCGAGGATATCCGCGATCCGGCAGGGAAAAGGTCAGGTCGAACGGCCCGAACGGCGTTTCCGGCGACGGCACGGAGCGGCTTTCGACGAAATCATCGCCTTCTTCGGCAAAAAGCAATTTGGGTTGGACCCGGCCGATGGAGATCGTTCCGATGCCGAACTCCGTCATCAATCCGGCCACCGCCATCGCGTGGCGGGCGGATCGACCCGGTTGCCGCGCGATCCGCCTCAGCCGATCGCCGATCTTGCCGGCATAGGCCTCGTCGCTGAACCGGCGCAGAACGTATTCCTTGGCCTTGCGGGCCCGCTCCGCCGTCGCTGCCCGGTCTTGCAGCGCCGCTTCCAACGTCCGGGCCAAGTCTTGGACATCGCCCGGCTCGTAGGCCAAGCCGTGTTCGCCGGCAGTAAAAATTTCCCGGGGACCGCCCGAATTCGCGTAAACGATGGGCCGGCCGAGCAAGGCGGCCTCGATCAGCGTGCGCCCCAAGGCTTCTTTTCGCGAACAGGAGACCAGCAAATCCACCTGGCGCATCAGAACGTATGGATCGTCGACGAATCCGGCCCAGACGAATCGATCCGAAAAACCGGATTCGTCGATTTCCCGGCGCAACGTCGCGGCGTACTCCTCGTCGACGACGGATCCCGCCAGCAGGCATCTGCAAACGATGCCGCGACGGGCCAGATCCAGGCAAGCGCGAATCAAATCGCCATGGCCTTTTCCCGCGGCGATGGTGCCGAAAATGCCCAGGGTCGGCACCGCCGGATCCGCTTTCGGAATCTCCTCCGCGCCCCCCGCCCCCTTGGCCTTCGGCTGGACGTCTTCCGGACGGATGCTGCTGTAGACGACTTCGGCCTTCCGGTCGGCGTCGGCGCCGAACAGCGCCTCTTTCACGTCGGACGTGATGCAGAACACCGCTTCGCTGCTGGCATACAGGGCGTCCATGCTTTCCCGGAACCCCATCAGGAACGCCATGCCGTGGTCGAGAATGCCGTATTCCCGCGCCGATAGAACGTGGGACACCTTCAGGATTTCCGCGCAGAGCGCGCCCCAGGGCGAGACGATGGTCTGGGAAAAGATGACGTCGGGGGCCAAGGTGCCGATTTCCGGGATGAGCACGTCCGTCACCGCCTCGGCGCCGGTGGCGATGGCCGCCCGGGAAGGACCCGGCGGGATGTTGGCCCACCACCAGCCGCGGGAGAAAATCGCGTCGTCCGGCGGCACGTACGTGGCGCAGCCCAATTTGACGAGTTCGCTCCGCAGGGGCCCGTGCGCGGGCAGGACAGCGGTGCACAGGATGCCCCGCTCGGACAGTCCGCGGACCAAATCGAGCAGGGAGCGCTCGGCCCCGGCCAGGTTGGCCGCATGGGAAAAGAACAGCACCGACAAAGCCGCGCTTTTGCGAACACACAGGACGTTGTAATAGGATTTCTCGTAGCGCGCCTCCATCATGGCGACGTTCACGGGCAGATCCAAGGGGTAGAAGCGGGCTTCCCGGTCGTCGATGGCGAACAGGCGGAAGCCCTGGCCGTGCAGATAGGCGACGATCTCTCCGGCGCTCGTGCCGGAAATTTTCATCATCTTGGGATTCATTTCCAGCAGGATGGTCACGTCCTCGCAGGTCTCCAGCGTCTTGGCGAAGCCCTTCAGCACTTCCAATTCGTGTCCGTCCGTATCGGTCTTGACGAAAATCCGGCGGCCCTTCTCCCGGCCGACCACGTCGTCGAGACAGGTCGTGTCGACCTCGATGCGGTCGAGGGTTTCCGAACTGGGATGCGGATAGAGGCTGCCGTTGTCCGACGCTTCGGATTTGCAGAAGCTGGCGCGGCCCGCCTGGGACGACATGGCGGCCTGGAGGCAGGCGGCGCGGTCCGGACCGAGGCCGTTGAGCGCCAGATTTTTTTTCAGCACCTGGAGGTTGTCCGCGATCGGTTCCACCGCCACGACCCGGAGCGCCGGATTCGCCTCGGCGGCGAGCAGGGAATAATATCCGTAGTGGGCCCCCACGTCGATGAACAGGTCTTTCCGCGCCACGAGCCGTTTGACGATCCGGGTCGTCAGCACTTCGTAGCCATCGGCGTACACCGGCACGAACCGGGGCGTCACGTACATGTCGAATCCATCGCCGGCGGGCCGGACCCGGGCGAGCGCATCCAGATTGTAGTCGTCTTTCAGAAATTCATGCATGGGTCATGCCGCCTTGCAAACGCGTCCAACGCTCATTGAATCCGCCAAAGAGTGGTTTGCCATGGTTCGGGGCAATAGGGACCTTTGCCGAAATAATCGGTCCGGTCGTATTTCGCCAAGCGGTCCATGGCGGGCCGATACAATTCCCGCTCGGAATTGTCCAACAGCAGATAGCCTCCTTTTTTGACCTTCCGGACGGCGCGGTTCATGCAGGCCGCGCGCGACCGGCCGTCGACCATGACGAGATCGAAGTGTCCGTCGGGGTATTCGTCGATTTTCCGGGCGTACGACCGGAAAAACAGGTTGCGATGTTCCGCGAAGGTCCGGGACACGTAGGTGTGCGGCCCGTACGGCAGATGCCCGGCCAGCCAATGCGGCCGGGGTAGAATCAGAAAATAGTCGCTGTTCCCGATCTGTTCGTGCCGCAGCGCGGACAGCACGGCTTGGTGCCATTCCGGATTATGTTCCACCGACGTCACCCGGCCGGAATGTTTCGCGTAATACAGGGTCGAGCCGCCGGTGCCCCATTCGAATACGGCCATGTCTGGGCGCAGGTAGCCGTCCAGCCACGCTTTCGCTTCGTACGTGACCCAGGGAATATGCGTTTCGGGGTTAAGCAGATCCATCGCGACCGCCTTTCGCCACGTTGAAATCGAATGCGCAATCGGTCAATTTCAGCAGCACGCCCTGCTTCTGGGCCGAACTCGTGCTGAGAAACTGGAATTCACAGGCGTCGGCGACGTGCTGGTGCCGGATATGGATTTCAGGGGTGCCGTCCGCTACGCCGAGGGCGACGAGATAGGAGCCGTTTTCGATTTCGGGGAACAGGAAGGAGAAGCAGACCGAAACGCACTCGCCCTTTTCAATGGGACGCATCGTGCGGTTCAACGCGGGCGTATTGCTGCCCATGACCGAGAGACCCTTGGCGTTCACGATCTGGAAGCCGAAATAGGGATTGTCCAGCCGCGTCTTGGCGACCACCCGGAACACCAGGCGGACGCGGGTCGGTCCGCTCAGGACCGCCAGCCGCCGCTGGTCTTCATCCGCGAACAAGCCGACGGCCTCGATGACGGCGCCGTTGTCGCCCGTGATGAAGGCGTTGGACGGGATCGGCGCCAGATCGTCGCCGCCTTTTTCCGCCGGAACGGGCGCGACCGCCGCGGCCGATGCTTGCTGGACGCCGGTGTCGTGCACCATCCAAGCCGAATATTCCCCCACGATGCGCTTCGCCGTTCCCACCCGGCGGATTTTTCCCGCGTCCAGCCAGATCGCCCGGTTGCACAGGCGGACCACGTCGCTGCCGGAATGCGACACCAGCAGGATGGTCTTGTTCATTTCCCGAAATTCCGCGAACTTCCGGTTGCATTTCACCTGGAAGCGCACGTCCCCCACCGAAAGCGCCTCGTCCACGATCAGGATGTCGGGATCCACGTTGATGGCGCAGGCAAAGGCCACGCGGACGAACATGCCGCTGGAATAGTGCTTCACCGGCTGATGGATGAATTCGCCGATGTCGGCGAATTCCAAAATGGCCGGCACGCGCGCTTCCATTTCCGGGCGGGAAAAGCCCATCAGGGTGCCCTGCAGGTAGACGTTTTCCAGCCCCGTCAGTTCCGGGTTGAACCCCGCGCCCAGTTCCAGCAGGGACGAAACGCGACCGTTCACGGCCGTACGGCCCGCGGTGGGGGTCAGCACGCCGGCCAGGACTTTCAAAAGAGTGGATTTCCCCGAGCCGTTGCGCCCGACGATGCCGACGGTTTCTCCGCGTTCGATCTCGAAGGAAACGTCCCGCAACGCGTAGAATTCCCGGTGATAGCTCCGGCCGCCCGGATGCAGAGCTTCCTTGAGGCGGTCCATGGGCCGCTCGTACAGGTTGTACACCTTGCTCAGATTGTCGACTTGGATGACGCGTTCCGTTCCCATGGTCGCCTCACAGCACGTCCGCGAAATGGGGGCTCAACCGGCGGTAGATCAGGCGAGCCGCCCCGGCCAACACCGCGGTCAACGCCCAGAAGCCGAGCGTGGTCGGGCCATGCTGCCAAATCCAGGCCTGCCCGAACAGCGCATCGCGGTAGCCGTCCACGACGTAGCCCACGGGATTGAACTTGAAAATCCACTGGAACCGTTCGGGCACCATCGTCACCGGCCACATGATCGGGGTCAGCCACAGGCCGAACTGCAGCACGATCGCGAGCAGTTGGTTCAGATCCCGGAAAAACGGGAGAACGGCGGCGGTGAGGCTGCCCAGGGCCAGCACCAGCGCCAGCATGCAGAACCCGTAATACGGCAGCTGCAGCAAATGCCACGTGGGCATGCGCCCCAGCGACAGGCTCAACGAAACCAGGACCAAGACGAACGCCAGGTGAAAGAACAGGGCCGAGAGGATTTTGATCACCGGCAGCAATTCAACCTGGAAGACGACCTTCTTGACCAGATAGGAATATTCCGTCAACGCGGCCGTCGCCGACATCCAGGCCTCGGCGAAGAAGAACCAGGGGGTCAGCCCCGCGGCCAACCACAAACCGTAGGGCACTCCGTCCGCCGTCGGCGCGGCGCGGAATCCAACCTGGAACACGAACCAGAAAAGCAGGATGGTCGCCACCGGTTGGGCAAACGCCCACAGGATCCCGAAGTAGGAGCCGGCGAACCGCGCGTGGAAATCGTTTCGCGCGAGGCCCCAGGCCACCCGCCACAGCCGGCGTCTCGCGGTTCCCGCGGGCGTCGAAGACATGTTGTTTTCCGTCGTCATGCGGTTATCGCGTTCCCTTCGCCGGAGACTCGCCGCCGGCCGTCCGCCAAGAAGCCGGGAGTTTGTAGCCGCTCTTTTCCAGGTGCCGGAACAAAAATTCCCGGGCCTCCGCGAGAGAAGGCCCTTGGCCTTCGCCCACAGGCTGCGTATGGCCTTCCACGACGCCCGTCGCGACGTTGCCCGTATTCAAATCCAAAGCGAACGTCCGGTTCCCGATGGTCGCGGTCAATCGTCCCAGGCTGTAGAACGGCGGTTTCGTCCGCGAGGAATCCACCAAGCCCGTCGTGAAGTCGACCACGCCCGAATTGGCCGTCGTGTTGAAGACCGGACGATCCGCGGGCGGCTCGCCGGCCAGCAACGACAGTCCTTCCATCCATTCCGGCTGCGGAATCCCCAGATACGCCAGCAGCGTGGGGGCGACGTCCAGATTCTGGGCGTTCGTCCGGATCCGGCCGGCATGCGCGCCGCCCGGGAACCAGAAAATCAGCGGGATGCGGCCGGATCCCCAGCGCCGCCCATGATCGGAAGATAGCACGATCACGGTCCGATCCAACTGCCTGGCCGCCGCCAAGGCCGCGGTGATCTTCCCCAAAACGCCATCCAAGTCCAAAATGGCGTCGTCGTAGAAATCCCGTTCGAACGGTTCTTGTTGCTGCCCTTTCTTCGAAAAAACGGGATTGGGCGAATAGAACGAGGGGCCATGGGTCCACAGGAAGTGCACGTGCGCAAAGAACGGACGGCGGCGATCGGCCCGGATCAGGCGCAGGAGCCGGTCCAGTCTCTCCCCGTCGTGTTCCAGCGTGAGCTCTTGCTTGTCCACGACTTCGTCGTAGGACGACTCGAAATCCTTCACGCCGGCGGCATGCAGCACGCGGTCCCGCAACCGTTCCCAAGAGCTTTCCAGGAAATAGGCCGTATGCATCCCCAGCCATTTGCCCGCGACCAACCGCCAGCGGCTCGAGGATTCCAGACGGCCATTGGCTTCGTGGAACGAATTCAGCATGTTCAAGTCGAACGCATCCGCGTTCTGCCGACAGCTGATGTCCACGTTTTCGTAACCATATTTCCGCAAGATCCCCGGCAGGTGCTCGTAGGCAGCGGGTCCCATCAAGATTTCCGGCGGGTAGTAAAGCCGGGTGGTCGTCGGCAACTTGCCCGTCAGCAGCGACGCGATCGAACCGCCCGAGGTCGTGGCATTGGCGAATCCATTTTCGCAGATCAGCGCCTGGCCTTCGGCGTGCGCCCGGACGAAGGGCGTCGTATCCCGTTCGTATCCGTACACCGACAGGTTTTCCGCGCTCACGCCGTCCGGCGTCAGCAGCAAGATGTTCGGCATGGCGTTTTCATGGCCCGCCTCCGCCCCTTCGGCCGGCTCCCCTTCCGGGCTCCTTCCCACCACCAGCCCGATTCCCCCGGCGACGATCCCCAGGCCGGCCAAGCCGAGCACCAAGCGTTTCGGATTTCCCCGCGCCAACAGCCCCCGCAAGACGCCCATGCCGATGCGCCAGCCCCACCACCAGAACCCCCCGAAAACCGCCAAGTAGCCGTATCGCCAAAACCCGGTCGCCGTCTGGATCCCGATCCGAAACAGCGTGTACGTGAAATTGTCGAGCAAGAGCAGGAACGACGACGCCAAAATCAGTCCGGGCCCAAGCATGCCGATGCGCACCAGCGCTCCCCGCGCCCGCGAAACCAGCCGGCCGGCGACTCCCAACAGGATGCTGACCGCAGCCGAAACCGCGATCAACGGCAACGGCGAAAGCATCAGGATCTGCGCCCGTTCCCACCCCGTCAAAACGCTCATGAAGGACGGTTTTGTCGCGAAAAATACCCATTCCATCGACAAACCGAAGATCGCCGCCGCAACCGATACGATCCAGAACGCCCCCCAAACCGGCCCTTCCGGAACCGCTTGGAAACGAGGAATCCACCGATTGAAGAAGGAACTCTTCATATAAGTTGATGTTTTTATTGGTTTTTCGGCACCCTGTCAATCATCCCCCATGGAACGGAAACGCACGAAACGCTTGCAAATTCGACCGTTTTCGAGGCGATGTCGGCCGCCCCCGTTTTGTTTCCGTTCCCCGATGTCAGGGCAGGCCAAACCACGAATGGATCAGGGGATAGAGCAAGACCGGCTGCGTGGCGCTCCAGCCCCAGTTTTGCGTCCGGATTCCCCCGGTGGTCGATTTGAGGATGGACCAGTTGCCGCTGGCGGGATGGTAGACGGCGATGTCGGCCCGGCCATCGCCGTCGTAGTCCGCGGCCACGGGAATCGTCGTCGACCATCCGAACGGTTGGGTCAAGCTGCCGCCGCCCGAGTAGGCGACGTACCACGTGCCGGACGCCCGATGGAACACCGCGACGTCCGCCCGGCCGTCGCCGTCGTAGTCCGCCGGCACGGGAATCGCGGAACTCCAGCCCCAATTCTTTTGGATGGCCCCGCCCGTGGAGGACTTGAGGATTTGCCAGAGACCCGAAGCGGGATGGTACACGGCGATATCGGTGATTCCATCGCCGTCGTAGTCGGCGGGAACGGGAATCGCCGAACTCCAGCCCCATTGCACGTCGTACCGTCCGGCCGTGCTGCACAGGAAATACCAACGGCCCGCGGTGGGATGATAGACCGCCAGGTCCGCTTTGCCATCGCCGTCGTAGTCGCCCGGCAGCGGCACCGTCGCCGACCAGCCGAACTGGGTGACCTGAGGAATTGCCGAACTGCTCTCGCGAATATGCCAGTTGCCGGTGGCCGGATGATACACGGCCAAATCGGCCATGCCGTCCCCATCGAAGTCCGCCGGCGTAGGCAGCGCGGCCGACCAGCCAAACGGCAACGTCTGTCCTCCCATCGCGCTCAGCAAGCCATGCCAATTGCCCGTGGCGGGATGGTACACCACCAGATCGGTCGCGCCGTCGCCGTCAAAGTCGGCAGACATGAGGGGCGCACGCCCGTATTCGTATGCGCCAACGTCGAACAGCGCCGGCGCGGAAGCCTGGCCGGCCACCGGCCGCGGGTTGCCGTCGTAGTCGTCGCCCGGTGCCTGTTCGGCCGTACCCGCGTCGATGCACGGCGAACCCGGCAGCAAATGGAAATCCCGTGCGAGCCGGTTCGCGAAGCCCGGTTCGTTCGTGATGGCGTCGACCCCCGCGGCCGGCACGGTGCAGCAGCGGTCCAGCACGGGAGATCCGCCGATTTGCACATTGGCGGTGGCTGGCGCGGCATTGTAGTACACGATGCAGTTCCGGCTCGTGGCGACATTGGACAGATAGAGGCCGCCACCGGCAAGGTTAACGGCTGAATTGCCAATGATTGTGCAGTTCAATACGTTGCCGGCCGTGGCGTAGACGCCGCCCGCAACGGTTTGGGCCTGGTTGCCCACCACCACGCAATTGACCAGCGTGCCGCCGAGCGCCAAGTTGACCCCGCCGCTGTCCTGCAACACCGCCTGGTTGTCGGCGATCCAGCAATTCGACACCGTGCCGGCGCCCTGGAACGCCACGCCGCCGGCGTAGTCTCCCGCGACGTTGTTGCAAATGTCGGAATCTTTCACCAGTCCCGTCGTGTAGTTGTAGATGACCACGCCGCCGCCCCAATACGACGCTTCGTTGCTCACGATGGCGCAGTTCTCCACGACGGCACCGTTGTCCTGCATCATGACGCCGCCCGCGCCCCACGCCCGGTTGCTCGTCACCAGGCAATCCCGCAACGTGCTGGCCCGCCCCAGATAGACGCCGCCGCCGTAGCCGCCGGACACGCCGTTCCGGAAGGTGAATCCTTCGATCACGCTGTTGGTGCCAACGACGTAGAGTCCTGCGCACAATCCTTGGGCATCGACGATCGCCGCGCGGGACTGGGTGCTCCGCAACGTCAACGCCTTCTCCACGGGGATCTGCAGCGTCGAGGTGATCGGATAAACGCCCGGCGCGACGAGGATTTCATCGCCGTTTACCGCCGCGTCGATCGCCGCCTGGATGCTCGTGGACGCGCTGGCCCACGTGGTGTACGGCGCGGCCGGCGTCGCGTTCGACACGTTCACGCAGCGCGTCGCCGCAAAGGAAGATCCAACGATCGACAACCCCAGAAAACATGCGAACCCCGCATTCCGGAAAGCATTCATGGCGCTCCTCCTCTTGAGGGTTCCAGTGTGGGCAAGGTCCATTGTTCCCGCAAGACTATTAGCATCTGACTCTTCGAAAAACCACGCCAAGCGAGAAACAGCTCTGAGCGCAACAGGTCGATGGCGCTACTTCAGCATGAACCACGAATGGATCAGGGGATAAAGCAGGATCGGTTGCGCCGAATTCCAGCCCCAGTTCTGCGTCCGAATTCCCCCCGTGGTCGATTTGAGGACGTACCAGTTGCCGCTGGCGGGATGATAGACGGCCAGATCGGCCGCGCCATCGCCGTCGTAGTCCGCCGCGACGGGAATGGTCGTCGACCACCCGAACGGCTGGGTCAAGCTACCGCCGCCCGAATAGGCGACGTACCACGTGCCGGACGCCCGGTGAAACACCGCGACGTCCGCCCGGCCGTCGCCGTCGTAGTCCGCCGGCACCGGAATCGCGGAACTCCACCCCCACCGTTTTTGGATCGCCCCGCCCGTGGAGGACTTGAGGATTTGCCAAAGGCCGGAAGCCGGATGGTACACGGCGACATCCGTGATTCCATCGCCGTCATAGTCGGCGGGAACGGGGATCGCCGAACTCCAGCCCCATTGCACGCTATAACGCCCCGCCGTGCTGCACAGAAAATACCAACGGCCCGCGGCGGGATGGTAGACCGCCAGATCCGCCCGGCCGTCGCCGTCGTAGTCGCCCGGCAGCGGCACCGTCGCCGACCAACCGAACTGGATTTGGCGGGGACGACCGGTGGCGCTTTCCTGGATATGCCAATTGCCGGTGGTGGGATGGTACGCGGCGAAATCCAGCATGCCGTCGCCGTTGTAATCCGCCGGCACCGGCAGCGTCGCCGACCACCCCCACGGCACGACCCACCCGACTCCCGCGCCGAACAAGACGTGCCAGTTGCCGGTGGCGGGATGGTAGACCGACAAGTCCGCCAGCCCGTCGCCGTCGACGTCGCCCTCGGCCGAGACGCCGGGCGTCGCGGGCACCGGCCACTGGTTCACCGCGAAAGTACGTGTAATTCCGTTGCCGGCGACCGTGATCGTTCCCGAGCGAACCGCTCCGGCGTTGGCTCCCACGCCATAGGTCACCGTGCCGTTGCCCGTACCTGCGGCTCCGCCCGAAATCGTAATCCACGGCTGGCTGGCCGTCGCCGTCCACGACACGTTCGCGGTTACCGCGATTTGCCGCCCACTTGAAGCCGCCGGCGAAATCGTGGCGCTCGACGGGGATATGGAAAGTTGGCCGAACGGATTGACGGTGAACAGCACCGCGCCGGAGAAAGCCGGCAACGTCAGGCTGGTCGCCGCGACGACCGAAAGCGAGCCGCCGTATTGGCCATCTTCAGCGACGATCCCGCCGCCGGTCGGCACGGCGCGCCAGTAGGTCGCGCCCAGATTCGGAATGGTCACCGGCGACGCGGTCGGATTCACCACGACGACGCCTTTGGCATAGTCGCGCCGGAACACGCCCCAGCCCGCATGCCAAAGCGCGGCGATGCCGGAGGGAACCGCGCCGACGGCGGCGCCGAGATCGAGCGTGTATTCCGGGTAATATTCCAGCGCGACGCTGTCGGTGGACAGGAGGTTCAGATAGGTGCGGGACCCTTTGATGAGCAGATAGCTGGCCGTGGCGAACATCCGTTCCCGGGCGCTGTCTTCTGCCGGATACGACTGGCAAATCACGATCTTATTGCTGCGCGTCAGCGCCAAGGCGCGATCCATCTGCAATTCCCAGTCGGCCGCGTCGAAATAGTTGCCCGCCCCCCAATACGCGAAACACTCGATCATGCCGCCGTGGCCCACCCCGTAATCCATGTCCAGCCACGAGGTGACGAGACCGCCGAGATTCGGCAGGAAGACGAATCCGTTGGTGCCGGAAAGGGCGGCCTTGGCTTCGGCGCCGAACTGTTCCAGGGCCGGAACCCAATTCGCGAGACATAGGTCCACGTCTTCCAGCCAGGGATGCGGCGGCGCGGTTTGGCCGAATCCATAGCCGTCCGGCGTGAAACTGTCGGCGAAAACGCCGTCGTCTTCGGCCGCGCGGATGCGCGCGAGACAACTGCTGATCCAATAGGCGGGAAAACCGGAGATGGCATGCCCGTCGACGTAGCGCATGTCCATGACGTCCCAGTTCCACTGCGTCTGGTGGATGCGCTGGCCGGCCGCCGTCTGGAGAAACCAGGAGGACTGCGCATCGACGTACGTCCAGTCGGAAGACCAGGAATCGCCGACGATGAAAGCCTCGGGCCCCGCGCCTACGGCGAGTTGATAATGCAGGCAAAGAAAATCGGGATTGTAGACCCGGAGCGCCCGGATGGCGGAACGCGTCATCTTCTGGGTGCCCGCGAAACGCGTGGCGGCAAATTCCCGTTGCGTGGCGGACAGGCCATCGGGCAACTGGTCGGAGAAGGGCACGATGCGCGAACCCGTATCGGGCCAGGGACGGGCCGCGAAACCAGAAAACGGCAAGACCCCGAACGCCAGCCATCCAGACAACATCCACAGCGCGCGGGAAGCCAAAATCGCCCCCCCGCGTGGATAGATCCACTCGCCGGTCGGTGGAGTCTTCATAATGGGATGTTATCGCGCGCGGCCCGTCCCTGCAACGCTCCGATGGGGTTTCCGCTCAGGGCAACCCAAACCAAGTATGGATCAGCGGATAGAGCAACACCGGTTTCGTGGCGCTCCAGCCCCAGTTTTGCGTCCGGATTCCTCCGGTGGTCGATTTGAGGATATGCCAGTTGCCGGTGGCGGGGTGGTACACGGCGATGTCGGCCTCCCCATCCCCGTCGTAGTCCGCCGCCACGGGAATCGTCGTCGACCAGCCAAAGGCCTGGGTTCGACTGCCGCCGCCCGAATACGAGATGTACCACGTGCCGGACGCCCGATGGAACACGGCGACGTCCGCCTGGCCGTCGCCATCGTAGTCCGCCGGCACGGGAATCGCGGAACTCCAGCCCCACGACGCGTTGATCGCTCCCCCGGTAGAGGACTTGAGAATTTGCCAGAGGCCGGAAGCCGGATGATATACGGCGATGTCGGTGATGCCGTCGCCATCGTAGTCCGCCGGCACGGGAATCGCCGAACTCCAACCCCATTGCACGCTGTAGCGTCCCGCCGTGCTGCACAGGAAATACCAGCGGCCCGCGGCGGGATGGTACACCGCCAGATCCGCTCGGCCGTCCCCGTCGTAGTCGCCCGGCAGCGGCACCGTCGCCGACCAGCCGAATTGGGTGACGTGCGTGGTCTCCGAGTCGCTCTCGCGAATATGCCAATTGCCGGTGGCCGGATGGTACACCGCCAGATCGGCCTCGCCGTCCCCGTCGAAGTCCGCCGGCACGGGAAGCGCGGCCGACCAGCCAAACGGCAAGATCCCTCCGCTCGCCGTGCTGAGCAAGCCATGCCAGTTGCCGGTGGCGGGATGATACACGACCAGATCGGCGATGCCGTCGCTGTCGAAATCGCCCTCTACGGCCCCGCCCACCCCGTATTCGAACGCGCCCACGTCGTAGCGCGCGGGATCGCCCGGCGAACCGGAACGAGGCCGGCTGTTGCCGTCGTAATCGTCCCCCACCGCCGGAGTGTCCGCGCCCGCATCGATGCAAGGCGAGCCTTCCGCCAGATGGTAGTTCCGCCCGGCCAAATCGACGAAGGCAGGCGCGTTCGTGAAATTCGACCCGCCCAGACTGGGCGTCGTGCAATTGTTGCTCAACACGGCGAACGTATCCGAAAAATTTGGTCCGACCGGCGCCACGTTGTAATAGACGACGTTGTTCCAAGAGGTGATGGCCACGGCGCTGCGGATGCCGCCGCCGGCGGAGGCCGAAATATTGGAGACCACCGTGCAATGCGCCACGTAACCTCCCTTTGAGCTGAACACCCCCCCGCCGACGCCGGTGGCCTGATTGCCAACCAGCACCGTGTTGATCAAGGTGCAGGCTTCATCGATGCATACGCCGCCGCCTTCCATCAGCACCGCGCGATTGTCGGCGATCCAGCAGTTCGAAACCGTCCCTGCGGCTTGGGCCGACACCCCGCCGCCGTAGTTCGTCGCCACGTTGCCGCGGATGACGCAACGGTTCAGCAATCCCGCGTAAGACCCATAAAGGAGGACGCCGCCTCCCGCAGAGGCAGCCAAATTGCTCTCGATGGTGCAATTCTCCACCAGCGTCGGGGCGGCTCGGAGAACGATGCCCCCCGCATCCGCCGCCTGGTTGCTGACCACCCGGCAATCCCGCACGGTGCTGGCCGCCATCATGACAACCCCCCCGCCCGCACCTACCGTCAATCCATTTCGAACCGTGAACCCTTCGACCAAGCTGTTGGCGCCACTGATGTATACCCCCCGGTCCAATCGCTGAGCGTCGATCACGGCCTCGCGGCTCAGCGTGCTCCGCAACGCCAGGGTTTTCCCAGCCGGAATGTTCACGGCGTTGGCGACGAGATAAACGCCCGGCGCAACGAGGATTTCATCGCCGCTGACGGCCACGTCGATCGCCGGCTGGATGCTGACGGACGCACTCTCCCAAGTGGTGTACGGCGCGGCCGGCGTCGCGTTCGACACGTTCACGTAGCGCGTCGCCGCGAAGGAAGATCCAACGATCGACAACCCCAGAAAACACGCGAAACCCGCATTCCGGAAAGCATTCATGGCGCTCCTCCTCTTAAGGTTTCAAGTTTGAGCACCTTGCCCCTCTTCCGCAATACTATTTTCATCTGACCCTTCGAAAACACGCCAAGCGAAAGACAGCTCTGAGCGCAGCAGGTCGATGAAGCTACATCAGCCCGAACCACGAATGGATCAGGGGATAAAGCAGAGTCGGTTGCGCCGAACTCCAGCCCCAGTTCTGGATACGAATCCCCCCGGTGGTCGATTTAAGAACGTACCAGTTTCCGCTGGCGGGATGGTACACGGCCAGATCCGCCGCGCCGTCGCCGTCGTAGTCCGCCGCCACGGGAATCGTCGTCGACCACCCGAAGGGCTGGGTCCGGCTGCCGCCGCCCGAATAGGCGACGTACCACGTGCCGGACGCCCGGTGGAACACCGCGATATCCGCCCGGCCGTCGCCGTCGTAGTCCGCCGGCACGGGAAGCGCGGAACTCCACCCCCACCGTTTTTGGATCGCTCCGCCCGTGGAGGACTTGAGGATTTGCCAAAGGCCGGAAGCCGGATGGTACACGGCGACATCCGTGATTCCATCGCCGTCATAGTCGGCGGGAACGGGGATCGCCGAACTCCAGCCCCATTGCACGCTATAACGCCCCGCCGTGCTGCACAGAAAATACCAACGGCCCGCGGCGGGATGGTAGACCGCCAGATCCGCCCGGCCGTCGCCGTCGTAGTCGCCCGGCAGCGGCACCGTCGCCGACCAACCGAACTGGATTTGGCGGGGACGACCGGTGGCGCTTTCCTGGATATGCCAATTGCCGGTGGCGGGATGGTACACGGCGAAATCCAGCATGCCGTCGCCGTTGTAGTCCGCCGGCACCGGCAGCGTCGCCGACCACCCCCACGGCACGATCCACCCGGCGCCCGCGCCGAACAAAACGTGCCAGTTGCCGGTGGCCGGATGGTAGACCGAGAAGTCCGCCAGCCCGTCGCCGTCGACGTCGCCCTCGGCCGAGACGCCGGGCGTCGCGGGCACCGGCCACTGGTTCACCGCGAAGGTACGGGTGATTCCACCGCCGGAAACCGTGATCGTGCCCGAGCGGATCGCCCCGGCGTTGGCCGCCACGCCGTAGGTCACCATGCCGTTGTTCGTGCCCGCGGCGCCGCCCGTGATCGCGATCCACGGCTGGTTGGCCGTCGCCGTCCACGACACGGTCGCGATCACCCCGATCGTTTGTCCGTTGGCTCCCGCGGCAGCATGCACGCGGCTGGAAGGAGCGATCGCCAAGCCGGCCGGCGATTCGCGGGCCCCGATGTCCACCACGCCGCCTTGGATGCGCGGATTGCCGGCCAGATCCACGGCGCCCGACATCCAGGCGAGATTGGTGCCGCGGTTGACGTAGGGGCTGGCGATCGAGAGCGCGCCGTCCGTGCCAAACTGCGGATCGCCGGTCAGACTGTGCGAATCGGAGCCCGCCTGCGCCTGCCATTGCGCCAACGTGCCTTCCTCGAGAAACGAACCGGGGCGCCGGTCGGTGAAACGGGCTACGCCGCCGCCGGCGATGGAATATCCGTTGTGGTCCATGACGGGAAAACCCGTCAGCGCGCTCATTCCTCCGAGATCGGTCGAGTACCGGATTTCGAACGTCTCGTCGGAAAACCCCGCCGGTTGCGCCACCAGATTGTTGAGGAGGACCGGATTTACCGAAGGCGGCCGGCCCGGATGCGGTTCCCAATCCTGATAGGTCAGCCCGAAATACAGCGCCGCATGGATCTGGCCCGTGCAGACGTTGACCAGCGTATTGTTGAACACGGCCGGATTGGAGGCCGCATACATGCCGATGCCTTCCCAGCCCGTATCCTGGATCAGGCAGTTGCGCACCGTGCCCCGGATGTTCTCGTAATAGCCCGGGTTCGCGGCCGTATCGAAATATTCCGGACTCGTGTCGAACCCGATCAGCACTCCGCCGCCTCCGCACCTTCGGATTCGGTTGCGCTCCACGAGACCGTCGGTGGCCCCGCCCTTGAAATACACGCCCGTCGAGTAGATGTCGTGGATCGAGCAAGCTTGCACCAGCATGCGGTCGCCGTTGACGTTGTCGATGCCCTCCGCGTTTTCCGCGCTCGCGTTGGCGGGCCCGACGCCGGACCGGTAGATTTCGCAACGGCGAACGACCACGTCGTCGCAATTCGGCGTGATTTTGACGCAATCCCGCCCCGTGTCGTGGATCGCGCAATCTTCGAGGGTCACGTGGCAGGCACCCATGCGGTCGTTCGGATCGCCCCAGTCCCATTTGGTTTGCAGCATGACGCCATAATAGTATCCGCCCGAGATTTCCAGCCGCGAGAGCGTGGTTCGATCGGCGTCGGGATCGATCTGGATGCAGCTGGAATAGCCGTTTTCGTCGTCGAGCGGCGCGACGATCGCCGCCCACTCGCCCGCGTAGGATCGCATCGTGATGCCCGGATTGCGAAATCGCACTTCGCCGGCCTCGCGATAGGTCCCGCCGCGCACTTCGATCACGTCGCCGGACGAGGCCAAGCCCAACGAATGGTTCAGCGTCCGAAAAGGCGCGGCGATCGATCCCGTGCCGGTCGCATCGTTGCCGTTGGTGGCCACGAACCAGGTTGCCGCCGACGTCCGGAGACTCTCCGCCAACAACGCGATTCCGAAACAGAGGATTTTGAAGCCCATCGCGCGTTGGTTCATGTCGACGGATTTTACAGGCCAAACCACGAATGGATCAAAGGATAAAGCAAGGTCGGTTGCGCCGAACTCCAGCCCCAGTTCTGCGTCCGAATTCCCCCCGTGGTCGATTTAAGAACGTACCAGTTTCCGCTGGCGGGATGGTACACGGCCAGATCCGCCGCGCCGTCGCCGTCGTAGTCCGCCGCCACGGGAATCGTCGTCGACCACCCGAAGGGCTGGGTCCGGCTGCCGCCGCCCGAATAGGCGACGTACCACGTGCCGGACGCCCGGTGGAACACCGCGATGTCCGCTCGGCCGTCGCCGTCGTAATCCGCCGGCACCGGAATCGCGGAACTCCACCCCCACCGTTTTTGGATCGCCCCGCCCGTGGAGGACTTGAGGATTTGCCAAAGGCCGGAAGCCGGATGGTACACGGCGACATCCGTGATTCCATCGCCGTCATAGTCGGCGGGAACGGGGATCGCCGAACTCCAGCCCCATTGCACGCTATAACGCCCCGCCGTGCTGCACAGAAAATACCAACGGCCCGCGGCGGGATGGTAGACCGCCAGATCCGCCCGGCCGTCGCCGTCGTAGTCGCCCGGCAGCGGCACCGTCGCCGACCAACCGAACTGGATTTGGCGGGGACGACCGGTGGCGCTTTCCTGGATATGCCAATTGCCGGTGGCGGGATGGTACACGGCGAAATCCAGCATGCCGTCGCCGTTGTAGTCCGCCGGCACCGGCAGCGTCGCCGACCAGCCCCACGGCACGACCCATCCGACGCCTGCGCCGAACAAGACGTGCCAGTTGCCGGTGGTCGGATGGTATACCGAGAAGTCCGCGGCTCCGTCGCCGTCGACGTCGCCCTCGGCCGAGACGCCGGGCGTCGCGGGCACCGGCCATTGGTTCACCGCGAAGGTGCGGACGATGCCGCCGCCGGCCACCGTGATCGTGCCCGAGCGGATCGCCCCAGCGTTGGCCGCCACGCCGTAGGTTATCGTGCCGTTGTTCGTGCCTGCGGCGGCGCCCGTGATCGCGATCCACGGCTGGTTGGCCGTCGCCGCCCACGGCACGTTCGCGCTCACCGCGATCGTTTGTCCGTTGGCTCCCGCGGCAGAATGCACGCGGCTGGAAGGAGTGATCGCCAAGGTGACCGGCGTCTCCAACCGCCAGACGTGGACCAATCCATTGGCGGCGGCATCGACGGGCTCGTCGCCGTTGTGCTCGATGAAAAACAGATAGCCGTTGGTCGCGAAGCAAATGGCGCCGGAGTCGCGATCGGCCCGGTTGGTCACGAACGAGAAATGCGTCAGGTCGTAGGTGGCGTACGGCAGCGGTTCCCAAGGTTCCTTCGTGCCCGCCGCCACCGCGGCCAGATCGGCCGGATTGTACAACATCCATTCGTTGCGCCAGCGGGTGGCGCCCGCGCCCTCCCCTTCCGAAGGCGGCAGCGGAATATTAAAGAAGGTGTAGTTGTTTCCGGCGCCGTCGCCATACCAGCCGTCGCCCAGCGGCCGCCGGTACGAAATCGCCAGCGCCGATTTTCCGCCCCACTCGATCCAAGCCGCTCCCTCCGCGTTCCGATCGATGCGCCAATTGGGCACCTGATGCGCGATCTCCCCGATCGGGCTGTATTGCAGCAACCGCGTGGCCGGCACGGCCGCGCCGTTCTCCGGCAGCGATCCCGACGCCCACGGCGCGATCACAAACACGTTCGGCCCATTGCGGATTTCCGGTCCGCCGCTCAGAAAATTGTTGCCGACGAGCAGCGAGCGGCCGCCCGCGTAGCGGTCCGCCCATGTCTGCGGAATCGAACAGGCGTAGCGTGCGGTCAGGCTTGGCGTCACGTTCGCCGGCGGCACGCCCCCGATATGCCAAGCGCCGTGGCCGGCCGCCAACTCCAAGTCGAACCAACCGTGCGTCGGCGCCGTGGCGTCCGTCCCGTAGAAATTGCAAATCCCGTAATACAGCCGCGGCCCCACTCCGTTGCCGCCCGGATGATAGGCCAGGCTGGCCACCGGAATATCGCCGCCGCCTCCCGGAAAAGCGTTCCCGCCGTAGATCCGCGGCCAAATATCTCGCACCGGAATCAGCGTGCGCGCCCGCGGCCAGGCGGAAATATTCTGCGAATTCACCGGCTTGGGAATCGTCAATGCCCCGATTCCCCGTTGCGAATGCGACAGGGCATACAGCGAACCCGGCAGTTCCGTCTCCGGATCGCGCCCGGGATTGCCGGCCGGATTCCACGCCAATCCCGCCGACGCCCAACTCCAATCCTCGGCCGCCGTCTGCGGCAAGCGAAAGCCGCCGGCATAGGCGAAATCCGTCCACGGATTCAACAGCGTCGCGGAACTCCACGCGGGAATCGTCGCCGTGGCCGCGTCGCTCAACGGACTTTGGTTGGCCGGGTGGCACGGGGCCCGGCCCAGCCGCGGATACAATCCGTATTGGGCCTTGTCGATCGCCGCCACCCGGTACACGTAGGTCGAGCCCGGCGCCACGCACGTATCCAAATACCGCAGGTTCGCTCCCAGATGCGCCGTCATTTCCCGCGACACGAAATCGTACAGTTCCCCGTTGCGATAGACGTAGTAGCGGCTGACGCCCGTCGCGTTCGCTCCGGGATCCACGGCGGCGTCCCACAGCAGTTCCACGACGTTGCCGGTCAAGCCGGCGGTCAATCCTGTCATTCGCGCCCGCAGGTTCGCGGGTTTCGAAGGCGGCGTCAGGTCGGCCTCGTCGGACAGTTCGATCTTCGTCAGCACGAGCGGCAACTCGCCCGGCGCCGGCCAGGCGAGATTGACGTTGATCAGGCTGTGCCGTCCGGTGGAGGCGATGCCCCCGATCGCCGCCAGCATGGTTTCGTCTTGGACGTAGTAGCGCAGTTCGACCAGCGCATGCGGTTCCAGCCAGGTCGTGTTGATGTTGATGTCCGGATGGTAGGCCGTGTACCACGGTCGGCTGGCGTCCGCCGGATCCGGTTCGTTCGCGTCCGCGAAGCTGATCCGCACCGCCGGAAACGGACCGAAGTCGTTCCGGTTGTAAAAGGTCAAAACGACCATGTGGCCTCGTTGGAAATCGATCGGCACGCTCCCCTGGATGCCGAAATAGGAGCGCTGGCTTTCATCCAGCCCCGCGATATCCGTGATGCCGGCGTGGGCGGGATTGCCGTCTGGATCCACGAACTGCGTCCGCGTCGGATGGCGCAGCACGGTGGTCCAACCCGAATACGGCGTGACGGTCGTCGCCGCGCTTGAACCGAAATCCGCCAGCGTCCAGCGCGCGGCCAGCCCCGGCAAGCATCCGGCCGCATACGCCAACAGGAATACCACGACTTTCCTCATCGCACCGCTATCCCGCTTCGACGAAAATCTACCACAGGGAAGCTACGGACGCCGGAAGGCCACGCCGGCGCTCATGGCTTCCGGGATCAGGGCAAGCCAAACCAAGAATGGATCAGGGGATATAGAAGGACAGAGATTTTGCCGGGTCCTCCGAACGAGTTCACGGCGGTCACCAGATCGGAGGATCGGCGGATAAACCACTTGCCGCCGGCTTGATGATACAAGGCCAGATCCGTCTGACCATCGCCGTCGTAGTCGGCCGGCACCGGTATCGTCGCTCCCCAGCCGAATTGCTTGGTCAGGCGGCCGCCCCCGCTATACGAGACGTACCACGTGCCGGACGTCCGGTGGAAAACGGCGATGTCGGCCAAGCCGTCGCCGTCGTAGTCGGCCGGCACGGGGATCGCCGTCGACCAGCCCCACTGTTTTTGGATCGCCCCGCCCGTGGAGGATTTGAGGATCTGCCAGAGGCCGGAGGCGGGATGGTACACGCCCATGTCGATTTTCCCGTCCCCGTCGTAGTCGGCCGGCACGGGAATCGCCGAACTCCAACCCCATTGCACCGTATATTTGCCCGCCGTGCTGCACGAGAAATACCAGCGCCCTCCGGCGGGATGATACACCGCCAGATCCGCCTGGCCGTCGCCATCGTAGTCGCCCGGCACCGGCACCGTCGCGCTCCATCCGAAATTTTCCACGCGGGTTTGCCCGTCGCTGCTCTGGCGAACGTACCAGTTGCCGCCGGCCGGATGGTAGACCGCGACGTCCACCAACCCGTCGCCATCGTAGTCGGCCGGCACCGGCAGCGTCGCCGACCACCCGAACGACGCGGTCCCGCTTCCCCCCCCGCTGTACAGAATGCTCCAGTTCCCGCCCGCCGGCTGGAAAATCGCGACGTCCGCCATGACGTCGCCGTCGAAGTCGCCGACAACCGCTTCGCCCGACAAATCGATTTTCGAAGCCCGGAACCAATCGAAGAACCCGACGATGCCGCTGGAACCCGCCGTCGCCATGGCCACCCGTACGGTATGGATCCCCGACGCCAGCGACACGCCCGTCTTCGACACCGTCTGGTACGCATCCCATGCCCCCGTGTCCGGAACGGCCAGCAATCCCGTCTGGTCCGCGCCGTCCACCAGGATCCGGAACTGGCCGCCGGCGCCCACCGCCCCCACGCTCGTCTCCAGCGCGTAGATTCCGGACGCCGACACGGCCACCGTGTATTCCAACCACTCCCCGGCCAGCGTCCACCCCGCCACGTATCCATTCCCCGCCCCCGCGTCCGCCGCGATATCCACACCTTCCTCCGGACGGTATTGCCCGCCTTCGTTCGCGGCCGTCGCATCGCTATACGCCACATCTTGGCCGCCGACGTCGAAGTTCTCGATCTCGACCGTTCCCGGAAGCGCCCATGGTGTGTCGGACGGATAGGGCTCGCGCACGGTGGCCGACTCCGGCGACCAGCTCACCTCATCGACCCAGCCGCAGTCGGATCCTCTGGAAAGGGACTCGTCCTTGGCATAGCGCCACCGCAGCGCATGCGTCCCGGCAGACAGCGAATACGTTTTCCGCTGCCAAGCGGTACTGCCCGAAATCCGACCGCTTTGCCGAGAGCCATCGACGTAGAATTCCAGATAATCGTAATTGGCTTCCGACGACACGCGCCACCAGAAACTGAGTTCGCCGGGACCGGTCACGGTCGTTTGCATCCAGGCCTCGGCGTTGTTGCCGATCGCCCCGCTCTGGGCGGCATCCGAACCGTCGTGCGACGTGGCCGTCTGGTACGCCCAACCGGCATCTCCGCCGGTGATCCAAGCCAGCGAGGGATCGTCCAGTGCGTCGCCGAGAGTGCCGCCGTCGCCGGAGGCGCCGGCCTGCTCCACGGTGAAGGTTCGCGCGATGCCGCCGCCGGATACCGCGATCGCGCCGCTGCGCGGCGACGTGGAGGCGTTGGCCGCCACGCTGTAGGTCACCGTCCCGTTGCCGCTGCCCGAGCTGCCGCCCGTGATCGTAACCCACGCGAGGCTTTCCGTCGCCGTCCACGGCACGTTGGCCGTCACCGCGATCTGCCGCCCGCTGGAGGCCGTTGCCGGCACGTTCGTGCCCGCAGGCGCAATCGTCAGCGAAGCGCTGCCGCCCGAAATCGAAACGGTGGCGGAGGCGCCGGACGAACTGTTGTCGGGGATGGAAACCGGCGTGCCGGAGGAACTCGTATCCGCGCCGTCGTGGCGGACGGAGAAGGACGAAATGGATCCGACCGTTCCCAAGACCTGGTCCGCGCAGCGGGCCACGACGGAATTGGCCGCGCCCCAAGGCGCACCGGTCAGATCCACGGCCATCACCCAGTCATCCCGGCTATCCGTGTCGAAACTGCCGGTGCCCTTGGGCAGGTTCTTCGGCAGCGGGGAAAAGTTCCAAACGGTCGTGCCGTTGACCGCGAAGGTCAGGCTGCGGACGTCGCTGCGGCGGCCGTGGTCGATTTCCAGGCGCGCATAGTCGGTCGCGGCTTCGTAGGTGCCCTCGACGGGATACATGACGTCGCTGAAGTAGTTTTCGAAGTAGTTCGCGGCCACCTGGATGAATCCGTTGCTGCCGTAGGAGGTGCCCCATGAATTCGCCACGAGGTAATACCCCGGCCCGTAGCCGCACACCGTGACCATGTGGTTGATGTCGTTTGCGGTGCAGGTCGGTCCCGTCCACGGGGCATCGCCCGCTTCCCAGTTGTCGAAGGAATTTTCCGCATAGACGCCGCACACCGCCACGCCGCCGTCGTCGAGAAACGCCTTCAGCTCGTTGATCTGGGTGCTGGTCGGATTCCATTCCCACACCCAGACGTAGTCGGCGGTCCGCCGGTGCAGGCCCTCGATGAAGTCGGCCATGTCCGGCAGGGCGACGTATTGGCCCGCCACGTACGGGAGCTGCTGCCACGACGGGACGCCATACCGCATGAAGATTTCAAACGGCTCATGGCCCCAGCCGCCTTGGTCTTGGCCGGTGTTGGTGAGGTTGTAGGTGAAGCGCGGCGAACACTGGTTGGCGGTCGATCCCACGTTCAACGACGGATCCCGGCGCTTCATGTTGGCCGTCTTGGTGTAGTATGTCCCGGCCCAGTGAACGCACGATCCCTCGTTGCCCTGATCGCGAATGGGCGGCAGGATGCTCCGGTTGTCGGCCGCGCCCTTCAACGTCTTGCGGCGGCGCACGTAACCTTCGGGCGCCTTGGCCAGCGCGCGCCCCTCGGCAATCCAAGCCTCGCGCGTTCCAGGCGGATAGGGCTTTTTGCCCAAGACGTACGTCCCGTATTTCGAGTGGAAACGGCGCAAAGCCGGGGCGGCATCTTCCGCCAAGGCGGCCTGCACGCCTACCCCCCAGGCACAACCCAGCAGCAACCAGCCAATCCACCGCCGAGAAGACTTGCTCGTGTTCATGTTGGCTCTCCTGCGCTGATTGCCGCCATCATCCGAACCACCTGTGGATCAGGATACAGGGCTTCCCGAAACCCGACAAGACCATTAAGGTCCCGTTAGACCGAATTTTTATGCGAGGAGAAGGCCGGAAACAGCCCCTCCATGCGGTTCTCGTTCAGGGCAGGCCGAACCACGAATGGATCAGAGGATAGAGCAGGGTCGGTTGCGCCGCGCTCCAACCCCAATTCTGCGTCCGAATCCCCCCGGTGGTCGATTTGAGGATATACCAATTGCCCGTGGCGGGATGGTACACGGCCAGATCGGCCGCGCCGTCGCCGTCGTAATCCGCGGCTACGGGAATCGTCGTCGACCACCCGAATTGCTTGGTCCGGCTGCCGCCGCCCGAATAAGAGACGTACCACGTGCCGGACGCCCGATGGAACACGGCGATGTCCGCCTTGCCGTCGCCGTCGTAGTCCGCCGGCACGGGAATCGCCGAACTCCAGCCCCAATTCTTTTGGATGGCACCGCCCGTGGACGACTTGAGGATTTGCCAGAGGCCGGAGGCCGGATGGTACACGGCGATGTCCGTCCGGCCGTCCCCGTCGTAATCCGCCGGCACCGGGATCGCCGAACTCCAGCCCCATTGCACGTCGTATCTGCCGGCCGTGGTGCAGAGGAAATACCAGCGGCCCGCGGCGGAATGGTAGACCGCCAGATCCGCCCGGCCATCGCCGTCGTAATCGCCCGGCAGCGGCACCGTCGCCGACCAGCCGAACTGGACGGTGCGGGATTGGCCTTCGCCGCTTTCGCGAATATACCAGTTGCCGGTGGCCGGATGGTACACGGCGAAATCCAGCATGCCGTCGCCGTTGTAGTCCGCCGGCACCGGCAGCGTTGCCGACCAGCCCCACGGCACGACCCACTGGGCGCCCGAATTGAACAACAGGTGCCAGTTGCCGGTGGCCGGATGGTATACGGACAGATCGGCCAAGCCGTTGCCGTCGACGTCGCCCTCGGCCGACACGCCCGGCGTCGCGGGCGCCGGCCACTGGTTCACCGCGAAGGTGCGGCTAACCCCGCCGCCGGCCACCGTGATCGTGCCCGAGCGAACCGCTCCGGCATTGGCCGCCACGGAGTAGGTCACCGTGCCGTCGCCGGTGCCCGCAGCCCCGCCCGTGATCGTGATCCACGTCGCATTGGCCGTCGCCGTCCAGTCGTCGGCCGCCGTCACCGCGATCGTTTGGTCCGCGGCCGTCTGGGCCGAATGCAAGCGGGACTCCGGCAAGACGTCGATGGCGGGATTGGCCAGCCATTGCTTGACGTAGGGATAGCTGACGTCGAAACGCCCGTAGAAATCGATTCCGCTCAGATTGTCGCAGGCCGAATACCCCCCATACAACTGGCCGATGAATTCCTGTTGGGCATTGAACAGCGGGCTCCCGCTGCTGCCGGGTTCCGTCACGCCGTCATACCATTGGACGTACCAAAAATCGGTATCCTGCGAATCCCATCTTCCGAACGAAATTCGCTTGTAGGAACCATCCGGGTGATGAATGCCGGCCAAGTTCTCCGACGTTCCCGGGGCGGCGGTCGACCAACCGGCGTAGGTGACGCCGCCGGGCGAAGCCGTTCGCAGCCGCAGGAAGGCGAAGTCGTTGCCGACGGCTTCGGTCCGGCCGGCGAGATAGTCCGCGCCGCCGCCGGTCAGGGGCACGGACGAAAGGCTGGGCGCCGCGCCGTTGCAGGTGCTCGTCTGGTAGAACCAATAGAACTCCGTGTCGTCCGCCTCGCCTTGGTTGGCCACGCAATGGTTGGCCGTCATGAAATAGTCGATGAACGTCGCCGGAAACTGGTCGTTCAGCAAACAGCCCGTGCACCACATGTATCCGGAATCCCCCAGCGATCCGATGCCGGCCACCCCATTGCCCACCGTGGCCCACGTCGGATAGCAGGTGACGTCGTTGTGGCAGCTGCCGACCTTTTCCGGCACGAGGGGATCCCGATAGATGTGGACGATCTGTTTCACCTCGAAGTGGACCTCGTCCAACGACACGTTCGGCGGACATTCGCATTCCACCGTCACGCCTTCCGCGAAAACGGTGCCCGTCCAGAACCGATTCCGGCCGTTCAGCGAACGCGGCGCGTAGGGTCCCCGGATCTGCGCCGGATCCCCGGTGGCATAGGCCACGATCTCGCAGGATTTCGGCAAGGAAAGCCCGGAAATCTGGACCCGAATGCCGATGGCGCCCGGCGATTCGATGGAAAGACGCCAGACGTGGCTTCCGTCGGGCAGCGTGGTCCACGAACCGCCGCGGTTTTGGGTTTTCGATGCCACCGCCGTTTCCGGCACCGGCCGAACGACGCCGATGCGGATGCCCTTTTCGAGCGGATCCGCCTGGGCGTCCTCGGCCGCGACAGGCCCCAGATCCAGTTCCGGCAAGCGGAGTTGGATCGGAACGGAAGCGAGACCGGCCCGAACGGAACGGAGCTGCCGGGTCGGCTGGGCCTTTGCAGCGGAAACCGGCTTGATTTCGGCCCCAACCGATTGGATCGAATCCTCAGGCGCCGCGCAGACCGGCAGACTCGCCCATCCCCAGGCCAATCCCAAAACGATCCAGCCGCATGTTTTCATTTTCAGCCCCTTCCATCCGTTGCGATGCATTTTTCCAACCCTTCCGCTCCCATCAGGGCAATCCAAACCAAGAATGAATCAGGGGATAAAGCAGCGTAGGGATGGCCGAACTCCAGCCCCAATTCTGCGTCCGAATTCCTCCGGTGGTCGATTTGAGGACGTACCAGTTGCCGGTGGCGGGATGGTACACCGCCAGATCGGCCGCGCCGTCGCCGTCGTAGTCCGCCGCCACGGGAATGGTCGTCGACCACCCGAACGGTTGAGTCCGGCTGCCGCCGCCCGAATAGGCGACATACCACGTGCCGGACGCCCGGTGGAATACCGCGACGTCCGCCCGGCCGTCGCCGTCGTAATCCGCCGGCACGGGAAGCGTCGTGCTCCAGCCCCACCGTTTTTGGATCGCTCCGCCCGTGGAGGACTTGAGGATTTGCCAAAGGCCGGAAGCCGGATGGTACACGGCGACATCCGTGATTCCATCGCCGTCATAGTCGGCGGGAACGGGGATCGCCGAACTCCAGCCCCATTGCACGCTATAACGCCCCGCCGTGCTGCACAGAAAATACCAACGGCCCGCGGCGGGATGGTAGACCGCCAGATCCGCCCGGCCGTCGCCGTCGTAGTCGCCCGGCAGCGGCACCGTCGCCGACCAACCGAACTGGATTTGGCGGGGACGACCGGTGGCGCTTTCCTGGATATGCCAATTGCCGGTGGCGGGATGGTACACGGCGAAATCCAGCATGCCGTCGCCGTTGTAGTCCGCCGGCACCGGCAGCGTCGCCGACCAGCCCCACGGCAACAGCCACCGGGCGCCTGTGTTGAACAAGACGTGCCAGTTGCCGGTGGCCGGATGATACACCGAGAGATCCGCCGTTCCATCGCCATCGACGTCGCCCTCGGCCGACACGCCCGGCGTCGCGGGCACCGGCCACTGGTTCACCGTGAAGGTGCGGCTGATTCCGCTGCCGGAAACCGTGATCGTTCCCGAGCGGATCGCGCCGGCGTTGGCTCCCACGCCGTAAGTCACCGTGCCGTTGCCCGTGCCTGCGGCTCCGCCCGAAATCGTGATCCACGGCTGGCTGGCCGTCGCCGTCCACGGCACGTTCGCGGTCACCCCGATCGTTTGCCCGCTGGCCCCCGCGGCGGAATGGGCGCGACCGGCGGACGAAAGCGAAAGAACCGGAGCTTGGATGCGCTCGGCGATGCGGCACCAGAGCGACCACGCCGCGTAGGCCTTCCGGTTTGCGTTCAACGGCTCGCTGTGCGCGGAATCGCAGGCATACCAATCGACGCCTTCGACGTGCGAGTTCTGCCAGGCGGTCGCCCAATTGCCGATTTGGGTTCCGCCGGCGGCGTTGTAGACGCCGCAATCGTCGTTGACGAACGGATAGTAGGTTCCGTCGGGATCGTAATGCTCGACGTCGTTGAAATCGTAGAGCACCCGGTTGCCGACGGCGCACCAATTCCGGATGGCTTGGCAGGCGGCCTTGTTGTTGGCGTCGTCCCAAATGTCCACGTGGCCCGTCATGTAGACGAAAACCACGTCCGGATAGCTCTGCTCCAAAAGCGCCATCGGCTGCAGATATTCGGAATTCAGCGTTCCCGCCGCATACTTGTCGTCCATCTGCCCGCACCAGGACCAGACGACGACGTTGACGTCGGCATGGGCCGGATCGTCCAGATAGGCCCGGGTATGGTTCACCCAATCGGGATAATAGCCGACGTCGTCCGGCATGGCGTAATCGTGCAGATCCAGCGCGCCGCCGGCGCCGCCGTCGTTCCAGGCGAAGATGTCGTCCGGCAGCGCCAGTCCCGCCCCGCCGTTGTTGGCGAAATCGACCAGTCCCGTCATGCCGTCGATCAATTGGCTGCCATGGGAGGTGTGGCTATAGGCGATATGCAACGTCGACTTCGCCCGGTTGATCTGCGTCGCGGTCAGCGCCGCGACGTCGGTATGGCGGTGATCGACGACGATGGATGCCCCGAAACACGGGACCGACAGGAATCCCGCCGCCGCTAAACAGACAAACCGCATTCTAAAGGTCACGGGAATCTCCTGTTTTCGGATGAATCCGTCCAGAACCGCGAACGTCTTTTTCCGTCAATCGAACCGCACCGCTCAGGGCAAACCAAACCAAGAATGGATCAAGGGATATAAAAGGGTCGGTTTCGCCGAACTCCAGCCCCAATTCTGCGTCCGAATCCCCCCGGTGGTCGATTTGAGGATATACCAATTGCCCGTGGCGGGATGGTACACGGCCAGATCGGCCGCGCCGTCGCCGTCGTAATCCGCGGCCACAGGAATCGTCGAACTCCACCCGAAGGATTTGGTCCAGCTGCCGCCGCCCGCATAGGAGATGTACCAGTTGCCCGTCGCCCGGTGGAAAACGGCGATGTCCGCCTTGCCGTCGCCATCGTAATCCGCCGGCACGGGGATCGCCGAACTCCAGCCCCAATTCTTTTGGATGGCCCCGCCGGTGGAAGACTTGAGGATTTGCCAGAGCCCGGAAGCGGGGTGGTAAACGCCGATGTCGGTGACGCCATCTCCGTCGTAGTCCGCCGGCACGGGGATCGTCGTCGACCAGCCCCATTGCACGCTGGTGCGCCCGGCGGTGCTGCACAGGAAATACCACCGGCCGGAGGCGGGATGGAACACCGCCAGATCCGCTTTTCCGTCCCCGTCGTAGTCGCCCGGCACGGGCACCGTCGCGCTCCACCCGAACTGGACGGTCCGGGACTGCACCACGCCGCTTTCCTGGATGTGCCAGTTGCCGGTGGCCGGATGGTACACCGCGAAATCCAGCATGCCGTCGCCGTTGTAATCCGCCGGCACCGGCAGCGTCGCCGACCAACCCCACGGCACGACCCATTGGACGCCCGAATCGAACAACAGATGCCAGTTGCCCGTGGCGGGATGGTACACGGCCAGATCGGCCACGCCGTTGCCGTCGACGTCGCCTTCGGCCGAAACACCCGGAGTCGCGACCATCGGCCATTGGTATACCGTGAACGTGCAATTGATTCCGCCGCCCGAAATCGTGATCGTGCCCGAGCGGGGTTCGCCGCCGTTGGAGATCACTTCGTAGGTGACGGTTCCGTTGCCGGTGCCGGACGTGCCGGAGACGATCGCGATCCAGGACGCATTGGCCGTGGCCGTCCACGGAACGCTGGCAACGATCGATATCGTTTGCCCGGCCACCGACGTTCCGGAATGGACGCGGCTGGCGGGCGCCATGGAAAGCGGACTCGGTTCCTGCACGATTTGCAGGACCTTGGGGCTCCCGATGGCGCCGGCAGCCGCCACGACGACCGTGCCCGTGCGCGCCGGCCCCGAATTGGCCGCACACGAAACGACGAGCGTCCCCCCGTTGCCGCCGCTGGCTCCTTGCACGATACCGAGCCAAGACAGGGACTCGCTGGCGGTGTAGGACATGGTGCCGAAACCGATATTGGTGATCGCGAAGGCAACCGTCGCGCCGGCGGCGGCGACCGAGTGGGCGGGCGGCGCCGCGGAAAGCAACGGCGGAGGATACGTGCTGTAATTCCCTGTCCCGGGATACCCCCCCTGGACGTAGCTGGACGTGACGACCGGAGCGCTGGAGTTGTAGTTGAAGATTTCCGGCCCTTTCGGCGCCGTGTCGCCCCACAAGATGCAGCCGGTGATCGTGGGATTGGACGCTTCGTTGAAAATCGCGCCGCCGAACATGCTGGCCGTGTTCCCGGTGAACACGCAACGAATGAATTCCGGAAACAACGTGCCCGTCGTGGAATTCCACACCGCGCCCCCGTTGCCCTGGAGCGCCGCGTTTCCGGTAAACACGCATTCGACGAACACCGGATGCGCCGACTCGGTGTTGACCACCGCGCCGCCCACCGTTCCGGCGGTGTTGCCCTCGAAACGGCAGCGATACAGCTCCGGCGCGGAAGAAGAACTGTTCCCCAATCCGCCGCCCAGCCGCTGCGCGGCATTTCCGGAAAACAGGCAATCGGTCAGCGTCGGCGACGACATGTAGTTGTGCATCCCGCCGCCGCTGATGGCCGCCGAGTTGTCGGCGATCACGCAATTCGCCACGGTCGAGGTCGCGCATTCGTCGAAAAACAGTCCCCCGCCCCAGGCCGTGGCGGCGACGTTGTTGGAGAACGTGCAGGCAACCACCGTCACGGTGGACTGGTAGCTGAACATCCCCCCGCCGGCCTGATAGGCCACGTTGCCCGCGAAGGAACAGTTCGTGAACGTGGCGCCGCTCCAAATGTTGTACACGCCGGCGCCGACGTGGTCGCCCCCGACGGCCGCCGGCGCGGCGTTGTCTTCGAACCGGCAGCCCGCAACCGTCATCCCGGAACACAGGATGTTGTACAACGCGCCGCCCGATTCCGTCGCGACGTTGTTCCGGAACAGGCAGTTGACGACCGTCGGAACGCTCCGGATGTTGAACATGCCGGCGCCCCGCCGATGCCGGAGGTCCGACAGTTCCTCTCCGTCGGCATAGCCATCGGCGATGGTGACTCCATCGAGAATCGCCGTGGCATCGATGTTCCGGTTCTCGGGATGGTAGATCACGTGGTAGCAATTGTCGGCGCTGGAACCGACCACGCCGATATCCCCGCTCAAGATCGTTTCATGGAGCGCGGGATCCCGTTGGTCGCGGCTGCTCTCCGTCCCCGCGAATCCGCCGTAAATGCCGACGCCGTTGACCATCAAGTACGATCGATAGCGGGGATTCGGACTTTCCCCGTTCCACCGATGCTCCACGGTCGGCTTGTACGTTCCCGCCGCCAGCCAGATCTCGTCGCCGGCCGTGGCCCCGGCCAAAGCCTCCTGCAAATTCGCAAAGGCATCCCCCCAGGACGCGCCGCTGCCGGTGCCTGCTGCATCCGCATCCACGTAGAGAATCCGGGCGCCCGCCGCCGGAGAAAACGCGACCGCCACGGCCATGCACAACCCAAAAAATACCGGCCTCTTCATTATGCAAAAGCATAATGCGATTTTAGCAATCTGGCAACAGCGCAGCGGGAAGTCTTTTCCCGCCTTTCACGGGCCCGGCGGAGCCCGGCGGTCAGGGCAGGCCAAACCAGGTGTGGATCAACGGATAAAGCAGCGTGGGCTGCGTCGTGCTCCAGCCCCAGTTCTTCGTCAGAATGCCCCCGGTGCTCGACTTCAGGACGTACCAATTGCCGCTGGCGGAATGAAAGACCGCCAGATCGTCCTTGCCGTCCCCGTCGTAGTCCGCCGCCACGGGGGTCGTCGTCGACCACCCGAACGTCTTGGTCAGGCTGCCGCCGCCCGAGTAGATGACGTACCAGGTGCCGGACGCCCGATGGAAAACGGCGATGTCCGCCTTGCCGTCCCCGTCGTAATCCGCCGGCACGGGAATCGCCGAACTCCAGCCCCAATTCTTTTGGATGGCCCCGCCGGTGGAAGACTTGAGGATTTGCCAGAGCCCGGAAGCGGGGTGGTAAACGCCGATGTCGGTAACGCCATCTCCGTCGTAGTCGGCCGGCACGGGAATCGTCGTCGACCAGCCCCATTGCACGCTGTATCGTCCGGCCGTGCTGCACAGGAAATACCAACGCCCTTCGGCGGGATAGAACACGGCCAGATCCGCCACGCCGTCCCCGTCGTAGTCGCCCGGCAGCGGAACCGTGGCGCTCCAGCCGAATTGGATGGTTTCCGAATGCCCCGAGGCGCTCTCCAAGATGTACCAATTGCCGGACGCCGGATGGTACACGCCGAAATCCTGCAGCCCGTCGCCATCGTAGTCCGCAGGAACCGGGATCGCGGAGGACCAGCCGAAGGCATGGGTCCACCGGGTCACGCCGCCGAACGAAAGATACCAGTTCCCCGTGGAGGGATGGTACACGGCCAGTTCCGCCGTGCCGTTGCCATCGAAGTCGGAGGGCGCCGCGTCTCCCCACGTGGAGGCCGGCCATTGGTTGATCGTGACCGAGCGGGTCGTCTCCCCCACGCTAAACGTGATGGTTCCGGAACGCGCGGCGCCCGTGCCGTTGGCCGCCACGATGAACGTCGTGATGCCGTTGCCCACGCCGTTGCTGCCGGAGTAGATGGAGATCCACGATTGGTTCGCGGTGGCCGTCCAAGGCAAGTTGGCCGTCACCGTAATCTGATGATGGTAAGCGGGTTCTGCGCTGGGAAAGGCGAAACTCGTCGGCTTGGCCTCCAGCGTCGCCGCCGCCTGGGTCACGACGACGGTGCTGGAATTCAGACTGTCGACCACCGTGATCGTCCCGGTGCGGGCCGCGCCCGTGTTGGGCGCGACGTCGTAGACGATGGTTCCGTCGTCCGCGCCGGAAAATCCGGCCGTCAGGGTGATCCACGCCTCATTCGCGGTGGCCATCCACGGCAGGTTGCCTTCCACCGCGATGGATTGCCCGGTCGCGCCGACGTCCTGCACTTGGACCGCCATCGGCTCCAGCGACAGATACTGGATTTTGGCGGCAAAGGTCTGGGCGATGACTTCCTGGCCCGCGTCGTTGGGATGGAACCCGTCGGACTGGAACAAGCCGGCCCCCGAACCGAAGGCCAGCTCGATGTCGGCCAGCAAAATTCCTTCGCTCGCGGTATGGACGCGCAGATAGCCGTTGAAAACCTCCACCCGGGGCATTTGGTAGGCCCGGTCGCCGATCTTGGGCGGGATCGTGCCGACGATGGGAATCGCGCCGTAGGCCCGAACCCGCCGCGCGGTTTCCATGACGGCCTCCGCCGACGCTTGGTAATCCTGGTAGGGATCGTTGGTGTCGTTGGTGCCATACATGATCAAGACGTGGGACGGATCGTACATGACCAGCCAACCGTCGATATGGTTCAGCCCATAGGACGCCCACATGCCGCCAACGCCGAGATTGAGGGTGGGCAACCCCGTGTTGTTGGACAATCGCGTCGGATACGGGATGTTTACGCCGTATCCGGCGGTAATGCTGTCGCCGATGCACATAATCCCGACTTGGGCCGTGGCCGCCTGCATTCCCCATCCCAGGCACAACAAACCAACCATCATCGCATTGGATACACGCATGTTTCGCAACTCCCGACGGGACCGAGCCAGCCCGGACCCATTCCACTCTCCGCCGGCGACTGTAGGCCTTCCGCGGCCCAAATCAAACCAAAAATGGAGCGTTTCGCCCGTGGAAACGGGGGGTCCGAACAGATTGACTTGGCCGGAAAAAAGAGCAGGCTTGCGCCCATGATGAAGCCCTTGCCGTCTCTCGCGCCGTGGAAGCGCATCGCCAACGTCGGGATCGGCCTGGTTTTCACGGCCGGCGCCATCGTCCTGTTCCTCCGCCCTTCCGATCCATCCGGCAACCGTCCGACTGCCGCACCGGCCGGACCAGCGCTTGAAGCGAAGCCCGAAACCGCCGCCAGCGCCCCCGTCGCACCGGATCAGGCGCCGCCGTCGACGTTGGTCGGCAGCGCGCTGGCGGATTACGATTCCCGGCTTTCCGACTTGGCCGAAGCCGTCCGCCCCGCCCCGGCCGCGGAAGCCGCGGCCCCGGCGTTCCCCGAATCGGCGAAACCGCTGGACCAAGTGGGCGGGTTGACCCGGCTGGCCGGGCTAGGCCGGCTGGATGCCCAGCGCGACTACGCGGAATTTCCGCCGGAGGTGGTGCTGGCCGCCGCGGATCTGGCCGCGGCCCGGTTCGGCGAAGCCGCGGCCCGACCCCTGCTCGACCAATGGATCGCCGACATGGGCGGTGCCCAAACCGCCGCCGCCATGGCGCACAACCTCCTGCTCGAAGCCCGGCTGCCGTATGGCGGCGGCTCCACGGCCTTGGACCTGATGGTCGGCGCAAACGATCCTTCGGCGATTTTCGTCGGACTGTACGAGTTCGCCATGGATTCCCGGCTGCCCGGCGCCATCCGGACCGAAGCGCTCCTGCGGCTGCAGGACCGAACGGATCCCGAAACCTTTCGGAAATGCGTCCGCGATTGCGCCGCATGGGCCCAGGAAAACGGAGACGAATGGGCGCTCCGCGCGGCACGCCTGCAAGAACGGCTGGACGTCCCGGCGGTGGATGCCGCGCTCTTCGCAGAGGCGCTGGCCCAACCTTACCCCGGGATGGTGGAGGATCTCGAGTTGCAACTCCGACAGGCGCTCTCGGCAGGACGCATGGCCATGAATCCGGAAACCGCGGCTTCTTTCCGCGCCGCCCTCGCAAATCTGGACGAAGCCACCCTGTCCGGACCGGATGAAATCGCCTGGCTGCGGCTGCGCCGGGAAATCGGGGCCGGGCCGGCCGGCGACTGATCCCCGCTACTGCATCTGCTCTTCGCGCCAGTAGATCGGCGTCACCTTCTGGTTGCCCACCTCGAAGATGGCCCAGACGCCGCATTCCACCCCGTGGTTCTCCCCGATCGACGTCACCCGCACGAACGTCCGGTCCGATACCGAGATCCGGCCGGAGAGCGTGGGGTCCATGCCCGTCTTGCTGATCGCCTCCTCCACGCTCTCGAACCCGTCGTCCTTCGTGTTGGGCAAGCCGTCGTCGCCCGCGCGGAATTTCAAAATGTCGTCCACCACCCACTCGTCCATCATCTTGCCGTTGTCCGCCGTCAGCGTCAGCAGCACCTCGCGCGACGCCGTATTCACGTTCACCTTGCCGTCGCCGAAGGTCGTCAGCAGATGCGCGATGCCGCGCAGCGGTTCGCCCTTCGGGTCCGGCGGCGGGCCGCCATAAACGATCGCGGGCGTGAAGCCCTTGATCAGCATCAATTCGTCCACCGTATCCAGCGGCGCGTTCTTCGGCTTGTAGCCCTGCTCCTTGTAGTACGCGTCGCTCTCTTCCGCGCCGTTGAGGCGGTGTTCGTCGCCGGCGTCCGTCCAATCCATGAAGCAATCGATCAACTCCGGCCAGTCCTCTTCCGGCACGCCGGCCTGGTCGAGCAGTTCCTCCCAGTCCTCGTCCCCCAGCTTGTTCACGTTGCGCCGCCCCGCCTCCGGCAGGATGTCCACCTTCGCCGACGAATCGCCCATCGCGACCTGGGCCCCCGACACGCCGATGCCGCGCGACAAGTTCTTCGCCAGGATGCGCAGCGCTTCCTTCTCCTCGTCGCTCTCCTCGAACGCGCTGGTATCGAAGCTTTTCTCCAACAGGAATTTCGCGTATTCCACGCCGCCGCGCGCCGCCACCTGCGCCTTCATCCGCTTGCGCGCGTAGGACGTGATCCCCGCCTCGACGTGCATCTCGTACGCCATTCCGCCGATCAGAAGGCTCAGGATCAGCACCGTCCACAGCGCCACGATCAGCGCCGCCCCCTCCGAGGCGGGCGGGCGCGACCCAGGAGTTTTCCACGGTGTGGAAAACTTTTTTCCACGGTGTGGAAAAAACGGGCGGCCTTTTTCCACGGCGTGGAAAATTCGGCCGGCCTTTTTCCATGGCATGGAAAAACTCATCCGCCGTCTCCGGGTTGGTTCGTGTTCACGTTTCCGCCGGATCCGACGTCGGTCGTGCGGTCGCGATATTCGCGCGCGGGAATTTCGGGGGCGACTTCCAGCTCCACCAGCCGCTGCAGCTCGAGATTTTCGTCGAACGCCTTGCGCTTCTTCATCGTCAGCGTCACGCGCACGAGCTTGGGCAGCGAATTCGTCTCCTCCCAATCCTGGCTCCAGCTATCCAGGTCGAAGTCGTACCATTCGCATTCGAATTCCTCGGCCTCGGGACACGCCAGAATCGGCTCGGCGTCGTTTTCATCCATGTCCTCGGCCAGATGCGGCCACGCGCGCACCACCAGCCCCCGCTCGCCATCCACCGAATCGATCGAAACGGACAGCCGGTGCAGCCCGTTGCGCAGCGGCGAATCCGGCGGCAGGAACGCCGTGCCGCTCGTCACCCAGCTGGCCTTGTCGCTTTCCAGCCAGAAACCGAACGCCTCGGGCTTGGACGGGAACCACGCCGCCCCCCGCAGCGCGGTCACGAGCTGCTCCATCGCGAATTCGCCGTAGTGCAGCTGCTCGAGCAGCTCGCCGCCGCGGTTCCACGCCTTCAGCACGCTCCAGAACGTCCCGGCCGCCATCGCCGCCGCCAAGCTGAAGATCGCCAGCGCCACCAGCAGTTCGATCAGCGTGAATCCGGCCCTTCGGTTTCGCCGCGCGCGCATCAGAGCACCTTCGGTTTCAGCGTGAACACGCCGTCGCGGTTCTTGGGCACGTAGAGATATTGCACCGCCTCTTCCATCGATTTGCGCTCGCCCTGCGCCCAGTACACGCGCGTCGTCAGCAGGAACAGGCCTTCTTTTTGCTCGTCGCCCTCGCCGAGATTTTCGAGGGTCCGCGTCCAGGTCCAGCCCGCCGGGCCGCCTTCGAAACCGCCCGACGTCTGGCCGCCCTGGATTTCGTCGAGCAGGCGCAACGGGTTTTCCGCGTCCACGCGGCCGAGCATGCGCCGGGCCATCTCGTAGTTGCGCGCCTGCCGCACCACGGCCAGCGCGCGCGAAGCCGCCTCCACCAGCCCCCCCAGCGCGATGCCCAGGATGACCACCGCGAGCAGCACCTCGATCAGCGTCATGCCGGCCTTGGTCGTTGAACATTGGATATTGGACATTGAATATTGGATATTCTGCCCCGGTTTTCCGCCCCCCGTCTCCCGGCTTTCCCCGACCTCCGCCCTCCGCCCCCTGACCTCCAGCCTACTCACGTTCCACCTTGGCCTTGCCCGTCACCCCATCGACCTTGATCCGCGAAATCCGGTTTTCATCGTCGCCGATCTCGATTTCATAACCCTCGCACCGGCCGTTGGGATAGTAGTTCACGTAGTGGAGATCGTCGACCACCTGCCCGCCGCGGAAAGACAGGATCTTCACGCCGTCCTGAAGCTTGCGAACCGCTTGCGAGACCGGCAGCGAAACCGGAGTCCCGGCTTCCGCTCCGTCTGCGCCGGTGGACACCTCGCCCATTTTCCCCGAGCCGCCGCCCAGCTCCCCGAAAAACACGTCCTGCTTCCGCTCCGGTTTGCCCTGCTCCGCCAGTTCGAGCGTGCCCTTCCGCGCGTCGAACAGGATCGCCATGTAGCGCTGGCTCAGGACGGCTTTCGTCTGCGCGTTCCGGTGCATCGTCAGCACCAGGCGCGTCGAGGTGCGCAGCTTGGCCCCGCGGAAGGAACGCGCGAACGAGGGCAGCGCCACGGCCGACGCGATCCCGATGATCACCACCACCAGCAGGATTTCGATCAGCGTGAAGCCCCCGCGACCGACCGCGAGCCGTCGCTTCGCCATGCCGCCCACCGTCCTTCCCGTCCGGATCGGACGACTACTTGACGTCGTCCGAGCTGCCGAAGCTCAGGTCCGGCCCCGCCGACACCACCGTATAGACGTTGCCTTGCTTGGTGTACTGGAATTCCGTGCCCCACGGATCTTTCAGCCCTTCCGCCTTGCGGATGTAGGGGCCGTTCCAGTTCGGCTCGCTGCCCTTCGTGACCAGGTTCTGCAGGGAATCCGGCAGCTTGCCGTTGTCCGTCTCGTAGAGATCGATGGCCGTTCCGATGGCCCCGACGCCGGCCCGGGCCGCCGCGATCTGGCTCTGTCCGACGCGACCCCCCAGCCGCGGGACCGCCACCGCCGCCAAAATGCCGATGATCACCACCACCAGCAGGATTTCGATCAGCGTAAAACCCGCATCCCGACGGCCTCTGTTTTTCTTCCGCTCGTTCATCGCGCACCTCCAAGTCATGAATGGTTTCCAAAGGTGGACCTTACCACGTCCCCCCCGGAACCGCCCACCTTCTTTTTCGTTTCCGCAAGGTCGTTCGCGTCTCGGCCTTTCATTATGTTATTTATAAATACCATATATGATATTTATAAATATCATAAATGGAAATCGTGAAACGCTGGGCGGGATCGTTGCAAACGGCATGCGAAAACGCCCGGGCGGATTCCTCCGCGCCGGGCGCCATCTCGACCGCGATCGCAGTCGGCTCAGTTGCGGCCCACGCTGTGGTAGGTGAAGCCCAGCGCCCGGATTTCGTCGGGATTGAAGACGTTGCGGCCGTCCACGATCACGGGGCAGGCCATCGCGCTCTTCAGTTTCTTCAGGTCGATCTTCTTCACCGCGTCCCATTCCGTCAGGATCAAGACGAGATCCGCGCCCTTGGCGCATTCGTAGAGATCCTGCACGCAATCCAGTTCCGGATGGATTTCCTTGAATTTTCCCTCCGCCACCGGATCCCACGCGCGCAGCTTGGCCTTCATTTCCTGCAGTTTCGGGACGAAGTAGAGGCTCGGCGCTTCGCGCACGTCGTCGGTCTCCGGCTTGAACGCCAAGCCGAAGATCGCGATGGTCTTGTCCTGCACGACCCAGAGCTCCTGCTTGATCTTCTTCATCACGTATTCGCGCTGGGTCTTGTTGATCTGCTGAACTTCCTTCAGCAGCTTGAATTCGTGGCCCAAGGCATCGGCCAAGCGGACGAAGGCGTCCACGTCCTTCGGGAAGCACGAGCCGCCGTAGCCGACGCCCGCGCTCAGGAAGCGCGGCCCGATGCGCGGATCCAGGCCCATGCCCTTCGCCACCTGCTGCACGTCCGCCCCCGCCAGCTCGCAGATGCGCGCCACGGCGTTGATGTAGGAAATCTTCATCGCCAGGAACGAATTCGAGGCGTGCTTCGTCAGCTCCGCGCTCGTCACGCTCATCCGCAGGAACTCGCCGCCGCCCTTTTTCAGGATCGGCCGGTAGATCTCCTCGAGCAGATCGCCCGCGCGCTGGCTCTCCACGCCCACCACGATGCGGTCCGGATGCGTCGCGTCCTCGATCGCCGTCCCCTCGCGCAGGAACTCGGGGTTCGACGCCACGTCGAAATCGGTGTCTTCGCGCAGGTATTTCAGCACGGTGCGCTTGAGGTGTTCGCTCGTCTTCGCCGGCACCGTGCTTTTCTCGACCAGCAGGCGGTAGCTCGTCATGTGCTCCGCCACCTGGCGGCCGACCTGCTCCACGTAGGTCATGTTCGCTTCGCCCCCCACGCCCGGCGGCGTGCCCACCGCGATGAAGATCACTTCCGCGAACGCCGTGCCCTCCGCGATGGACGTGCTGAATTTCAGCCGGCCTTCCTTCACGTTGCGCGCCACGATCTCGTCGAGCCCCGGCTCGTAGATCGGCATGATCCCCTTGTGCAGCAGATCGATTTTCTTCGGGTCGTTGTCGATGCACAGCACCTCGTGGCCCGCGTCCGAAAAACACGCGCCCGTCACCAGCCCGACGTAACCTGTTCCCACCACGGATATCTTCATAATCGATGCTCCTGCGATTCCAGTTGATTCAAACAGCGCACGGTAGCCGATTTCCCCCGCCAAATCAACCTTTTCCCGCCCGGCGCCCGGTCCGAAGACCATCCCGCCGCCTCACTGGCCCCACTCCGCGGCCGTCACCCGCACGTCTTGTCCGCCCGCCGTCGCCACCAGCCGCGGAAATGCCGGGCCCTCGTCGCGCATCCAGTACAGCA